>Ga0233434_1000078_pt1 | contig 129176 bp, 124 predicted proteins | sample SI_122_August201_4_FD_182738 | JGI IMG/M metagenome (GOLD analysis project Ga0233434, IMG submission 182738) | Seawater microbial communities from Saanich Inlet, British Columbia, Canada - SI_122_August2016_120_MG | ecosystem: Environmental > Aquatic > Marine > Inlet | place: Canada: British...
GCAAGAATACTTTGATTATTAGCAGCTTGGTCTTTTGACCGAAGAATTTGAAAGGTAAGCTCGCAATTTTCAAAAATAGTGAGATCTTCAAGCAAATAATGAAACTGATAAACAAAACCAAATAAACTGGATCTAAGTTGGGTGAACTGAGTTTTATTGTTTGCAGAAAGGTTTATATCATTAAAAAAAACTTTGCCTGCTGAAGGAGTCTCTAGCCCTGCTAAAATTTGTAGGAGAGTTGTTTTTCCACATCCAGATGATCCTATAATCCCAATCGACTGACCTTCATCAAGCACTAAGGAAATATCTGCTAAAACATCAACTTTATGCTGTGCACTACCAAAACTCATTGAAATATTTTTAGCTTGGAGTTTATTCATGGCGCAAAATAGTGACAGGGTTTAATTTAGCTGCCTTGTAAGCTGGGAAGAATGAAAACAACAAACTGAGAAAAATGCATGTCACAGCAATTTGAATTAACTGCGAGGATCTAAACTCATAAGGGAAGTAATTAATAAAGTAACTATCCATCAGGGCTCTGTTAGTAAAGCTTTCAGCAAAATGAATCATAGAATCAATATTTGGGGTAATAAGTAACCCAAGTACTAGACCAATAAAAATTCCCAGGAAACCAATAATCATCCCAAGGGTTAAAAATATTCCTATTAGCTCGGGATTGCTGCATCCCATGGTTTTTAAAATTGCAATTTCTCGCTCCTTTGATTTTACGGTCATTACTAGAGTTGAGAGAATGTTGAACGCTGCAACGGTAATGATAAGAAACAACATCAGGCTAATGAGCTTCTTCTCTAATTGAATTGCTTGAAATAGAGTCCCATGAGTTCTTTGCCATGAGCTAAAGTAATAGCCTTGGTCCTGGGGGAGATTCTTTTCAAGCAGACTATAACCAATTTCATTTGCTTTAAATAAGTCTGAGGTTTTAATTCTAATCCCTTGAGTCTGATTGAGTTTAAGGTTAAGAAGATTCGCTGCAAGATCATGGTGAATCAACACAAGGGATTGATCGAGCTCAGCTTTAAGCTCAAAAATACCGACAACCTTTAGCGATAATGATCTAGGAAAAGATCCTAAAACTGAAGATCTTAGGTTAGTAGTTGTAACAGAAACGCTATCTCCAATGCTGACTCCCAAATACCTACTCAACCACCCACCTATGACTATGCCCTCCTTCGCGCTTAATTGGTCCAATGAACCAGCGAACATATATTCGGGAAGTATTGAAACTTCTTTTTCTATGCTGGGTAATATTCCTGTAAGAAAAACTCCTCTTGCTCGATTGCCAGCGCTCATCAAGCCTTGCGTTTCTATGTAGGGACTTGCTGCGTGAACTTCTGGCGCTTGAATTAGCTGGGTAATGGAATAATCATAATTTTCTATGGACTCTTCATTTTTAATAATGAGATGAGGAACCACTCCAAGGACTCTAGTTTGGAGCTCTTTTTCAAAACCATTCATGACAGATAAAACAATTACCAATGCAGCTACGCCTAAAGCTAAGCCGGCAATAGCCATGATTGAAGTAAAAGACGCAAAGGCACCTTTCTTTGAGCGGAAATACTTGTAACCCAAGTAAATGGGCAGAGAAGTCATAGCTATTTAGCTATCTGCTTCAGAATTTTCTCTATATCGCCTGTATAGGGAGGTCTAATTGCAGCTATAAGCTTATCGAATCTAGACCCGATTTGTTTATACACTGCCCTAGGGTTGCTGAAGTTTTTAAAGCCTTCTTCGCCATGATAGCTTCCAGTTCCTGATGGCCCAACACCACCAAAAGGTATGTCCTCTTGCTGAATATGACCCAAAACATCATTTACGGTAACACCACCAGAGGAAGTTCTATTTAAAACATGGTTCTCCTCGTCCTGATCAGAGCCAAAATAATACAATCCAAGAGGTTTATCATTTTTATTTACGTATGAAATTGTTTCATTAATATCCGTAAATTCTTTAATTGGCAGTAAAGGTCCAAAGATCTCTTCTTGCATGATCTCCATATCATCGCTTGGATTCATTACAAGTGTAGGTGGAATTTTGAACGCTTCTTGCTGAGAAAAATCTTCATTGGCAGGATTAATCTCATCAATAGTTGCACCCTTGTCTTTGGCATCTTGGAGCAAACCTTGAAGACGATCGTAATGTTTTTCGTTAATAATAGATGTGTAATCATCATTGTGCTTAAGGTCTGGATAAAATGAAGTAACCGCTGATTTCATTTCTGCTACAAGTTCATCTTTCTTGTCTGAGTGAACCATAACATAATCAGGGGCTAGACAGATTTGACCAGCGTTCATTGTCTTTCCTAGCATAATTCTTTTAGCTGCTGTGACACTTTCAGCTGTATTGCTTACAATCACTGGGGATTTACCACCCAATTCTAGGGTGACAGGAACTAAATTTTCAGCAGCAGCTTTCATGATGTGTTTTGCCACGGCTCCGCTGCCAGTATATAAAAGGTGATCAAATTTTAACTGTGTAAAGGACGCGCCAACATCTGGCCCACCTAGTACAGTTGCGAACTCATGCTCATCAAAAGCTTTGTCGCAAAGTTCCTTTAAAAGGTTAGAAGTTTGCTCAGTATATTCACTAGGTTTATGCATCACTTGATTTCCAGCAGCAAAAATAGAAGATAAAGGTGCAAAAGTTAGATATACAGGAAAATTCCAAGGCGAGATCATTCCAACAGTGCCTAATGGCTGGTAGCTAACCTTAGCTTTAGCACCAAGCAATCCTAATGGAAAATTAGGTTTTCTCTTGGAATCTGACATCCATCTTTTTAAATTCTTTTTAGCGTAATTTATGCCTGGAATAATAGTATAAACATCCGTAGCCATAGACTGGTTTTTAGATCGAACGCCAAAATCTTCATTCAATGCATCAACAAACTTGTATCTGTTATCCATAATCAAAGTTTTCATTCTATCCAGCCTGTCCACCCTTAGCTCGTATGACGGAGCTCCTTCCTTGATAAAATGTGCTTGCTGTAAATCTAGTATTTCCTGCATGTTATTCGCTTCCATATTTTTCCCCTTTAAATTATGTGGATCGTTTCTGTTTATCTGAATCATTTGTTTTTTTAATCATATCGCGTATTTCAGCCCAGTCGTCATCAGACATTTTCGAAAGCTGAGAAAAAGTACCGCCTCCAGAAAGATATTGAGCACCATCAATTGCAATGGTCTGACCGGTAAGGTACTCACATCCATCGGCCATTAAAAAAGTTGCTAAGTTCTGAAGCTCATTCATCTCTCCCATTCTACCCATAGGAATAGTGCTGTCTGAATCTTTTTGCATATCTCCTTTTGGGCTTAATCGAGCAGTCATACCCTCTGTTGGAAAAGGTCCTGGAGCGATTGCATTAACACGAATACCGTTAGGACCCCATTCGACAGCAAGAGATTTAGTCATCGTGTGGAGCGCAGATTTTGACATTGCAGAAGGAACTACGAATGGAGAGCCGGTCCAAACCCAGGTAGCAAGAATTGAGATAATAGAACCTTTGATCTGTTGTTCAATCCATTTTTTGCCGACAGCATGGGTTACGTAAAAGGTTCCATGAAAAACAATATTAGCTATTGCATCAAAGCCTCTCGCAGAAAGATCTTTTGTGGGAGAAATGAAGTTCCCTGCAGCATTGTTTACAAGGCCATGAAGAGGTCCTTCTTGAAAAATGGTGTCAATAAAATCATCGACATCTTGAGCTGAACGAATATCCAATGCTTGATATCGAACTTTTGAGTCATATTTTTCTTTAAATTCTTCAGCCGTCTCAGCCAAAACACTTTCTCTTCTTCCACAGATAACGACATCAGCTCCATGCTGAATATAATGCTCTGACATTTCTTTCCCTAAACCAGTGCCGCCACCTGTAACTAAAATCTTTTTTCCTTGTAAAATATTATCTTTAAACATATTTATCCTGATTTGGAATTTACTATCTCTATAATAGCTTGAACCCAAGCATCTGAGAAATTTAATGACTCTACGTAATCAAGCTTTTGACCACCTGATTCTTCGAAAAGTTCTTTATATTCGTGGCCAATCTCAATGATTGTCTCAAGGCAATCTGCTGTAAATGCTGGCGAAAAGACCAGTACTTTTTTTATTCCCTTAGCAGGATAGCTTTTCAAGACCTCATCGGAAAATGGCTCTAGCCAATTATTGGTCAGCCTAGATTGAAAAGATACCTCATATTTATCCTGCGGAATATTCAAACGATCCGCAATAAGCTTTGAGGTCTCATAGACGGTTGCTTTGTAACAGTAATGATTATCGTCATTGATCTCATGTTCACAATTTTTTCCATCGCACTGCATATCTTTGTAGACTTTATTAACTTGAGATTTTGGCAATCCATGGTAACTAAATAGGATCTTGTCATACTGCTCAATATCATAGTTTTGGGCAGTTTTAATCCAGGCTTCTATGAAGGCTGGGTGATCATAATACTGAGAGATAAAATTAAAATTAGGTATTACCCATTCCTTTGATAATTGCTTTGTGACCTCGGCATATACACTGCCGGATGTTGCCGATGCGTAATGTGGGAAAAGTGGAAAAACAATAAGGTCGGTTGGATTTGTTTTTTGAATATGAGCTAGAGTGCTTTTAATGCTTGGAGTTTGATACCTCATCGCATAAAAAACATTAAATTTTTCCTGAGCTTCATTCAGTTTAGTTGTTAATTCACGAGTATTTTTTAATAAGGGTGATTCTCCACCTGAAAGATCCCAGAGTTGTTTATAAATTTTTCCTGAGCTAAACGATCTCAAAGGACAAATAATTAAGGTAACAAGAATAAATCTAAAAAAAGCAGGAATATCAATAACCCTTCCATCCATCAAGAATTCTCTAAGGTATTTAAAAACATTAAAGTAGGATGGCGAATCTGGTGTTCCTAAATTAACTATTAATAGCGCTGGTTTGTTCATGATCTCGTAGTATGGGATGACCTATTATAAAACATAAGGCGGCAAAGCATAGAAAAGCGCTAAAAAAATATAAATACTCCGGCGCATACTGATAAATTGGCATTGCGACAAGAGGGGTCAAAATATGACCAATTGGTGTCACGGACCCAAGGTACCCTGCAGCTACACCCTGATCATCTGGCGTTTGAGCAAGCGATAAAGCGGATGCATTGGCTGGCCGAACCATACCGGAACCCAGACCATTAATCATCATTGCAAGATAAAATAAAGCGATTGAAGATGATAATGCTGCTTGAATATAAGATATACACATTAAAAAAGCACCATATATCAATAATTTATCGTTAGATATTGGCTTGAGATCTGTAAAAATGTACTGACTAACAACCGTAGATATTGATAGAAATACAAACGTTAAACTTATCACTAAGGGAAGGTCCTTCTCACTTGAAAAAACATCAGTTATAAAAAAGCCAATTGATTGAAGAAGTGATGCTTGGCAAAGTGAAAATAATCCAGCCAAAAGAAGGAATGGCCAAACGGAATGATCCTTATAAGAGAGCTTAGAAATTATTTTTTCGGAGGTCTTTTGTGTGATTGTTTTGGGAAATGTAACTAGAATTCCTATAGCTGCTATACCGCCACAAAGAGCAAAAACATAAAAAGGAAGAGTTTTAGAGTATAAAAATAAAAAGCCGCCAATCATTGGACCCATGATCGTTCCAATAAGAAAGCTGGACTCAAGCCTTGCAAATTTCTTTGTACGCTTGGATCTGTCGGTAATATCTGCCATATAAGCAAATGCTGCTGGTCTTGTGGCAGATCCAATCAATCCATTAATAAGCCTTCCCAGCACTAGTAACGGGAGCAAGTAGGCAAGATCTAAAACATTTTTTTCAACAAGAAATAATGGCGTAATTAAAGCGATGATTGAGACTGAATAACCTATAAGACCAATAACAGCTATGTTTCTTCTTCCATACTTATCAGAGGCCCTGCCCCACGAGGCGCTTGTTACTGCCCATGCTATTGCAGAGATAGAGAAAATCGTTGATGTTTCAATGACGGATAGACCAAGATCTCTGGCCAAAGGTGGGACTAATACAAATGCAAACGATTGCCCCAAACCAACTGCAAATAATCCAAATTTTAACCAGGCTGTGGGATTAGACAATTTTTGAAATGCCCACCAGATCTCTGAGCTTCTCTATAAGCTCTTGAGCCTGAGGCCTAACTTTGCGAGCTCCATCTGCAAATAGATCATTCAAAAGATCTGGTTGCGCATTTAGTTCAAAGTACTTCTCTCTGATTGGTATGATTTCACTATTAATCACTGTAAATAGTTCTTTTTTGGCATCTCCCCAACTTATTCCATCTGAATAAGCTTGTTTAAATGATGCTATTTGTTCCGCATTACCAAACAGTGAATAGAGTTCAAACAAATTACAATTGTTGCAATCTTTTGGCTCTCCAGGCTCTAATGAGTTAGTTACAATTTTTGAGATAGCCTTTTTAAGTTCTTTTTCGGAACATAGGAAGGGAATAATATTATTGTATGACTTGCTCATCTTTCTACCATCTATACCCGGAACAGAAATTTCATTCTGAATAAGAGCTTCGGGAAGATTGAAGATCTTTGAATATGTATGATTGAATTTTCCTGCAATATCTCTAGCCATTTCCATATGTTGAGCTTGATCTGGTCCCACAGGAACATGGGTGGCATTAAAAATCAAAATATCTGCTGCCATTAAGACAGGGTATGAAAATAAACCCATGCTAATTGCTTTATCATCATCTGCATTGGACGCTTCATTTTCAGCAACAACAGCCTTGTATGCATGAGCCCTATTCAGCAACCCCTTAGCTGCGCTGCAACTTAAAATCCAAGTTAACTCATGGACTTCAGGGATATCAGATTGACGATAAAAGTTTGAATGCTCACTGTCTAGCCCAGCAGAGAGCCATGCAAGCGCAATATCCTTAACGCTAGCCTCAATCAAGGAAGCATCTGTCTGCTTTATAAGGGCGTGATAGTCAGCTAAAAAGAAAAAGGATTCGGTCTCCGGTCCAGCTAATTTTAATGCCGGTTTTATAGCGCCCAAATAATTTCCTATATGAGGAGTTCCAGTTGTCGTAATACCTGTTAAAATTCTTTTTTTCATTTATGTAATTATAAACTTCAAAAGAGACTATTGTGGAAACTCATAAAATTTTATTCGAATCGTTAGAGAAAGCAGAACAATATTTTGAAGCTGGCGAGATTCGCAATGGTCAAAAGCTCGTCAATGAAGTTTCAAGATCCATTAGATCTGAGGGCAAGGTATCAAATAAATTGAGGCACAGATTTAATTTTATGTCTGCGCAATCAAGATACTTCAACGATATATCGTCTTTTGCCACCAACCCCAAAAGAAATGAAATTATCAAAGAGATAGAAGTTTTGATTGCAGCCCCAATCGACAACCCAAAAAAACAGGCCAATGCAATCCATGGACTTCAAACTAAATGGCAGCAACTCGACCAAACATCAAAGCCTGCTGGAAGAGAGCAGTGGGAAACTTTTAAACAGCTCACTGATAAAGCTTGGGAGCCTTGCGCGCAGTATTACGAAGAACTTAAGACGGTAAAAGTCTCTAATGCAAAGGAAAGAGAGAAGATTATTGAGGGTATTTTACAATACACTGAAGAAAAGTCATCCAGATGGCCAGGTTTAATCGAGCTAAGCAAATATCTCAGTCAAACATTTCAACTGTGGCAAACATTTGCGCCCGTGATGGATGAAGATTTTATTAAATTAAAATCAGCTTATCAAAATGCACGCAAACCAATCAATGATCAGATTCGCGAACAAGAGACTAAAAATCTTAAGCTAAAAGAAGCTGTCATTGAGCAAGTTAAATTGATTAATGATGAGGATTCAAAGGTTTGCATTCAAAAGTATCAAAAATTAAAACGTGCTTACCAAGATATTGGCCCAGCTGGTAAAAAGAATGAGCCCAATCTATGGAAAATTCTTAATGAAAGTGCAGACAGATTTTATGAAGCAGAAAAATCTATGGCAAACGATGAATTAAAAATTATAGAGTCTCTGGCTGCTGATATTGGAAAAGATGGATTTTCAGTCTCAAAAACTAAAGATCAAATACGCGAATTATCAAAAACAAGAAAATCTCCTGAATTTTTAAAGCTTCAAAAATCTTTAAAGGCATTCGAGGGGCAGCAAGCTCAAGAAATCATATCTAAAAAAATTACTTCTTATCAAGATCTTCTAGGCTTACTGGAATTAGAAACAATAGAAAGTACCTCAATAGACAAAGAAATTGTTAAAGCATTAATAAAGCCAACATATTCGGGTGATGTTGATAGAATAAAAGAAGCTGTAGTAATGATGGAGTTAATGGCTGGGATTGAGTGCCCTGCTGCTGATAAGGCAATCAAGCAAAAATTAACATTAGAAATGTTACAAAATAAATTTTCTCAAGGGCTTAACGAAAGCGAAAAGTTGAAAGGGTTATTGCTGGTGATTATTAACAATTTAAAGGCAAAAAAATTAAGCGCACCTGAATCCAAACTTTGGAAAAGAGCGCAAATCGCTCTAAACGATCTTGCTAAGCACCTTCCTTAGTGTTCATTACATTCATCCACTTATTTGATTTAAATCTTGCTACATACAAGAAGCCTTTAACAACATAGTCAGCCACCAAAGTAGAGAAAATTATCTCGATGCTAGCATCTAGCATATAAAAAATTAAGGCCAAAGATACTCGAATAAACAATAAGCAAGTAAGAGTAATTACTAATGGTGTTTTGGTATCCCCTGCACCTCGCAAAGCTCCTCCCAAAGAAAATTCTATAGCCATTAATGGCTGCATAGAACCTAACAGCCAAATAAAAACCACTGAAAGACGAACCACTTCATCGTTATCAATCATATAACGCGCAAGGGGTTCAGCAAAAAAGGCTATCAAAACGCCAAAGAAAGTCATTGAAACAATTGAAAGCCTCATGGCTCCCCATCCTGCCCTTCTAGCCTGATTAGGGTTTCCTGCGCCTAAATGCTGGCCAACCAAAGTAGCGCCTGCAATTGAAAAACCAAAACCAATCACGAAGGCAAAAGACAGTATTTGAACGCCAATACCATAAGCGGCATAAGCCTCTGTTCCATAAAGAGCAACTAGAATTAAAAAGGCTGTGATTCCAGCTTGAAAGATTACCTGCTCTAATGCAGCTGGGAGGCCAACCTTAAAAATTTCTTTAACTCGCATTAAATCTAGATGAAGTACTGAGGAATACCTAACGGGCAGCTGGTTGGTTCGCCAAAATACTATCAACAAGAGGGCTCCTATAACAAATGATAGGCCATTACCCAGTGCTGCACCTCGAACCCCATACTCAGGAAATCCCATCCAACCATTAACAAAAACCAACATAAAAAAGATAGCAAAGATGTTCATGATTAAACCTATCATCAATGGCGTTTTCACATCTCCAACAGCCCGAAGAGCTGTAATAAGACCTAAACCACAACCAAAGCCAATATAAAATGGAGAGATAGCTTTTAAATATTCAGTAGACAAAATTAAAGCCTCGCCTTTAAGCCCAAAAAACCTTACCAGGGGCTCTGCAAACTCCCAGATAACAATACCAGTAATAAAAGCAATAAAAATAACCAACTGAACAGTTCGGGTAAAAAAAATACCAGCCTCTTCTTTATTTCTTGCCCCCCAGTTCCTTGCAATCAAGGCTGTGGAGCCAGCTAGGACCCCTGTAAGTACCGCTTGCAAGATAAAGGTCACTCTTTGCCCTGTAACGGCTGCGGCTATAGCATCGGGACCTAAGTTTCCAACAACTTTGATAGCTACTATAGAGCTAGTTGCATAAAAAAGGTTTGTAATAATAGAGGGCCAGGCTAGAGTCCAGACACCCATAGATCCTGTTGGAATTTTACCTTCCTCGGTTAAGACCTCCAATTTTAAGAGTCTTTAATGGAGCCGAGATAAATAACACCAAATAACAGCGTCATAGAAAAAGCCACAAAGGCAGAGTCATTTGATTTTAAGATTTTTTGCCTATAAATAAGGCACTCCGCAAGATGGGCTATGAGAAGTAAGTAGAAAATAACCGAGGCTATGTAAAACAATATTCCATTAAAGGGCTCTAAAAGATTAACTATTCCAAAAGCCCATAGGATTAAAGTAATGATGTGTGCGACTTTCATTGTGTTTTATTGTAATTTGTTGAATACATTCTATCTATCATGAACTCTATAAAGGGCTGTATTTTTTCATATGATTCGCTGTCTCTAATTGAATGCCACTCATGCAAATAAAATAGAGACCCAAATAGAAAGTTACGCTGCTCATTGGCATCGCCTTGAATAATTGAGCCTTCTAACTGACCTTTCTTGAACCATTGAGTCCAAATCTTGTATTGCGATATCTCGTTAGATTTAATGGAATCATATTTTGAAAATTCCGATAAACATTGAGGCAGTTTCATTAAAAGTGTTAATCCATGAATGCTCATAGCATGGTTTGTATACATTATAATTTTTTCATGATGATTGTTATCTTTCGCATCAATTCTATCAATCAGGGAATTTAACTTACCCTGAAGCAAAAGAATCACCTCGATAAATAAATCTCCTTTGCTGCTAAAGTAGTAATAAATAGACTTATCTGTTAATCCAATAGCATCAGTAATTTGCTCTAAACGAGTATTCATATAACCATACTCCGAAAAAATATTAAGCGCTGAATCAAGAATAGCTTCTTTTTTCTTTAATCTTTTGGGGGTATTTTTTATATTTAATTTCATAACAAGAATATTATTATAGTTCCAAAGGCTCTCACGACCTATTTTCTAATTCAGCAATAATCTCTTGATGTTTAAATCTATCAATTTTATACATTGAAAAAATTGCGAATGGAATGATCATCAGTAATGCCACTAAAGGTCCCTGAACCATAGCAAGATTAAAAATATGATCAGCTGAAGGGGTTATTTGAGAGCCTTGCGGAAAGCCAATAAACTCCAAAGCAAGTCCAGCCATCAAAATCCCCAAACCTGTATTTAACTTTCCAATTAACGAGCTTGAAGCATACATCAGGCCTTGCTGACCAAGATGAGTTTCCAGCTCTACCTCATCACTAATATCACCTAGCATTGACTCACGAATGATTGAGCTAGCAGAGAGCGACGAATTAGCTATGTATAAAAAAGGAATGGTTGCAAAAAAGAGATCCCAAGTTCCTATCGCCGGTAAATAGCCATTAACAAATAATAGAATTGGAATTGGGGGTATTAATGCGGCAAGGGCAATAGCGGTTAATAAAATTGTTCTTTTCTCGTAAAATTGGACAAGCTTAGGCACAACCAAAAAAGCTGTAAAAGTAGCTAAAACATATATTCCAAGATAAGAAGCCAGCATATTTGATTGAAATTCCCAAAAATAGGTATTCATGTAAATTTGAAGAGAACTGCCCATGCCCCAACTCACTGCAATAAACAAATAGCCAAAAAAGAAAATTAAAAATGATTTATTTTTAAGGGCCACAAGAATCTGTTGAAAAATTAATTTTAAATTAAATACTTGGGTTTGCTGAATTGGGTTCTGAATATATTGGCGTGTACCAAAAAAAGTAATCAGGACAGAGATGCACATAATGGTTGCTCCAGTCATGCCATAAAAAATCCATGGATCTGGATTTTTAGTGCCAGGCATATACTCTGGAGTGTCTTTGAAAAAAATTGTGTAAGCTAGAAATGCATTAAATAAGCCCCCCATCCAACCAAGCATCTCTCTTGCAGCAAATATTGAAGTCCTCTCTGTGTATGAGCGAGACATTTCACTTCCTAGCGATCTATGAGGAACATCAAATATTGTCATCCCTAGTCGTGTTAATAAGGTGAAGGTGAGCATCCACAGAAATAGCAATTGTTGAGAGAGCTCCCATGATGTTTGAATTGAAAAAAGCATGAAATATGACAGTGACATTGGAATCATGCCAAGCAAGAAATAAGGGTGCCGCCTACCAAGCCTATGCTTTGTTCTGTCTGATATCACGCCCATCAATGGATCTGTGAACGCATCAACAAGAAGGGCTATAAAGATAGCCAAACTTGCTAACCCTGGCGTTAAACCTATTACATTGGAATAGAAAAAAAGTAAGAAAAAGGTAAATGCATCGGTTTTAACTCCATTTGCAATGGCCCCAAATGAATAAAAGAATTTCTGCTTATTATTAATGCTCACTTAGAGATAAATTCAATAAAGGAAGATTGAAAGTGCTCATATGATTCAGTGTCAAGAAGATGTGCCATATTTGGCACTATATGCAATTGACTGTTTTGAATTAATCTGTGGGTAGCATATCCATTTTTTACTTTGATTAAAGGATCAATATCTCCATGAACAATGTAAGTCGGAGTTTGTATAGATTTCAGTAATTTTTTTCTGTTCTTGGATCCAATAATTGCAGACATTTGCCTTAAAAAACCTCCGTCATCTCCCCCGCGAATTAGATATGCTTTCATGTCTTTTCTAAATTGAGGTGTGTCATAATTTTTGCCAGGGGTTCCAATCAATTTAAATAGCTCAATGGTTTGATCAATCCTGCCATCAAGATCATTTTTATCGGCTGAGCGCTTTAGCATTTGCCGTGTGACTTTTAGCTTTGGTCCATTGAAAGGATTGGGTGTTGATGCGGTAGAAGAAATTTGCGTAAAGGTTTTGGCTCTACTTGGAAAGTTAGCTACAAGAATTTGCGCAATCATTCCGCCCATAGACATTCCAAAAATATGTGCTTTTTCTATCTTCAGATCATCAAGAACAGCGATGCCATCAGAGGCCATATCCTCTATTGAATACTCTGATGTGATAGGGATGAATAAAAAATACTTCACGTAATTTATTAACTGAGAGGGTTTAGAGTTAAAGCGCGATGATAAGCCAACATCTCTATTGTCATAGGCAATAGGCCTAAAATTATTTGCTTGCAAATCTTTGATCAAAAATTCAGGCCACAATGTTAGTTGAGCACCAAGCCCAGTAACCAATAGAATTGGCTCTCCTTCAGCAGGACCATAATCTCTGTAGGCTATCTGAACATCACCATTGGATGCAAAGCCTTCGCTGTAAGAAAAAATATTTAAGCTGAAACCAATTAAAAAAAACAGAGTAAGTTTATGTTTTAAATGCATGCGCCCTCCTTTGAACATTCTGTCTAATGGCTCCCCAAAAGAGCGAAACATCAAAATTATGAAGATCCCCGCCAGTTGTAAAAGATTTCATTTTTTCAATCAAGGGGCCTTGCGTTTCTATCATAGAGTTTTCAGAATGCCTGGCTTCAAAGCTTAGGTCATTGATAGCATCAATGGATAAATCAGAGTGTGAATGCTTTGTTGCGAAGTAGTCTGCTAAAAACAAATTACTTGCCTTTAATCTTATTGCTATATTATCTTCATCTGAAATCCAATCACTCTTTGTATTCCAAGAAAATGGGTTCTGACATACAAGAGGTTGCTCCATGGGTTCTTGGCGCCAACCTTCAGGTAACCACAACATTGAATGAGCCCTGCTTCTTCGAAAATCTTTAGTTCCAGTGCACCAAGAGATAATTGATTGATGATCCTCAGCATCATTAGAGATTATTAGGTCCGGATAGAGTTGATCAAAATATTTGGTAGGTAAGATATATCCAATTAAATATGCGGCTATAAAAAGTTCTCTGATAGGCTGTTGAGAAATATGCTCATGGACAAGTCTTTGGCCATGAAGGGCTCCTTGGCTATGGCCGGCAATAATAAAAGGTCTACCTTTATTATGGTTTTCCAAGTATTCGCTAAAAGCATTCGATAGATCAGAGTAAGCCAAGTCCATAGCTTGATACCCATTGCTATCTGCATCAAAGAAAGAGTAGTAAGTTGCTTGCCGATAGTAAGGGGCATAAACATTACAAGTCTCTGCAAAAGCTGAAGCTTGAGTAGCTAAATGACTATTTGTTCTCTCATAGGCTGCAGACTCCGGATCTAATGGAGCATTCCAATGAGTTTGAAAATAACCAGTGGGATGAATATAAAAGACATCATAATCTTTGAGTTCCGATGAAGGAGAATGCTCCGGGGAAAGTAAATGGAAGCCATCTTTTCCTGGTAAAGCAGCCCAATAATTGTCATCTAGATAGTTTGGAGCTTCTGGTTGTTCGTCATCAGAGAAACTTACTTGAGGTCTAACGCTCTCAATAAATTTTAAGTACTTTTCTTTGGGAGTCATGCGCTTAAAGCTTGATCATTTTATTTGTAGCTGTTGCTGTAGCAATAAGAGTATCGCCTTGGTAAAGCGCGCCTGATGTAAAGGCAATGCTTTTACCCATTTTTGTAATTTCTCCCTTAGCCACAAACTCTCCCGGTGAACCAGGAGCTATAAAGTTAACATTAATGTTTAAAGACAAAGGATTTACATCCCCGTTGCGTTTTAAAATAATTAAATGTGCCATGGCAGCGTCAAGCATGGCTGTAATAAATCCGCCCTGCACGATTGTTCCATTTGAATGGGTTAAATCTTTGCTAATTACAAACCTCATCAAAGATGTGCCTAGCTCATCATCAAATTCAAAACCTTTGGAGCCAAGCATCTCTAAGAATTTTGGGGGCTTTTGAAGGTCTAATTTAGTTGATGTCATTTTTGGAATAGGTTTAATGCAGGGTAATAAGGCTTTATAATTTTATAAGAGTTATTTGCAATAATTATAAAGGGAAAATTATGAATATTTTAAGATCATTAGTTATATTTTTTGGCTTAGTTCCATTGGCATTTTCAAGTTCTTTAGATGCTACAGATCAACAAAATATTTCTAAACATTTTAATGCTTACGTTGATGCAGGAAAGATACCGCATATTTCTATCTTGGCTCATAAAAATGGGAAGGAAATCTTCAGACATACCTATGGAAATGCAGACATTGAAAGCAAAACAAAGATAAACAAAGATTCAATCTACAGAATTTACTCTATGACAAAACCCGTGACTGGTGTCGCTGTTATGCAGCTGGTGGAGCAAGGTAAGCTCCGACTTGCCGACAAAGTGTCTTTGTACATTCCAGCATTTAAAAACACGAAAGTGCTCAATCTTGATTACCAAGATTATACGGTTAAACCAAAAAGAGAGATCACTATTAGAGACCTCCTCACCCACACCAGTGGACTCACTTACAGCTGGGCTGGAGAAGGTCCTGTCCAGCAGGCCTACAGAAAGTACAACATCCGTCCTTATTTTTTTGGTGCAGTAGACTCACAAATGACAAAATTTCCTGGAGACACTTGTTCCTTTGCTTCCGCTGCAGCCATGGCACCCCTGCTTCATAATCCAGGCGAGCAATGGTCTTATGGGATCAACATGGACATTCTTGGGTGTGTCGTTGAAGTTATATCTGGTGTTAGCTTTGCGCAGTATTTACAAGACAACATCTTTGATCCACTTGAGCTTAACAGCATGGGCTTTTCTGTTAACAAAAAAGATAAGAAATCTTTTACGACGCTTTATACCTCTGGTGCTTTTAGCAGAGATGGAGAGATTGTTGGAGCAGCCGGAATTAATCCTGCTGAACTGATGTTTTCAAAAGAACTAAGATCCATTGATTCACATCTTGCATCTCCTTACATGAGTAACTCAAGTAAGCTCTTTGATGGTGGCTCAGGGTTGGTGTCTAACATTGATGACTATGCAAAGTTTGCACTAATGCTGATGAACAAGGGTGAATTAAACGGAGTTCGAATTTTAAGCTCAGCTTCTGTTGAGCTGATGTCACGCAATCATCTATCAGATTCTATACTTGAAGGTGGCTCAGCTTTTGGTCTAGAAGGCATAGGGTTTGGCTTGACCGTTGGTGTGGTTCAAGATGCAGGCAAAGCTGGAACTTATTCAACCGATGGAGAGTTTTCTTGGGGTGGAGCTGCGAGTACGACATTCTGGGTGGACCCAGTCAATCAAGTAACTGCGGTCATGATGACTCAATACATGCCATCCAATAAATATCCATTAAGAGAAGATCTCAAAGCATTGATTTATTCTGGATTAAGTAACTAAAAAAGTGGCGGAGGGACAGGGATTCGAACCCTGGAAAGGTTTGACCCTTTGCTGGTTTTCAAGACCAGTGCATTCAACCGCTCTGCCATCCCTCCACGGTGATAGCTAAAGCATTTTAAATGGTTTGTAAAAAAGGTCAATGTGACATTCCTCACTTCGTTCCTCACTTTTAACCTAATTTCTCCATATATTCTTCAATCTGGACTTCCATGCCTTTAACAAAGTGACTATAGGCCTTCAAAGTCACATGAGGATCAGCATGACCAAGCCTATGAGACAGCTGAATCAATGGGAAGTTATTCATCAACAGGTTACTTGCATGGGTATGTCTAAGGTTATGCAGTGTGTGAGGGATCTGTAAACGCCTCATGCAATCTGCAATTCGATGCGACCATAAACTTACTGTAGTTAAATCCCCATCTTGCGCTAGTGTTCTTTTTTTGGAAGGTTATCTCTGCCAGATGAATGGGTATGTACGACCTTCCATTGACCATCAATTTTTCGAAATAAAAATGTTTGATGGCCTTTCTTATCAAGCTCTCGACCACTTTTAATTAATTTAGCTTTGAATCGCGTATCAGCAATAGCCCAGGCAAAGTTTTTATTTTCGCCTTCAAAATGAACTTCAATATCATCAAAGTCTAATTCCATGTATTCCATGGCACCTTTCTCTGGCTCAACATGATCGATAACAAGAGAATCTAACCCTTGGTTTTGACCGCCTGATTCAATATAACGTGCGCCTTTAAAATCTAAAAATGTTTCCCTAAACGGTGTGCCATCACCATTTTCCCAGCCATATTTAATGCTTGAAATAATATCAACAATTTCTTGTTCGCCTGTTTTTGTTTGCACTGGTTCTACATGAGCCGCTAGAGTTAAAAAACTTATGAGGAATAAGAATGTAGTTATCGTCATTTTAATCATTTGATTTCCCTTAAAAAATAAGTTTGATTTATTCTGGTACAACCTGCAGACAATAGATAATATTCTTTTCATAGGTTCTTACTCAGCTTCCACTATGGGTAATTCGCACGTGCATTATTTTTGTAGACTCAGCCCTTTTCAACTATTGCGCGTCGAGGCGTCCCTTCCCTCTGCCGTTTCTGCCACTGGGAATCCGTATATACCTTCACTGAAATCGAGGGCTCTGTAACGCCTTTGATTATATCCGCACCGCGCTCAGCAACCATCATGGTGGGCCCATTGAGATTACCATTGGGGACCGTGGGAAAAACCGATGAATCGACAATCCGCAATTTTTTCAAGCCTATCACTCTGAGATCTGGATCGACAACCGCCATGGAGTCAACCCCTATCTTGCAGGTACACGATGGATGATAGGCACTGTCAACCGACTCACGAACAAAGGCGTCAATCTGATCATTGGTTTGAACCTCTTCCCCGGGCTGAATCACTTCGTCTCGGAACGCATCCATTGCTGGCTGGCGCATAATTTCTCGGGTTAAATGTACACAATCTCGAAATCCTTGCCTATCCTGCTCTGTCTCCAGATAGTTAAACAGTATTTCTGGGTGCTGCTTTACGTCTACAGATACCGCCCTCACATAACCCCGACTGGTAGGCTTGTTATGCCCAACATGCACTTGGAAGCCATGGTCCTTAAACGCCACCTTGCCATCATAGGTAATCGCGCCAGGCAAAAAATGGTATTGAATGTCAGGCCACTTGACCCCGGCTCTGGACCGGATAAACGCGCAAGATTCAAAGTGATTCGTTCGGCCTAAGCCAGTTTTAAACAAGAGCCAACGCGCTCCAATCAGGACTTTGTTAAATAATCCCAACTTACTGTTGAGGCTGATCGGCTGTTTGCAGCGGTATTGAAAATTGAACTCTAAGTGATCTTGCAGATTCTCTCCGACTCCCGGCAAATCATGTACCACTTTAATCCCAGCTGCCTGCAATACCTCACCTGGCCCAACGCCTGACACCTGCAGTAGATGCGGCGATCCGATCGCCCCAGCACAGAGGATTACCTCACGTCGCGCGGCAAATATCTGCGTTGTGCCCCGAACTTCGCATTGAACGCCTGTTGCCGTTTTGTCGTCAAAAACAACTTTAGTCACTAAGGCATGCTTTAATAGTGTCAAGTTATTGCGCTTTTTTGCCGTGTCCAGATAGGCATGACTGGTAGAAGCACGTACCCCACGATCAACCGTCATAAACTTTTGTCCAAAGCCCTCCTGTCGGAAACCGTTATAGTCATCTGTTTCGGCGTATCCAGCATCGACTCCAGCGTCAATAAACGCGCGGTAGAGTGGGTTCCGCATGTTGTTGCCTCCACTAACCGAAACAGGCCCGTCACTGCCAGCGTACTCACTCGCAACGCACTCGTGACTCTCTAACTTTTTAAAGTAAGGCAAACAACTTTGATAGTTCCAACCAACCGCCCCACAGGCCTCCCATTCGTCATAATCGTGAGCATGGCCTCTCACATAGACCATACCGTTTATAGATGAAGTGCCACCTAGCACTTTTCCTCGAGGACAGTTCATACGCCGATTATTTAAGTGCGGTTCTGGCGCGCTTTCGAACCCCCAATTATATTTTTTACTATTCATTGGGATGCCCAGAGCCGAAGGCATACGAATAAACACACTGCGATCACTGCCACCATATTCCAACAGCAATACGGAGCAGTTAGGATCTTCGCTGAGGCGCGCAGCAACAATTGCTCCTGCAGAACCAGCGCCTACCACAATGTAGTCGTACTCTTTCATTTAATGCATGCTTTCCATAACCTTCAAACTGTTAACTATCCTCTGCAAGCATAAAACTGTCGCGCAGTTTTTTTCTATGCTTGAACACAAGACTATAAATCACTACATATAGGCCAATAACAACTAACCCTACCCACTCAATTTTAAGCGGTGTGAGCTGATATAACAGCACCAGAGTAACGAGCAACAAAAAATTTCCTAGAACGTATTGTGCACGCCCCAGTTGCTCAACGCTGAAATCCAAATTGTCAGTGTATAGACGGATAAGTGAGTCGAGAGAGTTAATCACAAAAATCACACCAAGAGTCACCATCGCCCAGCTGAGCATTCCTGTAACAGCGATACTATTATAAAAATAGTAATACAGCGTTGAAAACCACAACGCTATAGCTACAGAGGGAATCACCAATAAGGCGATCAGCAATTGCCAAGTTTTAAGCCCACAGACAAATCTCGCGACAAACTGACCTATCATGATGCTCCAGGCAAACCACCAACATAAATACCAGCCATGGTAGTCGCTGATCGGGCTAATGAAGCGGTGAATATTCTTAAAATAGCCCGTCAGATTGGCCATGGATTCCAAGTATCCGCTAACCGAGGCGCCAGAGAACCCAAGCATGACTAATGTTAGCACTATAAATAACGCGCTAGACCCTATGCTGAGGAGCTTAATATACCGGATATCAGTGCTCGAAAAAACTCCTATAAAAATGATAAGACCTACTAAGAGGTACTGCTGAAAGAGAGAAATTCCGACAATATAACTGGGCGCATAACTAAGAAATAAATAGGCGGTAAATGCACAGGTGGCAATAATAATGAGATTATTAATCCAACGGATGGGTCTGTATTGGAAAAGTCCCAGCTTAGGCTCAACAACGCAAAAATAGAAGGTGGTTAAAAAATAAAAGGTCCACACTAGAAAGCCCCAGAAACCAAATTCAATCGCCAGCGGATTCGTGAAACTATAGGCCTCCTCGGTTGCATAGACAGGGAACTCTACGAGGGGAAACATAATCAAGCCAACGTCTAGGCCAGAGGTAAATAAAATTGCTGAAAAGGCTAATAGCGACATCGGTGTTTTTCCAACACATCGAACATTGCGCCACTTTACACAGACAAAGACTGAGGTCGTCAAGGTGATCGCAATTGCCACTGTAAGTATTTCGTACATCGTCGCCCCCTACCAAACAGCATGGCAGGTTTATATAGGTTCATAGTTAAGATTTGATTAGTTACAGAGTATATTATATTTTTTTAATCTCCATTAATTATGTTTCAATCTGAACTTCAATGCCTTTCAAGCATGTCAACATGGTGAATTCCATGAAGCAGCTTAAACAATAGCATCTACAAATTTTAGATTATATTCCTGTTACCATATTCATCAAAACCGCGGTACCGCTAATAGCAGAGCCAATCATAATCGCACGATCACTCCATTGCATACCAACGTAAACCCATCCACAACTAGATAAGAGATATGCAACTTGTCCCCAAACAACAAACCCTGCACTTATAGTAAATATACCCACTACACCAAGCAACATTGCTGTCCACTTAACATACCAATCTGGAGTTCCCGTGGGTGTCATAGGCTTTACGTCATCGTAATCACTTTGAAGTTCGTCAAGGTCTTGTTGGAGACGTTTCTTCTCCAACCTAAGCTCTTGGGCAAGAAGAGATAGCTTGCTAGGAGTAGAGATATCTTTAATGCTGTCGTTAGTAGAAATATCTTGAATGCTGTCGTTAATGTCATTAATCATAATATTGCCTAAATAATTTTTGTCACTATACCGAAAACTAATGATTCTTGTACTTTTTTTCTCAAGATTATTATTATGGCAAATATCCCTTTAATTCAGAGCACAGAAAATTAGAAAAGTAGAATTGATGTCATGACTATTTCTAAGGTGTATTATCGGTTGATGAATTCAGTTAACACAAAAATTATTGGTTTCTGGCGAGGTTGGTCAATAGCCGTTGGTTGCGCTGTTGGTTCAGGTATTTTTATGATGCCTACTCTGCTTGCACCCTATGGGCTTATTGGTTTCGGGGGTTGGTTAATTGCTGGCGCTGGTTCAGTATTAGTTGCTTTAACAATGTCTAGATTAGTCCGTCGAATTCCAAAAACGGGAGGTCCTTATGTTTATGCAAATGAGGGGTTAGGACATTTTGCTGGCTTTATTATTGCGTGGACATACTGGGTAGCTTGCATCACGGCAATAGCAGGTATCTCGATCGCTTTTGTAAGCTATTTAGGTTTTTTTATTCCTGCTATAAGTCATTCGTCGTTGCTGTCACTTCTGGCATCACTAGTTTTAGTCTGGTTGATCGTAACACTCAATATTTTCAGCATTGAGAGCAGTGCAAAATTCCAAGTAGTTTCGACCTTGCTAAAGCTTTTACCATTATTTTTTATGATGTTTTTAGGGTTGGTTGGCTTTGATTCTAATAACTTGCCTGAAATTAACCCGACTAATGCTAACCCATTCATCTTGCTGGCTACAGTTACAACCTTGGTCATGTGGTCTTTTGTTGGAATAGAGACTGCCACTGTTCCAGCTGAAAACTTTATTAATCCTGAGAAGACTATTCCAAAGGTTCTTATTGCCGCAGTTCTCAGTGTATTAACTATTTATATTTTAGTAAGCATCGCTGTTGCAGCAATTGTTCCTGCAGATGAGCTTATGAATTCATCCGCACCATTTGCACTTGCTGCAACAAAAATTCTAGGTTTCTCTGGAGGAGTAATAATAGCTTTTGGCGCATTAATTTCTACCTTGGGGTCTTTGAATGCCAATACGTTGACGGCTGGAAATATAACCTTTGCTGCAGCGAGAGATAAACTGCTGCCTAGCAAATTTTTAACTTTATCAGATGCAGGAACCCCAATTTTTTCATTTATCCTTGCAGGATCATTTGTAAGTTTTTTGTTGATGCTGAACTACACAAAGGGATTAATTGACGCATTCATTTTTTTTGCAATGCTATCTACTCTTTCGACATTAATTGCTTATTTATTTTGCGCCATGGCTGAACTTAAATTCTTAAAAAATGATCACCCAAGCAAGCAAAGGAATTCTGCTATATTTCTTACATTTGGCACATTCTTATATGCTTTTTTTGCAATTTGGGGGGCAGGAATGGAGATTGTTTTTTATTCCTTTATGTTGATTTTGGTTGGCATGCCTATGTATGCCTGGATGAGGGAATAACATGGCTGTTTTTAATGAATATTCCTTGCTAACGCAAGTTGCAATCAGAAGTCCATTAAATAGCTTTCTTACCGATGAAAAGCTTTCTAACGAATGGCAAGATCTAAGGTTTCATTCCAAACCTGAGCTTAAAGAGTCGATAAATGAATTTATAGAATTTAGAAAATTACTCCTTAACGATGAAATTAAGATTATTGACTTGCCCCAAGCCAAGGGTCTAACCATCGACAGTATCTATACTCGAGATAGTATATTGATATCCCCCAAAGGATTAATTTTATGCAACATGGGAAGAGCTAGCCGCACTCCTGAAGCGAGAGATAACTATGAACACCTTAAATTACAAGGTTATCAGATTGCTGGAGAAATTTTAGCTCCTGGCACATTAGAGGGTGGAGATTTTATTTGGCTCAGCGATACAAAAGCTGCAGTTGGCCTTGGGCCGAGAACTAATCAAAATGGAATTGATCAGCTAAGAAAAATTTTAGGAGATGCTGTTGATCTCCACGAAGTCCCCTTGCCAAAACCCGCCCACCCAGACGATGTGCTTCACTTAATGTCAATAATTTCTCCCCTAGATAAAGATTTGGCCCTAATCTATAGACCTTTGATGCCAGCATCATTTATCCAATGGCTTGGGCAACTTGGCATTAAGTTTGTTGAGGTGGATGAAGCAGAGTATCTATTGATGGGATGTAATGTTTTGGCAACGTCTCCAAGGTCAGTTATTATGCTAGAAAATCTTCCGGGAGTTCAACGCAACTTGCAAAATGCTGGATGTGATGTTCAAACTTATAAGGGCATTGAGATTAGTAGAAAAGGTGAAGGTGGACCAACCTGCTTAACTAGGCCATTAAAAAGAAATTAAAATATGAGTGACATAAACGAAAGTTTGCCGGGATGGAGCTATACAAGCGATGCATTTTTTGAGCTCGAGAAGCAAAACCTCTTTCTTCAAAACTGGCAACTAGTTTGCCATGAATCCAATATCCCTAATCCTGGAGATTATTTTACATTTCAAATCTTTGACCAACGTATTTTTGCCATCAGAGGCAAGGATAATCAGGTTCGTATTTTTCATAATTTATGCTCTCACAGGGCAACGAAATTACTTGATGATGTCTCAGGGAATTGTAATGAAAAAATTATTTGTCCTTACCATGCCTGGGGTTATGACCTTGAGGGAAATTTAGCCAAAGTGCCATATGAAGATCAATTTATTGATATAAATAAAAGTACACTAGGCCTTAAACCTGTTGAATTAGAAATCTTTCAAGGTTTTATTTTTGCTCTAATTATTCCATCTGATGGACCTAGTGTTGCTGAGCAATTTAAACCGTATTTAGAGGAATTAAAACCTTATAGACTTGAAGAAATTAAGCCTCTCGGACGAGTGACGATGAGACCTAGGTCTGTTAATTGGAAACAAATAGCAGATAACTATGTTGATGCCCTTCACATTCCGGTTGCTCATCCAGGTTTGTCTGCGATGGTAGGAAAGAGCTATGGATTAGAGGTGAGTCCAAATAACGGATTTATTCATAAAATGTGGGGTGACGGAAGTAAAATTAGGAAAAAAAATCTATCGAATCAACTCTATGACAAATTTTTACCCTACTTAGACCATCTTGATGCCAGCAAGCAAAGATATTGGCTTTATTATCGCTTGTGGCCCAATCTCGCATTTGACATATACCCAGAACAAATGGATTTTATGCAATTTATTCCAATCAGCCCATCTTCGACCATGATAAGAGAAATTGCTTATGCGCTTCCAGATGATCGCAGAGAGGTGAAGGCTGCTAGATACCTCAATTGGAGAATAAATAGACAAGTGAATAACGAAGACACAAAGTTAATTAGCTTTGTTCAGGAAGGAATGAATACTGGAAAGTTTAAATCGGGTCCTCTTGCAACATCGGAGGTGTGCTTAATCGACAGTGCTAACAAAATAAGGAGAGCAATTCCTGTATCTAGGTTAGAGCAAATGCCAGAAGAGAAAAGCATGAGCGAAATAAACGATCAGCTTTCTTGATAAGAATAAGCAGCATTAAAGTGTAATGCTGCTTATATCAAAAATACTATCTACTTAACTTAAATCCAAGATAGATCATGCGACCTCTGGGATCATGATGTTTTGCATCGTAACTCCAGTTTGCTGCGTCGTAGACCAATGGGACTTCTTCATCAAACATGTTGGTGATACCAAGCGATAATTTAAGCTCGCTATCATTCATTTCAACTAGATATGAATTCATCAAATCTACAGTGAAGAAACTATCAATCGACTGACTGAAACCTCTAGCTTTAGCAGTAGCATCAAGTGGTCTTGTAGTTTTATAGTCACCTGTGTATCTTCCAAACAAGGACAATGAATTATTGCCGCTGTTTAAAGCAGCATGGAATACTGCTTTTGTATCAGGCAATGATCTTGCAAAGTTATCGTGGTTAAATAAACCAACAACGTCTTTTGTAGAGTTTCCAACAGGAATTTCGTACTCAAACATGTGCATCATGTTCACGCCCACTTGAGCTTGACCAAATGAAGTATCAAAATCATAGGTTGATTCAAAATCTAGTCCGCTTGTATTTACGTTTGCAGCGTTAAAGTACTTAGTTGTAACCCCTGTAAGAGTTCCTCCAGCAGTTCTTTTAACATCTGAATCCAGTGGATTTGCTGCAACTTTTCCCTGAGCGCTCTCTATCGTAATCACATTTGTGTAATCAATAGCCCAATAGTCTAATGTCATAGAAAGTTTGTCGCTTGGCTTCCACATTGCGCCTATGTTCATATTATCTGACTCTTCTGGAGCAAGATTTGGATTGTTTGCTTGGGCAATTCTAATAAAGGCTGTTCCACCTTTTGCTGAACCGTCAGCATTGTAATCTTGAATACCCTGCAAACTAATATTGGTAGAAGTTAGCTGAGCTAAAGAAGCTTCTCTGAACGAAGTACTAAATGAAGCTCTCAATGCTAAATTATCAGATGCTTGGTATCTAAATGAAAGCTTTGGATCCACTGAGCTATCAGATTCTAAATCTTCATAACGCAATGCACCTTTTACTTCCAATCGATCAGAAGGATTCATAGAGCCCTCAATAAATAAAGCTGTTGCATTTCTGCTTGCAGTGCTTTCTAAACCGCCTCCTAAAAAGAGTAAATCAGCTGGCTGAGTAATATTTCCTGCAGCATCAAATTTCGCAATAGATGAAGCGCCTCGTGCGACATCAAATGATTCGTCTCTAAACTGAAGGCCCGAAGCTATGTCTATGTTGCCGATAGAACCGGTCACAAGGAAATCAAAAACAGCAAGCTCAGTATTGGTCCAAGTCTGCTGATTAGTCGCAATCCATGCAATTAATTCAGCTGAGTTATTTGAGGGAGTAAATAAATCCCAAGTTTGATTTCCAGCAGATCCACCATTACCTTTAATAGCAGCGCTAAATTTTGATGTGCTGGTATCAGGTTGCTGGCCATAAAGATCTTCACTACTTACTGTGTAATGTGCGTCCCAATCAAAGCCATTACTAAACTCTCCATTAAGCCCAATTGAAAATCTATCTGTTTCAATTTCTCTTGGAGCATTTGGGGATGGGTAAGCAGAACCAAGAGCTCTACCTAGCCACAAGACTGGAACTCCAAATGGATTTCCACCTGTTCCGGGCATAATTGCATTAGCAGGACTTAGGTATGAAAGTGCAGGATAAGATGGTGACTGTGGGTTATCGTTTACATCAATAGCTGTACTCATATAATCAATTTCTAACCCATTACCATTAGCAAGCAGGGTTTTGAATGATCCATACATACTTGTATGGTCTTCATCATTAACAACGTTGAATCTTGGGCCGTAGACAAATCCACACCTTGAACCACTGGCCTGAGGAATAAGAATACCCTTATCAGCTACACAAGTTGGGCTTGGAACGTTTTGGAAGGGTGTGTAGGTTCCTGCGTATGGTCCCGAAGCAACAGTGCTTGGGCCAAAAAGTAAGAAACTTGTTCCCAAGCCACTAATACCAAGTTGAGCTAAGCTCGGGTCGAAGTCAGCGCCTGACATAGCAGATCTATCTAATATACTGGCAGCCAATACAAAGTTTGAATCGCCATTTTCAGCTCCCCAAATTATACTTACTCTGTCATCGGTTTGACCACTGATATCAGCTTCTTGACTGGACATCTCAAACTCAGTTCCAGTGAAGTCTCTTCTGAATATATAATTCACTACACCAGCAACCGCATCAGATCCGTAGATAGATGCTGCGCCTTCTTTGAGAACTTCGACTCTTTCCAGGGCAACCACTGGGATTGCATTTGTGTTTACAAAAACACTGCCGTCATTTGACGTTGCACCTGTGAGAGTTTGTCTTCTCCCATCGATAAGTATAAGTGTTGAAGAAAGACCTAGGCCTCTAAGGTTAACGTTTGAAGTTCCTTGAGTTGATCCTTGGGTAAATGAATCAGAAGCATTTTCTGAACCTGAGTTTACTGAAAGGTTACGAGTAATATCTGCAATAGATACCGCACCAATATTCTCTATTTCCTCTCTATCGATTACCTCTACAGGTGAAGCGCCATCTGTAGCACTACCTTTAATGTAAGAACCGGTAACCATGACCTCTTCAATATCTTGTTGTGCATGTGCATTAAAAGATAAAAAGGCAAAGCAAGTTAATGCCAAAAAACATTTAGTTATATTCATTTAAATTCCCCTAAATTTAAAAATTATTCTGCTAACGAAGCTAGCAGTAGCTATAAATTACATGAATAGTTGTTTTACTGCAAAGTAAATTTAACGTATAAATTTAACTCGTTGTTTAATCTAAGTTGATTGGCCTGTAACCCAGTTAACTCCTTCATTTGAATAGTCTGAAGATGAAGTCTCGCCCGATGAATTGGGGCCTCCGTTGCTATTGCTACCAGTAGTTTTTTTTCTAAAATCTATGATGTCTTGGGCAATATCTTTGCAATTTAAATTCCTGGCCATAGCCTCTGATAGCATCAAAGCAAAAAATTCAATTGAGACAGAATCTTTTTCATAAATCATGCTGTAACAGAGACTAGGGTCTGACTTTGCAGTTAGCTTAGATTGCATTTGTGTTGTCGAGCAAGAAGAAAACAATGCAACAAAGATTAAGGCCAGAATTGGCAAAATTTTTTCAGAGTTATTAAATGAAATTAGGTGCCGCAAAAAATTTATTAACTAATGGCTCAAAGGACTCTAATGAGTCTACCTTATATTTAGGATCGAATGCAGCTTGATCCCATTCATCTGTGAACTCAACAGCTTTTGCATACCAGGATTCATTAACGAATTGTTTGCGTAAATCTTGTGGCTTACCCATGTACTGATAGTAATGTTCGCCTTGAAAATCTTGATGTGTGCGAATGACATGATATGCGTCTTCGCTCACGTAAGGCTTGATCATTTCAGCGGCAATTTGACCATGATTAGGAACACTTATTACCTTACCAATATCGTGTATGAGGCTAATAAGAATCATTTCATCCTCTGCCCCAGCTCGCCTTGCCATTGTGGCAGTTTGAAGTGCATGATGAAGTTGGTCTGTTGAAAATCCAAGGGTTAAGGTCTGGAGTTGTTTTAACATCCCCATAATTCTGTTTGGCATATCAAAAATATGAGGCATGTGTTGCTCACTGATATGCTCCCATTCTTGCTTAGTACTTTGATCCATTCTTGTAAACATAGGTAGCTTTTTTTATAAAAATTTAATTTCTAAATTATAAATTAACTTATTCAGACTAAAATTGAAATATATATTAAGCTTATGTTATGAAATATATAAAGCTCAACTCTGCAATTAACCTGATATTTATAAGTTTTTTTATACTATCAAGCACAATCTCTGCTCAGGGAGAGCAGGCTATTGAGGTCAAAGAAGCGTATAAGTATGTTGGAGAAACAAAAATTGTTTGCGGGAGAATTGTCTCTACAAAGTATCTTAAAAGATCGTCTGGAGGACCTATTTTCTTAAATTTTGGTCGAGATTACCCTAACCAACAAATGACAGGGTTAATATGGTTTGGAAGATTTTCAGATTATTTTTCATACAAGCCAGAAAAAAAACTTAAAAGAAAAACTGTGTGTGTAAAAGGATTGATTTCAGAGCACGACGGCAAAACGCAAATGGAAATTAGGACTGAAAAACAGATTAAAATTCAAAACTAATTTATTTACTCTGTTCTAAATTTAAGCACTGCATGAAGTTTAGCTGCATCATCTAAACTTTTTTCATCAGGGCTGCCATCTTTATTTAATGTAACTTTTGCAAAGAATGCATCAATTGCATTGCCAGAAACTAGATGCCGTAAGTTACTTTTTACTAACTCATCATCCTGGTACTCTAGTTCTACACCAACATTAACCAATCTCCCCTTAAGCCAAACGTCTGCTCTTTCTAAGTCAATAAGATTTTTCCACCATAAGTTTGATCTTAGGGTAACGCACGTATATGTATTTTTATTTTTATGAAAACTAACTGGGACACGATATTGTTTCCCAGATTTCCTTCCGTTGAATTGGGTTACAAGAATCTGAGTGCTGACTAGAAGATGAATGGGTGATCGAGCAATCAACACAACCAAAGGATTAACAATGCGCCACATATTCATTGTGTTAGCTCCCTAATGTCGAATGGATTCTCTGACACTTCACTGTCTTGTAGGGTGACGTTGTATGCATTCTTATTCTTAGCAAATCTCACGGTATATGCTGGAGTTTCATCAATAAAATGGAGGGCTGCTCCACCTTCAATGCCATACATAGATGTAATCACATTTTTTTCAAGTAGTTTTTTTGTGGCTGGGCGCCTTTCTGGCTCCTCATCATAATGAGGCGCACAATTCCCTGAAATAAAATTCATGCATGGCATAATCTTAAGTTCATCTGCCCAAGAGTCAGTCAACCCCTGATCAAACCAACAAATTGCACCTGCGCTCACGCCACTCATTACTGTGCCTCTTTCATAAGCAATTTTTAGGATTTTATCTAAGTTCCACTCTTTCCAAACAGCGAGCATGCTCTTAGTGTTTCCACCTCCCACAAATATAATGTCTTGCTTGGCTATATGTTCTTCCAGATCGATTGTTCTTTTAAAGAAACTAATATGACTTGGCTTACAATCAAGCCTAGAGAATACGCTATAAAAATTCACCACATATGGATCTAGGTCCCCTGTAGCTGTAGGAATAAAGCAGATGCTGGGGGAGCTTTTATTGCTAGCTTGATCGAGAATATATTGTTCAATTAAATTAGAGGCTTGAGTTCTTCCAAAGCCTCCCCCACCAATCGCAATAACTTGACGCATATTAAACCTTAAGTGATATTACACATATGAAATTCAGCCATAAATATATCATTGTTGGAGCCGGAAGTGCAGGCTGTGTTTTAGCCAATAAACTTTCAGCTGATCCTTCAAATAGCGTGCTCTTAATTGAGGCTGGCCCGATGGATAATTATCCAACAATAAAGATGCCTTTGGGTGCGAGTTCACTTTTTAAACATAAGAAGTATGGCTGGGGGTATGAGACGCAATCAGAACCAAACCTAATGGATAGATCAATTAATTGGCCCCGTGGTAAAACGCTTGGTGGAAGCAGCTCTATAAATGGAATGTTGTACATAAGGGGGCAAGCTGAAGACTATGAAGCATGGGAGAGCGCAGGAAATGAAGGTTGGGGTTATCGGGATTTAATGAAATATTTTATTAACCTTGAGAACAATCAAAATCATGAAGATCAATATCATGGCAACTATGGAGAACTTTGGGTTGAGACATATCAATCTAGCTTGCCAGCATCTCAGGTGTTTATGAAGGCATGCTCTGAATCTGGGTTGATAGAGAGCAATGATTTTAACGGTAGCGTCCAAGAAGGCTTTGGTACGTATCAAGTGAATATAAAAAATGGTCAACGATACAGTGCTGCCGACGCATTTCTTAAACCTATTTTGAATAGACCTAACCTTGAGCTAATGACGGACTCTTCGGTATTAAAAATTATTATCAACAATAAAAAAGCGATTGGTGTTCAAGTAAAAAATCGTAGCGGCATTCATGTCATAAGTGCAGGATCAGAAATTATTTTAAGTGGAGGCGCAATTAATTCTCCCCAAATTTTAATGCTATCTGGCATAGGGTCTAAGGAACATCTTGAGAATGTAAACATCCCCTGCTTGCACGATCTCCCTGGCGTGGGTCAAAATCTTCAAGATCATCTGACCGTTAATATTAGTTACAAGATAGATCGTTTAGATACTTTTAGTGAGCTGATGAAACCAATGCAAATGGTGAAAAATTTATATCAGTATTTTTTTAAGCGGGCCGGTCTATTGACCTATCCTGCATCTGACATTGGAGTTTTTTTTAAAACAAACCAAGGTTGTCAAACTCCTAATGCTCAGATTCATTTTGCACCAGGAGCAGGTAAATATAATAAAGATGGTGCCATGGAGCCCATTTCTGGGATCACAGCATCTGTTTGCAATCTCAGACCACTGAGCAAGGGTCATATCGAGCTAAACTCATCTAATCCTAGTGAGCCTCCTAAGATATTTGCAAATTACCTATCAAATAAATCTGATATACAGCCAATGATTGAAGGAATTAAAAAAGTTCGGGAAATCTTTAAAAGTCCATCTATTCAAGCGTTTAATCCCAAAGAAATGGAACCAAGTTTAAATCATAAAAATGATAGCGAGATCGAAGATCTTATAAGACAAGAATGCTTGTCAGTCTATCATCCAGTTGGTACATGCAAAATGGGAAACGAGTTAGATTGTGTTGTTGATCAAAATCTAAAAGTTAAGGGCATTAAATCATTGAGAGTTGCCGATGCATCTATTTTTCCAAATATTATTTCAGGCAATACCAATGCGACATGTAATGCTGTAGGAGCAAAATGTGCGGAGTTGATTTTAAAGAAAAATAGGTCTTAACTTCGATTTATTTACCTAAAGAACTGAAAACTTCTCGACCGCCGACAATAGTTAAGATATTCTTTGATACCAAAATTTCATGATCCGGAATAGTCATCAAATTTTTATCAAAAACAGTCAAATCTGCTAACTTACCTTTTTCTATAGTGCCTTTTATGTCCTCTTGAAATGAAGCAATCGCTGGCCAAATAGTAAACATTTTAAGCGCTTCCTCTCTTGTGACACGCTGATGGAGATTCCATCCTTTGTCATAAAATCCATCTACATCTTTTCTTGTAACAGCTGCATAGAACTCAATTCGAGGATCTCCAATCTCAACTGGAGCATCTGTGCCACCGGGTATAATAAGACCTAGATCAATTAAGTCTCTCCAGGCGTAGGCGTTATCGATCCTGTCTAACCCAAGTCTATCAACAGCGAAATGAAGATCTCCAATTGCATGCGAAGGTTGCATTGAAGGAATTATTCCAAGTCTAAGAAATCGCTTCTGATCAATTGGCATAATATTCTGCGAATGCTCAATGCGCCATCTGGGCTGAGCAAGTCCTGAGTTACTCCCTATGCTTAAGGCTTCTTCGTACCAATCTAGAACAACTCTATTTGCATGATCACCAATGGCATGCGTGGCAATTTGAATTCCTGATTTGAGAGCTCTTAATAACTTAGGTTTTGTTTCTTCTTCAACGAAAATAAAATGTCCATTTCCATCATAGTCATCATATTTTTCTAACAAGGCAGCCCCTCTCGAACCCAAGGCGCCATCAGAATACATCTTGATGGTTCTTACTATAAGGTAATTATCTGGATCTAATAACGGACCTTCATCCAATAATCTTTCTGCAGGTAATCCATCATCAACCATTACATAAACTCTCTGTAATAATTCACCCTGAGATTTAATTTCCTTTAATATAGCAATGTCATCATAAGTTGCACCTGGGGTATGTATCTGTGTCCAACCTAAGCTCACGTTCCTCTGCAAACCTTTAAGAAATGCCTCTTTATCCATAGCTAATGATGGTTTCGGAGTGAGGTCCGTGACTAAACTCATAGCTGTATCAACAAGTAATCCAGTAAGCTCACCAGCAGAATCTTTCTCAATAAAACCTCCTTGAGGATCAAGGGTGGCGGATGTGATGTTTCCTAAATTTAAAGCCATGGAATTTGCAACAATTGCATGACCATCTGCTCTTTCAAGAACCACCGGATTTTCTGGAGAAAATATATCTAAATCTTGCTTAGTTGGAAAACGTTTTTCAGGCCAAATCTTATCTATCCAGCCTCGTCCAACGATCCATTCACCTGATTCTTTTGTAAGGACATACTTCTTAACGGTTTCCAATGTTTCATTTAAAGAATTAATTCCTTGAAGATTGAGAGTCAATTCTCTATAACCAATTCCTTTGAGATGTCCATGGGCATCCACAAATCCAGGAAAAATATATTGGCCTGTTAAATCAATAATTTTGGGAGTTCCGCAGAATAAAGCTTTATCTAAAAAATTATTACTCACATCCACAATCAAACTATCTTTAATTGCAATAGTTTTGGCTGTTGGTTGATTTTTATTACCCGTATAAACAGTTCCGTTTGCAAGAATTAAATCGGCAAATATGCATTCAGCCATACTGGGAATGGATAATATTAAAAGAAATAATGCTGAAACTAATCTTTTACAGGCCATGGTAGAGTTTATTTATTAAGTATCTTGGGCAGTCGGCCTTATAACAATTTCATTGACTGAAACACCCGGGTCCTGTTGCAATGCATAGACAATTGATTCCGCTACTCTTTCAGCTGGTTGTGCAATGTCACCTAGCCCTCTGCTCATTAAAGCTTCCATCATAGATTCATCTTTAATTGTAAATGCAAGTTCCGTTGTAAATGCGCCAGGATAAATGCAGGTAACTTGAATCTTACCAGCCGACTCAACGCGGAGACCTTCAGAAATAGCTCGTACAGCATATTTAGTTCCAGAATAAACTGCACTTCCCGGCATGACTCTTTTACCAGCTACCGATGAAATATTAATAATCTGACCTGATTCCCTTTCAAGCATGTGTGCATAAACTGAATCAATTCCATATAAAACACCTTTAATGTTTACATCAATCATTTGATCCCATTCGTCAGTTCTGCCTTTTTTAATAAGCGATAGAGGCATAATTCCAGCATTGTTTACCAATGAATCTATGCGTCCAAAGGTTTTTATTCCGTGCTGAGCCAAAGCATGCATCTGATCTTTAGAGGTTACGTCTGTAACCATATAAGTTGAGACATCAGAACCTAATTCAGCGCAAAGTTCTTTAAGCTTTTCTTCTCTTCTTGCCCCTAAAATAACTTTTGCTCCATGGCTCACTAACATTCTTGCAGCTTCTCTTCCAAAGCCTGAGCTAGCGCCCGTGATCATTACAACCCTGTCTTTTAAATCATTCATTTATTCTCTCCCTAAAATTTCGTGCGTTTTATAATACTCGATTATCCTCTGCTTCCATCGGCCAGTAAAACTATCGAATTCTTTCTTTTCAACTAAAAACTCTTTAAACAGCAGATCCCTATCCACCATTAAAATTGCAATCGAGTCTATATTAGTTTCATACATAACATTATGTGCATTGGCATAGGCCGCGCCTTGCAAAAAATAGTCTTCTATCCAATCTTTTCGTTTAATCTTTTTGGCAGTTTTAAAATCTATAATAGTAGGCCTGCCTTTAAAGACTCCAATGCAATCTGCTGTTCCGGCATATAAACCATCAACAACCAAGCCAGATTCAAGCCCCCAGACCTCCTCAATATCAGCCAGACAATCATCAACGAACCTTTTTGCTATTTGATGCGCCATTAGACCCAAGCGATCTTCTGAAAAATCTTGCCACTCAACTCCATTAAGATAGTTTTCAATTGCTAAGTGAACGGCTGTTCCTATAGTTGTGGCCTCAAGGACAACCTCCTTTGCGGTTTTTGGTCCAACTCTTCTTTTCCATGCATCAATACCAGAATGATCGCCAGTAGCAGAAAGTATTGTGGTGACGGAGGGAACTAAATTTTCCTTAGAATCTTGATAATAACGAACGTCATTTTTTTCAACGCGAATCAACTCAGGATATGTGTACTTATTATTAATCATTAAAAAGGTTAATTAATAGATGAGCCGCCATCAACTGAGATGATTTGTCCCGTGATAAATGAAGATCTTTCTGATAGAAGAAAGGCAACCATCTCCCCAATCTCTTCAGGCTCCCCTATTCTTCTTAACAGCGAAGACTTCTCTAGAGCTTCCTTGGCACTTGGCTCTTCTTCAAAATACCTTTTAACGCCTGGTGTATTAATAGTTCCAGGCGAAACTGCATTCACTCTAATGTTTTTTCTTGCTAATTCTTTTGCAACCGATTGGGTTAAATTATTGACTGCCGCTTTGCTGGCAGCATAAATAGAATTAAATGCATAACCAGTTAAAGCAGAGTTAGAGGAAATATTTACTATTGATGCAGGATTACCATGCTGTTTTAAATACTTAATTTCAGCCTGCAAGCATTTCCACAGGGCTGTGAAAGTTAAATCTAAAGTTGCTTGAACATCTTGGAGCGCATAATCTTCAACCGGTCCAATGCCTTTGGAGGCAGCTGCATTATTGCAAATACAGTCCAGACGGTTAAATTTTTCATGTGCAAATTCAATCATTGCTGCGATAGCAGTCTCATCCGTTAGATTGGCTTGAAAGCTAACTGCGGCATCCGGGATATTAGAATTAATTTGATCTGACACTTTCTTGACAGCATCTCCATTCAAATCAACCAAGACAACCTTTGATCCATGGGCGGCAAGAACTTTGGCTACACCCTCTCCGATGCCTTGGCCTGCGCCAGTAACAAGTGAAATTTTGCCATCTAGATCCATATTAGAGTCCTGTTAAATTATTTTTTAAAAAACTAACTACGTTTTGATATGTACCCATTTTATCAGTTTCATTGAGGGTTTCATGCCTAGCACCCTGAATCAATAATAACGTACTCTTACAACCAGTCTCAATAAGGCTATTGTGCAACTCTGTAGTTCCCTTGCCCATGCCACCAACTGGATCTTCACTGCCAGAGAAAACTAATACAGGCATCTCTTTTGAAATTAAGCCTAAGTTGTCTGGAATGAAGATATTTGAAACACCCTCAATGACATCTAACCAAAGCTGATTGGTTACCACAAACCCACACAAGGGATCTTTCGTGTAATCGTCTACACTTGATTGATCTCTTGATAGCCAGTCATTGGGCGTATTCGTATCCTTAAACTTTGCATTAAAACCTCCGAAGATAGTTTTATGGAGAAAATTACTATAGCCAGAAGGTCCAAGTCTCATTGTTTCAATCCTAACCAATAATTTTTGTGCAATAGTTTCGAGAGCTTTAGGTTTGGAAGATCCTGAAATAAGGGCTGCATTAAAATCTGTAACTTTTTGAAGAGCGGACATTGCAATCCAGGAACCCATGCTATGACCAAGTAAGATATGAGGCAATTCTGGGTATTGCTTCACTGCCCATTTATGAATCAAAATTAGATCATCCACAAGACAATCCCAACCACCCTTTGTAGCAAAAAAACCCATCTTGCCATCCACCAACCTATCACCATGACCCCGATGGTTGTGAATAACTACATGAAAGCCCTCGCTATTTAAGTGACTAATAAAGTGCTTGTATCTCCCTAAATGCTCAGCCATGCCATGTGAAATTTGCAGAACTCCAAAAATTAAATCCTGCTTTGATTCATGCAGTACAAAATCTAATGTTTCTTGGGAACTATTATCTAATGATATTATCTGCATAAGAATATAAAATAACATGTAATAGGTAAAAATTATGCACGATATATATATTTCTGGGACAGGTCACTGGAAGGCTCAGCATCTAGTCACAAATGAGGAGATTGTTTCATCATTTAATGAGTATGTTCGGCTTTACAACATAGAACATGAAGAAGAAATATTAGCGGGCGCCAAAGAAGCTTTGGGACCCTCTTCTGTTGAATTCATTGAAAAGGCATCGGGCATTAAAACTAGATATCTAATTGATAAGAAAAATTGTTTAGATATTAACGTGATGAAGCCCATTTTAAGTCCAGAAAATCCAGGTAAGATCTCAATACTAGCAGAAATGAGTATTCATGCTGCAAAAGAAGCGCTCGATCAAGCAGGTATTCAAGCCAAAGATGTCGATGCGGTCATCCTTGGAACATCTCACATTTCCAGGAACTATCCTGCAATAGCATGCGAGGTAATGGATGAGCTTGGCATTGAGGGTTATGGTTATGACATGCTCATTGGGTGCTCTTCAACTACGTTTGCTATTAGCAATGCCTACAGCGACATAGCCTCAGGATTGGCTGATACTATTTTGGTTATTAACCCTGAGCTAACCTCTCCTCACAATGATTTCACTCTTAGAGATAGTCATTTTATATTTGGAGATGCTTGTGTTGCCACAGTTGTTCAGAAGGATTCAACCTCAAAAAATAGAGCTAGAATTCTTGATAGAAAATTAGTCACTCAATTTTCAAATAATATTAGAAGTGATTTTGGTTATTTAAATAGAGTGGAAGAGCCTCCAAAGGATAAGAAAGATTTATTTTTTAAGCAAAATGGTAAGGGTGTCTTTAAAGAGGTCTGCCCAATGGTTGCAAGTCTCGTTACCGACCAATTGAGTCGTCTGAATATTCCAGTTTCAGATATTTCTCAATTCTGGCTTCATCAAGCCAATGCAAATATGTGTCGAGTGATAATGACCAGAATACTTGGAACAAGTGACTATGACCCCGATATGGCCCCTATGATTTTAAGTGAGTTTGGAAATGTTGCATCTGCAGGATCCGTTCTCTCCTATCATCTGAACAACAATCTTCAGAAAGGTGATAAAGGAATCATTTGTTCGTTTGGTGCTGGATATTCCATTTGCTCTCTTGTTATTGAGCGAGCCTAAAATACTGTAATGAAATATTTTCTGCCTTTGCTTGTCTTTGCATGCTCGGTCATAGGATCTTTAGCTAATATCTTTATAAGCTCTGATAGCTGGTATGTGGATCTCGTAAAAAGCCCGCTGAACCCACCCAGCTTCGTCTTTGGAATTGTATGGCCAATTCTTTATGCGTTAATGGCATTTGTATCATTTAAGTCAGCAGATAAAATTTGGAAACTATTCATACCGCAGTTAATACTTAACGCAGCTTGGTCATGGATGTTCTTTTTTATGCATGCACCTTTGTTAGCATTGATAAATATCTCGATATTAATATTTTTAAATCAAAAGATCTTGGTAATCCTAAAAATTGAATCTAAATTATTATTTTGGCTATATGTACCATATGTTTTATGGCTTTCATTTGCAGCATTCTTGAATGCTTCGATTGTCTTTCTAAATTAGAAAATTCCTATTACCAAGCCTGTCATGCATGAGGCAAGCGTTGCCCCAACCAGTGCTTTTAAAGAAACTTTAATCAGATCATTTTTTCGCTCTGGCGCCATTGCGCTAATACCTGAAACCAAAATACCAACTGAAGAGAAGTTAGCAAAACCACACAAAGCATAAAGAGTGATCAGTTTTGATCTTTCAGATAAGACGCCTGACTCAATGTTGGCCAAAGCGCCATATGCAACAAATTCATTTAGGGCAGTTTTTAAGCCGAGCAACTCAGCAGAAGCCAAGGTTTCTGACAGCGGGATTCCCATTAACCACACAATTGGAAAAAACATATACCCTAATATTAATTGCAGAGAGAGATCAGTAATTCCAACCCAGCCACCTGCAATCCCTAAAATAGAATTAAGAAGAGAAACTAAAGCAATAAAAGCAATAAGAATAGCGCCAACGTTAAGGCAGATATCAAGGCCATCACGAGTTCCCCTGGTAATTGCATCCATTGAACTGTCATAGACTTTAGGGATTGAATTACCATCAAAGTTAGTAACTTCTGCAGACGGAATCATAATATTTGCGTACATAATTGCCGCGGGAATAGAAAGAATAGAGGCTGAGACAAGATGTTGAATTAAATTCAAATCCGGAAACTGTGGTTGGAGCATAGAAACTAAAGCAATCATGATGGAGCCAGACACAGTGGACATACCTGCCGTCATTAAAATTAGAAGTTCTTTTTCGCTCATGCGCGAAAGGTATGGTCGCACGAGTAACGGCGCTTCGACCTGACCCATAATAATATTAGCAGTAGCACCTAGGCCGATCGGTCCTCCAATATTAAAGAGTTTCTCAAAAACCTTTGAAACAGCTCTAATTATCAAAGGCAATATATTCCAAAACCAAAGCAAGGCTGAAAGACTAGAAATGACAATAATTAAAGGTAGTATTTGAAAGGCGAAGATCATTGAATTACCAGTACCAGATGCCTCAAATGGAGAATTAGAGGAATTACTTAAATAGCCAAATACAAACTCAGCACCCTCTTGAGTCGCTGCCTGCAATGAACTTACACCATCAGAAAGATAAGCAAATATTTGAACAATAAATGGGATCTTCAACAAAGCAAAGGCAAGGATGATTTGAAAAATAATGGCTACAAAAATATATCTGTAGTTAATGGAGGTGCGGTTTTGAGAGAATGGAATGGCAATGCAAACCAAGCCAACGAAACCAATTAGAATTTGTAAAATAGATGTAATAGTCATGGCTTAGTATAACTTAATTGCTTTCAGTCTTTCCTCTAAGAAATCATGTGCGCTAATGCTCTCAAGGGAATCATCAACAATAGAATGAAGCTCTACATTTGGAGATGGATGAAGGAAAAAAGGCATGCTATATCTAGAGGATCCACTTGCGTTGTGATCAACCACTCTGTGAGAAGTGCTTTTTAATTGCTGCCTTGTAACCAGCTGCATCATGTCTCCTATATTACAAACAATTGATTTGCTTCTTGCATCAATTGGAATCCAATTGCCATCTGGATTTTTAACCTCTAACCCAGATTCCTCAGCACCAACCAATAAAGTAATTAAATTGATATCAGCATGCGCCCTTGCTCTATAGATGTTTGAAGTATCAGAGACTGGAGGATAATGGAGCAGTCGAAGCAATGAATTTCCTTTGCTAACCCAGTCATCAAAAAAATTGGGTTCTTTGTGCAATATCACTGCTATAGCACTCAAGACCTTCATCCCAAGTAGATTTAAATCATTGAATAAGCCATCAAATTGAGAATTAAATTCAGGCAGTTCAGCAACATTTATATTTGAAGTAATTCTTGCATCAAAGGAGTCATCCGTGATCGGACCGTGATGCCAAAATTCTTTCAAGTCTGGGGTAGTTTCACCTAATGCAGTTTCTTTACCAAATGGTGTGTATCCCCTGGCACCTCCCATCTCAGGGTGAGCGTAAGTATTCTTTGTAGCTTCTTCTAGTTCAAAGAATTTCTTGCTCATAGAATAGCTTGCAGACAATAGATCATCATCAATACCATGGTCAGTAATTGTAAAAAATCCATGGGTTGTTAAAGCATTTTTAAGGGCTTTAATAGTATCGGGATCCCGATTATTGATTAGGGAAAAAGAAAATTCAGGTATCGAATTAAAAGACATGTTTTATTTTAGCAAAAAAAAAGGCGGTTAATACCGCCCTTTTTAAAATTAATCTCTCTTAGAATGAGAATTTATAAGTAAAACCTAGTTGCGCTCTCCAAATACTATTCACAGCTGATTTTCTAATTCCTTTTGGGTTGCTTGAATTAAATCCATAAGCATAATCGGGATAGCCTCTACCTCTATAATTAGGATATATGTACTTAGTAAAGTCTTCGTTCATGTACATATCTAATACAGCCATTTTACCGTTATAAGGACCATACTTAGCTTCACCTTTATCTGAATCAAGCAGATTAAGTAGATTCATAATTCCTAAGCTAATAACAAACTCATCTTCTGCTCTAAAGCCTGGAAGAATTTGAGTAATCTTAAGATCTAAAGATGTTCTCCATGGATATTCATATACTCCATTAGGAACTATCTGACCAGCATAACCTTGTAAGCCTAATTTGTTATAAAGAGTATCTAGAACTTGAGCTGCAATCGCTAGATCAGGAGCTGCACATGAACCCCAACATACGTTAGGATCAGAGACACCAGATGGGACGTATAAAAGATGTGAGCTGTCATCATTAAGATTCTTTTCATATCCGAAAGCTTCTTGTTGATAGGCAGTACCACCATAATTGCTTGAGGTATAAGTATCCCAAGAATATGTTCCTGGTAACCCAGACTTTCTTTCAAAATAGAGATTAAAAGTCGTTGGCTTGTCAGCACCTAAGAAGTAATGTGTAGAAGATGCTGTTGCAAAGAATCTGTGCTCTGTCTCATAGATAGAACGTTGCGCTGTTCTGTTGTTGTAATCAGAAGCAGCATATTTACCGTAACTAGAGTTAGCAGTTGTAGAAGCCATTCCACTTAATTCTTGGATATCCTGGTGGGTATAACCCATTGAGAATGAGCCATCACCATCATTAAAGTATCTTGAGAAAGCTACTGAGAAGACATCTCTCTCGCCACCACTCTCAGTATAAAGACCACCTTTGTAGGTACCTCTTCCTGTTTGATTGTAGATAGGTCTTCCATCAGGAGCTTTTAATGTTGGAGTTAAAGGTTGATCACCATTTAAAGGTGAGCCATCAATAATTTTATATAAAGCTTCTTCTTGATCAGAATGAAGATAGGTAGCAGTCATTAACCAATCACCCATCTGTCTGTCATAAGTCAAATTAAGGGTTTTAGTTTCAGGCCATGTAAAACTTGGTGCAATAAAGTTAATTACAGCATCGGTTAACGGTGCATTTTGAATGGCAGTGTTTACACAGGCAGGCAGTGTAGAGGTAACACCACTTGTAGGATCACATCCTGGTGCATTCGAACCGTTATAGGCAGCAATTCTGACACCATCATTGGTATAAGCATTTGAAATCCATACCGTTGGAAGTTTAGATGAGAAAGTTCCGTACAAACCTTTCAATGAACTAACATCATCAATTTCGTACTCGAAACTGAACCTGTAGTTTAGAAGGTCTGTTCCAGCAATTCCGCCATTTGCAAAACCATAGGTATCTTTAAAACCTTGGTTTAATGAAGGAGCATCGTCAGAATCAAATTCATCGTATCTTAATCCTAAGAGTACATTTAATTTATCTGATATTTCAATCTCGTCTTGAATATACAAAGAAGTTAGATCATATGTAAATACAGCAGCTCCGCCCTGCTCTGTAAGATCTCTAGAGTTATTGTGGAAAAATCCAGTTGCTTGCTGGCTTTCAAAACCACTAATACCATCAAAATCATACTGACCATTTTGCGCAACGATAAATACGTTGTAAATATCCCATTCTTTTGTTTCATAACCAGCTGTCCACTTATGATTATCATCATAGTAAGTTAGCTTAGCTTTAAAGAAAGTATTTTCTGTTTGAAGAGCGTTAGCACTTCTAAAAATATCTGGGCCTAAATTACAGTTAATCTCTCTCGCACCACAATTCTCAATTGTGAAAGATGGTAGATTTTGTCCAACAGGTGACATTTGTGAAGTGTTTTGCTCTTTTGTAGAGTAGCTAATTTCAGTAATTAAATCGTCTGACCAATTGGAAACAAGTAAAAGTCCGTCGGTTGTTGTGTTTTCACCTTTTTGATATTCTGCAGATGAAAAGTTGAAGGTACCAAATGAGCTATTAGCACCATTAAGCTTGGAGCTTTCAACTTCTTTATGGTTCAAGGTTAAGCGATGATTGTCTGTAATATTAATATCAAATCTTGCTGTTATAAATTCTTGAGCAGAAGAATTGCTTGATGTGTAACTTAGAGGGTCAAAGCCATACTTATTCTTAGCAATATTTCTAATTTGATCAACTTCAGCAATTGTAATGCCTTGTTCATTTGGAAGACCTGAACCAATAGGACCATGCGTGATCGGCTTGTTGATGGTAGCTTCTTCGTAAGTTACGAAGAAATATGCTTTATCTTTAATAATTGGCCCGCCAAATGTAAAACCTTCAGATGTATCTTCTAGATCAAAACTATACTCATCACCATTTGACTCGTCTCCCATGAGAGAGTCACCTCTATCATATGTAAAGAACTCGCCAGAGAATTCATTCGTACCAGATTTAGTAATTACTTCAATTACTCCACCTCTAAAGCCAGAATATTCAACTGATGCTGGAGCGACTTTTACAGAGAGCTGCTCAATAGCGTTTAAAGAAATTGGGCTTCTTTGAGCTGGGTAACCATTAGCATTTAGACCAAAGTCATCGTTAAAAGAAACACCATCCACCCTTAGATCATTTGTTCTTGGGTGAGCGCCTGCAATAGAAATAGCTTCATAGTTATCTTCAGCATCATCTAAAGAAACTAATGGGTTTAATCTAACAAAGTCTTTAAGATCTCTGTTTACAGAAGCGTTCTGAGCAATGTCTTGAGCTGTTAGAGCTGTTCCAAAACCATATCCTGTATCCAATGAGACACTTCTGGTAGCAACAACCACAACTTCATCGATAGATTCAAGGGCAAAATTTAGCCTGCGAGTGTCGCCAACAACTAAAGTAATGCCTGATGCTGTTTCAGAATTATATGCACCGGATTGAACGCTTACATCGTAAGGTCCACCAGGCTTAAGTCCACCTGCATTAAATCTACCATTTGCACTAGTGGTTCTAGTAATGGTTGTGTTTGTTGGAGTATAAGTAACACTAACATTTGCCCCGCTCACTGGAGCTCCGGCTGAATTAGTTACCACACCAGTGATATCAGATGTAAGTTCCTGCGAAAAGGCTGGAATAGCTATTAAGGCAACAACAAAGAATAAGTTACGCAAAGATTTCATAATTTCCTCTAAAAATTAATATTGGACTTCTAACTGAATTCTATACTTCTTTTGGTGGGAATAAAAGTAACAATTAAGTAACAATTAAAAAATTCTCTTAAACCTCAATGGTTTTAAATTTTGTGTAATCCTGAAGTGCTTCAGGGATAGTAATTAAGCTCTTTTGGTCATAGCAGTTCTCGATAAGCGCTATGAGAGTTCTGCCCGCTGCCAGAGCAGATCCGTTGAGGGTATGGGCAAATTGAGTTACACCATCTTGCTTAAATCTTATTTTAGCTCTTCTTGCCTGAAAGTCAGTGCAGTTTGAGCAGGATGATATTTCTCTAAAACTCTCTTGACTGGGAATCCAAACCTCTAAATCGTATGTCTTAGCGGCTGAAAAACCTAGATCACCAGTGCACAGCTCTATCACCTGATAAGGGAGATTAAGCTCCTGTAAAATTGTCTCAGCATTGCTAGTAAGAGATTCCAATGCTTCAAATGAATGATCTGGGTGGCATATTTGCACAAGTTCAACTTTTTCAAATTGATGTTGTCGAATTAATCCGCGGGTATCTTTTCCATAGCTTCCTGCCTCAGATCTAAAGCAGCTCGTGTGAGCAGTAAGTTTTATTGGCAATGAATCCAATGAAACAATTTGATCTCGATATAGATTTGTTAGAGGTACCTCAGCGGTAGGAATTAGATAATAATCATCTGTTAATTGAAATAGATCATCTGCAAACTTGGGAAGCTGGCCGGTTGCTTGAAGAGATTCCGTGTTTGCTACCAAAGGAAGATAGTGCTCTTCATATCCATGCTCTTCTGCTTTATCAAGCATAAAAGAAATTAGTGCTCGCTGCAGTTTCGCTACCTTGCCAGTTAATACAGAGAACCTAGAGCCTGCAAGAATATTAGCCGCATCCATGTTAATAAGAGAGGTAATGTCTAGATGATCTTTTCCTCCAAATACAAGGGGCTTGCCAAAATCTCTAATTTTAATATTGTCTTTTTCACCTGCACCATGAGGCACTGAAGATGCGGGTAGATTCGGAATATCTAGCAAAAAAGCTTGCAAAGACGATTGGATGTCAGTGAGAGTCTTTGAGCAAGAATCAAGCTCACTTTTAACGTCAGCTATTTGTTGATTCAAAGTTGTGTCATCTTTTCCTTCTTTCTTTAGGAGACCATAATCTTTGGAGAGAGCATTTCTTTTTGCTTGCAAAGCTTCTGTTTGTATCTGGGCTGCTTTTCTATTGACTTCAAGATCCTCAAAAATTTTAAGATCTAATTCATATTTTTTTGATGAAAGGCTATCTGCAACTGAGGCTGAATCAGCTTTTATTAAATTTGTATCAATCATTTTTAAGAAGTTTTAAATAGAGCATATGCTATGTAAGTGCCGAGTATGCATGAGCCAATGGAAGCTAAGACATAGACTAAAGCATTTATATCTCGTCCATTATATAACATTTCAATTGTTTGCTGAGAGAAAGCTGACATGGTGGTAAATGATCCAAGAAAGCCAACCACTAAAAATAAATATAGATTATCTTTTAAGTCAGCTAACTGAGTCATGGCAATGCCAATACAAAAGCATCCAAGAAAATTAACTACCATAATCCCAAGGGGCAGGGAAAAAAATGTATGGTTCTTTAAGCTCTCATTCAATAAATATCTTAGCGAAGCCCCTGCTCCGCCTCCAAAAGCAATGTATAGAATCTTAATCATAATCTTGTTAACTCTATTCCGTGCTCAATCCCTAAATTATCGGTGTATCGAATAAGACTTAAAATATTTTTATTAAATATAAATTTAATTTCTGGAGAATTATCTGCAGGGACAATACTGAGGCCATTAGAGTCATGAGGCATTATTATATATTCGGTGGATTGAGCGCTTAACCCTGAAAGCAGTACCTTGATAAAAATACTATTAATATCCTCTAGGCTCATGGCTCGAGACTGATTGAGCTCAAGATCAAAAATTGTGACTCTATCTTGATTAACTTCATAACGCTCTTTAAAAGGAGATAATATATTCACAACAAACCCTTTGCTGGTATTAAATAATATCTCTCCAGCGGACTCTTCTATCCTAAGATCAGATTGGTTTAATGATCTTTCAACAAAAGAATAGTTATGAGATAAAGCTTCATTAAGTAAATCCGCAAGATTGCTTTGATCGGCAAAAGTGAAAGATGAAAATAAACTCAGAGAATAAAATATTCTTGCGATCATTGTTGTTTGGGAACAAGTACTTCCCTACTTCCATTGCTACTCATCTCTGAAACTAAGCCTGCAATTTCCATGGCCTCAATTAATCTGGCAGCCCTGTTATAGCCTATTCTAAATTTTCTTTGAACAGCTGAAATGGAAGCCCTTCTTGATTCAATGACAAAATTCACTGCCTCATCATAAATCTCGTCATCTTCATCGGATGATTCAGAAACATCTGAGCCTGACCAACCAGGTATCGGGCCTGTCTCTTGAAGATCAGAGGTGATCTCATCAAGATAATTAGGTTCAGCTCTCTTTTTCCAACTATCAACGACTCTATGCACTTCATCATCACCAACAAATGCTCCGTGCACTCTAATAGGCACTCCCTGGCCTGATGGCATATATAACATGTCTCCCCACCCGAGTAACTGCTCAGCGCCACCCTGATCTAAAATAGTTCTTGAATCGATTTTAGAGGATACTTGAAAGGCAATTCTGGTCGGAACATTGGCTTTAATTAAACCTGTAATTACATCAACGGATGGTCTTTGAGTTGCAAGAATTAAATGTATGCCTGCTGCTCGAGCTTTTTGGGCAATCCTAGCGATTAGATGCTCTACCTTCTTTCCAACCAGCATCATCATGTCAGCAAATTCATCGACGACGACGACTATTGAAGGAAGCTCTTCTAATTCAATCTCATCTTCCTCTTTAAAAGGATCAAATAATGGCTCTCCTGCTGCTTTAGCTTCTGCAACTTTTTGATTAAAGCCAGCCAAACCTCTTACACCTAATTCTGACATTAATTTGTATCTTCTATCCATCTCAGCAACACACCATCGAAGACCATTCGCTGCATCTGTCATATCTGTAATCACAGGAGTCAAAAGATGAGGTATGCCCTCATAAACTGATAATTCAAGCATTTTAGGATCGATCATAATCAAGCGAACATCCTTGGGATCAGATTTAAACAATAAACTCAGCAGCATCGCATTAATACCAACAGATTTACCAGACCCTGTGGTTCCTGCAACCAATAAATGAGGCATTTTTGCTAAGTCCACCACAATTGGCTTCCCTGCAATATCTTGTCCTAAAGCGAGAGATAATGGGGAAACTGATTTATTAAATACATCTGAAGATAAAATTTCAGTCAAACGGACCATTTTTCTGTTTGTATTAGGAATCTCTACACCAACCACTGACTTGCCCTCAATCACTTCGACAACTCGAACACTTTTAACTGCGAGAGATCTAGCAATATCTTGGGCAATGTTAGTAATCTTGCTGGCCTTTGTGCCTGGAGCAGGTTGAATTTCAAATCTTGTAACAACTGGTCCTGGAATAACTGAGGTAACTTTTGCCTCAACACCAAACTCATCTAACTTAACTTCTAGCAAATCAGCTAACTGATTCAGCTCGTCTTGACTCAAGGAAGATCCATCGTCCAAGGCACGATCAAGTAAATCAGTGGATGGCATCTCAGCATCAAGCTTGGAATCTTTTGATTTATAAACAGTAGATGAAGCTTTAGAGATCTCTTCCTTGGCAGAAGATGGCTCAGATGAAATTGTTTTTGCAGCAGAAGCTAAAGGCACTGATGAATCTTCTGATGCAGGTTTAGTCTTAGGGAGATTTAACTCTCTAGGCTGAGCATCAGAAAGTAGTTTTTCTAGTGGTATTGTTTTAGTTTTAAAAAACTCTTTGATCTCTATTGATTGAACCTTCTCAAAAATCATTAAAGCAAAAGCTTTGAGTGCATTCATTAAATATGAGGTTGCTGATAATGAGTAGCGGCCAACTGAATCAATGACTGTAAGCCATGAAAATGAAAAAGTTAACGAGGCAGCTATGAGTGTGAAAATAAAGATAAAAAGTAACGAGCCAACCACACCAAATATATTTGAAAGGTTCGTGAAAATAATCTCTCCTAAAATACCGCCCGACGAGCCTTGTGGAAAAAAATCTCCACTAAAGTAGTATTCGCAGATTGTTGAAAAAGAAAGAACCAACACAGTTGCCGAGCTTAGTTTAACAAGTGTGTAAAGATTGTTCTTAGGCTTGTAAAAGAATAGGAGTCGAATTGCTGCAAATGAAGCAATAAATAAAATAAGATAAGCTCCCATGCCAGCAACTGAAAACAGTGCATCTGAAAGGTAAGCACCAAATGGCCCTCCAAGATTAACAACGGAATCTGAAAGCGAAGCTACAGATGAGAAGCTAGAGTCAAGAGCCGAATAAGAAAGCAGAGAGATAAATATATATAGTGCAGAACCAAGACATAAAAATGCTGTAACATTTTTTAAGGTGCCTGCTGATAGATTTGGATCTTCTGATTGTTTAACGATAGTAATCTCCGGTTTCAAATATTATATTTGAAATAGTTTATTAAGTTAGAAAAGATAACAATTTCTTTACACTCTATCTTATAATTCGCACATGGAATATCAACATCACAAGCTCATTATCTTAGGTTCAGGGCCAGCAGGCTATGCTGCAGGTATATATGCTGCGAGAGCAGGCTTAAATCCAATACTTTTAACCGGAGCTGAGGAAGGTGGTCAACTTACTACAACAACAGATGTTGAAAACTGGCCGGGAGACTCAGACGGATTGCAGGGACCAGAGTTAATGCAACGCATGAGAAAACACGCTGAGATGTTTGATGTAAAAATTATTAATGATCACATTCATGAAACTATTCTAGGTGATGGTCCATTGAAACTTCATGGCAGTCAGAACTGGTCCTCAGATGCTCTCATCATTTCAACTGGAGCGAGCGCCCAATATCTTGGTTTACCTTCTGAAAAAGAATTTCTAGGTAAAGGTGTTTCTGCCTGTGCTACTTGTGATGGGTTCTTTTATAAAAATCAAGAAGTTGCTGTGGTTGGAGGTGGAAATACTGCCGCAGAAGAGGCTTTGTATTTATCAAGAATATGCTCAAAGGTTCATTTAATTCATCGAAGGGATAAGCTTAGAGCTGAAAAGATCCTTCAAGATAGAGTTGCTGAAGCTGTGAAAGAAGGAAAAATTGAAATGCATTGGAATTCAGAGTTGCAAGAAGTTCTCGGAGACCAAAGAGGTGTGCATTCCATAAAAATCTCAGAAAATGATAGCTCAAAGACTCTGGATCTTAATGGCGTTTTTATTGCAATTGGGCATCATCCAAATACAGAAATTTTTAAAGGTCAACTAGATATGGAGAATGACTACATCACCATTAAGTCTGGTACCAATGGTTTTGCAACAGCAACAAGCACTCCGGGTGTTTTTGCTGCGGGAGATGTTTCAGATCAAATATACAGACAAGCAATTACCTCTGCAGGTTTTGGTTGCATGGCAGCCCTTGATGCAGAAAGATTTTTATCAGAATAGCTTACTGACCTGAGACCCAAAAAACAGCGCCCATCACCGCAACTATTACGATAAGAAGAGCTACTTTGGCATCGCTTGCACTATCCTCATTTGCCTCTTGTGATTCAAAATATTCTTTAAGATGATCTGACATTTATTACTCCTTGTGATTTAAAACAACTCTTCCTTGCTGGCCGCCCTGAAGAATTATTTGAATTTCTTCGCCTAACTGTTCTTTTGAAACCTCTTTAGTTGATCCAGATAAATCTAGCTCCCACTCACTAGCAAATTTTTTCCATAAACTTTCTTTAAATTCAATGGGAGTTTCTGCTGAATCAATCCCACACAGACTAATGCCTCTTAATATAAATGGAAAAACAGTTGTGTTAATTTCTATGCCGCCCACGTTTCCGCAACATGATACTACGCCATGCGGAGCAATTTCAGAGAGAAGTTTGCTTAATATACTGCCGCCAACCGTATCAACTGCACCAGCAAATAAGGGTCTTACCATCGGTTTAGAAGGCTCATTTAAGTAGTCTTCTCTATGAATGATTGAGGTAGCGCCTAATTGAGTTAAAAAATTCTTAGCCTCTGGCTTGCCAGTCAAAGCACTGACATTAAATCCTAATTTAGATAAAATCATTACCGCAACAGATCCGACTCCGCCAGTTGCGCCGGTAACCATGATTGGAAGTTCACTGCTTGGTTTAGAATCCATTATCTTAATCACACTTGCAGCTGCCGTTATCCCAGCAGTTCCTATCGACATTGCCTCTAAGGCAGAAAGATTTTCTGGTTTTTTAACAATCCAACCCTCTGGAACAGTAATAAACTCCCCAAATCCTCCAGGCGTATTCATTCCTAGATCATAGCCAGTAACTATAACTGCATCGCCCTCAGCAAATAATGTTGAAGCTGAATCTGTTACAACACCGGCAGCATCAATACCAGGCACAAAAGGATAATTTCTTGTGACACCTTTGACGCCAGTTGCTGATAATGCATCTTTATAATTGAGCGATGAGTGAGAAACTTGAATCTGCACAAATCCCTGCTCGGGTTTAATTAAATCCAGTTCAGCTATAGAAGCTGAGAAGTTTCCCTCTGATTCTTGAATATAATAAGCTGAATACTTCATTACCTTGGCGTCATTCTCATTCCAGAATCCAAACGAATGGTTTCTCCGTTTAGGTAAGTATTTTCCACAATGTGTGCAGCTAGCGAACCAAATTCTGCTGGCTCACCAAATCTATGAGGGAACTGAGTTGACTGAAGTAAAGGTTCTCTAACCTTGTCTGGAGCCATCTTCATTAAAGGGGTATCAAAAATACCAGGCGCGATTGTATTTACTCTAATTGAATGCCTTGCAAGATCTCTTGCTGCCGTTAAAGTTAATCCAATGACGCCAGCCTTTGATGCGCTGTATGCAGACTGCCCAATCTGACCTTCGTAACCAGCCACTGATGCAGTATTGATAATAACACCCTTCTCACCTGACTCTGACTCATCGTTTTTATCCATAAGTTCGGCCGCTAAGCGCATGACATTGAATGTTCCAACAAGGTTGAGATCTATGATGAATTTAAAATGATCTAATGGATGAGGGGCTTCTTTGCCAAGAATTCTTCCGCCGTAACCTGTGCCTGCACAATTAATTGCAACATCAAGCCTTCCAAAAGATTCTTTAATGAATGTCATTGCATCTATTACAGGCTGCTCCTCCATGATATTTGTATTGATATATTTAACATTATCGTCGCCTAATTCATCGCAAATAGCTTTGGCATTATCGTCATTGATATCAAGAATCATAACCTTTGAGCCATGGGCAACAAAATGTCTAGTAGATGCCTCACCCAACCCAGATGCTCCGCCAGTGATTGCTATAACTTTATCCTTAAGCTCCATGATATTTCTCCTGCTTTCCTAATTAATTGGTAATCAATAATTAGCTAATGTTTTTAAAAAATGCTGATCAATTATACCTATAAATTTACACATCATTCGAATAAAAATGTCGACTAACTTATTTGGCATCAAAATTGCATATTAGATTATGTAACTTTAATTAATTTTCTAAAAAAGGAGTAAATATGAAAAGATTATTTTTGTTTATGGGGCTAACTATAATGTTATCCATGCCTACATTTGCCGCAGTAAGTGCAAACGTTGCTTTTGCATCAGACTATGTCTGGAGAGGAATGACTCAAAGCGACGGCCCTGCAATACAGGGTGGTTTTGACTTTGAAGATGAAAGCGGTTTTTACGCAGGAATCTGGGGCTCTAATGTGAATTTTAATGATGGTGCCGGCAGTGAGCTAGATTACTACGCGGGATATGGCTTTTCGCTTGGAGACGTCGGAGTTGATATTGGATACATAGCCTTTGATTACCCAGAAAACCAAACCGGATTAGATTTTGAAGAAATCTATCTTGGCTTAAGTCTTGGTGATCTTGGTCTAACACTTGCCTTCGGTCAAGACGGAGCACCAGATTACACAGAAGTTTCCTACGGTCTGGGCCCTGTTTCTTTTGCATACGGTGAATACGATGACTATGGCGATAATTTGACAGTCAGTTATGGTTTTTCATGTGGGTCATATGACTGCGGGATTACTGCATACGACTTTAGTGATAGCGGATATGGCGCTGATGAAGATGGCTTTTTCTTTTCAATATCTGCAAGTCTATAAGTCATGAAATTAGTTACTGCAATTATCAAACCCTTCAAACTTCAAGAAGTTAGAGAAGCCCTCATTGCCGCAGGCATAGAGGGTTTAACAATTTCTGAAGTCAAAGGGTATGGCCGACAAAAGGGTCATGTAGAAATGTACAGAGGGGCTGAATACACTGTTGACACTCTCCCTAAAATAAAAATTGAGGTTATTACTCAAGATGAAAACTTAACAACTGTAACCGAAACTATTATTTCATCCTCGCACACTGGTGCTATTGGTGATGGGAAAATTTTTATATCAAGTCTTGACGAAGTCATACGAATTCGTACAGGCGAAACCGGCAATGAAGCCATTTAATCAAGGAGTGAATTATGGAAGAAATTAAATTTGCCCTAGACACGTTTTATGCAATCATGTCTGGAGCTCTCGTTATGTGGATGGCGGCTGGTTTTACAATGCTGGAAGCCGGTCTAGTCCAGAAAAAAGATGTATCTGAAATTGTAACCAAGAACCTTGGGTTATTTTCAATTGCATGTGTAATGTACTTGGTATGTGGCTTTGTGTTGATGTATCCATCTGACGCTATATTTGCAATTGCAGGTGGCCTAGATGATGCTGGTGAAGCTATTTCATATGGAATTTTACCTGCCATTGGAACTTCATGGGGTCTATCTGCTGATATGCCTTTAGAAGAAATTGGTATGGCATACGGCATGGACTATTCTCAACAAGCAGACTTCTTTTTCCAAGTCGTCTTTGTTGCTACAGCTATGTCAATCGTTTCTGGTGCTGTCGCTGGAAGAATGAAGTTAATACCGTTTTTTATCTTCACAGTTATCCTAACTGGTTTCATCTACCCTATTCAGGGATACTGGAATTGGGGCGGAGGCTTTTTAAGTACTCTTGGTTATTCTGACTATGCAGGCTCAGGAACAGTGCATTTATTAGGAGCAGCTGCTGCTTTGGGTGTTGTAACGTTGCTTGGACCTAGGAATGGAAAGTACGGTGCAAATGGATCTGTTAATCCTATGCCTGGTTCTAATATCCCGCTTGCAGCTTTAGGTGTATTAATCCTATGGCTCGGTTGGTTTGGATTTAATGGAGGTTCAGAGCTAGTCATCAGTAATGAAGCTAGTGCTATTGCTGTTAGCCAGGTATTTCTTAATACAAACATGGCTGCTGCTGGTGGAGTTATCGGCGCATTAATATTGAGCCTTGCTATGACAGGCAAGAGTGATGTAACCATGGTAATTAACGGTGCCATTGCTGGTTTGGTAGCCATTACCGCTGGCCCAAGCGCTCCTAGTGGAGGCGAAGCCGTTATCATTGGCTTAATTGGTGGCTTAATTGTTTACGCATCCATTCTATTTTTTGATAGAACTTTAAAGATTGATGATCCTGTAGGAGCTATCTCAGCCCACGGTATCGTTGGAATTTTTGGAGTCATGGTTGTTCCATTCACAAATGCAGATGCATCATTGCTTACACAGTTATATGGAGTTGTTGCTATTGGTGGATTTGGATTCTTAGCTAGTTATGCATCGGTTTACTTAATCAATCTAGTTATGCCAATCAGAGCTTCAGATGAAGAACAATCAGTTGGACTTGATGTTTCAGAGATAGGCGTAGAAGCATATCCTGAATTTAAGTAGATAAGACACAAGCAAATTGCTTGTAAAATAAAAAAGCCGTCATAAGACGGCTTTTTTTTAGCCTCAAAAATCCTTTTGCCCTCAAATAGATCACAAATTTCTACAACTAGTTATTTTTTACTTTAAAAGTGTTAGTAAACATAGCTATTTTTTGGCACGATAATTGCATGTTTATAAGATAAGAAACAAATATATACATAAGGGGTAAATTCAATGAAGTTAATAACAGCTATTATTAAGCCATTTAAACTCGAAGAAGTACGTCAAGCCTTACTTGATTTTGGTGTAGAGGGGCTAACCGTTACAGAAGTTAAAGGGTTTGGCAGGCAAAAAGGTCACACGGAATTATATCGAGGCGCAGAATACACTATTGATACTCTGCCCAAAATAAAACTTGAAATCTTAACTACCGAAGAATCCTGCCAATCAATTGTGGAAGTAATCATGAAATCTGCCAATACAGAAAAAATTGGTGATGGAAAAATCTTTATTACAAATATTGAAAGTGTTATCAGGATAAGAACAGGAGAAACAGATAATGAAGCAATTTAATTTTACAGGAGCTAAGAGCATGAAATCATTTTATATATTTGCACTCGCTGTACTGACATGTGCCTCCCCTTCCTTGCTTGCATCTGAAATAAATGCTGGTGACACGGCTTGGATTCTTACTGCAACTGCATTAGTTTTATTTATGACACTGCCAGGTCTTGCTCTTTTTTATGGCGGCTTGGTTAGAACTCAAAATGTATTGTCTGTGCTAATGCAATGCTTTGCTATTTGCTGCATTGTTTCTGTGCTTTGGGTTGTCTATGGTTATAGCCTAGCTTTTACTGGCAACGGCTCGATCATTGGTGGCACTGATGCACTCTTTTTATCAAATTTAACAAGGGATGCGGCATCTGGAACTCTGCCTGAAAGTTTATTCATAGTATTTCAAATGACATTTGCAGTTATTACTCCTGCTTTAGTGGTGGGTGCGTTTGCTGAAAGAATGCGATTTAGTGCAATGTGTATTTTTACAGTTCTTTGGGTAACCTTGGTCTACCTTCCAGCATGTCATATGGTTTGGGGTGGTGGATACCTTTCTAACCTTGGCGTGATAGATTTTGCCGGCGGCTTAGTCGTCCATGCAACATGTGGTGTTGGAGCTTTGGTTGCAGCAATCATGTTAGGTCCAAGGAAAGGTTTTCCAGGGTCTGCTTTAGTGCCGCACAATAGACCAATGGTTGTTATGGGCGCGGCTATGCTTTGGGTTGGTTGGTTTGGATTTAATGGTGGAAGTGCAGTGGCTGCTGATTCAAATGCTGCAATGGCTATTCTGGTGACTCATATTAGTGCAGCGGTAGGTGCGTTGACTTGGATGTCAGTTGAGTGGATTAAAACAGGTAAGCCAACCGTAATTGGTATTGCAACTGGTATGGTGGCTGGCTTGGCAACGATTACCCCTGCCTCTGGAACTGTTGGCCCTCAAGGAGCTTTGTTAATTGGTTTTGCAGCTGGTTTAGTTTGTTTTTATGCCACTCAAATAATTAAAGGTTACTTTAAGATTGATGATTCCTTAGATGTGTTTCCGGTTCATGGTGTGGGCGGTATTTTAGGAATATTAATGTTGGCATTTATTGGAAAGCCCGACGGATTCCTAGGGGCTGGCTCAAGTGGGTTTGATCCATCAGTCTTACAGCAATTTATGATTCAACTTCAAGGTGTTGCAGTTATATGCTTATGGACTTTTATATTCTCATGGCTTGCTTTAAAACTAACCGGACTAATTACTCCATTAAGAGTAGATGAACAAAGTGAATTTGAAGGGCTCGACATAACCGAGCACAACGAAACTGGATATCACACCAGCTAGTATTTAGATTGAGCTGCTCTTTTGAATAACTGGATTGGCGTATTGATTTAAGAATTTTAATCGTGCGCCATCATCCAAGTTAACCATTCTTTGGCTTAACAAGTCCTTTGCTGCAGAGATATCTTCATCTGTAAATTGATGAATGCATTGATGCTCTGTTTTAAGCATTGCAGCTGCAGCGAAATTGGTTGGATGTAAGCAATACATAGAAATAATTTCTTTGCTAATTTTATTAGCCACAACCTCATAACTATCAATGTCATTGCACATAATTGGCTGGCCAACATTAATGGTCACATTACCTTTTTGGCCATTGATACCATTAGCTATGCTAATCAAATCTTCATTTTCACTTTTCTCATAGTTTTTGTTTTGGTCCAAAGCATTGAGCTCGATAGCTTTAAGGCAATCGTTAGGATCAAGCTCATAAGATATTGAAACTGGCACTACCTTCAAAGCATTAAAATATTGACCCAAAGATTGTGTTTTTCTCTCGGTTAGATGGATCATCTTTAACATTGCCGGGTCAGTCTCATCAATTCCATCTTTTGCGCGACCTTGTTTTTGTGCAATCCATATTGATTCACCGGCTTCCAAGATAGTGTGTTGGATAAACTGAGATGCCAGGGAAAGTCCCATATAAATTTCTTTTTTGTTTCCAGATCTCTGGATAATAAAACTTTTATTCAATCGCATTAGATCTGATGCCCATTTTTCTTTCATTAAATTATTTCCAACAGCCATATTAAAAGTTTTATGCCCCGCTCTATTAAGAGAAAGGTTTAGTAAGGCTGCATCAAGTGATATGTCTCTATGATTTGATATAAATAAGTACTGAGATTTCGAATCTAAATTGGAAATACCTTCCACTTCTAAATTTGAAATAGAAGTTTTGATCATCTGATCCATCAAACTCTTAAAAATTTCTTGGTAGCCCTCAATGCTGTGAATGTTTTTTAATTGAGATTTCAGCAGAATTTTAACCAGGGACGAAAAAAATGGAAGTTTATTAAAATATTTAGAATATTTAAGACTGATGAGAGCCTTCAATACAGCCGGGTCCTCAATTAGAGATGATAGTACCGGTTGCACCTCATGATCTTGATAGGGACGAATCGCTAAAAAGGGATCCACGAATTTAACCAAGCAGCTGGATCATAACTCCAGCAGCAACTGCCGAACCTATAACGCCGGCTACATTTGGGCCCATAGCATGCATTAAAAGAAAGTTTTGAGAATCACTCTCTAGTCCAACTTTATTGGCAACTCGAGCTGCCATTGGAACAGCAGAAACACCTGCCGCGCCAATTAAGGGATTAATTTTATTTACACTTAGAAGATTCATAAGCTTTGCCATCAAGACTCCAGATGCAGTACCAATTGAAAATGCAATAATCCCCAACGAAAGAATCCCAAGAGTTTCAGCCGTTAAAAATTGATCTGCTGCCAGCTTTGATCCTACCGCTAAACCCAAAAAAATAGTTACAACATTTATTAAAGAGTTTTGTACAACATCACTCAGCCTTTCGACTACCAACGACTCTCTCATAAGATTACCAAAACAAAACATCCCTATAAGAGGTGCTGCACTAGGAAGTAACATTCCAACCAGTAAAACTAAAATCAATGGAAAGATAATTTTTTCTCTTTGAGAAACTTCTCTTAACTGAACCATTCGTATCTTTCTCTCTGAATCGGTTGTTAACAATCTCATGATGGGTGGTTGGATCAATGGGACTAGAGCCATATATGAGTATGCTGCCACTGCTATAGCACCAAGTAGCTCTGGGGCTAGGATAGAAGATACATATATTGCAGTTGGACCATCAGCACCACCGATAATTCCCGTTGCAGCAGCCTGCTGCAGGGTAAAGGAAACTAATCCCAAATGATTTAAAAGCAAAGCTCCAATAACTGTAGCGAAAATTCCAAACTGTGCCGCTGCTCCTAGGATTAATGTTTTTGGATTTGCTAGCATGGGACCAAAATCAGTCATGGCTCCAACACCCATAAAGATTACCAAAGGTGCAACACCAGAGGCAATTGCGACAGTATAAAAGGTGCTTAAAATCCCAGGCTTATAACCAAGTTCTTGCGCATATTCATTTAAAAGCCATAACTGAGAATGAGAAGCTGTCTTCATAAAGGTTTGAAAGGAATCAGACTCTGGTAGAACAATTAGTGACAAAGCACCTGCTAACTGGTCAGGGTATCCGGCATAAATTAGTTTTTCGATCGGAGAGAGAGCCAATCCAATTTCAGGAATATTCGTTAAAATTGCACCAAAACCAATGGGCAGTAACAAAAGAGGTTCAAACTTTTTACTGATGGCAAGATATAAAATTATCATACCTACACCCAACATAATAAATTGTCCGGAAGTGGCGCTAAAAATTCCTAAATTTAAAAAAATGGCTTCTAAGTTCATCGCTATGCAATCTCAAACAAGGGATCACCAGGCTTCACTGAATCACCGGGTTTCACAAATATTTTTGTAACCACCCCTGCTGCCGGGCTTTTGATTTCTGTTTCCATCTTCATAGCTTCTAGGATCAACACAGTTGCGTCCGGCTCTAATGACTGACCCTCTTGTGCAATCAATTTAAAAATATTGCCACCCAATGGAGCATTGATTATTGAGCCTGGGCCAGCTTGAGCTGCATGAGATGGTTGCTCATTAGTACTTTTTACTGAAGACCCATTAATTTCAACTGAATTATTGCTCTTTACGACTACTGAGTATTCTTTATCATCAATGGAGACTATATAAGATGAATCTGCCTGCTCGAGAATATCAGCTGGCTCAGTTTCAAAGAAATCTGGATCTGATTGATGTTCTAAAAATGCTAAGCCAATTTCTGGAAACATAGCATATGTAAGAATATTCTCATCAGAACAATCAATTTTAAGATCTTTTGCAATGAGAGCTGAATTAAAGTTTTCAACAATCTCATTATAATTATCACTAATTAGGTCAGCAGGCCTGCAAGAAATTACCGCAGAATCCCCTATGCTATTTTGCTGCAAATCCTTGCTCACTGGAGCAGGAGTTGAGCCATACTCTCCCTTGAGTAAAGATTTTACCTCGTTGGTAACAGTTGAATAGCGAGAATTGGAGAGAACGTTAATGACTGCCTGAGTTCCAACGATTTGTGAAGTTGGAGTAACTAAAGGTATATATCCCAAATCTTTTCTCACTCTTGGAATTTCTTGTATTACCTCATCGAATCTATTAATTGAATCTTGGGCTTTTAGTTGATTTTCAAGATTCGTTAGCATGCCTCCAGGCACCTGTGATGCTAGTATTCTTGCATCTACTCCCCTGAGGGAGCCTTCAAAATTTTTGTATTTTTTTCTAACAGCTTGAAAATGCTCAGCAACTGGAATTAATTTATCTAGATCAAGTCCCGTGTCTCTATTCGTGCCATCAAGAATACTGATAATTGTTTCTGTTGGCGAGTGTCCATAAGTCATGCTCATGGATGAGATGGATGTATCGATATTATCTAAACCTGCTTCAATTGCTTTGATGCCTGTGGCAACAGACATACCTGTGGTTGCATGACAATGAAGATGAATGGGTATTTCCAGCGATTCTTTTAACTTTGAGACAAGCTCAAATGCTACGTAAGGCTTTAACAATCCTGCCATGTCCTTAATGGCAAGAGAATGAGCTCCCATATCCTGAATAGTTTTTGCTAAATCAATCCACAAATCAATTGTATGAACTGGGCTGGTGGTATATGAAATAGTACCTTGGGCATGACCCTCAACCTCAATCACTGATTGCATTGCCTGATACATATTTCTAGGATCATTTAATGCATCAAAGACTCTAAATACATCGACGCCATTGGTTTTTGAGCATTCAACAAATTTCTTCACGACATCATCAGCATAATGCTTATAGCCCAGTAAATTTTGCCCTCTCAATAGCATTTGCTGAGGCGTATTAGGCATCATGGATTTAATTTTTCTAATTCTGTCCCATGGGTCCTCACCAAGATATCTAATGCACGAATCAAAGATTGCCCCACCCCAAGACTCAACAGACCAAAACCCTACCTGGTCTAACTGCTTAAGAGATGCCTCCATGTCCTGGTATCTAAATCTTGTTGCCAGTAATGATTGATGTCCGTCTCTAAGAACAACCTCTGTTACACCTATTTTGTTTGATTCTGTCATGTTTGACGATGCTCCATTATCTCGTGAATAATTCGCTCATGAATCTTATTAATAGATCCATTTGCGCTCGAATTAGAAACTGCAGGAGTGTGATTATTGGATGATTCTGAAAAAAGTAATCTCAATAAGTAAATTGAGACGATAAGTGCCAATAGGAAAAAAAATACCACTATCATTCCTGTTAACAGCAAGTTAATACCTGATTCTATTAATGTGCTTCCAGTTTCCATCACCTACAAAGCCCTCGCATTAAAAACTCTTATATAACGAAATATCGATTTTACACCAATCTCGGTACAATATTAAAATGGAATATCATTCATATTTACAGCAACAAGGAATTTCAATTTCTGCGCATCGAGGTGGAAGCTTGGAAGCACCAGAAAATACATTAGAAGCGTTTAAATATTCATTAGACTTAGGGTGCAAATATATTGAAACAGATGTTCAACTTTCATCTGATGGTATCCCATATATCTTTCACGACGATGATTTAAAACGCATCTTAGGGCGAGATATTTTATTTAATTCAATGCCTAGCTCTGAAATAGATAGCTTAATAATATTTCAAAAATACTCTATTCCAACATTAGAGGCTGCTCTGCTTGAATTTCCAGAAGTTTTATTTCAAATTGATGTCAAGACTGATGAGGTTGCAATGCCAGCATTAGAGACTATTAAAAAATGTGCAGCAATGCCAAGGGTTTGCATCGCAAGTTTTAATAGCGATAGATTAAAAAGAGTGAGCGAAGCTTACCCGGATGTCTGTCTTTCTATGGGACCAAAAGAAGTTTTAAAATTACTTTTATCAAGCTTTAAACTTTATTACAAAGATATTCCTGGTCATTGTTTGCAAATTCCCGTCTATCAGTATGGGTTAAAGCTAGTCACTCAAAGATTTATAAATTATGTTCAAAAGCGAGGTCTAAAGATAATGGTTTGGACAATCAATGATCGAGAGACCATGCAAGCCCTAATAGATATGGGTGTAGATGGAATTATTACCGATCGACCAAGCGCACTCAAAGAGTTGCTTAGCAAGGATTAGGCAGCTGGTTTTTCCGCAACAATTCTCCAATTTAAATCAGCAATTTTAGCTTTTTCAGCATCCGTCCATGCTTGACCGCCGGTCTGGAGAAGCTCTAATGACTCTTCAACCCATGGCGGAAGTATTCTAACTTTTTCAAGAAAGCGAATCACTTTTCGAATCCCAAAAATAAGATTGCGCTTCTGCTCACATATTGGCCACGCCGGTCTTTGAGATGGTTCAGATACTAGTATTTTAAAGCCTGCTCTTTCCAGGGCTGCACAAACATCTGCGGGATACATAGATTGGGTTGCAGCTAAAGTTGGAAGATAAATTTTATGCAACGCAGCATGCTCGGGATTATTCCAATCAAAATAAGGTGACAAGAGATATTCAGAACAAGCGTAGCGCGTCCCTGGCTTTAAGATTCGATACATTTCCCTGGCACAGTCATCAAGTTCTTCGGTTTTAAAAAATGGCCAAACAGCTTGGACTGAAAAGCACCCATCAAAAGATTCAGAATCATAATCCAGTGGATCATGATGGTTGCCCTCTTTAAAATGGAGCCTATCGGTCATATTAGTTTGCGCTGCCCATTCAATAGCATTCTCAATCTGATTGGGGTCGATGTTATAACCAGAAACCTGACCGCCGGTCATTGTTGCTAAGTAATGAGCTATTCTGCCTCGCCCACATCCCATATCTAATAGATGAGATGATTCAGGATTTTGAAGATTTAGTTGTTTTAAGAGTGCTTGTTCACAAATCAATTGATTGTCATACAAGCCCTTAGAGTCATCATACTGGGGTGGAATGTATAGCTTTTCTAGATCAAAAACAGAAAGCATATTATTTAAAACTTTATAGTATGCAGCGACTGCCTTTGTTTCATCTGCAGTCTCAGTTTTCTCACCGCCCTGCATGCGTTGAAAAAACTTGTACGCATCAATGCAGGCTTGTTTATCCTCAGCCGATATTGTTGCCAGTCTTTTGAGTCCCGTGAAAGAAGTTTTAATTCTGTACCAATTCATTTTATGCGCTCCTAGTATCAAACTGCTAAGAATTAGTTTCGCACACTAGTTAAGAATTAAAAAATAGATAGCTCCATTGGTAAGAATTAATTTTGCTTGAGTCTTTTCACTTCATTGAAAATATCTTGTATATCGCCTAAGCCCAATGGTTTTTTTGTGCTGAATATAGTGAAAATTTTGTAATAAGGGCTCTGCTCCATCAGCAAAGTATTATGAGACTTCTCTATGGTGTCACTTATGTAGTTCAAATAATCTGGGGTTGTCTCTTTGTCAGCCTTATCTCGAAGGGCTGGAAAATAATCTAAGAATAGCTTTTCTTGATCATCCATTAGCTCTGAAGAAATTTGCTAAAAATTTTTCTTGCGAACATATACATGGGAATAATTATGCTGGAGGTAATAATGAGCTCAAGCCATGTATCAAATTCTAGAAAATCTCTAATCATCCCGGCCAAGAATAAACTCACGAGACCAAGCAGGCTATACAAAATAATTGAGTTTCGATTAAAGAGATTCATGAGGGCTTTTTACTTTTAGAAGGATAATTCCGCCCATGATAAACAGAGCTGCGATAGGTATCAAGCCGGATTTAGTATCATTTGTCATGGTAACAAAGATAGCTACCATAGCTGGACCCATAAAAGCTCCGGCGCGACCAAACATATTATAAAAACCAAAATATTCACCTGCTTCTTGCTGAGGAATTAAGGTTGCATAGTAACTTCTAGAAATAGACTGAATGCCACCTTGAATGGCTCCAACCATAGCAGCCAATATATAGAACTCCATTGCACTGGATAGAAAGGCAGAATATCCGACCACAATCAGATAAAGGAGTATCGTTATAAGCAAAGTATTTTTATCTCCAATGTTAGAGGCTACCTTCGACCAAAGAAGAGTTGTGGGAAAGGCAACAAATTGCACCAAGATTAAAGCCACAATAATATCGCTGCTGGGCAAACCCAGATTTAAAGCAAAATCTGCTGCCATAGCCATGATAGTATGCACACCATCGATGTATAAGAAAAAAGCTAAGAGAAAGATAAAAACATTCTTTTTTGATGAGACAGTTTTAAGGGTATGTAAAACTTTTTGAAAAGCTAAGGTTAATTTGTTGCCAGGTAAAGTTTCTCCTTGATCTTTGATCCGCAACATAATTGGGATCAAAAATAATGTCCACCAAACCGAGACACTCAAAAAGGACCACTGGACTGCTTCAGCAACACTATTTAAACCAAAAAATTCTGGCTTGATCGTCATAGCAGCATTGAGTAAAAAAAGTGATCCCCCGCCAAGGTAGCCAAAAGCAAAACCATAGCTTGAAATTTTAGCAATATTAGATTCATCAGAAACTTGGATTAACATTTTGTCATACAGGGTATTGCCTGCAGCAAAACAATAGTTAGCTATACCAAAAAATATTAATGCATAAAGCCATGATCCGGCTGGAATAAAGTAAAGGGCAGCAACACAAATAATTGCAATGCAGGCAAAACCACTAAATAAAACCTTAGTCGTTCTAGAAACATCAGTAATCGCTCCAATGAATGGAGATGTAAATAGCAATACAAGATTTGATATAGTTAGGCCCCATCCTAAATAGGCCGTTTTAACTTCAGCTTCTAAACCACTTGCCCAAAAATCATTAAAAAATATAGGGAAAAAGGCTGCAATAACAGTGGTCGCAAAGGCTGAGTTTCCGCCGTCATATAAGATCCAGGCTTTCGCTTCTGGTGATAACTTAGGCTTGTTCATACCAACAAATTCCATCGACTAGGTATTTTTTAGCTCGATTTCTTTTAATCAGGCAATTTAAATGACCAAGAGCTTCTCCGGTAGCCATGATTAGATTGCTGTCATCAATCTCTCTTTTAAAGAGAACATCAAATACATCAACTGACCTTTTAGGTTTAGCTAAAGCAGCATGCAGCTTATCAAGAGAAGTTTCATGGTGATCAATGAGAGCATGAAGTCTTTTATGCGCTCCTACAAAAGGTCGACCATGTCCTGGCAGCACCAAAACATCTTCTGGCAAGGCTTTAATTAATTTATGGCAACTAGAAATCCAATCTTCCACCGGATTAGCCTCTGGCTCTGTCGGGAAAATACCTACATGAGAGCTTATAGTTGGTAACAGCTGATCGCCGCTAATAAAAATATTTAACTCTTTTGAAAACAAGCAAAGGTGTTCTAGGGTATGGCCACTTCCATCAATAACCAACCACTCAATTCCATTGATGTTGATCGAATCCTGATCCTTTAAGCGATTATATGAGTGAGGAAGAGGATGGATAATTGATCCAAAAAAACCAAATCTTTTGGTAAAAGATTCAATTTGATCCACCGTCATGCCTGCTTGAGTATAAAAATTAATTGCTTCATTTGGAACATGATCACCAGTATCAGCTGCCAACATTCGACATTGAAGATAGTCCGTCCTGCTCATGCTGAAAGAGGTCTTATAATTTTCTACGAACCAGCCCGCCATTCCAATATGGTCAGGATGCATGTGAGTAACGATAACGTCGTTAATAGTAAGCTCCTCTGATTCAATAAGGTCTTTCCATGCATTTTTGGTATCGTCTAGATGCATTCCAGTATCCACCAGCGTGAGATTGGTATTTGGCCCTAAGGCCCATAGGTTGATGTGGTTCAGCGACATAGGAAGTGGCATCCTTACCCAGCGAACATGCTCATTGATGACAAGTGAGGTTCCAGACTTAGGAACGGTATCTATTGGAAATTCTAGTCTATGTTCAGTGCTCATGATTGATTATATGGTGGGTAGTTGCGTATACTTAGGCTATGGATGAAGACTCACAAACAATTAAAAGTTTAAGCTTTTTTGTCATTGGCATAGGTGCATTAGTATTTTTGATTGGCATTGTAGCCTATTTATTTAATTAACTTTTATCTTGCCAGGCTTAGAGCCTCGATTTAAAGCTTTCAAAAAATTATTGGCCTCAGCTGGTTCTGACACATCTGTATCTCTTACATAATCACTACCCCAGAAATCTTTCCAGGAGGGAAATAAGTCGTGGAAAAATCCTTCATAAGGATCCTCATTTGGCCAACGCATCTTCTTGTCGCCCAGTGGCGGTTTATTAATATCGGAGGCATACCAATACATTGGAAGCCTTTTATGGAACAGCCATGTGCCGTCTACTCTTTTATAGGAATCCCAATAAAGCATTTGCATAATTACCCAATCTGTCTTTGTTTCATGCTCATTCTTTGAATACACCAAGCCGATAGCTGAGTCAGCAGAATCAAATTCAATAATGTGATTACCAATATGATGAGAGGTGCCCGTAAATTTATCTCTAAAGGTGGAGTCAGCCCATGCTTTGAGGGCTTGACGTCCCTCCCCGTTTTTACCCACTCTGACATCGGGAACAAATAGATTCACGTGCATATCCAAGTCTCGCATATCCAGTGTTACAGAGTATTTTGCAGCAAGCTGCCTGATCTCATCTAGGGACTCTAACCGATCAAGCCTTTCCTCTATGCTCATGCTCATCCCGGAGGCCAAGTTAGTGATCGGCCACTCAGTAAATGCAAGTGGAGATGAAAAACACTTTGCCCAGCATTGGCTCCATTGTTGGTCACTAATCTAAAAGTATCGTCAAGCTCTAGCATCCTTGAGACCTCGCCAGCCACAAGCATCAAATGGCCTAGTAGCTCTTGATCTTCTGGAGTTGCATCTGAAAGCTTGGGAATAGCTTTTTTTGGAATAATAAGAAGGTGTGTTGGCGCTTGAGGTTGGATATCTTTAAAAACAAGAGCAAGCTCATCTTCATAAATTATGTCAGCAGGAATCTCTTTGTTTATTATTTTTGTAAAAATAGTTTCCATTGAGCTATATCAAAAATCTAAATAATCTAAATCCCACATAGAAAACACCAATAGACATGCTAAGGGCTAAGATAATTACCAATAAGTCTCGAATAGATTTTAAAAATTTTCCATCTGGAGAATTGGATAAGAGCTGCTGAACCAAAAACAGTAAAGCAACAATAGATAAAAATGCAATAATTAAAGTAATCATAGTTATGTGAATATAGGTCCTACCGAGACTACAAGCAAGGCTAAGGCGATGGCCCACGCAAAACATGCAACGATATCTGCAATATAAAATCTTTTTAATTCAATATCTGTGATGCCTAGCAAAAAAGGTACTAAAGGTCTTATTGCGGGAATAAATCTACCCACTATCACTGTGTAGGGTCCAAATCGATTGAGAAAATTTTGGGTGCGCTTAATTCCTTTTTGACGCTTTTGAAGAAAATTGGATGCCATAAACGATGGACCAAATATTTTTCCAACAAGAAATCCTGATACATCACCTAAATGCGATCCAGCAAATGCTATGCCACAGATCCAAGGCAGGGTTAAAAGCTCTGTGTTGTACAAATAAATACACAAAGAAAATAAAATAGCACTTGGCATAAAGCTACCAGTGATAATCATAGACTCCATAAAGCCAAATAAGAAAATTAAAAACCATGCATATTCAGGGTTGGTTTCTAGGAATATTTGAATTTTATCAAAGGGCATAAACTTATCCTTTTCTTGAAAAAAATTTCTCTATTGCTTTTATATTATCTTCAGAGCCATAAAGCCTCTTCATCGCTTTTGTCTCTAAGTCCCTTGCTGCAGCAAGAGCATCAGAATTAAAGGATTTTAGAATTGCTTTAGTTTCTATGATTGAAGCGAGGGATTGTTCGTTTAATTGATGGGCATAATCTATAGCTTTATCGTAATAGTCCTCTCCTAGGTACTTAGCCATGCCAAAATCAAAATACTCCTTGCCACTTATCCACTCTGCTCCAAATAATAATTGGGCAGCCTTTTGATAGCCAAGTGATTGAAATAATAATAGTGAGCTTCCTACTTCGGGAGCTAAGCCCAGGTCTGAAAAAGGGTATTTAACTTTTGCATTAGGGCTGATAAATACAGCATCAAAATGCAGAAGAATAGTGGCACCTCCGCCGATGGCAATTCCATCAACAGCAGCAATTAGAGGTTTTTTATAATTAATCAAGGCATCAACACAAGTTTCAAATGGCTCTTCATAGTTTGCGCCGCCATCACCCACCATACTTGCCAGATCAACACCGGAAGAAAATGTATTGCTTGCTCCTGTCACAATCACTGAATGAACCTCTGGATTTTCGCTCGCTGAATTCAGCGCATCCCTTAACAATCCCCATAGATCAGCATCAAAAGCATTTTTTGTTTCTGGGCGATTGAGCGTAAGAAGCTGGACCTTATTAATGGTCTCAATTAGAAGTTTGCTCATTTTCCCTTAAAGTTAGGTTTACGTTTTTCTGCAAATGCGGTTAGCCCTTCCATCATGTCCTCTGATGCAAAAATTGGTTGGCCGATTTCAAGCTCTTTTTCTAGAGCCTCAGCCTCAGGATAGCTTTCATCGAGCTCTCGAAGAGATCTGACGATTGCTTGGATAGCCAAGGGTGCATTTGCACTGATGGTTTCTGCAATCTCCATTGCATGAGATAAAGCGTCTCCATCTTCAACCATGTGACCTATTAGTCCAAATCTTAATGCTTCTTCAGCAGATATTCGACGACCAGTTAGCAGAGCCTCTGCCGCCAAGGTATATGGTATTTGTCTTCTTAAGCGAACGGTAGAACCTCCAAGTGGAAATAACCCTCGCAAAGGTTCTGATAGACCAAAAACAGCAGATTTTCCTGCAACTCTGACATCCGTGCCTTGCAGAATTTCTGTGCCTCCAGCCAAAGCAAATCCTTCAACGGCTGCAATTATAGGTTTGTTTGGGCGGTTGTGTCTTAAAAGTGATTGCCAATGAAGATCTGGAATAACTTTTAGTTTCTCCATCATTTCCGCATCTTCATTGCCTTCTTTCATAGCACTTAGATCAGCACCGGAACAAAAAGTTCCACCTGCCCCAGTCAATACAGCGCACCTTAAGTTTGGATCTTCATCAAGCTTTCTCCAAGCCTCATAAATAGTTACAAGCATTCCTGGGCTCAAAGCATTTCTTTTTTCTGGTCTGTTTAAGGTAATGACCATTATGTGGCCCTTCTCTTCTACAATTGCATGATCTGTGTTCATTGATATCTCCGATTAGTCTTTGGAAGAGGAAACAATCCACATTGCAAAAAATTGCGCTGCACCACCGTAGGCATGGCCCATAGATATTTTTGCATCTTCCACCTGATGATCTTCGGCCAAGCCCATTACCTGAAGTGCTGCTTCGCCAAAACGGATCATGCCTGAGGCTCCGATGGGGTTAGATGACAGAACTCCGCCTGACATATTTACAGGGAGGCTTCCATCTAAAGCCGTCACACCCTCATCAGTTAACTTCCAACCTTGGCCTAAGTCACAAAAGCCTAGATTCTCTAGCCACATAGGCTCATACCAAGAAAATGGGACATAAATTTCTGCGCAATCAATTTCAGTTCTTGGGTTATGAATTCCGGCTTGCTGGTATATGTCTTTTGCACAATCTATTCCGCCTTGCGGATTGACCTCGTCACGGCCTGCAGAAAGAGTGCCCTCTGATCTAACCGCCATGCCTCTAATCCAAGCCACATTTCTTGAGCCCACTCTGTCTTCTGAGGTAATGACCATGGCGCAAGCTCCATCGGAAGATGGGCAGCTTTCTAAATATCGCAAGGGTTCCCAAAGCATAGGAGTTTCGCTCACCATTTTTTCATCTATGCCAGGTATTTGAAGATGGGCCAAAGGGTTTTTTAAGGCATTTTGTCGATCCTTAGCAGCAACCTTCCATCCAATATGTTCAGGTGGCTCGTAACGACGAATGTACTCACGAATAAATGGAGCAAAGTAGCCTCCAGCACCTGCATTAATGTGAGGTGAATAAGGGTATCTTGGGGATAAGGCCCACGTTGCATTTGATTCTGATTGTTTTTCAAACGTAACAGTTAAGACCGTTTTAAATTGTCCAGAGCACACATGTGAAGCTGCTATTACAGCCGTGCTGCCACCCACGCTTCCGGCGGTATGAACCCTTAAAACAGGTTTGCCTACCGCTCCAATTGCATCAGCAAGATATAACTCAGGCATGATGACCCCTTCAAACATATCGGGAGCTTTACCCAGAACAACCGCGTCAACGGCGTCCCATTCTATGTCTGCTGCTAGCATTGCCTTATCTATGGCTTCACGAACCAAGCCTGCCATGGACACATCTCTTCTCTTTGAATCGTAGTTAGTTTGACCAACACCTATGACGCCTGCTTGAATCATTTATGCCTCTCCAAATGAACAACCATGTTGTGCTGAAGGCAGGGACCAGAAGATGCATGAGCTATTCCGTGGTCTGATTGATCTCTTACGAGTGATTGAAACGTTTTTCCAATGGCGTCTAGACCTGCACACATCATTACATTTCCAACCAAGGGACCGCCAGATAAATTTGTTGGAACGTTCGTTAAGTTTAAAAGCTTTCTTAAAAATGGTACTTCATGACTAAATTGAGTGTGTAGCTCAGCCACATCAAAATTAATGTTCTTTAGGTTCAGATTAGTAATTGCATTTTGGATAGTTGGAGATGTTGCTAAATCTCTCGAGCCTAGATTTGAAGATTCAATGCTGTGATCAATTCCCTCAATCCAAATAGGGTTATCGGTAAATTCAAAAGCTTTATCTTCTGAGGCAATCACCATTGCAGATGCTCCATCAGATATTGGAGGACAGTCAAAACCTCTAAGGGGAGAAGAAATTAATGAATCGGCCTGATAAAGATCCTCACTTACATGATCAGTCAAAAGTGCATTTGGATTATTTGCTGCATTGTTTCTCGCCTCAATAACTGTTGCCATCATTTCATCGTGGGTAATAATTTTTTGCTGCAATAATATCTGAGCTTGCAAAGCAGCCAAGCTAACCCGATCAGGCCAAAGCGGAGAAATATAGTAAGGGTCCATCTGCAAAGAAATAATTGAATCAAGATTGCCCGGTGAAGATTTACCAAAACCATAAATTAATGCAGTGTCTGCATCACCCATCTTAATTTTCAACATAGACTCATAGAGTGCCCAAGCTGCATCCATCTCAACGTGAGATTCTTTAATGGGAGGGCTTGTTTGAATTGCAGATAACCCTTCAACAAATGCAAAAGCTGCACCTTGAAGATAGTCACAGCTTCCAGAGCAAGTGAAGCCAATATCATCTTGCGATATGCCTAGATCATTAAAAACCTTATGCACAACCGGCATAATAAGTTCTACTTCATTTAAGGCGCCTGCATTAGGCAATATCTTATGTTGTGCGTAACCTACTACTGCTACTTTTTTCATGATGGTTTAAACCTTAAAGTGGATACATCAACATCTGGTTCATCAATAGGAGCGAACCATTTAATATTCTCTAATGAATGAGTCCATTCATCTTTTGGTTTCCAGACTGCCTGAACCCGCATTCCAATTCTAATTTGGTCAATTTCAATATCCTGCACTAAATGCAAGAAGGAAATATCAGCTTCATCAAGTCGAATCATGGCGCAAACGTAAGGAGGCACTATTGGGTTGCCTGGAATTGGTATGTGCACCACAGTAAAAGATTCTACGCAGCCTTTATCTGTTAAAGGTACTTCAATCGATGTTGCAATACCGCATCTTGGGCAACTCCCTCTAGGCGGAACATAAACAGCCTTGCATTTAGGACATGATTGTCCAACCAACCTGCCCTCTTTTACTTGATTCAAAAAAGTGGTGGTTGCTGAGCCAGCTGTGTATTGATACTCAAGATGAATAAAGGATTCTTTGTAATCTTTAGGTGCTTGATCGTCGCTCATGATTCTAAAATAAAATAATTAATGTCTGTGATGGCTTCGGTTGGATTCTCAGACCAAACAGGTAAAACTTTTTTTCCAGTACTAAGATCAGATTCATCGCAATCAGAAACCATATGGAGCATGGCTGTATCTGCACCATCCAACTTAATGAGAGCAAATGCAAAGGGTGTTTTTAAGAGGTGATGAGATCGAGGTGAGTTTACCCAACTCCAAGACTCAATGGTTCCACCAGGGCCAACTTCAACAATTTCAGTTAAAGCTTCTCTTGTATCTGGATCGTATTCAGCGGCTGGAGCAAAAACTTTTTGAGCTTTGCTTTTGGTTCCAAAAATCTTCTTTTGAGATAAGCCTTCAAAAAACTTAGACATAATTGGACCGCTTGAACGTTTATATTTATAAGAAAGCTCAAAGGGAGCTTCTAATAAATTGATCTTGCTGTCATTCATTCTCTTCTACCATCGTATTTTTAGATGAGTCTATTAAAACATGTTTCATTAATTTTCCGGAAGCATTTCTTGGTAATGATTGTTCAGCAAATATCCATTTAGATGGCACTTTAAAATCTGCAAGCTTTGATGAAACCCAGTTTGATAGTTCTTCTTGTGTAATCTCAGAGTTTACTAGCTTTATAACTGCTGCAACTTCTTGTCCTAAATCTTCGTGAGGTAATCCAATGACTGCAGATTCTTCGACCATGGGATGTAAATCCAAAAGAAGCTCAATCTCCTGAGGATACACATTTTCAGCTCCACGCAAAATAAGATCAGTGCGCCTAGAAGAGATAAAAAATAAATGGCCTTCTTTGAAGCCAAAGTCTCCGGTTCTCAGCCAGCGATCCTCTAACAAAGATTCGCTTGAGGCTTCGGGATTATTAAAGTACCCCAGCATGACCGAGGGGCTCCTAACAAAAATTTCTCCTTCTTCGTTATCCTCTAAAATGACTTGCCCTTCCTCATCTCTAAGCTCTACATTAACGGTTGGCATAACTTGTCCTGGCGAAGCTGGATTACTGTTTAGGTTTTCACCCCAGTTAATAATGGTAATAGCACCTGACTCAGTTAGACCATAGCCATAGCCAAAGCTGTATTTAGAACTAGGAAAGACTTCCTTAGTTCTTTCAATTAAAGCAGGAGGCATTGGAGCGCCACCACCCCCGACTACGAGAACTGATGGAAGACTGATATTAGTTGCGTTTGCAGCATCCAGAACTCTTTTTAAGGCAGTAGGCACAGCGCCGCCCCAAGAAGTAACATTAAATTTATCAATCAACTCTAGTATTTTATGAGCAGAAAATTTTCCTGCATAAAGAAGAGTTGTTGAACCGGCAAATAAACTTGTTACCACACCAGCCGAAAGACCTGATACATGAAATAAGGGAGAGGTTAGAAGACTGGTGGGTTTGTGTTTAGCCCAATCAATACCCTTAGAGGATGAATCTTGAGAGACTGCTGCGCCTTGCAGCATCGAAAGAGTTGAGTTTGCAATCATAGAGCGATGTGAAGTCATAACACCCTTTGGTGCGCCAGTTGTCCCTGAGGTGTAAAGCAAACAAGCACATTCATCTTCATCGAGACGAATAAATGAATCGATCATCTCAGATTGATTGGCTATATCCATTTCTTCAAAAATTAATACAGGATGTGTTGGCTCGCCAGAAATGCGATCGAATCTTTTTTGATCAGCAACAATTAATTTTGGGTCAGCATCCTCAATGGCTTTCATTGCCTCAGAGCCCTTCCACCAACCATTCAAACCACAAGCAATAGCACCAATACTTACAGTGGCCCAAAAGAAAATGACCCACTCAGGGCAATTGGCTGCGTATATAGCCACCCTATCTCCAGGTTTAACCTCATACTCATTCTTTAAAATGTATGCAGCTTTTTTAACTAGCTTCAAATGCTCAGCGTAAGTAATAACCTTATTTTGGTAGATAAGATATGGTTGGTCGCCGTGATTATTTGAAAGCTCTAAAAAATCTACCAGGGACCTAGGGCGATTTTTGAAAACGTCCATCTCTGATCCAAGAACATTCTCACGATGTATCTGAAAAAATTCTTGATCTGAAACCAAGGCTTGTATGTATTTATCTGTATGCATAACTTAAATTATTTTTAACTATCGTATAAACAAAACAAATAATCAACGAGTATCAGTAGCTTTTATTTTGTCAATGTTGTTTGAGAAATAGAGTTTAGTTATAGTGGATTACATGCCATTTAACATGAAGAGAATTTAAAAATTATGGATTCACAAAACACAAATCAAAAACTAGCTGTCATTACTGGAGGAGCGTCTGGCATTGGGCTGAGTTGCAGCAAGCGCTTTGCAAAAGAAGGTTATGCAGTTTTAATAATTGATGCGAATAAAGAAGCCGGTGAACAAGAATTAAAAAGCCTTAAATCAGATGGTTATAATGCAGATTTTGCTTATTGCGATATCACCAAACATGAGCAAGTCGCCGCTATATTTCAAGGACTTGCAGACCAAAGTAAATGTGCACAAGTGTTAGTAAATTGTGCTGGCATTAGTCCAGCTTTGAATGCATTACACGAGTACCCTGTAGAAGAATGGCATCGTGCCATTGATATCAATCTGCATGGGACCTTCTATGCTTGCCGAGAGTTTCTTGATCTTGCAATGAAGAATAATGCATCCGATGGTTCAATCATCAATGTGGCTTCAATTATGGGAGTAAGAGCCAGCGCAGCTCAAGCATCTTATGCTGCATCTAAACATGCCGTTGTAGGTCTCACCAAATCTATTGCTCAAGACTATGCTCATTTAAATATTCGTGCCAATGCTGTGGGTCCTGGGGTCATTGATACGCCCATGAACACAGAATTGATGAAAGATAAAAATGTAATGCAATACATGCTTGGAAGAATTCCTTTAAAGCGAGTTGCATCTTCGGATGAGGTAGCCAATCTTATTTATTTTCTTGCCTCCTCAGAGGCCTCATATATAACAGGGTCCTATCACCCAGTTGATGGCGGCTATCTTGCAAGCTGATATGTTTAATAAAAAAACTGCTCTTATCACAGGTGCTGCCAGCGGAATTGGTCGCGGCTTAGCTGTTCATGCTGCCGGCCTTGGAATGAATGTTGTTTTAATGGATCTTAACGAAGAAGGCCTGTCTGAGACTCAAGCTCTTATCCCAAGCTCCCCTACCCTTGTATTGAAGTGTGATGTATCTAATCTCGAAGAATTCACTCTATGCAAAGAAAAGATAGATGCGGAATTTGGTATGGTTCATTTTCTTTTTAACAACGCTGGAATTTTTTTAGAGGGCCGAGCTTGGAAAGCAGATCAAAAGAATTGGAAGAGAGTTATTGATGTAAATTTAATGAGTGTTATCTATGGGTTAAATCTCTTTGTAGATGAGATGATTAATAGCAATGAACGTTGTCACATTATTAATACATCTTCCATGGCAGGGATAATCGTTGGGCCCGCTTTAGCGCCTTATACAACGACCAAACACGCAGTTGTAGGCCTAACAAGAACACTTCATGAGGACTTAGCTCAGAATGATAAAGTTGGAGTGTCTGTGATGTGCCCAGGTCTTGTCAAAACTAACATCATAGAAAGAGACCATCTGGGACTAGATCTAGATGAATCCTCCATTGATCAGCACGAAAGCGCTAAAAACAATGCACAGTGGCTTGCCGATGGGGTAAAAGAAGGAATGACTACCGAAGACCTAGCAGTCATAGTATTCAATAAAATTGAACAAAATCAATTTTGGATCCTAACGCATCCTGAGTTTATAGATGTTTACGCTGGCTACTCCAAAGAGCTCATAGACACTCTTTAGACTTAATCTTATTTAAGCGCTTTCAGCACTTGCTTGAAAGGGATAATTTTAAAGTTCTGATTTTTTAGCTCTTCCCCATCGAGGTTTTCATCGTCTTGAGCAATCATCATTCCTTTAGTAAATTTCCCACCAAAATTATAGCTAGAAACTGAGATGCCATCTGTGTGTGATGTTCCATCAATACCGCGGGGACTATCATCAACAGTAAAACTAGAAATAAATTGATAAGGCTTCTGCCTGTTATAGACATTATATTTGTTATCGCCTTGTGAAGATAAGATGACATACCCTTCTGTATCAGAAGTTTTATAGATTGCCACCCCTTCAGGATCGCCGCCAATGTTTCCTTCTCGAGAGTCTACAATGACTGGGTTTAAAAATGGATACTCTTGATTCAAATTATAGGCTTTTAAAACTCCATTGGTTTCTTCTTCTGAGATAAACAAAGTTTGGTTTTCATCATCGAATACACATCCCTCTGACTCGCCTCCATTATCAAATACACCAATTAGTTTTTGATTTTCAAGCGTCCACATCTCAACGCTCGGACCTCCATCCTCAGTTGCAAAAGCAACGGGGGTTCCGCCAATCATTCCAATGCATATGCCATAAATATCTATGCTGGAGGCTATGCTAAATGAGCGCTTTGACAATGAAAAGATATCTTGAGATTCATGAGTATTAGCAAAAAAGGTATCTTGATCTATAACCCAATACTCTACAGATTGATTGCTTCGATTGGTTGCAGCAAGATAAATCTCTGAATTTTGCTGCCTAACATCTATGTTATTTATAGCTCCAAGCGGAGAGAAGCTCTGCTGCACTCCCTTTAAATCATACAAATAAACTCCTGCGGTCTTATCGGTGCCAAAAAAAAGTGATGTGCTTGGATTCTTAAAATTAATAATTATGGCTGGGTCATCGGCAGCATCTTCGGAAGTGTTAACTGGAGGAGTTTCATCCAGAGCATAAATACTAGTATCTTGCGAGCATGCCACAAAAGTTATTAAGACTAACGCCAGCAGAAAGCTGGCGCTAATTTTAGGTTTTGTAAGCTTAGTAGTTGTATCTAAAACCAAGCGAGTATGTTGTTCCATATTCATCATATTGAGAAAGTCGATCCTTGTATCCCCAGAAATAATATTCTGGCTCATCCGTTAAATTAGTTCCTTCTAGTTTAACACTCAAATTATTATTGATTTCATACTTAAGAGAAAAATCTAGCTGCGAATGATTATCAACAAACCTAGAGTTGTCCAAAGAAATTGTATCTATGTCTCCCTCTTCGTCGGCCAACCAATCTAAATAATCACCTCTAGATGAAAGGCTTAACCTAGCATCAACTCTTCCTTGATCATATCCAATTGAAATATTCTTTTGTTGATCAGAAAGTTTTCTAAAAGGTGTGGTAAATCTCTGATCATCATCAAATGCAAAAGTGCTCTCTCCATCTGTGAAAGTCATATTTGCTGCCAAATACAAACCATCAAAGGGGCTGGGTAGGAAATTGAACTCTTGTTGATATGTAACCTCAAGTCCTTTTATGTCTGATTGCTCAGCATTAATGTATGTCTTTACGCCGTCATTAAAATTAACGCCATTGATTGTTGCAGTTTTTTGATATGTTGGATAAATAGCATTATCAATTTGTTTAAAAAATACTCCCAGGCTAAAAAAGAATAGATCATCCCCATAATACTCATAAGATAGATCTAAGTTATTTGCTTCGTATGGCTTAAGATCTGGATTTCCATAGGAGCCTTTAATGTCCTCGCCATCAATTTCAACTTCCGCAACAGGCGCTGCATTTGCAAATTTTGGTCTTGAAAGCGCTCTCCAGATCGCCCCTCTAAGCAACTGATTTTCTGATAGAAAATACTTGATCGTTAGATTGGGTGAAACAAAAGTATAGTCGTTGGATCCGTATGTTTTGGTTGCTCCAGAATCGTAGGCCGAAGATTCAAACTTTGTTTTCTCCACTCTGATGCCTGCTATGATTAAAGCATTTTCAGCTTCAATACTGGTCATTGCAAAAACCGCTAATACGTCTTCAGTTGCAGTAAAATCTGAAACTAAAGTTTCCTCTGAATCTAATGTCATAGAAGAAAGTTGGGATTTCATTTTGTCTGTGGCTGCAGCTGAAGCGAAAGAACCAAGTGTTTGATTGGTAAATGGCCATGGGATGGACACAGGATCAAAATCAGCTAAGGTTTTACCATCCCACTCGTAAAAATATAAATTCTTATCATTTTTAACATCTCGAGTTCTGTACTTCATTCCAAATTTTATCGTGGATGGAAGGTCACCAAACATTGAAGCTTTTTCAAAATCTATCTTGAATGCAACCTCTTCATCTTCAATCGTGGAGCTCTCAAGCTCTAGTTCCTTAAAATTTAGATTTCCAGGCTGGTATAACTCCCTGTAATCCTCGTAAACAGTCAAAAAAGGTTTTTGAGGATTAGAGTAATTAAATTGACCTAAAGCGGCATTTGAATCAATTCCTTTGAGATTGGTACAGCCCTCGTCTTTTCCTGCTCTTAAATAACAACGGAAGGTAACATCTGCATTATTTGAATCATCTTGCTCAGCAAAAGAATGGCTGATTTGAAATGATGAATTCCAATCTCCAATGATGGTATCTCCACCAAAGTTAATAGTTTGAATTGTCCTTATTTCTTCTCTAACTCTACTCTCTGCATCGTGACGAATTCTTGATGTCTCCATGAATTTCTCTGTGGTTGAGCCTGTTTGCGAGATTTTCCCATACTCATCTTTAAAACGCAGTTCATCTTCGATGTATTCATTCCAAAAAGCTTTTACATAAAGAGTTGTTTTATCGTTAACAATAAAATCAATGTCGTAAGTGAGGCCATATCTTTCTCTAGTAAGATCATAGTATCTCATCTCCCAGTCATCGTTCATTTCCTTCAAACCAGATGAATTGGTATCCCAGCCATAACCTGTTTCATTGTTATAAGTAACAATTTCTTTGCTGGCAAATGTAAGACCTATAACATGAGCAGATACATCAGAAATCTTTCCGCCATAAGTTAAAGCCATCTTTGGACTGTCTACATTTCCTGAGTTTTCATTGTATGAATTATCAAACTTTAATTTAAACAAAGTTTTTTTCAGGCTGCTTGGATTCTTTGTATTGAATTCAATTCTTCCACCTATTGAATCTGAATCTTGATCCGGAGTAAGACTCTTGGAAATAACAATATTATCTAACAGCTCAGTAGGCACACCATCAAGCATCACACTTCGATTTCCCTCAGGAGCAGTTACCGTTGCTCCATTAATAGCAACAGTATTTAAATCAGAGCTAAGCCCTCTAATAGAGACATACCTTCCCTCTCCTTGATCATTTTCAACAGAGATACCAGACACCCTTCTAATAGCCTCAGCAGCAGTTGTATCTGGAAAATCACCTAACGCATCAGAGTCAATTACTGAGATAATCTTTTGTGAAGACCTCTGCTTATCAATTGCACTTTTTAGACTAGACTTAGTTCCAATAACAACAACCTCCTCTAAATTTTCTGAATCCTGAGCATGTACAAATACAGCAATAAAAAAAAGGGACATAGATAAAAATAACTTCTTCATAAAAAACTCCATAAAATTTCCGTTCAATGTACGGAATGTCTATGACGCTTAGGTGGATGCTATGAAAGAATTTAGAATATTTCCTGCAACGAAATAAATAATGTTCTGTAACTATTTAGTGGCGGAAAAGTGACAAGTTTTTAAGGGCAATAAACTTTTTAAAATTTATACTCAAGACCTATTGAGAAAATATTCTTATTTTTTGATTTATCTGAAGAATCGATTAAAGAGTAGAAGGTAAATAATTTAAAATTATCGTCGATTATATGGTCATACCCAATGGTTGAATTTTTGCCAGAATCAATTTTCATGCTTGAGGATGCATATTGAAGTTTTATAATGCCTTGGTCTGATACCTCTTTGGCGAAACTAATTATCTGCCCATATTTCTCTATTCCCGAGGAAAGTTCTTGAGATTGCTGAAATATAAAACCTAGTTTTGATCTATTAAATGGTATCAATAATGACATTCTTGTTGAATCATACCCCTTCATTTCATTGTCTATAGCAAGAGCGGCTTGAAAAGAATCACCAGAATAATTAATTGAGTATGATGCATAATCATCTCCAGTCTTTGCTGGATTCTTCATTTTATTGACAGTAACTGAAAGAACCTCCTGAAATTTCGGTGAGGTGTAGCCTACAAAGTCATCCAAACGGTTCTCACCATGCAAAATATTTTTTATATCAGGCGCAAGATCATTAAATAGATCTACCTTAAGCTGAGATTTTTTTAATGCCGAATCATGTGTGCCAGCAAAGATAGTTCCTAGGTAACCTTTGATTCCTAAAAATGTATTTCTCTGCTTAAAAGTTCCATCATTTCCTCTAGCCTTTCCATCAACTAGATCAAAGCCATATTCAATTTGATATATGACCTTAAGACCTAATTCGTTGAACTCAAATAGATCGCCTTTTATGCCAATCTTTGATTCATTATTTTCTAATTCAAATTTTTCTTTTTTAGGGGCGTTAGAAACATGCTTTGAATCAATGGCTATCCTGCCATATAAGTCATGATTAGCGCTGACGTCAAGACACCCAATGGAAAGCAAAAAAATTAATATTTTGCCGCTAGTAGCAAAGCTAGAGATTCTTCCTGACATCTTATACGTTAAAAATTGTTCTTAATAAGATGTAAAACAGTACTGTAAAGGCAGCCCCTGCTGGAATGGTAACCAGCCAAGACGCAATGATTCTTTTGATCGAACTGAAATCAAGATGCTCCGCTCCTTTTGCCAAGCCTACCCCTATAACACCACCGACAAGTGTATGAGTTGTAGAGATTGGAAATCCAAGATAGGAAGCAGCTACAACTGTAGAAGCAGTTGCCATCTCAGCTGAAAAGCCAAGACTTGGAGTCAGGCTGGTAATTTTTTTTCCAACAGTCGCTATAACTCTTGAGCCAAGAGTTGCTAAACCAAAGACTATGCCAATGCCTCCGATAAACAGAACCCAAGGACTGATAGCTGCTTTTGAGCCAATTGCACCAGTATCTACCACACTTACAATAGCAGCCAGTGGCCCGATAGCATTAGCAACATCATTTGAGCCATGAGCAAATGCCATTGCACTTGCAGAGACAATCATGAGAAGCCCAAAAGCAAATTCTATCCCACCATCGCGCATAATTTTTTCTTTATTCGTTCTTAAAAAGAATGCTGTGCCAAGCGCCACAAGTGAACTAAAGAGTAAAATAAATAAATAGATTTCGTTATCAGTCCACTCAACCCCAACATGCTTCAATCCTTTTCTTGCAGTAACAAGCGAGATAACAACTGCAACCATAAAGCTATACATTGGTATGAATGTAATTGCAGCTTTTTCAGGTTCAGAGCGATCTAAGATTAATTTTTTTGCAGAAATGTAGAGAGCGAAGGCTAAAGTTCCAGAAAACAATGGTGATGTGACCCAACTCATGGCAATGGTGCCAACTTTATTCCAAGAAACGGCATCAACCCCTTTCGTGATTAAGACAAATCCGATAATGGCTCCAACGATTGAATGAGTTGTTGAGACTGGCCAGCCTCTTAAGCTAGCAATGTACAACCAAGTTCCACCCGCAAGAAGCGCAGACATCATACCAATAACAAAAATATTTATATCGTTAGCATATATATTAGGGTCAACAATACCTTTGCGAATAGTAGATGTCACTTCCCCGCCAGCTAAAAAGGCTCCTAAAAACTCAAAAATAGCTGCAATAATAATGGCTTGTTTTATGGTAATAGCTTTACTGCCAACCGAGGTTCCCATAGAATTTGCTACATCGTTAGCCCCAATTCCAAAGGCCATAAAAAATCCTATAAAGCCAGCAATCAAAAGAATGGTAAAGGGATCAAGAAATAAATTTTCCATATTCTAATAATAAATATTAACTAATATGACTATTTAACATCAACGATGTAAATTAATGATTACTTTCTTGTTACCAAAAGAGAAACTTTATGCAACATTTGGGTGAAGCATTTTTGAGGTAGCAGAGGGAAAACCTGCTAAGTAGCTATGGAATATTTTAAAAGGGTTCGTCTTTCAACGAATTCGTCAGATTAAAGTTTCTATGAAAAATATATAACTGAAGCCAGAACAAACCACAAAGAGAAAAAACCAAATAACTGCATCTCGTTTGCTTGAGAACCTTTAGGCATTAAACCCTGTTTTTTTAATAATTTTTTAGTATTCATTGGAATAATTAAGTTTCTTATATGACACTATTTTGTCACATGAATGACACAATAAACTAAATTGCTGAAAAAAGCTATAAATTATTGTTATTTATAGAACAAATGTCGATAATAAAGTTATGTTAGGAAAGCCAAAGCAACAAAGAAGCCAAGATAGAATTAATAAAATTCTCCAGGCAGCCGAATCAATCTTAGAGCATGAATCAACTGATGCTTTAACAATTGCCAAGATATCTGAAATGGCTGGCTTGAAAAGAACATCGACATATAAGTTTTTTGAAACACCAGATGACATTAAGCTTGGGCTAATTCAAATATATATTGAGAAATGTAATCAAGCTCTTATTACCAATCTTCAAATCAATTCAAATGCCGACTATGCAGCATGCCTCAAAGATTCAGTAAATATTATGATTGTGTTTTTTAGAACAAATCCAGGTGCTCAAAAACTAATCCTAGAAAATAATGTGACCCCTCCCGTCTTAAGTTCTGAGCTACATAAAATTGCTGGCTCGATTCTAAAACATGTGGAAGGATCGATCGGCCTGCCAAATATGTTTAATAAGCCCGGAGTTTTTCTAGTCATAACTCAGATTATTTTTTCCATCCTATCTCTTAATACGAAAGAAGATGGTGAGCTAACGGATGTTGGGCTGAACGAAGCAGTCCGAGCTACAAACGCTTATCTTCATAGTTGCATTGCGACTCCAGCCTAAGACTTCTTAGTAAAATACTATATTTAATATGCTTATTTCATTTGATCAAAAGGAATATCAAAAATTAAACGATAAATCCTACCAATTAGAGAAACGCAGGCTGCAAATCGAACTTCTTAAACTTCAGGAAGATGTCATAGAAAATAATCGACGTATTTGCATAGTCTTTGAAGGTCGAGACACTGCCGGAAAAAGCTCTGCATTTAAATTCTTTGCTCAGTACCTTATTCCAAAGAATTTTCAATACGTGAATTTAGGCATCCCCACTAAATGGGAATCAAGTCACTGGTTTCAAAGATGGAATAAAGTCATACCCAAAAAAGGTGAAATCGCTTTTCTTGATAGATCTTGGTACACAAGAGCATTAACCGAGCCTGTGATGGGTTATTGCAATGAGAAACAATATAGAGATTTCATGGAGCGAGTTATTCCTTGGGAGGAATCTTTAATTAATGAAGGTGTCGAAATTATTAAATTCTATTTTTCACTCTCGCAGGATCAACAAATAAGAAGAATGAAAGCAAGGAAAAACTCCGAACTTAAATACTGGAAGCTATCGCCTAATGATGAGCGAATTGTCACTAAATGGGATGCCTTTACCCTCTATAAAGAGCAAATGTTTCATAAAACTTCTCCAGCCTCTTCCCCATGGATAGCAATAAATGCAAACAATAAAATGATTGCAAGACTTTCGGCTCTAAGATTTTTACTTAATCAGACTGAGTATGAAAAAAAGAAACTTCTGAAACCTTTGACCTGGTCTAAGAAAATTAATAACTACAAGGTTAATCTTGAAGGTGTGGAATTCAATAATTTAGATTATGACCAATACATGATTTTAACCAAATACACAGATGATGTTGAATAGATGAAAATTGCCTCTATAGATATTGGTACAAATGCCATCAAGTCAAAAATATTTAAGACAACTCCCACTTCTATAGAATTTATCGAAGGCATGAGGTCGCCCATTCGCCTTGGAGGTGAAGTCTTCAACGAAGGAAAGCTCAGTCAAAAAAAGCTGGATCAAGTTATAAGTACTATTAAGAGCTATGAAGGTATTTTTCAAAAAAATAAAATTGATAGATATGAAATTGTCGCGACATCAGCGTTTCGAGACACCTCTAATTCTGAGGATGCAAGAAGATACGTAGAGACGGCTATCAATCACCCCCTAAGAGTAATATCAGGCCTTGAGGAAGCACAGCTCATTCGATTTCATCCAAAAAGTAACACAGGTAAAAATAAGATTTTTGTTGATCTGGGTGGGGGCAGTACTGAATTTTTTTTAAGAGACAGCACAGGAATTGAGATTCGATCATTTCAGTTGGGTGCTGTGAGAAATATGTTGAGCAAAGATAAAAAGGAAGAGTGGATAAGGCTAGAGAAATGGCTAGAAACTATTAAACCAAGAAAGAAGTTAATAGGTATTGGGGGCAATATTCGTTCGTTTCTTCAGGCGCACGATAAAAAAGAATTAAGCATCAAAGAATTAAATAAAAAAATTAAAGAATTTTCCAAACTAAGCACTCAAGAGAAAATATTTAAATATAAATTTTCACCAGACAGAGCTGATGTTATAGACCATGCATTACATATCTTTAAATTTATCTCAGAGCACTTGATGGTAGAAACGATTACATCTACTAGATGGGGTGTATCAGACTCCATCGGAGTAAAACTTTTTCACGAAATATATTCAAATAAAATAAATATCTCATAAGCAGATAGATGCCTATTGAAGAAAGGCTTTAACTTGCTGGAACTCTGAAGTGGGAGTAATTGATAGCGAGATTATTTTAATCTCTGGATGATTGACTAGAGATTCAAAGAATTGAGCATAATTGACCACTGATTCACTCTTAAATGCTATGACTATACTTCCTTCCTCTTCACCTAATTGAAAATCAATCAATGGATAGCCCTTAGATTCTGAAAAAATAAAATCTTTTTTTTCGGGATAATCAAACAAAGCTTTTTGTGCCAACGAATATTTTTGGAAATTTAAAGCTTTGTCATAAACATAATCAAAATTAGCCTTTGCTACCTCAAGATTTAATTTCTTCGCTGATATTTTGTTTGATATGTCTCCAAGATAAATAAAGACAACTATCAGCGGCAATAGGAATAGAAGAATCTTAATCATTCTTTTTTCATTAGTTTGAAACGATCCCCAGAAGTCTAATAATTTCATATTAATCATTCTCATAATCAATAATTAAACTGCCGTTCCAACCATCCGAGCCTTTGTTGAGCCCGTTATCATTAATCTTGATAGGTTTAGAGTTAGCAAGCTCTTTAAAAAGAGAAAGGTTGAGAGGAGATAGGTTCTCTACATTTGCTGTGATTTCACGATCGGCAAAGTTGATATTGATACTTCGTATTGATTTATCTGAAAGCACTTCAACATAACCTAGGGCTTCCAGGTCTTGAGAGGAAACAAGTGACTGCAATGGAACGCCTTTAGTTAAATCATCAATTTGTGCCTTAGGATTAACCAGTCTCTTAAAGCCAGGATTTAATTGCTGAAATATCGTCATGGTATTTTCATTGTAAGAAGCAATGGAAGAATGCAGAGAGTGGTTAATCAACAATGGAGCTAAAAGCACAATTAAGAGAGAGGCAGCCATAATCCAGGATTCAGAATAACTAAGTTTAAATTTAGACCTTAAAAATTGTAGCGATAGCTTGCGTTTGAATAAGTTGAAAGAACTTAACTTTGAATGTTTCGCAAAGCCAATGTGCATTTCTTTCCAAGATTTTTGGACTGGAATTAAATCTTTTATAGGATGAGAGATATTATTATTTTCTTTAAAGACCTCCAAAGAATTTAAATCAAAAGAGTTTAACTCTAGCCTATCAAGATACTCTGGCAGTGAAGAAATTGAGCCCCCAAAACCAGATCCATCACTAAAAGATATAACAAAAGAATTATCTGTGAGAAGGATTGTGTTTCGTTCGGTTTGAAAAAGGTAATGTTCTGGAACAAGAATAATCTCAGCGTCCATTTCATAAAATTTCTTTGCTATAGATTCAAATATGGACGAATCAATCCAGGAGGCAAGATTTAATTCTTCGTTATAAAAGAATTTTAAGCTAGAGACATCGCTAATCAGCTGATCCTCTACTTCTATCAAAACATTGGCTCTTAAGATCTCGCCTTTAAGCCCCTCTTTATTCTCATATTTCATGAATCCAAATAGCTGAGAGGGAATCATGACAAATATATTAGTACTACCTGAAAGAGTATTGCCTATGTCAGAGAATGAAACAGAATGCAGCGGAGATCTGGTCAATTCATCATAAGAATAAATATCAATACACTCTAGTGATGAATCTTGAAAATGAATAAAAGAATTGATCATGTCATATTAAAAATTAAATGTGCGACTTAATACTTCTGCTGAATTCGAAATATCTAATATAACTAGAGATTCAAGATTGGCAGAAAAGTTTTCATTTATTATGTCACTTTGAAGTCTGAAAGTTTGTGAATTAATGCTTAGCACTTGAGATGGGAATTTTGATGCCTGATTAAACTGGTCAATAAATACATTCACATCATCATAACCATTTTTTGGCATATTAAGAATTTGACTGGCGGTGTATTCTAAATTCTCTTCATCAAAAAATGCTGAGATCAATAATGAATCGCTTTGAACCAAAGAGTTAATATTAATTATTTGATTATTTCTATTTGGAAGGACACAAAGATTGGCAATTAAATCCCTATAATCCACCCTCTCCATGATTGGAAAATTATTAATCTCTGAGATATCTACAAGCAACCTTTTTGGGGTAAATTGACTTATTTTGCTTGCGGGACCTATATAAAAATAATTTTCAGCTCCAAAATTTAGAGGTTGGTTATCACGATCAACCCAATCAACAAGCTGATCAATAAAAGATTCAATATCAGCTTCATTAAATTGCTTTAGTTTTAAGTATCTTTTTAGCCAAGCTTTATATAACGGCCTAATTTCATATGACTTACCCGAGGGTTTAAATAAACTGTTTAAATTAAAGCAATTAGATGCATCTAGAACAGAAACTTCAAGAACCATTAAATCGTTTTGAAAATAAAATTTATTGTTAAGAAGTGAATCGTTAAGTGTGAGCTTTGATTGGAAAGACTTAATGTTTTTTTGGAGTAATTTTATAGCTTGTTTTTCAGAGCTCATTAGCATTTGATGGCTTAAGTTTTTGAAGTCTAAATAAGCCTCTCTTTTTAAAGAGATATAAAAATTTTTACTAATCTGCACACTGATAATAGATAAAATCATGACTATCAAAAGTGTTGTTATGAGAATTACGCCTGGCTTATTCATAGCTATGATGGAGGTTTGAATTGATAATCCATGTATAGGATTTGCCTTGATCCTGCTCTATGTAAATTCTTATTAACTGTGGAAATTTTTGCTCGTCGATAGTATTTTTTGGCCAAGAAGTAGACCATGAATTTTTATCAGAAAATTCTAGGCTCACATTCGTAACATTATTAAGCAGTATGGTTTCAAAGAAGTCATCGCTGTTTGCTGGAGCTGATGCGTAGAATTGCTTTCTAAGAAACCGACTGCCGTCAAGCAGATACTCAATACGAGCAAAAGAGTCAGAAAAATTTCTACCAGCTCTTACTTTGCTTGTGAATATAAAGCTATCGGCGTTAAGGCTGCTTTTAAATGTATGTGGCTGTGGCTCTCCCCTAGCATCTATAAGATTTACATTCACAGCATTGGTAATATCTTCTCTCAGAGTGTCTCCTAGTAAATTAATACGAAGAGTATGAGCTGATTGAGAAAAAACCATCTCTTTTGATTGAATGGAGGATTGCAGAAAGGTAGAAGTGATGATTGTGATGATGCTCAAAATTACCAAAGAAATTAAAACTTCTATCAGAGTAAATCCTTTGAACATGTGACTATTTTTTCGCAATGATAGTCGTTAGTTCGTATATATTATTTTCAGCAGAGAGCCCTACTCTTATAGAGAGTTCAAAAAACTCAGGGGATGAATCTTGCAAGCGCTCTGACCAAAAAAATAATTTGCCGCCAAAGTTAGCTTGACCATTCCTTGCATCAGATCCATTAAACGGCTCTAAGGTTTGAGTTAGTGCCAATCTATTGTTAGCAATTTGCCTTGCATAGGCCCTATTTTCTAACTGCATAGCAGAGAGTGTGGTGGAACTAATAAATTGGAAAACAGAAGTAACAGCAAGACCAAGTATTAGTAGCGCCACTCCAACTTCTAAAAGACTAAAGCCTGGTTTTAACATTACTGATTTTCCTTAGAAATAATTTCAATAGCAGAAAAGCTATTAACACGAAGAATCAATTCATTGTCCATGCGATTGTATTGGATGGTCCCGCCCGATGAATGCCCAGATGGATAAAAGATTAAAAACGGATCATCTCTGCTCTCATCAACATAAAATAAATTACCAAGGCTGTCTTGAAACTCTGTGTCTGATTTAATCATAGGAAGCATATTTGAGGCTTCGGTGTTTGCTTGCCATTCATTCTCACGAAAAGTTGCTATAAATTGAGAGCCATTTCCAACAAACCAGCCTATGTTTTTTTTAGTAAGTGCACTTTCCTCGCTTAGGTACTCTATTAGACTTGAGTATGAGTTGATTTGATCTGATTGATAGGATTTTAAAAAACCACTGTTAGTTAGAGTTACGGTTGAAATGATCCCTATCAAAATTAGAGCCACAAGCAGCTCTAATAAAGTGAAGCCTTTGGAATTAATTAATTTTGTGAAATCCAATTTCCTATGTCGGCATTGTCTCCAACACCTCCCTCAAGACCATCTGCTCCTAGACTATATATATCATATCTTTTAGCTTTTTCTCCTGGGGAAAGGTAAAAGTATTCTTGCCCCCATGGATCAGTTGGTACAGAGTTAATGTATCCATTTTCTGGATACAAATAAGGCCTTTTAAGTTCTAAATGAGGTTTTACGAGCGCCTCTAAACCCTGCTCTGTAGTGGGGTATCGCATTTCATTAAATTTATATAACTCTAGGGCTTTTTCTACTTGAGAAATATCAGCTCTCATTTTCTCTAAGTTAGCACGCTGTAAAAAAGGGGAGACGTTAATAGCAACTATGGTTGCGAGAATACCCAAGATAACTATGACAGCCATCAACTCAATTAAAGTAAAGCCTGGTCTATTTTTTAAAATCATTGTTATCCTAAAGCTATAGTATTCATTTGCATGATGGGTATTAAAATTGCCAACACGATTAACAAAATAATACCTCCCATAAAGATAATTACCAAGGGCTCCAGAAGAGACAATACAGTAGCGCGTTTACTTTCTATCTCTCCCTTCATGTATTGAGTTACCTTCTCAAACATAAAAACAAGATTGCCTGATTTATAGCCACTTGAAAGTAACTGAATAAATAGTGATGGGAAAATCTTTGATGCTTTTAAAGATTGAATAAAGTCTTTTCCTTCAACGAGGTCAGCCCTAGCATTGGTGATTGTTTTGGCTATAAATTTATTACCAATCACTACGTGCGCTTGTTGCATCGCAATATCAAGATTAAGTCCTGACTTCAGCATTAAATGCATGATCCTAGCAAAACGCTCAACTTCGGCATTTAGAATAAAACTTCCTACAAGAGGTAATCTTAAAAAATTTCTATGGAAGAGTATCGATGTTTGCTCATTCTTGGACATTCTTTTGTAAGCATAATATGTTCCTCCAATAGAACTGAAAAGTAATATCAGAAAAAGCCAAGCATAGTCAGAGATAATCATCAGACTTCTTGTTAGCAAAGGAAGAGTAGCCCCAGCCCTTACAAACTGATCAACTACCTGGGGCATCACAAATGTAAGCAAGGCAAAAACTACCCCGATAGAAAAGGTTAAAAGAATTATAGGATAGGTCATGGCAGAAATAACTTGTTGCCTTACAAGAGCTGCCTCTTCAAGATAATCTGCAAGATTGCTAAAAGCAATATGAAGATTCCCTGCGGCATCTCCAGCAGCAATTAAAGATCTATATGTTTCATTAAAAATAGTGCTATGAGAAGACATTGCGTCAGCAATCCTTGATCCTTGCAATACCTCGTCTCTGACAGAATGAAGCGCTGCAGAAAGATTTTTATCATCAACCTCATCAGCAATTGATTTCAAGGTTTCATCCAAAGCGATGCCGGAGTCCAATAATGTTGCTATCTGCCTTGTAGCAAATAGAACATCTTTTTGACTGACTCTAAGCTTTCTTTTGAATCTATTCACAGAAAGCTCTAAAGACAAGGGAGTTAAATTTCCTGCTTTAATTTGTTGCCTGGCTGTACGCTCAGAAGCTGAGCTAAGAATTCCCTTGATCTTTTTTCCAGTTAGATCAATGGCAGTATATTTAAATGTTGGCATCTTGATGGCTTTGAACTTTTAGAAGCTCTTCATAGGACGTTACTCCTTCAAGCAATAATTTAGTTGCCGATGCATCAATTGATAAGGTATGTTTAAAAGCACATTTTTCTAATGCGCTCTCTGACGCTTCATCATGAATTAATGCTTTTAATTCATCGGTGACGCTAATGCATTCCGCAAGAGCCACTCTTCCCTTAAAGCCAGAATGACCACATTCTGCGCAGCCATTTGGCTGAAAGACAGTGCGGCTGGAGTTTAAAGAAAATTTTTGCTGCATTGAATCTGAGGCAGTTATCTCAGTTCTGCATTTTGTGCAGAGTCTTCTTACAAGTCTTTGTGACACCACCATTCTGATGCTTGACGCAAGAAGATAAGACTCAATACCCATATCTCTTAGCCTAGCAATTGCTCCAATTGCGCTGTTGGTGTGCACTGTTGAAAGAACTAAATGGCCTGTCAAACTGGCTTGAATAGCTATTTTTGCTGTTTCTATGTCTCTTATTTCTCCAACCATAACGATATCTGGGTCTTGACGAAGAATTGATCTAAGGCCTGATGCAAAATCATAACCTGCCTTTGCATTAACTTGAGTCTGACCGATTCCTGGGAGGGTGTATTCTATAGGATCTTCAACGGTCAATATATTTTGCGAGGAGTCACTGACATGGCGAAGACCAGAGTAAAGGGTTGTTGTTTTACCAGATCCTGTTGGTCCTGTAACCAAGATGATTCCCTCTGAAAATGTCAGCGCAGTTTTATAAGTATTTAAGATGGATTCAGGTAACCCAAGATCAGTAATATTAATTTGTGCAGCCTTTTTATCAAGGAGCCGTAAAACCACCCTCTCTCCATAAGATGATGGCAAGGTAGAGACCCGCACGTCAATTTTGTTTGTACCCAGGGACAATGAAACTCTGCCATCCTGGGGCTTTCTTCGCTCAGCAATATCTAGACGAGCAATAATTTTAAGGCGTGAAATTATTGGGGCTGAGAGTCTAGAATCATGCGTGAGAACTTCTTGTAAAATTCCATCAACCCTATACCTAACAATGAAATTATCTTCATAGGGTTCAAAATGTATGTCAGATGCCCTGACTTTGATTGCTTGGCTCAAAACACCATTAATTAATTTAATGATTGGGGCGTCATTTGCCCCGCTCAACAAATCCTCAGTAGGGGCTAATGTATTTGCAAAAGACTGAAGATCAAAATTTTCAGAAAGATCTGCGCTAAGATTCGGATTATCGCCTTCTGCAGAATAGTATTGAGTTAACAGTTGATCAAAATCCTTTGGAGAGCAGACTTCGGAGATAAAATCAGATCTCAGAACTCTGGAAAGTTCTTGGTACATTACGAGACTTAATTTTTTCTCAGCAATTACGTGAAGCTTTAATTCTTTTGAATAAGCAAGAACTCTGTGCACTCGAGCAAAATCATAGGGAAGAGATATATTTTCTTCTGAATTTTGGCCTTCCAGATCCATCAATTTACTGAGTTACGTCTATGGGCTGAACTTCATCTAAAGAACGTAAAAGCACTTCAGCATTGATGTAATTGTATTTTTCACCCGAAAGAGAAGATACATCAGCAGAATCAATAAGAATTCTAGGTCGCAAAAATACCATTAGATTCCTTTGAACCCTAGATTCTGCAGAAGAGCTAAATAACTTTCCAAGCAAGGGAATTGAGCCAAGGATTGGAACTCTAGAAACACTCTCTTGAAGATCATCTTCATTTAAGCCTCCTAATACAATCATTTGATTGTTATCAACCAAAACCGTTGTTTCTATACTTCTTTTGTTAGTAATAAGGTCAGCTGTTCCAGTTAAAGGGCCAACAATTCCGGATACTTCCTGTTTTATCTCCAAGATAACTGAATTGCCTTCATTGATTTGCGGAGTAATGGAAAGCTTAATACCAACCTCTTGCCTGGAAGTTGTTCGAAACGGATTAGCATTGCTAGAGCCTAAACTTTCACCGGTAGTAATAGGTATTTCTTGACCTATAACAAGGTGAGCTGGTTCATTATCCATGGCAATAATAGTATGCGTAGATAAAATATCTGAATTTTGATCATCGGCAACAGCGCTAATTATTCCAGCAAAGCTATCTCCGCCGCTAAGATCACCAAATCCACTGATCAGACCAGATGAATTTAATAAAGAAGATGTGGCAAGATTGCTTAAAGTTGCATTATTACCCTGTTCGATGGCAGAGCCAGCGAGTGATAGCAGGTCTGGATTAGCTCCATTTTGAAATCGAGTGATGCCGATGGGAATATTTCCGTCTTGCGCTCCAGCAAAGATTGTCTCAACCCCAAGATTCCTGGCTGCTGTTTCAGATAGCTCAACGATAATTGCTTCAACCAATACTTGAGCTCGCCTAATATCAAGCTTAGAGACTAAATTTCTTATTAGATCGAGATTGGTTTCTTCTGAGGAAATGACAAGAGAGTTAGTTTCACGGTGATGCGTTACAACAGGCTTATCGGCATCTTCGCCTGAAAATCTTGAAGAAACAGTATTGATAATTGCTGCAACTTCTTCCGCTTTAGCGTACTTGAGATATATCACTGCTATTGATCCACCAGTTAAAGCATCCTGATCAAGAGCTTTTAATGTAGATGTAATATTATTGGTAACAATTTGATCCGCTGATAGAATCACTGAATTTGAAGGGGTAAATGGCACTGCAATAAAATTATTTATAGTGGGGTTATCCTGCACCTTAAGCCTATCAAGAATTCGCACTGCTTCTACGGACGAAAGATTATTTAATTTAATAATATTAATAGCTGCACTGTCATTCATATCAAGCGTAATAAGTAATTTTTCAATGCGATCAATGTTTGATTTTTTATCAACCAATAAAATGGAGTTAATAGAAGGAATGCTTGATAGGTGAGATTGGCGTCCAGTAATAGCTTTAATCTGCGGTAATATTTCTCCTGCAGATCGATTTTTTAAGGTGAAAATCTTCGTTGCAATTGAGGCATTATTAAAAGAAGCATTGGAATCTCTGGTAGCTTCATTCTCAGGGACAATCCTGACAACTCCCCCATCAGAAAGAGCTGCAAAACCGTGGACTTGTATGGTTCTAAGGTAAACATCCCATACCTGATCTGCTGAAAGTATTGAATCTGAAAAAATAGAAATTCTGCCCTTAACCCTCGGATCAAGTATCAAAGTCTTTTTAGAAAACTTCGAAATATCTTGGGTAACTTTAGCAATTTCTACATCCTGATAGTTTAGTAAGAAATTTTCTTGGGCGACTAGCTCGAATGAAAAGACAATAATAAAAAGCAGTGAGGACAATGTATGTAGTTTTTTCATGCTTTAATTATTTATTATTATATCTGTGCTCAATTGATAACTTTTACCGTTTTGAGTAAAAATTGCAATCTTAGAGTCAACACTTTCAAGCTTATATGTATTCTCTAACAGTTCGCCCTGTTGCACGACATAAGTTTGATTATTTTTTTCTACGATCACTGAAGCTCTTTTTTCACCTGCTCTGTATCCGACTATTTTATAGTTGAAGCCACTAGATACAGGTTCTTGTGTTGCCTGGCCTAGATTTTGTGAAATGGATTGGGAGTTTGAAATTGAACTAAAATTATTTTTAATGTTTTCTGGCTGGGACATTAAGATAAGATACAGATTTATTAAGTAATAAATGGCTATTGCCCCTAACAATGTTATGAGAGCTTTTTTTATCAGAATAAAATTAATTTTCATTGGCCAATAAGTTTAGCTTATTTCAGAAAGCCAATTACATAATTTTAAAAACTATCTAATTGGTATGGTGAACCAGAATTCAGAACCTCCCTCTGGCCTGGATTCTACTCCTACATCTCCTTGCAGGTTATAGACTAAATTTTTTACTATGGCTAATCCTAGGCCACTGCCCTGCTGAGTATTAGCTCGAGCTGAGGCTGTTCTAAAGAATCTTTTAAATACTAAGTCTTGGTCCTCTTCTGCCACGCCTTCTCCTTGATCAATGACAGCCAATCGCATTGCTTCACCCTGCTTTCTAAGATTAATCTTAATAATTGAATTCTCGGGGCTGTATTTAAATGCATTATCCAAGAGATTATTAAGGACTCTTTCGATTGCCTTGGCATCACTTTTAACCGTCACATCAGATTGACTCTCAAACACAACTTGGATTTTTTTTCTTTTTGCTTTATTTTTATATGCTAAAACCACTGATTCAATAATCTGATTTAGCACTATTTTCTCAATAACAAACTTGAGTTCACCGTATTCAATCCTTGATAAATCAATCAGTGAAGTTACCATCTCACTTAATCGGTCTGCGTTATGCAAAATAGCCTTTGAAAATATTTTTGCATCCTTTTTGTTCTCTAAGGCGCCATCCAGTAATGTCTCAGAATTTGCTTTGATGACACTAACGGGAGTTCTCAGTTCGTGGGATAAATTCGAGATAAAATCTCTTCTCATCGAATCCATTTGTCTTAATTGAGTGGTCTCATGGACCACTAAAATTAGTTCCTGAGTCGACTTAGCCTTGTTCATATGGGCTAGAATCCATCGCGTGTCATCCTCACCTGTTTCCAACTCAAACTCACTATCAAATTTGCCTTTTTTCTGAGCCTTTTTATACATCCTGCTAAGAGCAGGTATTTCTAAATCATGAATAGATTGATCAATAATCTCATCAAGACCTAAAATTTGCATAATTTGATCATTGCGAAAAGTTATAAGGCCATTCTGGTCGCAAACCATAATCCCTTCGCCCAGCCCATCTAACACTGATCCAAACTGATCTCTTTGTTTAGCTATTAAGGAAATTTGTTTTTTTAAGTTTGTTGAAATAGTGGAAATATTTCTTGCCATAGACCCTATCTCGTCTCTTCGCTTTATAGGCAGAGATTCTAAATCTTTCTTTTCGTAAGACCCATGCGACATATCTGAGGCAGCTTTCTCTAAGTCCATTAAACTTTCACGAATGTAGTTGCCTGCTATAACGCTGGCCAGAATTGCTACAATCAGAGCAACAACAATAATTAAAGTCATTGAATTTTCAAGTGATGCAAGGGAACTATTAAGGTATGCATTGGTTACTGAAATCCTGATAACCCTTTCAACTTCCGAGCTGGTATCTAGAAGAGCGAAATACAACATGTCTTGCTGTGTTGAATTGCTAAAACGTTTGCTAGAGCCTGATCCATTATTAAAAGCAGCTATAACTTCCGGTCTATTACTATGATTATCAAGAGACTCGAGGTTATCCATTGCGATATCAGAATCAACTAAGACTTTTCCATCTCGCGCAATAAGTGTAATCCTAGAACCAGAAGCGTCAGAGTAAGAGTCAATTTGAGATTTTAATCCAATAGAATTATTGAGTTTAGGGGATTCAGCAAAAGACTGTCTTAAGATTTTTGCCTGCTTAGAAAGTTCTCTTTCAATCTGCTGTTGCAAGCCCTCCGAAAGATCTCTATCGGCTACAACAAATGCAAGGGATAGACCGATGAAAAGGCATGATAAAATAATAAAAAAAATACGACCACGGATGCTCATTTTAAATTAATGAGGAGTTTTAGAAAAACGGTAACCCACTCCACGAATAGTTTGAATGTATTCACCTGTTGAGCCCAGTTTCTCTCTCAATCTTTTGATGTGAGTATCTACGGTTCTTGTTGTTACTTCAGCGCTATAACCCCAAACCTCCTCAAGCAATTGGTCTCTACTTTGAACTCTGCCCCTTCTATCAAGTAAATGCTTTAAAAGACGAAACTCTAGGGCCGTAAAAGAAATCTCATTATTGTTAATAAATATCTGATGGGCTGCTAGGTTTAATTTTAATTCACCAAAAATAAATTCAGCTTCATCCTCTTTCGTTACTTCAGATACTCCTCTTTTAAGTATGGCCTTTACTCGCAAGATTAACTCCCTAACGCTAAAAGGCTTGGTAACATAATCATCTGCACCAAGTTCAAATCCAATCACTCGATCAACCTCATCGGCTTTTGCCGTTAAGAGAATAATTGGAATATGCTTTGTTTCTTCGTTTGATTTAACGTCTCTGCAAAGAGTTAGACCTGATCCATCGGGAAGCATTAAATCTAAGATTATTACATCAGGGCTATTGTCTAAAATAGATTGCTCACCCTCTGCAATTGAGCCTGCCTGAAAAACCTGAAAAGATTCTTTGGAGAGATTGTAGTCAATCGTTTTACGGATATCAGGCTCATCCTCTATTATCAAAACTCGTGATGTCATAGGTATTGTTAAATAAGTGCTCTCTATTTATACATTAATTATATAAGAGAGCGAGCTAATTAAGAGCTATGTTTCTCAATTGCAACAAAATCATCACGCAATTGTTTCTTTGAGAACTTTCCAGAAGCTACCCGTGGAAGCTCTTCAAAGTGTATCTTGATCATCGATGGGATTTTATAAGCTGCAATTTTATCTTGTAAAAAATCTTTGATTTCATCTTCTGATAATACTGCAGATGGCTTTAAACAAATTGAGGTACAGAGGGTCTCTCCAAGTCTTTCCTCTGGAATGCCAAAAACTGCAGCCTCTTGTACGGATGGGTGTGCATAAATTGCTGCTTCCACTTCTATGCATGAGATATTTTCGCCTCCCCTGATTACAAGATCTTTAACGCGATCAACAATAAACACAAAACCGTCTTCAATATATCCAAGGTCACCAGATCTGAACCATCCATCATCATTGAAGACTTCTTCTGTTGCCTCTGGATTGCCCCAATACCCCACCATATTTGCTGGACTCTTGATCACTATTTCCCCAACAACCTTAGGGTCTGTTAAGAAATTCCAATTCTCATCAATAATTGCAACATCAGTTACTGGCGGAACAGCTCTGCCACAACTTCCTGGATGTGTTAGATAGTCTTTACCTAGATTCAGAGTGCCCACAGCATTTGTTTCTGTAAGTCCGTAACCGATAGAAGGTTCACTATCCTTAAAGCCATCTTTTAGTTTCTTGACATGCTCGGGGGGCCTTGGAGCTCCTCCTCCACTGAGTTCTTTTAAGGTGGAAAGATCATATTTATCTTTGTCTGGATGGGTCAATAAATCCCAGGTTTGAGTAGGCACACCAGTTATCGCACCAATTTTCTCATCTTGAATTAATTTTAAGGCAGCACCAGGATCCCATTTTGTCATCATGACCATTTTTCTTCCTGCTATTACGCTCATCAAAAAGCCAGAGTGACTTCCTGTGACATGAAACAGTGGAACGCAATGCAAAATGGCAGATTGATTAACAGGAACATCTGATTGCTGAATTCGAGGGCTTGATTCAGACGCTACTTCAGCTGCTTCAACTTCTCTTTTTAATGTAGTGACCAGGGCCCAGCTAAAAAGTGTCGCCAATATATTTCTGTGAGTGGATAGAACTCCTTTTGGAAAACCCGTTGAACCAGAAGTGTAAAAAATAGTTGCATTGTCGTTAGTATCCAAATCAACAACTGGAAATGTTGTCTCATGCGAAGAAATAAAATCATTAAAATTAGAAAATTTAGAATCTGAATCTGGTCTAACAATAATTTTTTGAACATCCTGAAATTTCTCTAGTCCACGCAGACGCTTTTGATCAGCAACTAGAATCTTGGCTTGTGAGTTTTCTAGGCCGTAACTCACTTCGTCAGGAACCCACCAAGAATTTAAAAGCACGCACACTGCTCCCATTGATGTAAGAGCTATGTAGCTGATAATGTATTCTGGATTATTGGCCATGCAGATAGCAACCCTGTCACCTTTTTTAACACCAGCACTTAAAAAAGCATTGGCTGCTTGAGCTGCTTTATTGTGAATATCTTGATATGTATATCTTTCTCCCTCGAAAACAACAAACTCCCATTCAGGAAACATCAAACCATATTCAAAAAAATTTGCTAAGGTGTTAGGGATATTTGTAAATTCTCTGTAAGTTATTCCAGATGAATGAATTTCTTCTTTAAAAGCAAAAGTTTGATCTGGTGCTGTTAAGGCAGCGAGAGTTTGAGTGTATATATCAGACATAGTATTTATTAACTTATTTGGTAGAATCCTAAACTATTATGAAACAAAACAAAACTCTGCTTTTTACTTTATTTTTTATGCTTTCCTGTGGAGGTGGAGGCGGAGGCGGAAGTGCACCCGCTCCAGTGATATCTCAAACCCCAACTCCTCCTGTGGCTCCACCAACACTATCTTATGAAGAATTAAAAGCTCAGTACGAAGGCTACTACGAATATCAGGGACAATGGGGTCTTGATGCGGTGAACGCATCAGCAGCTTACGCAAGAGGAGCAACTGGATTAGGGGTGACCATTGGCATTACAGATTCAGGATTAGATAACACTCATACAGAAATCAGTGCTGGCAGACTATCTGGCGATAGCGATCTCTCTTATTCAAATTACACTCCAAATACCAGACAACAAAGACATGGAACCATGGTTGCCTCGGTTGCAGCGGGGAAACAAGAAAAATCAGATACCTCGCCTATGCATGGGGTTGCTTTTGAAGCCAATGTTTTATTTATTGCAATTCAGCTTGCTGAGCCAGATCCTGATTATGATCCGGTGGACTTGGGAACTGATGATGGTTCTGGAAATGTAACAGGAGCTCCTGACTTTACTGGTATTGATAATTTTTTTAGCTCCTTGTTTGAAGTCTACAATCAATATGATGTTGATATCGTAAATAACAGTTACGGCTATTCGGGAAATATTATTGACTACACAGAGGCTCAGGTTAGAAATGCATTTCCTAAAACAATTCTTGAAATGTCTCAAATTGGAACACCCGATTCTCAAAAAACTATTTATGTTTGGGCGGCTGGAAATGCTGGGGGATATGCAGACCAAGGCGTTGATTTTTCAAGCCCAGAATTGCTGCCTGGGATGGCGCATTACATCCCTGAGATTCAAGGCCACTCAATAGCAGTTGCATCTGTTGATGAAAATGGGTCTATTAGCTCGTTTTCTAGCAGATGCGGTGTCGCTCAGGATTATTGTATTTCTGCGCCTGGTGGGAGGATTACTGCAGCTTATCCAACTTCTAGCTCTGATACTGGCATCTATATTGGAAATCCAAATGACGACAATTACAGCGACTGTATTCAAAATAACTCATGCTTTGCAGTAACAAGCGGGACATCATTTGCAGCTCCCTTTGTCTCTGGTGGCCTTGCCGTTATAGCTGACTATTTTGAAGGCCAGTTAGGAAGTAAAGAAATTGTTGACCGTCTTTTTGCAACCGCAAATAAAAACGGAGTTTACTCAGACAAAGCAATATATGGCCAAGGCCTAATGGATCTTGGTGCGGCAACTGCTCCAGTTGGTCAAGTGAGCGCCATGCTAACCGGAACTCTATCCGGAGCCATGGTTCCTGCATTATTTACTGGCATACAACTTACCAGCCCCTCTTTTGGAGATGCTGTATCAAACGGAGTAGCAAATCAGACAATTATATTTTTTGACGAATTAGATGCTCCTTTTAGAGGTGCTGTTGAAAATTTAACAACCGACTATAGAAATCAAATAGTAAATCTGGATGGGTATGAGCATATGTATCAATCCACTCCGCAGATCATTGACTCTCCAGATAATGTCTTAGAGATGAGTAATTATAAAAATCAAAATCTCTCATATGGATTAATTAGCTCAATGCATTTGCTCGAAGCGCAACAAGATAGCAATCAGTTCTTTACATACTTTAATAAAGGGAATAATAGTTTCGTGAGTCATGGAATAAATGGAAGTTGGGCTTTGGGGATATTTCAAGATAAGGATTTAAGATATAAAAGTCAGTTGAGATCTCAATTCAGCAATCCGTGGTTAAATTTTAGCGCCGGCGGCACTTCTTTCGGATCTGTTTATAAGTTCCAGCATAATCTTGATGTTGCATTTTTAATATCATCTGGCAGGAATAGATTCCAAGCCAATGAAGTCTTTGGTGAGAGTAATTCCAGCACAGTTGCTATGATTGAGCTTCAACCAAAAAACAATATGCCTTCAATTCAATTCGGGGTATTAAAAGAGAACGATTCAAATCTTGGTTTGAGTGGTTCAGGAGCTTTTAATGGCAATGGCGGTCAAATGACTTCGTTTGTTGGGATTTCAGATTCTATCAGCCTCTTTGGAGGAAAGTTCTTTAGCTCTCTATATGTAGGTAACTCTCCCGGAACATCAAACAATGAAGGAATGATAAATTCTATTACTGATATCCAGTCTTCTGCATTTGGCATGGGTTTCTTAAAACAATCAATCTTTAATTCAGGAGATGAATTATTGCTTTCTATTGATCAGCCGATGCGAACAGAATCAGGCGAAATGAACTTAAGAGTTCCTGTATACAGAACAAAAGAGAGGAGCGTTCTATTTAATTCTTTTGGTTTTACTCTTCGCCCAAGTGGCAGGGAAGTTCATTCAAAAGCTCGTTATACGTCCTCGTTTAAAAACATTGGATTAAGTCTAACGCTGGGGTACAAATCCGATCCATATCATATAAAATCAATGGAAGACTATTGGTACACTGCATTAGGTTTCTCTATAAAAATTTAATGCAAATTCACTAGGGGGGTCTAGTTTGGAAGCAATATTTAAAGATGAAGTCTTTTACATTACTGGCTCAAGTGGCGGAATTGGATTTGCTACCGCTAAATTATGCATCGAAAAAGGTGCAACCGTTGTTATTACCGGCAGAGATGCTGATAACCTTAAAAATGCTGAAGCTGAGCTTCTCAAGGTCTCTCCAAAAGTGATTGCACATAACGTGGACGTTTCTAATGAGCTTGCAATTATTGAATCCTTGAATGAGGTATACAAGTCTTTTGGAAGAATTGATGGCTTGGTAAATAATGCTCCTTCTATTCACACAGGTAAAATTACTGATTTAAGTCTTTCCGCTTGGAAAACAAATTTTAAAGCAAACTTGGATGCTGTCTTTCTGGCAACAAAAACTGTGCTGCCTTGGATGATAGAAGCAAAGCAAGGATCCATAGTTAATATCGCCTCAGTTGTTGGCCTAAAAGGTGTTGCCTATATGTCTGCCTATGGAGCAGCAAAAGCCGGATTAATTAATTTTTCACGAGCTGCTGCAATTGAAGCTGCACCTCATGTAAGAGTCAATTGTTTGATACCAGGTGCTGTTTTAACTCCCGCAACAGAAAGAGCAATTCCCGATGAAAAAATGATGCAATCAACCATTGAATCAATACCTCTCAAAAGAATCGCTGATCCAATGGAGCTAGCAAAGCCTATTGCATTTTTTCTAAGCCAAGACTCGTCGTTTATAACTGGCGCAAGCTTAGTTGTGGATGGCGGTAAAACTGCTGATCTAAATGCTGGACACTGAATTAAATCCATCGAGTGATTTATGGCTTTCAGATGTGGAAGCTCCGCAAATTATTACTGACCCTAATTTATTTAAATGGGATGATCAGGCAGATTTGGTGATTGCTGGTTTGGGTGGAGCTGGTATCGCAGCTGCTAATGAAGCATTGGACCAAGGTTTGTCTGTTATTGGAATAGACAAAACAACCGGTGGCGGGTCAACAGCTAAAAGTGGTGGCGTATATTATGCTGGAGGTGGAACACCTATTCAGAAAGAAGCTGGTATTGATGATTCACCTGAAAATATGTTCAATTATCTCATTCAAGAAACTGGCAACATTATTAAAGAATCAACTTTAAAGAAATTTTGCGAGACATCAGCTGAAAATACTCAGTGGTTAATGGACAACGGCGTGAAGTTTAATTCATCCTATTACAAGAAAAAATCTAGCTATCCTGATGCTGGTTATTTTCTTTACCATTCAGATAATTCTCTGGTTCCTAGTTATATGGAAAATGCAAAACCAGCAGCTCGGGGACACAGGGGCTGGGAAGAAGGACCCTTTAGACCTATCGGCGTTGGTGGAACAATTTTCTATCCCTTAAAAAAATCTGCATTAAAAAAAGGCCTAAGACTTTATACCCAGACCGAAGCAAGATCTCTGGTGATAACAGAAACTGGCAAAGTTGTAGGCATTAAAGTTCTCGTGCTGCCATCAGGGAAAATAGCAGATAAGCACAAGCAACTTATGAGCAAAGGTGACTCTTTGCAAATGTTGTTGCCACCCTCTTATCCGGGAGCCAGTCTGCTGCAATTTATTGGTGGTCTTTTCATCAAACGAGCTGAAAAAATAGAAAGAAATCATCGTCAAGTCAGATACATACAGGCTAAAAAAGGAGTGTGCTTATCTACTGGAGGCTTCATATTTAATAGGGCTATGGTGAAAGAATATGCTCCAAAATATTTTGCTGGCATGCCCTTAGGAACGTCCAATGATCAAGGTTCAGGCATTAGGCTAGGACAAAGTGTCGGCGGTGAAACTGATCATATGGACAGAGTGACAGCCTGGAGATTTTTAAATCCCCCCTTGGCCTTTGCCCAAGGCATGGTTGTGAATCAAGCAGGAAAGAGATTCTGCAATGAGATGGTTTACGGGGCCACTCTAGGGGATGCGATGTGTGAGAATAATGAGGGCAAAGCATATTTGGTTCTAGATGCTGCACTTTACGATGAAGCCAAGAAACAGGCTTCAGTTGCCCTTCCCTTTCAGCGAGATATGGCAAGAATGTTGATGTATTTTAATTCCAGAAAGAAATCAACAATTGAAGATCTTGCTAAAGTTTATGGCATTCCTATTGAAGACCTTAGTTTAAGCTTAGAAGAATACAACCAATCAGCTCAAAATAAGATGCCATGTAAGTTTGGAAAAGCAGCAGAGGATGTAAAAGAACTTAAAGGACCTTTTTATATTATGGATATCTCAATTGACTCTAAACTTGCGCCATTGACTACCTTGACCCTTGGGGGATTAAAGGTGAACGAAGAAACAGGCGAGGTATTAAATCTTGAGGGAAAGGAAATTCGAGGACTGTATGCTGCGGGACGAACGGCAGTTGGAGTTTGTTCTAATATTTATGTATCAGGACTTTCTATAGCAGACTGTATTTTTTCAGGAAGGCGTATTGGTCAGAATTTAGATATTAAAGAGGTTAACCATGGAATTTAATTTTGCAACGCTATGGGAGAGAACTGCTGATCTTATACCAAATAAAACGGCTATTATTTGTGGCGATGAAGAGAAAACGTGGGGCGAGTATGAAAATGTCTCTGCAAAGCTTGCAACAGCTTTAATAGATGCCGGCTTGACCACTTACTCTAAAGCAGGTCTTTACCTTCACAATTCAAATGAATATTTAGAGGCGCAATTTTCAATTTTTAAAATTGGTGGAACCCCGATTAATGTAAATTATCGATATAAGTCCGAGGAATTACTTTATCTTTTAGATAATTCAGACTGTGAAGCCCTCTTCTATCAGGCTTGTTACGGGGATCAAATTAATAAAATTAAAGATTTACTTCCTAAGATAAAAGCATGGATTGAAGTGGCTGATGGATCTGATTCGGTTGTAGAGAATTGCATGCACTACTCATCTTTAATTGAGCAGTGCTCTGAAATGGAGCGATGGAATAGACCAGATGATATTGTCTATATGCTCTATACAGGGGGAACCACAGGAATGCCTAAAGGTGTTATGTACAATCAAGCTGAGTTTATTCAAGGTATGTTTAAAACACTTAGAGCTATGGGTTATGAATTACCAGAGGATCTAGACGCTATCGATGAGTACATACTTGATCTAAATAATAAAAAAGAATTGCCAGTAAGCTTGGTTGGCTGTCCTTTAATGCATGGAACTGGAATGTGGCTAGGATGTTTTGTGCCTCATAATCTTGGTGGTGCTGTTGCCACCATTCCAGGTTTAGGCTTTGATCCAGATAAGATTTGGCGTGAATGCTCTCGAATTAATGTAACGAATATTGTGATAGTAGGAGATGCATTTGCTAGACCTATGTTGGATGCTTTGGAGGTTGCTGCAACAAAAAATCAGCCCTATGACCTTGCCTCCCTTAATCAAATTACCTCAAGTGGTGTGATGTGGAGTTCCGAAGTAAAAGCGGGATTATTGGAACATCATGATATGACCCTCATGGATACAATGGGCTCAACAGAAGGAGGCATGGGGGCCTCTGTAAGTACAAGGGAAAGTAAACCAGAAACAGCTCAATTCAGGCTTAACCCCGGAATGATTGTTCTTAAAGACGACGGAGATCTTGTTGAGGCAGGCTCAGAGGATACAGGCCTGCTTGGAATTAGTGGGGATGTGGCCATGATTCCAATTGGATACTACAAGGATGAAAAAAAATCTGCTGAAACCTTTAGAGAATATAAAGGCACTCGGTATAGTTTTCCTGGTGACTACGCAAAGATTGAAGCTGATGGCAGTATTATCCTGCTAGGCAGAGGAAGTAACTGCATTAATTCAGCAGGGGAGAAAATATATCCCGAAGAAGTTGAGGAAGCATTAAAGAAGGACCCGTTGGTGTTTGATTGCTTGGTTGTTGGGTTGCCAGATGAGCGTTTTGGGCAAAAAATTGTTGCGGTGGTTTCTACGTTAGAGAATCAAGCAGTTAAAGAGGCAGACCTAATTCACAATGCTAGAGAACGATTGGCTGGCTACAAGCTTCCTAAAACTATTGTCTTTTCAGATGTGGTTGAAAGAGCACCAAATGGAAAAGCAAATTATAAATGGGCTAAATCTTTTGCTGCTGAAAAATTAAGCTGAACAACAAAACTGTAATAAAATTCAAGAAATTTAAGGGCTACTAAATGGATAGATTTAAAAATAAAATTGCGCTGGTAACCGGAGCTGGATCAGGCATTGGAAGATCAACTGCTGTGAGACTTGACCAAGAAGGAGCAACGTTAATCATTGCAGATATTAATGAGGATCAGCTCAACGAAACAAAAAATATACTGACAAACAAAGCTTCATCGGCCATGGTTTTAGACATATCTAATTTAGAGCAAACTCAGGCTTGCTTTCAAACCGTGAAAAAAGAATATAAGACCTTAGATGCTTTGATCAATGTTGCAGGCATTCTGCGATTTGATAATTCTCATGAAGTAAAAATAGAAGATTGGAATAAAATCTTAAACGTAAACCTGACCGGGACATTTTTTATGTGTAATTTTGGGTTGCCTATGCTGCTTGAGTCTAAAGGCTATATTGTAAATGTGTCCTCTACTGCCGCTCTAGGGTCTCATGCATGGACAGCCGCCTATAGTGCTTCCAAAGGGGGAATTAGCGCTTTTTCTAAAACTTTAGCCGTAGAGTATGGCGTGAAAGGATTGAATGTAAATTGTGTCTGCCCTGCTTCAATCAATACGCCTATGACAAAAAATCCTAATCTTCCCAAAGACATAGATACTAGGTTACTAAAAAAAATTATGCCTGTTGATGGCGTTAATAGATCTCCGGACGACATTGCAAGTACAATAGCCTTTTTGGCATCAGAGGATGCTCTGCATATAAATGGTATTGACCTAAGAGTTGACGGAGGCTTGTTAACTTAATCATGAAATTCTTACTCTCAGCAATGATGATTTTCTCGTGCGCGATAGAATCTAAAATTTTTAACTCTCAAGCTATCGTCCATCCTGAGGTTGGTGCAAATGGAATGGTGGTGTCTCAGCACTACCTTGCTACTGATGTTGGTCACGCAATACTAGAAAGTGGCGGCAATGCATATGATGCATCTATTGCAGTTGCTTTTGCCTTGGCAGTTGTCCTTCCAAGAGCGGGAAATATAGGCGGCGGTGGTTTTATGGTGATGCATGATGCCGCATTGAATAAAAGCTTCAGCATCGACTACAGAGAAATTGCACCAGCCGCAGCAACCAAAGACATGTATCTCAATGCAGATGGAACGGTTGATAAAATGCGCTCTAGACAGGGAGTCTTAGCCATCGGAGTACCAGGAACCGTTGCTGGTATGTGGGAGGTTCATAAAAAATTTGGCAGCTTGCCATGGGATCAATTATTGGAACCTGCCATTGTTCTTGCAAGGGATGGTTTTGCTATGTCTCCTTTTATGGCAGATGCGCTCAATGGACGTTACAAAAAACTTAGTAAATTCAAAAATTTTAAGAGCATCTTTTATGCTAACTACCCAGTAGAAATGCATGCGACTCTCACTCAACCCAATCTAGCTAAAACCTTAGAGGCTATTTCCATTAAAGGTGCAATAGGTTTTTATGAGGGAGAAGTTGCTGATTTAATTGCCGACTACATGAAAAAGAACAATGGCCTGATAACAAAAGCAGATCTCAAAAATTACAAGCCTGTTTGGAGAGAGCCTGTTCGAGGCAACTACAAAGAATACGAAATAGTGACCATGCCCCCACCTTCTTCTGGCGGTATTCATGTTATACAAATGCTCAATATTTTAGAGCACTATAACTTGCCTGAGATGGGTCACAACTCGCCTACCTATGTAGCATTATTGGCTGAGGCCATGAAGTATGCTTATGCCGACAGATCAAAGTATTTGGGTGATCCAGATTTCTTCGATGTTCCTGTGGCTGAATTGATAAGCAAAGAGTACGCCAAGGAAATAAAATCCAGAATCAATCTCAATAAAATTACTCCTTCGGATAAAATTTTGCCCGGTGACGCCATGCCTCATGAAAGCATGGATACCACACATTTTTCTGTAGCGGACAAATTCGGCAATGTTACCTCTAATACCTACACCTTGAATTCAGGCTTTGGATCAGGAATCGTTGTTAATGGAACTGGCGTATTAATGAATAACGAAATGGATGATTTTGTATCAGCCCCAGGCATACCAAACCAATTTGGTTTGATCGGAGGTGAGGCAAATAAAATTGAGCCTTTTAAACGCCCTCTTAGCTCAATGACACCAACAATTGTGTTCCATAAAAACAAACCCATTATTGCAACCGGCTCACCCGGAGGCTCTAGAATAATCACCGCAGTTCTTCAGTTTCTTTTGAATACCTTAGATTTTAAAATGGAAATTTCCGATGCAACCGTTGTTCCAAGAATTCATCACCAATGGAAGCCTGATGTATTAATGCTCGAAAAAGGTTTTGATGCTGAACATGCTTCAGCAATTGAAGCTTTCGGTCAGCCCATCTATATCTCAGGTCCAGGAACCTCTTTGGAGAGCTTGGAAATAAAAAATAACTTGTTTTATGGCTTTGGTGATACCCGAAGACCAGATTCAAAAGCTAAAGGACTTTAAAAAATGTTAGATAAATTATTTGTTGTCTCCTTGTATGCTATGCCTACCATTGCACTATTAGTTCTATGCATGTTTATAGCGAAGAAAAAGTAGCCCTTTAACTAAGTGGAAATATTCCTTGAGAATCTTCTATTTATAAGTCTAGGTGGATGCGTTGGAAGTTTTGCTTCCATGTTAATTTACAGGCTTCCAAATCCAGATCCATCCATAAATTTACTTTCGCCTCGTTCGTTTTGCCCAACTTGTAAAACACCATTAAGTCTGGCGCAACTGGTTCCATTCTTTGGCTACCTGGCCAACAAAGCAAAATGCTCAAAATGCAGCAAGCAAATTGATGGGTCATACCTCTTCAACGAAATATTTACAGCCGCTTTACTCATTTACTTGATCAATTTATTGGGAATCATAAATCCAGTGACTTGGTTAATATTTAGCATTGCCATGATCCTTTATGTTCAAGCGCTGATGGATTTAAAAACACTGTTGTTATCTCAGCTTTTAAGTTTTTTACTTATTGCGATTGGCTTAGGAGCTAATCTTGGGTTTGAGATTTTTGCTGTCCCTCTTGATGCCTTGCTTGGCTTAATCTTTGGCTATGGCTTACTCTTTTCTATTAATCAGCTTTATAAAATGCTGAAGTCGCAAGATGGCATTGGTTCTGGGGATTTCTTGTTGCTCTCGGGCATAGGTTCTATTCTTGGAGCATCAGCAATTGGGCCAATACTGCTACTTGGCTCCAGTCTGACCATTTGCATACATGTGATCAGTAAAGACTCAAAGACCAAAGAATTGCCTCTAGGATTTGGCTTGGGGTTAAGTGGAATAATATATTTATTGATGCTGATGACACTAAGATAGAAAAAGGCATGAACTTTCTAAAGAAAGCTTGGTCAAATATACAAGCTGATTAAATTTTCCTCTAAAAAATTTTCCCTAAAGTCAGCTAGAGCGGGTAGCCATTCCCGCTCGACTCCTTTTATCACTCAACTATTCAAACAAGGTTTGATCTCTCTGCCCTAATATCTCGCTCGAAACATATTCATTGCTCTATTTATAAATGTAACCTTTACTTCTCATAAGAGTCGTGATACCTTTACGTTACATTTTTTAAGGAGAAGAGTTATGGAAAGCATAGTAGACATAGTAGGATTATTAATACCCTTAGCAGGAATACTATTCCCGGTAGCAATTGTATTTGTTGTTTTTGTTTTTATTACTAAAATAGAAAAAAATAAATATGATGCAATTGTAGAAATTTCTAAAAAAATTGATGACCCATCTGTAATTCAAGAAATTCTCACTGCGTTAGATGATAAAAAGAAACCCATTGATTACAGGCGAGGTGGAGTAATAACCTTATTTGTTGGTTTTGGTATATTCCTTTTAGGTATTTCATTTGCAAACATAGATAATGAAGCTCAAGCGTTTATCAGTGGCGCTGGTCTTTTAGTAGCGGCTATTGGTGTTGGCTCAATTATTGCAGGATATCTATATCCAAATGAAAGTGCTGAGATATCAAAAGCTGTTGAAAAATTTGAAGAGTAAGGTTCATGGGCAAACACCATAAAAACCTTTTAAACAATCTTCCAAAACTTAGAATCGCTGCTGGCTTGACTCAGGAGGCGCTTTCAAAAAGCGCAGGTGTTTCAAGAAAAAGTATTAATGCTATAGAGAACGGAATTTATGTACCCTCCACTGTTCTAGCCCTAAAGATTGCTAAAACACTGAAGTGTTCAGTTGAGTGCTTATTTAAGTTACCTTGATAATATTACTTACAATATTAGCTACTTTAATAGCCATGCTATTAATCTCTTTTTTATAACAAGCATTACCCATTTAAATCTGGCGTTAATTCAACCTTTTCAATTTCTAAGATTACAGATTCCCATATTAACCATTCAGCTTCATTGAAGCTTGCTGCATATTCTGCTGCTCTTAGCATTGCAATAGCCTTAGCATCATCTCCATACTGTGAAATAAGATCATTGGCCATTTGTTGAATTTCTTGTGACATGAGCATTAAATTATAGCCTTTCTATAGTTTGGTTATTACCAATATAAGCTTTGCTTTTATGCTTCAACAATCAATAATGTAATTTGAATGCACTAAGAGCTTACTCAAATAAGTTACTTTTCTTTCATTCTGCTGTTTTATGTTTGCTGAAAATGGAGAAAAAGTTTTTATGCATGTTTATTGGTTTCAAGATTCAAAAATTGGTCACTTAAACCAAGTGCAAGCCTTGTTAGATGATTTATCTAAAGAGAATGAGCTGGTTATTACTAAGATACATTGCCCAGAAAGAAGTATTCTTGATTGGTTGAAATCTTTTCTACCCAGTGCTCCTATTGAGAATCAACAAGATAGCTTAACTCTTCTTATTGGGGCCGGACATTCAACCTATCCACAAATCCTTAAAACACAAAAAGCACTGAAACAAACATCCAATCTTTTGTCAGTAGCGATTTTAAAACCCTCATTTAATGCCAATGCATTTGATCTTATTTGTGCACCTGAGCATGATTATCCGTCAACTAAAAAACCTAATAATGTTCATGCATTTAAAGGTTCTTTGGCCACCACTTCTTTGATTGAGCCTACTCCAAACAAAGGGATCATTGGGCTTGGTGGTTCGAGCAAGCATTATGAGTTTGATGACGAGCTTGTTAGTAAGCAAATAGAGTATGTTCTTACAACACATCCTCATCATCACTTTCATATCTATAACTCTCGAAGAACCCCTTCTGCACTCAGCCAAGCGATAAAAGACATGACTGAAGAATTTCAAAACTTCACCTTTATAGACTTTGAAAGTCCTGAGGCAAAATCCTTTCAGGAAGATTTACAGACTTCAGAGCTAAAATTTGTTACGCCTGATAGCTCAAACTTAGTTTTTGAAGCTCTTTCATGTAAAGGGAAAACTTATGTCATGCAGATTGAACGCCTTGTTCGCTCTAAGAAGTCTGGTTCCACAAAAATTAGAAATGCCATCAATGCTTTGGTGGCCAATCATCAAGTGGGAACTCTTACTATTAACACGCCCACTCAAGGTCTCAAAGTTCATGCAATGGAACATCCTGTCGCTGGATTAGAGCCTTTAGCAGAAGTAGAAAAAACTGCATATGTGATTCAAGGTTTAATTAATAACAAAATATGAAAGTTGCTCATTTAATTACTAGTAAAGTATTTGCAGGTATTGAGCAGCATGTATTTGAGCTGGCTACCGCAATGGATGACCAGACTGATCATATCATTTTATGTGATAAATCTTTGGTGGGTTATATGAGCGGAGTCCCCACTCATTCAATAACGATGGCTTCAAGACTTTCTCCAATTAATATCATTAAGCTTGTTCTCTTTGTTTGGAGAAATAATACAGATATTTTGCATTGTCATGGCGCTAAAGCCAGTGCAATAGGTGGATGGGTTGGCCTAATTACAAGGATAAAAATTGTAGCCACCATTCATGGTCTTAAATCTCATAACAGATCTGTAAAATATGCAGACTCAGTTATCGGGGTAAGCAAGGAAGTAGTGAAAGAGATGCCTCAAGCCAAAGTCATTCCTAATTGGTTTAATCCAGCCCATCAAGGCCTTCCATCCTCAAGAAGCGGTCCCGTTATTGCGGTTGGAAGATTAGAAAAGGTTAAAGGGTTTGATTTGCTGATCAATGCCTGGGTAAACATTAAAGAAGAGCTAAATATTATTGGCTCTGGAAAAGAGCTTTTGCCCTTACAAGAATTAATTGAAAAGTTAGGTTTATCGGATCGAATAAAAATTCTTACAGATCATTCTTATGAATCCATAGAAGATATATATAAAAATGCAAGCGGATTAATTGTATCAAGCCTGCGTGAAGGAGGTCCCAGAACTGTGCTAGAGGCAATTAACCATAATATACCTGTGCTTGGAACCAACGTCGGGATAATGCCTCAGATCATTCCTAAGGATTTATTAGCCGAGGCTGGCAATCAGGCGAGTTTGAAGGGTCTGATGGAAGAAATGATTCCATTGCTGCCTCAATTAGATGTCAGTGCAATCAAAATAGCCATGCATGAAGAATACTCTTTAGAAAATGCCTGCGTTAAAACCAAGGAAGTTTATTTCTCTCTTTGAATAGCAGATTCGTATACCTTAATAGTCTCTTCCACCAATCTCTCTTTTGTAAAACTAGATGGAATACTTGAAGGTGGAGCACATTGCAGTAAATATGGAATTTGAGTGGCTAAAGCATCCGTATCTCCAAACTCAATTAGCCCAAGAGGGTTGATCATGCCAATAGATTCCATAACGCCTCCTCTGTTCCAACCCATCACATGAGTTCCGCATGCAGCAGCCTCAATAATGGTCCGTCCAAATGGCTCTGGCTTGGACGAAAGATTAAATACAATATCTGAAACTTTATATATGTTTGCAATATCTGTTCTTGCGCCACAAAAAGTTACGGCTGATTCAAGATTATATTTTTTAACCAGCGCGAGAAGAGACTGAAAATATCTCTTTTTATTTTCATTAACTGGTCCGGGAATAAGACCATGATATTTAGCTTGATCAAGTTGACTCAATAATTTTAGAAAGGCTTCTATACCCTTCCATCCGGTAATTCTTCCAGGCAAAGTGAGTAAAATTTTATTGCTTGTTTGGGGAAATTCTTGGTACCAAGCATTAGACCAAGCTTCTAAAGGTGCGGATGTATTGAATTCATTAATATCGCATCCCCTATAAATTAAGTGGACTCTAGAGTGATCTACATCATAATTTTTGAAGACATATTCTTGAACTGTTTTTGAGATAGCAATAATGTCATCGGCGTAAGACATAGATTTACTGTAAAAAGGCTTGCTGTATAACCCATGGAACGTAGAAATTACAATTGGTTTTGAGGAAGGTAAGCCCTTAAGAGCAAGAAGATTAATCCAAGCAGGAAAGCGTGAGCGCACATGAATGATATCGGGCTTAAACTCACAATAAATATCTCGTAAATTCTTATATTGCTGAATCGCTAAAAAATTCTTTTTATCTATAGGTAAAGAGAAATGCTTTGCTCCATGATTAGATAGCTGCTCAGTAAGCCCGCCACCTGCAGAAACCACAGCTGACTGATGACCTAATTTTGTGAGATGCTCAGACAAATCTACCGTTCCTCTTTCTACTCCACCAAACTTGAGTTCAGGCAGTAGTTGCAAGACACGCATGAATTACTCGTACCTTAAAGCAACTGCTGGTTCTAATTGTGCAGCTTTGCGCGCTGGCCAAATTCCAAAGAATAAGCCAACACAAGCAGAAAAAGTAACTGAGCCTAAAATTGCTGAGAAGGGAATAGTAAAAACCCAGTCTTGCCACACAGCAATAACCAAATATAGAAGCGAGCCAAGTATCACCCCTGCAACCCCCCCGATAATACATAAAGCCACAGCTTCAATTATAAATTGCAGAAGGATAGCTTGATGAGTGGCTCCGAGAGCTTTGCGTAATCCTATTTCTCTTGTTCTCTCTGTAACAGAAACCAGCATAATGTTCATAACCCCAATGCCTCCAACCAACAAACTAATGCCTGCAATCCCAATAATTAAAGCTGAAAAAATTGCGGTTGCTTGTTTTTGTAGGTCAGTAAACTGAGACCAGTCATTTATTCGAAAGTTATTCTCTTCTCCAGGTCCGATATCATGCTCTCTTCTCAAGACTCGCTCTATGGATATCATGGCTTCTTCTGGCGAGTAGGTATTCGGCACTTCAACACGAATTGAATCAACTCTCTGCCTGCCAAAGACTCTATCGGATGCAGTAAATAATGGTATATATATTTGCTCATCTGGATTAGACCAACCAGAAGAGCCCTCTGATTTCATGACTCCAATAATTTCAAAAGTCACTCCACCCAAATCAATGTCTTTTCCAAGCAAAGCCTTGGAAGAAGTTTTTAATTCAGTGCTAACACTGGAACCAATAATAGCAACTCTCTTTCTTGCAAGATCATCTCTTTCCGAAAAAAACCTTCCTTGTTCTACCTCGTATCCTTGAATGCCTAAATAGTTTTCTCGCGCACCTATGACCGAAATGCTGATGCTTTCATTTCCATACTTTAACGACTTACTTCCCCTAATTTCTGGTGAAATACGCCATGCTATCTCTTTGTCTTTAATCAGGGCATCCGCGTCCTTGATGACCAAAGGTGTTGCATTTACTGTCTGCACGCCTCTACCTCGTGAGGGATAGACTGAAAGGGTTCTTGCTGAAAGATTAGTAATTGAGTCATCAATAGCTCTTTGCGCGCTCGATCCTATGCCTACCATGGCAATCACTGAAGCTGTTCCGATTACAATAGCGATAGTTGTCAGCAATGAGCGCATAAGATTTGCTCTGATTGCATCGATGGCAGTTGAAATAGATTCTTGTAATATCATATTTTATCCAAAACGACCTTTTACTCGCTCAGAGAATCTTTGTTGATACTTAATCAAGCCTTCGCTAGGTAAAACATAGACAATTTCTTTCTCGGTAATACCACCCTTAACCTCAACATGGTTTAGGTCAGTCTTGCCTACCTTAACCCAAAGTGGAAGAGCGCCTTTGCTTGTTTTTTTTAACACTATAAAAGTATCGAAATTTTCTCCAGGAACTTTTTTGGACAGAAAACTCTCTAAATCTGATTGCTTGATGCCCAATAATCCAGCAACTGAAACAACGTCTTTTCTGGTGCGCAATGAACCTGCTGGTAACGCTAAGTCCACCTCTTCATTCAAGATCTCAATTTCAACATCTGTGTTCATTCCAATTAACAAAAGATTGTCTTTATTCTCTATGTCTATTAGCACTGGGAAAGTTGTTACGTTCTGATCGATTTTAGACATGGGTTCAATTTTAGACACAACGCCTGTAAATCTTTTGTCTCTGTAAGCAGAAACCTTGAGGGTAACCTCTTGACCAATACTTATTTTTCCAATATCAATCTCATCAATCAATGCTCTTACCCTAACTTTATTAAGGTCAGCCATCTCCATAAGCAAGGTTCCTCCTCCGACAGCAGAGGTTGGAGATGTGATAACTTGTCCCACCTCAGCCAATCTACTAATAACAGTTCCAGCTATGGGTGACCTAACACTTGTATCATCTAGAGCAATTCGAGCATTTTCTAAAAATACCTCAGCTCGCACAAGTTGGGCTCGCGCAGAAGAAAAAGCCTCCTGAGCATCTTCAAAAGATTTATCAGAAATATTCCCTTCTTCATGCAATCGCTTGGAGCGATCAAACTGGTTTTGCGCATTCGACAGCCTCACCTTGGCAACTTCCAGATCGGCATTTGCTTGCGCTAGAGTATTGGTAGGAGTTCTTTGGTCAATCCTAGCCAGTACCACGCCTTCTTCAACGTAGTCTCCAACTTCTGCTCCCAAGAAAAGCACCTGTCCCGAAGCCTTAGATTTAATTTCTATTGAAGAGATAGCTTCAACAGTACCCGATGCCTCAACAGTTAGCTCTAATTGTTGAGCTCCTGCTTCTTTAAGTGTATAAAATTTGAATTCGTCTTCTTTATCTCCTCCACCGCAGCCAACTAAAATAGCTGTGGATAGAAGTACTGATATTATTTTAACATTAATGTGTTTCATTTTTTTCCTTAGTGATATCTGATTCTATGAGGCCATCTTTAATAAAGATAGTACGCTGGGCCTCAGCAGCAACCTCATTCTCGTGAGTGATTAAAATTATAGTTTGCCCTTGGTCATGCAGGTTATGAAAAAGCTGCATCACGTCATGGCCTGTTTGGCTGTCAAGATTTCCTGTTGGCTCATCTGCAAATAAAATTGATGGGTCATTTACAAGAGCTCTGGCAATAGCAACTCTTTGTTGTTGCCCACCTGAAAGCTCGGATGGCTGATGATCCATTCTATCTTCCAAGCCAACTTCAGATAATGCGGCTTTAGCCCTAGTTATTTGATCTGCTTTTTCAATACCAGCATATTTTAAAGGTAACATTACATTATCCAGCGCACTGTTTCTGGCCAAAAGATGGAAGTTTTGAAAGACAAATCCAATTTCTTTGTTTCTGATTCCTGCCAGCGCATCATCATCCAAAGAGCTAACCTCTTGATTGTTCAGCAGATAGGTTCCATGGGTAGGAATATCAAGACAGCCAATGATATTCATAAGAGTAGATTTGCCAGAGCCAGAAGGTCCCATAATTGCTATGAATTCACCCTTCTTTATATCGAATGAGACGCCTCTTAGAGCCTCTACCGTCTGAGTGCCCAAAGCATAATGCTTGGTTACTCCATTTACGCTAATAATGCTCATGCTGACCTACATAAAAAAACTGGAATTTCTCGAGAGGTATTATTTTGATACGTTTCATAGTCTGGGTAAAAAGAGCATATTAAAGGCCACAGTTCATCTTTCTTCTCCTTAGACAGCTCCTCTGCAATATAGTTCTGAGAATCATGAATAGTAGAGATTTTAAGATTAGGATTAGCTTTGACGTTGTAATACCAATTAGGATTTTTAGGCATTCCGCCCAGAGAAGCAACCAAAATAGGCATTCCATCTTGATGAACATAAATCAATGGAATGTTTCTAATTTTATTAGTCTTCGCGCCTTTGGTTCTTACAACCATGACAGGAAAACCGCCAGGCCATTTATTCCAAAGCTTGCCTTTACTGAGCAAAAAAACTCTTGCTTGAAGTTTAGCAAAATATTTAATAATTCGCTTAGCTGTTTTAGCCTGCTTGAGAGTATATTTTTCTTGCTTCATAAATTATTCAAAAGCTGCTATGTCAGTTTGAAGGTTTCCGAGAATCAGAGCGTGAATATCATGCGTGCCCTCATAGGTATTTACCGCCTCTAGATTCATAGAATGTCGAACAACATGATACTCATCAATTACGCCATTGCCGCCATGCATGTCTCTAGCCATTCTGGCAACATCTAGAGCCTTACCGCAATTATTTCGTTTGATCAAAGAAATCATTTCGGGAATCATTTTACCTTCATCAATAAGGCGGCCTACTCGCAATGCGGCTTGAAGACCTAGTGTAATTTCTGTTTGCATGTCAGCTAGTTTCTTTTGCACCAATTGTTTTGCTGCCAAAGGTGAGCCAAATTGAATTCGATCTAGTGTGTATTGTCTTGCTGCATGCCAGCAAAATTCTGCAGCCCCCAAAGAGCCCCAGGCAATACCGTAACGAGCTATGTTTAAACACGAAAAAGGTCCCCTAAAGCTCTGTGCTAAAGGTAAAACATATTCCTCGGGAATAAAAACATCTGACATAAATATTTGGCCAGTGGTTGATGCTCTGAGCGCAAACTTACCTTGCAAGACCTTGGTATCAAGACCTGCAAAATCTTTTTTAGCGATAAAGCCTCTAAGCACTCCTTGTTCGTCTTTTGCCCAAATCACAAATACATCTGCAATAGGCGCATTCGTTATCCAGGTTTTTGATCCGTTTAACTTGTAGCCGCCCTCAACTTTTTTTGCATTCGATAACATGCTGCCAGGATCAGAGCCTGCATCCGGCTCGGTCAGACCAAAACATCCAATTAAATTTCCTTTAGCCATTTCAGGCAATAACTCTTCTTTTTGTGCATCTGAGCCAAACTTATAAATTGCATACATAGCCAATGAAGACTGAACGCTAAATGCTGATCGGTAGCTCGAATCTATCCGCTCGATTTCTCTTGTAATTAATCCGTATGAGACATAACCGACTCCCGCGCAACCGTAACCTTTGATTGTTGCTCCCAAAATTCCTAATTCACCCATTTCTTTGTAAATTTCTGGATGAAATATTTCGTGCCTATTGGCTTCAAGAATTCTTGGCATAAGAGATTTTTGAGCATACTCACGCACGTTGTCGCGAATCATTCTCTCCTCTTCAGTCAGCTGATTATCAAGATGTAAAATGTCTTCCCAGTTTTTTCCCATAATTTACTCAAAAAAAAGCCCTAGTAAAAATACTAAGGCTTTGATTATATTCTAATACTAGAATTTATAGTGCAAATCCATTCCTATTGTTCTTGGAGCATTAAAATAAGACAGTGTTAACTGTCCAAATCCAGGTCCAAATGGAATTGAGCTCATTCTGTGATGCTTATCAGTAAGATTTTTGATCCAGAAATTTAATTGCAGATTTTCCATAGGTTCAGTCAACAACCTAAAATCAGTTGTTCCTCTTGAATCTAATGTTGTCAAAGCAGCTCTTGGATCTTTAGAGTTATATGGGAATGTTGGATGCTCAGCAATTCTACTGTGGTCCAAACGCATTCTATAACTTCCATAATCTTTTTCTAAAGAAACATACAGGGTAGTCTCTGGTGAATAAGGAACTTGCTCAAGCAAATATCCATCACTAGCTACTTTATTTCCTGTGAATTCTGAATCAAGGGTTCCTAGGTTTACCATTAGCCTGGTTGAATCATTAATAAGTGTTGTAGTTTCTATTTCTAAACCTGAAATATCAGCTGAATTATTAATAACCTCTGAAGCTGCTGCAGCATTAGCTGTGAAATAAGAAATCTGCATATCCTCATGCTCGTTATCAAAGTAAGCAACATTCAACATCATGCGATTATCGAAATATCTACCTTTCAAACCAAATTCTGTTGATGAAATAGTTTCTGGAGCATATGGAGTAGATGCTCCAAAAGGATTAGAGCTCTCTGCATTAAATCCACCAGCTTTAAAACCATCTGCAACTTTAAAATACAGGTTTGTGTTGTCGCTGTAATCATGAGACAGAATAAATGTGCCAGTTGTATCGTCAAAACTACCTTTTCCTGATGCTGAGATTATGCCTACATACTCTTTAAAACCTACCTTGTCTTCTTCAGTAGATCTTGCTCCAACGGTTACGTCCCAGTTCTCTGCAATTGCATAGGTCAGCTGACCAAAGATTGCTGTTGAGTCACCATTTCCTGAGTAATTTTGTACTATCGATGTTCCGCCACCAAAAAATGATTGAGGGTTAGAAGTATATGCATCATCTTTTAATGCGTAATATCCAACAACATACTCCATTTTGTCGGTAGAGCCAGATAACTGAACTTCAAGAGTTTCAGCGCTGTAGTTAGTAAACCTTGATGTATTGGCAATTGGAAACGGTCCACCATCTAAATCAAGATTATCATCCCAGTCTGTTTTTCTTTTAGCCCAAATTACTTTCAAAGTTCCAAGACCCATTTCTCGAGCAATGGTTAAGCTTGTTCCTTCAACGGTGGATAGCTCAAACGTATTCGCATCAATATGAGAAACGTTCTGTCTTTCTGAGTTCTTAAAAAGCTCTATTGGCCAAAGTTTTAGACCACCGGTGAGCGCAGAAGCGCCAACACCAAAAGCAGAACTCCAATTTGGAATCGTATTTGTAAGCTGTGCAAAAGGTGGGATATTGTCTTGATCTGTTTTATCGAGTGACAAATTGACGCTAGTTTTATCGCCTTCATATGCAAGAGTAAATTTAACTCCTTTAGAGTTAATAGTATCTAATTCAGTGTTACGCGATGTTGTATTAGGTACAACGCCTTGAGCGGCTTGGTATGGAGATGCAGCATTATTAACGTAACCACCTCTCTTCTTGTTATTGACCACAATCTTTGTAAAAACATTTTCACCGATTTCATAGTCACCTATTAACTGTGTTTGCTTTAAACCGTAATTACCAAGCGTGACTTTCGCTGAAGTTCCTGCGCCAGAAGGTTTTTTGCTTATAAGGTTGATTGCGCCACCCAATGTGTTTCTTCCATAAAGGGTCCCTTGAGGCCCTCTAAGAATTTCAACTCTTTCTAAATCAGCAACGTCAAAGATAGATCCCTGACCTTTGCCTAAATAGACTCCATCGAGATACATCCCAACGGTTGGCTCCCATGTAATAGCAGGATTAATAGTAGTTCCACCTCTCATTGCAATTGTGGCGGCAGTATTATTTGAAGGTGTATTAATAATGTGGACATTCGGGGCCATACCAGCAAGATCAACAACATTGGCTATATCTAAATCATCGATTGTGGATTCAGTAATAGCTGTAATGGCAATTGGAGCGTCTTGAAGACTCTCTTCTCTCTTTTGAGCTGTAACAACAACTTCTTCAAGCATGCCTGTAGATTGCGCATGAATGTTGACATTAAAAATGAAAGATAGCGGTATCGCTAAAAATATTAGTTTCAATTTACTCATCATATTCCCCTATAAAATTTGGATAACTTGGTAATTATTGCAAAAAAGTAGCTTATTTGCATCTTTTGCTTGTTAGCTGTTGAAAAAAAACCTTGCAGAATAGGCAATTAACTGATCCCTTCGATCCTAATAATGCCAAACCTTGGAGATGAAAATTTAATCTCAGCTTTATTTAAACAACTTGAGGTTAATTCAATCATCTTGTTGCTGTTGCCGCAAATAATTACTAATGGCAGAAGTTCTTGATATTGATAGGTAAAATTTAGGACTTCGGAGGAGACGTCTTGATGCTTGGTTCCATGCAAATCTAGATGAGTAATACCTCTTTCTTCGAAGACTCTCATGAAGCTTAGAGCTTAACTAGCTTTTAGCTATGTTTGTATTGACCGTCATAACATCCATTCTTCTTGCATTGTGATGAGCGTAGTCATAGACGATCTCATCTCCAAGGCTAAGGTTTGGAAAACGCTTAAATAGCTCTTTGAGCATAACTTCTGTTTGCGATCTTACCAAAGTAACTCCAATACAATAGTGAGGTCCTTGCCCAAAGGAGATACTTTTATCGTGATCACGCTGAATATTGAATGTGCTCGGATCGTCATAAATTAAAGGGTCCATCCCAGCTGTACTTGTAATGAGTTGAACCATTTGACCTTTTTGGATTTGGTGACCTTGAATTTCTATATCCTCAGAAGCATATCTAGCCAATCCAGTTTTTCCGGAGGATTCATATCTCAACGTTTCAGATATCGCTCCCTGAACAAGAGTCTCATCAGCCATCAATGCATGATGTTGCTCTGGATGTTGCAATAAATTTTTAATTAGGTAGCTATGAAGATCTACAGCTGTATCTGAGCCAGCTCCAAGAACGGCGCCAACCAAAGCGCACATCTCAAGATTGGATAATTTTGAACCTTCATCTTCTGCGAGAATCAAAGTAGATAGAAAGTCATCCCCTGGATTTGCCCTTCTTTCATCTATAAGCTCATTCAATAAGTCTAGGCCTTCTGGGACACCTTTGATGGCTTCCTGCCTTTCTTCAGGGGTAAGCATTGGATTGATGCCTCGTACAACCCCATAAGCCAATGAATCAAATATTGGAAATTTATCCCTAGGAATACCAACCAAACTTGCAATAGCTTGGGTTGGGACTATCTCAGCAATCTCTGCACCAAAGTTAAAAGATTCTGGGGTCCCAATTTCATCAAAGCGCTCTTTGACAAGAATCGTAAACCTTTCTTTCATCTTTTCCATTATTCTAGGAGAGAAAGCTGGAAGAGCAAGTTTTCTGAGACGAAGATGATTTTTTCTGTCGAGAAAAAATAAATTATTGTTCATGAGCTTTTCAAAAGCATCCATCTCTTCAAAGGGTTTTTTCGCAGGAGCAAACTCCCATAAATTAAAATCTGTAGAAAGACGTCGATCTAATAAACAAGAAATAATATTTTGATGGCCAGTTACCAGCCAAGCTTGCCAGGCCTCGAATCGAGCAATTGGAAATTCTGCGCTAAGCCTCTCCAAAGTTGGAACAGGGTCATGAATAAAATCTTTAGACGATGGATCAAAAAAATGGTCAACAGAGATGTTTGATTGCTCGCTCATAAATTATGTGGATTAAAAAATATTAGGATTAGGTAAATCGCTTCTAGTTAGAATAGATTCAACTCTATCTTTAAAAGCTTGTTCGCTTTTTTCATTTACAGGATTGATCCAGTAATTAGATTTTTTAATTTCCCCTAAACAAAAAGATGCAACTTCTTCAGGTTCGGTTGTTTCCATCTCAATACCCATTGAGCTCATCATTTCAAGCATGTCTTCTACAGAAGAAATTGGATGGTCTGGAGCATTGGGATCTCTTGCTAGTTCTTCTGGTCTATTGCGCTCTGCTGAAAATAATTTAGTTCTAACTGTATGCGGGCCAGGAAATAAAATAGAAACTTTAATATTGGATTCTGCCTGCTCTAGTTGAAGTTTTAATACCTCAGTAATACTGGAAACCGAAGCTTTTGAAGAGGTGTAAATCGGGGTTGATGGGAGATTAATAAATGCTCCGTTTCCTGAGCAAGTATTAATTATTCTGGCGTCTTCTCCATGAGCCATCATCGCAGGGACAAATGCTTGAATGCCGTGAAGCACACCCATCACATTTACGCCAAAGGCCCATTGCCAATCATTTGGCTTGGTTTGCCAGATAGGCAAAAGCTCAGCCGGAGCAACTCCTGCATTATTGAATAGCAAATGAACTGATCCATGCTCTGATTCACACCACGCAGCAAGCTGCATCATAGATTCTGGATTAGAGACATCTGCAACTTTAAAATGCACATCGAGGGATTGATCTGTTAAAGCCTTCGCAGAAGTCTCAAGACTAGCTGCTTCAATATCGGTAAGGATGACCTTAGCGCCTTCTTTGGCTAAAGCTTCCCCGATGGCAAAACCGACACCGGAGGCTCCTCCCGTAATTACAGCTAATTTGCCCGTAAAATTTTCCATGTTTAATCCTTGTAAAACTATACTGAGTCGTAACGAGAATGCATAAATGGAACGTAGGACATGATGTCCACTTCCTCTACAACAGATGCATTTGACGATGAAGTGCCTTCTTCCCAGACAAGAGAAACCATCTCTTTTACTGGAAGGTCTGCCACTGGGTCCATCGGAGATTCACGAAGAATAATTTCTCCGTCTAGTTTTGTGTGCACACTTTGTGTTCTGTGCATGTTAATTCTCACCAATAGGGGATTTTGATCAGCTGGTTTATTTTGCTCGCAAGATGGAAATACTTTAAAACAATACACATCATCAGTGAAAGACGAGGTTTCAAGCGATTCAGATGTTTTGCCTTTAAGCTCTAAATAAGTGATTCCATGACGAGTTACTGTCGCAACACAGTCATCACCATCTTTTGAAGCGGTAACGTCAGCTATTTTTTTAGGCTCTCCGTATGTCTCTCTTCCGGCAACTACAACGCCTTCTGTCTCCATGGGCATAGTAATTTCATAAATTCCTTCTTTGCCTTGATACATGCAATTAACACCAAATGTAGCAGCTCCAAATTCCATGCCACCCATTAAATCAACAAATACTCTTGAAATAACTATTCTCACCATTGGATCAGCGTGAACGGATAAGGGAGCAGGGATGAGTTTTTCAATTAAGCCAGGTTCAGTTTTATACCATGCTTTAATAGCATGCATTTTTGCATCAAAAAATTCTAAGTTGTTTTCAGCAGCCTCAATTAACTGCTCTTGAGTTTTTACGTATCTTAAATTTGGCATTTTTGTTCCCCTATGTTTTTTTTAATTGACTAATGATACATTTTATAAAATATATTTAACAACTATACAACTCGTAATTATATAAACATATTTTATGGAAAAATATGTTGATTCAAATTATTAATAATGAAATCATTAGACATTAAATAAGATTTATTACCAATGGTTAAGAAATTTTAACCACTAAGATAGGGTGAACAATTATGCCAAAACAAGAATTTCCATTCCCGATGCCAAACGGTTGGTTCTGCGTTACCAGAGTTAGTGATATCCAAAACGGAGAAAGTAAGCCTTTTACGTTTTGTGAAAAAGAGGTAGTAGCCTTTAGGACTGAATCTGGCAAAGTATCTGTTCTTGATGCTTATTGCGGCTATTCTGGAATTAACTTAGCCATTAGCGGCACAGTTGAAGGAGAGACTATTAACTCTCCAAGAAATGGTATTAAGTGGAACATAGACGGTTCTTGCGCTGAAATTGGTAAAGATTCCGGCGTTCCTAAGGAAGCTATGGATGTTACAACCTTTAGTTATCCTTGCCAGGAACTCAATGGATTTATATGGGCGTGGCATCATTTGCTTAAAAAAGAGCCTTACTTTGAAATTCCTGCGATTGATGGTTTTAATGGAGAAGACTCTAAGTGGGGCAAAGAGCACCATTACGAATATCACATCAATACAGTGCTCCAAGAAATTGCAGAGAACGATGTTGATCAAGCTCATTTTCCAAAAGTACATGGCTCGCCAAGCTTGCCAGAAACAGAGGCAATTATTGATGGCATCTACAGAAAAACAATTGCAGAAACTCTCATGAATCCAAATAATGATAGTGTTTCTAAAGAATTTCATGTTGCAGATCCTTCAATGTTTACGACTACTTTTACCAGAGAATCATGGGGCCTAGGATGCGTAGGTTTGCATATGGTTAATTTACCCATAGATGAAACTACATTTGGCGGTGAATTCATTATGATTAATGCTTCCTGCCCTGTGGACAATAAGAACTCAATACTCCGTTGGTCCATGAGGGTAACAAAAGATATTGAAGATGAGTTGGGAATGGCAATCATTGATGGGATTGCAAATGGGGTCTTGGATGACATGCCAATTTGGGATCATAAAAGTTACGTTGCTCAGCCTATTTTATGTGATGGTGATGGACCGATTAATAAGTTTAGAAAATGGGTGAGTCAGTTTTATTCCGATCCGCTACAAGCAAATTAGTTGGCAAAAGTACACTTTTTTTATTCGACCATGAATGCGGGAAAGTCTACCGCACTCCTCCAATCTAACTACAACTACCAAGAGCGCGGCATGCAAACATTGCTTTTTCTTCCTAAGGTAGACGCGGATATGAATGATGGCATGATCCATTCTAGGATTGGCTTAAAAGCTAAAGCACACTCCATAGATGCTGAATTTAATTTCTATAGTTTTGTCTCTCAAGAGCAAATGAAAATGCCGATTAGCTGTATTTTGATTGATGAAGTCCAGTTCCTTACAAAAAAACAGGTTAGAGAGGTTTGCAAGATTAGTGATGAGCTAAATATTCCTGCTATGTGTTATGGAATCCGAACTGATTTCCAGGGTGCTTTATTTGAGGGTAGCTCTGAGCTTCTAGCCCTTGCCGATAATTTAATGGAACTCAAAACAGTGTGTGATTGTGGTAGGAAAGCTATTATGGTGGTTAGGCTTGATGAAGAAGGAAAGGTGGTGACTGATGGTGATCAAATTAAAATAGGTGGCAACGATTCCTACAAAGTTTATTGCAGAAAACATTTTCGAGAACTCACTCAGCTGATTTAATTACCTCTTTCCTCGCTTAAAAGATTTTAAATATTTGTATGAGGGGTCCTGTGAATTGGGTGTGCCAATATTTGCCCCCTCAATCATGGGGTGAGCAAGGTTTACTTTTGAAGGATCGTTTACATAAGCCCAGTCTGCATCGAATGCCCTGCTAGAAAATTTCCAAATCCCATGTCTTTTTTCATACTCATCAAAATACCTTCCCCCAATTAACACATCAAAATTTTGATCATCTGCAAGGACTTGATGAAATGCCAGAATATAGGTTTCGCCTTCAGCTTTATCGCCCATTAAATGAATATTATGAGTGGTGACATTATGATGAAGGATACCCATAGATTTTTGTATTTCAGGCAATAAATCGATGAATTCCATTGCCTTCCCTTTAAAAAAAGATCCATGATCATCGTGAGCATCTTCATGATAAAGAGTTCTCATAAGTTCATGATCATGACGATCAGCAGCTCGACAATAAATGTGAACCAAATCTCTAATGGATTCCTTATCAAGGATTTCTTGAATTTTACTGTCTACTTCACTCATACTAATAACCTATAAATTAATGCTACAAATTAATATAAATTAAATCTGGAATTAATGGTAATAAGATAAATGAAACTTCAGATCAAACATCCCCTTCTAGCTGCTCCTGCGTCCATAGGAGGGTTAGAGCTCAAAAATAAAATAATCATGGCTCCCATGGGTTCAAATTTTGCTGGAGAAGATGGTCATACAACTGAACAACTTGAATCTTATTACGAAGAAAGGGCTAAGGGGGGTGTTGGGTTAATCATCCTAGAGACCTCTGCCATCACATGGCCTGCCGGTGCTTCCATGCCTTACATGATAGGTTTTTCAAAAGACGAATTTGTCTTAGATCTCAAATCTCTTACTCAAAGAGTTCATCAGCATGGCACAAAAATTGCCGCTCAATTAAATCATAGTGGAAAAATTGCTCAAGAAGACACGATAGCTGGAAGACCTATTCCAGTGCCGTCAATACCAAAATCTGAGCGAAGCGATATGTTTGGCCTTTTGACTCAAGATGAAATTATGAATTTTATCAAAGCTGGTGGACCAGATGGCAAGGGGCCTCGATATCATGAATTAACAATTGATGAGATTAAAATAGAGATTGATCATTTTGCTCAAGCTGCCAGAAGAGCCAAAATGGCAAATTTTGATGCAGTGGAAATTCATGCTGGACACGGCTATCTTATTTCTAGCTTTCTTTCGCCTGCAGTAAATAAAAGAACAGACGAATACGGAGGCAGCACAGAGAATAGATCTCGTTTTTTAATTGAAGTCATCCAGGCTATTAAACAAGAAGTATCTGCTGATTTTCCTGTGCTTGTAAGATTGGATGCCAATGAATATAGGATTGATGGAGGAATTACCCCTCAAGATTTCCTGGTGACTGCCAAGCTTGCTGAAAAAGCTGGAGCAGATGCTCTGGATGTTAGCTCCTATGGCAACACAAGCAAAGGCATAGCATTTACTGAAGCCCCTTTGGTTCATGAGCCTGGTGGCTTTTTAAAATTTGCACGTATGGCCAAAGAGACGGTTTCCATTCCGATCATCGCTGTTGGAAGAATTGAGTTAGATGTTGCAGAAAATGGTTTAAAAAATAAAGATTTCGATTTTGTGGCCATGGGAAGAAAACTTTTGGCTGATCCTGGTTTGCCAAATAAAATTTCATCTGGTCAAGAACACTTAATCAGACCATGTATTTATTGTTATGTATGTGTAAGCCAAATATTTATCAACAAGCCAATGATGTGCGCTGTTAATTCCCAGTTAGGCAACGAGTTTCGAAACGAAAAAATTATATTTAGTACTGCTAGACAAAAGAAAATTTTAGTTGTTGGAGCCGGCCCAAGCGGTATGGAGGCTGCAAGACTGTTAGCAATGCAAGGTCATCATGTTGAGATATGGGAAAAAGAGAAAGACATAGGCGGCACCGTTAGAGTCGCTACTCTTGCATATGAACCAAATGGGCAGTTGATCAAATACTTGCAAAACTCCCTAAAGGAACTCAAAGTTACAATAAAAAGAAATACGCTGGCAACAATAGAAAAGATTGAATCATTTCAACCTGACCATGTGATTGTGGCTGTCGGCGCCACTCGAGATGCTCCACCCATCCTGGGCAAAGAGCTCAATCATGTATTTGATGGAGAGCAGTTGCGAGGCCTATTGTTTGGATCTGATGCTGAGGCCATAAAAAAACTATCTATTTTTCAGCAGCTGATTTTAAAAATTGGTAGAGCAAGCCAATTATTAAGAAATGTTAAGGCTTTGACCATGCTCAGTAAAATTTGGATGCCTCTGAGTAAAAATATTACTATTATTGGAGGAGATTTAGTTGGCCTTGAGCTGGCAGAATTTCTAATTGAGCGCGGCAGAAAAGTTACTGTCTTGGAACCCGCGATCTCTCTGGGTCCGAATTTAAGTATCGTTCGCAGATCAAGAGTGGTTCATCTTTTAAAGGAGCATGGCGCAACTCTGTTAACCAATGTACAAATTAATGAGATTACTAATGCAGGTGTGTTGTATGAGCACAGTGGAGAGGCTCACCTTGTCAAAGCAGATCAAGTAATCATCGCCATGGGTGCTAATCCAAACTTAGATCTCGCCAATGCATTGCAAACAAGAAACATTCACTCAACAGCTATCGGGGACTGCACCTCTGTGGGATACATACATGGAGCAATTGCTGATGCGAGAAATGCAGTCTTAGGAATCGAAGGTTTAGACTGATAAAGCTTCTTTTACTGCAGGATGCATCACTATTCCATCTTGAATATTGAGCCCGTTCAATAAATGCTCATCTTCTTTTAGCGCTCTATCAATACCTTTGTTTGCAAGATCAAGAATGAATGGAAGCGTTGCCTTGTTTAAAGCATGGGTAGCCGTTAATGGCACTGCACCTGGCATATTGGTAACACAATAGTGAACCACTCCTTTTTTAACATAGGTTGGCTCATCATGATTTGTTGGCTGGCTTGTTTCAAAACAACCGCCTTGATCAATTGAAATATCAACTAGCACACTGCCCGGAGTCATTCGATCCAGCATAGCTTCAGTGACTACTGTAGGCGCTTCCTTTCCAACCACATAAACTGCACCAATAACCAAATCAGAAGCTGATAATGCCTCGGCAATAGATGCTTCAGTAGAAGCTATGTATTCAATATTATGGGTGCCATAAATATTTTTTAGTGCCGATAATTTTTCAGAAGATAGATCTATAATCTTTACGCGAGCATTAGCTGCAATGGCTTTTTCAATCGCTGCAGTGCCGGCGACTCCAGCACCAATCACTGTGACGACTCTTGGCTCGATATCACCGAAGGATCCAATTAATGTGCCTATGCCTTTGTTTGGTTTAAGCAAATGATATGAACCAACCACCAAACTAAGTTGCCCAGCAATTGCGCTCATTGGTGCTAGCAAAGGAAGAGATCCATCTGCTGAAGTCACAGTTTCATAGGCAATGCCTCGAACACCAGTGTTAGTTAATTGCGCTGCTTGTTGTTTATTGCCTGCCAAATGAAGGTAGGTAAAAAGAGTATGGCCACTATTGAGATACTTCAGCTCATCTTGCATTGGCTCCTTCACCTTAATAATTAACTCAGATGAATTGAAGACCTCTTCAGCAGTACTAAGCATTTGAGCGCCCGCATTAAGATAATCTTCGTTAGAAAAACCAATGTCTGCTCCTGCGTTTTCCTCAACAAAAACTATATGGTTGCTTTGCGTAAGCATCGACACTGAGCTAGGTATTAATCCCACCCTATGTTCATTATTTTTAATTTCTCTTGGAACGCCAATTTTCATGACGCTAATTTAACACGATGTATCTTTCGAAGAAAAGGTTTGATACTTCCAATCATTTATATATGCATAATTATTTGTTATAGATGGATTTATTGCAATCAATCACAATAAATTGTTATATTTCACAAGATAGATGAGAATCATTATCATTTAAAAAGTTTGTTAATAAGATATGATGAGCACTAATATTCTGCAAGAAAATAAAGAACAGTTTTTGGTTGGTCGGATCAAAGAACAATATAGGCAATTTGAAAAATAGAATTGAACTTTAATTAAAGGAAAACCTCATGGTAATTTTAAAAAGACTTTCAAAATTTGGTACTTTAGGGCTGACAACTATTTACACCGTTGGGCATATTTTTATTGCTATGGCATGCACCTTTGTCATTACTGGAGCTCCATTAAATCTAGCAGCAGCTGATGCGATTATTGAGCCCGTAATAAATGGTTTTTGGTTTGCCTTCTTGCACAAAGCTTGGGGTAAATATATTTTAGTCTCCTAGCGTCTTTGCTAGCAGTAGTTGCTTAAATCTCAAGATTAGATCTAAGCTTTTGGTTGAAAGCACATTACCGCTTGACCATAATATAAGTTATATGTATATTGTGATATCAATTATTTATATATTATGCAATTCATAACTAAAAAAATTAAAGCAATCGATATCTCGGATTCATTTGCTTATTCAATGACTAAATTTTTTAGGTTTATTGCCGATACTTTTTTTGCAAAAAGATATGGTCACAGAGCTGTAGTTTTAGAGACAGTAGCTGGAGTGCCTGGAATGGTGGCTGGAGTATGGATGCATTTTAAGAGCTTGCGAGCAATGAAAGCTGGCTATGGTGAGCAAATTCGAGAAATGTTAGATGAAGCAGAAAATGAAAGAATGCATTTAATGTTTTTCATCGAGATAGCTAAGCCAAATTCTATAGAAAGATTTGTAGTTTTATCTGCGCAAGTTATCTTTGGGTTATTTTATTTATTTATGTATGTTTTCTTTACAAAAACGGCGCATCGAATGATAGGGTATTTTGAAGATGAGGCTGTAAGAAGCTACACAGAATACTTAGAAATAGTTGAAGCGGGTAAAGTTGAAAATACCCCTGCCCCTCATATTGCTATAAATTATTACAAGCTAGGATCTGATGCAAAATTGTCAGACCTCATTAGGTGCGTCAGAGCAGATGAGCAACATCACAGTGAAAAAAATCACCATTACGCGAACAGTCTTTAGTTATTATGCGAGCAGTCTAAGACTTTAAAAGTTTCTCCATCCTCTGTGTAAGCCCTGCCATTATCAATGAGTTCTTCAATGTAATAGGTATCTTCTATGGCGCCCTCAAAAGTCATAATTTCATCGAGTATTTGCTCAAACTCTTCGATATTAAAGTGGCCATTTCTAACATTTAGGGGAAGATCACAAAGATAGCCCTGCTCCTCTTCTTCTTCTATCGGTCCTTCTGCACCTTCAAAATATAAGCGATAGTCGCCATCATCGAGCAAGCCTTGCTTGTGCTCACTAATATCGTGCAAAGCATGAGTAGTGCATACCCAAAAATCTAGGTCTGCGTATTGTTTATTTAAAAGCAGCATTGAGAAATTAAAAGTTCGTTCTTGATACAAAAACAAGGTTTCGTCTTCAGCAACTAATTTGGTTATGGCTTTCTCTAGTTCAAAATTTCGCTTACCGTTAAAACCTTCTTTGTGATTTTCGTGCTCAACCTCCCACTCAGGGTATTGCTTAAATAATTCATAGTATTCTGTGTATTCCATCTGGCTATTCTCCTTGAAAAAATTCTCGAACGGTAGAGTCGGCAACTTGCTGAATCTTTAATGCAACCTCAGGATCTATGTCTTTGATTCCTTGATTGCCTTCGACAGCAGTATTAAAAATAGTTGCAAATACTACGGCTGCTGCTAGATAAGTCCCTTCTTTTGATGGATGCCTTAGATCTCGGGTATATAGATCAATATCTGGATATGCTTTGGTAAAGCTGGAGAATGCTTCGCCTGCAGGGATTAACAATATATTATTTTTATTTGCTGCTTTAATAAATTCTTGTCGAAGTTCTTGCATCATCAACGGCTTATTCTTATAAGGCCATGACATAAAAAGCATAGGTTCCATACCTTTAGATCTAATTGTTTCTGAATGCTCGGCAACATATTTATGAAAATTATCTTTGGTCATTGGGTGAATTGGGCACAGGCTGCAGTCCATAAAAATAACAGCATCTATTGAGGTATCTTCAGATTTTATATACTCATTATCGTTACTCGTATCAATGCGAAAACTTCCTATATTTTTATTATCAAGATAAGACTCTAAGGGATGCCAAGAAAGAGATGATCCATTAATAGTTATTGATCGCTGCTTCAATGACTCAATTGATTTGTCATTTTTGACCAGCTGATTTAAGTAATTATGAAGGCTGTTGTTGTAATAGAAAAAGCTATTTCCCACAAACATTAAGGAGTCAATTTTTTGAGTATCTGGAGCGGTCACTTCAACTTCTGCTGCATCAATTAGTGCGGACAAAGATGCAACAAAGATGAATGTGAGGAGGATGTTTTTCATCTAGTCATCCCTTTTTAATCATTGACCCTGAAGGGGCTGAGTTCGGTTTGCCATACTCTCCATATGCAAGTTTATTGATACCAAAAAATAGCCCTATGATGAGGCACCCAAATATGACCCAGTTAAGCCAATTATTCATTAGTGATTTTAAGTTGAAGGCTAGAACTGGCTTGTTTAATTCCGCCAATATTTTTTGCATTAATATAACCAATACTTTGCAAGGACTTCTCTGCTTTGGCTGATCTTTTGCCGCTTCTACAATATAAATATATTGCTTGGTCTTTGCTCTCAGTTGCAAACTCTATTTTTTGCAAAATCTTATCTAAAGGAATATGTATCGCTGTTTCAATATATCCATCATTCCATTCAGCATCCGTTCTTACATCTATAAGAATTGGATTTGATGCTTGAGCTGTTTCAAGCTTGTCTTCTGCAAAAGCTCCAAAGCTCCCAAAGACCATCAATGTAAGTAATATTTTCTTCATAACAAATGCTCTAACAAATAGAATGGTGGAGCTAGGCGGGATCGAACCGCCGACCTCTTGCGTGCCACGCA
>Ga0233434_1000083_pt1 | contig 127151 bp, 66 predicted proteins | sample SI_122_August201_4_FD_182738 | JGI IMG/M metagenome (GOLD analysis project Ga0233434, IMG submission 182738) | Seawater microbial communities from Saanich Inlet, British Columbia, Canada - SI_122_August2016_120_MG | ecosystem: Environmental > Aquatic > Marine > Inlet | place: Canada: British...
ACTAGAAAAAGAACTTAAAACTAAGCGTATAGAAAAATAAAGATGACTTCAATGATTCAAGCACTAGACCAAAAAAGTAAATTCAGAGTTGGAGAAAATGCTCATGTAGAATACTCATGGCAATCCGACGATCTAAAAGAGAAAATAGTTAAATTTTATTTTCAACTAGTAAGAACTGATGATATGAAAAAATTAAAGTTGGAATATGAAAGAATGTTAGATATTATCTATTCAAATCCAAAAAAATATCTGAACCAATTATCAATGATTTATAAAATTTTAGCTAATTGTCGGGATTGTGATAAGGGTAAAGGAGAAAAAGATTTAACATGGATGATGCTGTTATCTCTTTGGAGTAGGCATAAAGAGGCCGCGTACTTTTTATTTGAGAAAATTGTTATAATTCCAAATGATCACCAATTGGGTTCTTGGGCAGATGTAAAATATTTTTGTGGATATGTAAAAAATACGACTGGAAATAAGGAACATCCATTTATTTTATGGATTATTGATTTATTTATTTATCATTTAAATATTCAATGGGACGCATTAACAAACAAGAAAAAAGATATACCTATTCATTTATTGGGAAAGTGGGGACCTAGAGAAAAAAGTAAATATGGATGGTTACACGAAATGATAGCATATAAGATGAACCCAGAATGGATTGTAACTGGAAATATATCAAACAATTTAAGAAAGGCACAATTGAAATGTAAGATTACTCTAACAAAAAAATTGACTACATTGAACAAATATTTGGATACTCCACAGATTAAACAGTGTAATGGAAATTGGAGATTTATTGATTTTAGTAAAGTTACTAGTATTACTATGAAAAATCAAAAAACTTCTTTTCAAAATTTCAAAAAGAATTCAGATAAAAGTGAAAGGTGCGATAAGGAGGATAGGCGCCAATGTGCAGAAAATTTTTCAAATTATATGAAAAAAGTTAAAGAGGGAAATGTAAAGATTAATGCTAAAAGATTAAATGTTTATCAACTTGTACAAGATGCGTTAATAAATAGAGAAAATATGGAAAATAGAGCAGTGGTTGAAGAACAATGGAAAGAAAATAGTAAAAAAAATAGAAAATTAGGGAATATTATCCCAATGGTTGATACATCTGGTTCTATGGAATGTGACGATTGTATTCCCTTATATAATGCAATGGGATTGGGGTTACGGATATCTGAGAAAACCAGAGACGCATTCAAAAATAGAATTTTGACATTTGATAGAGAACCTCAATGGTTAAAATTTGAGAATGACCAGTCGTTTTGTAGTAAAGTTTATGATTTGAAAGAAGGAAGTTGGGGAATGAATACCGATTTTTATAAAGCATTGGATTTAATATTAGATGTATTGGTATCTAATAGCATTCCTCCAAAAGATGTTGAAGATTTAACATTGGCTGTATTTTCAGATATGCAAATTGATGGATATAATGGAGCGACAGTAGAAGATTTAAATTCCATGTTTGTTAGAATTGAGAAAAAATTCAAAAAATGCGGATATTCTATTCCTCATATATTATTTTGGAATTTGAGAAAAACTGATGGTTTTCCTGTAAAAACAACTCAAAAAAATGTTACGATGTTATCCGGGTATAGTGAGTATTTATTAAATGTTTTATGTGAGCGAGGAGTTGATGAGTTGAAAAAAATTACACCATATATCCAACTTAAAAATATATTAAATAATGATAGATATAAAATATTTGATGAATTTATGAAAAATTTTGCAGAACCATAAATATTAAATTTTTATTATATAAAATATTTTTTAAATCTAAATGAAAATAGCCTTATTAGGTATGAGTAAATTAGGACAATCATTATATCAATTTTATCATCTAAAAAAAAAAATACCTACAAAAATAAATATAGATACTTGTTTAGATACCGATATTATTTTTATTTGTTTAAAAACAACATATTCTTACTTATTTAAACAGTTAGATAAAAGTGAAATATTAAAAATATGTTCCACATTAACAGAAAAAAATTATAAGGGTATTATTGTTATACATTCATCTGTTGAACCGGGGACCACAGAAAAATTATCTCAAATGTATTCAAATTTAAAATTTATGCATAGTCCAATAATTATTAATAATAGAGACTTTTATAATAGTATCAATAATAGAAAAAATATCATTATAGGTAAACCAGAAAGCGGACGCCTTGAAGATATGTATAAAGTTAGAACATTTTTTGAAAATATGTATAATAAAGAGGTTACCATTCATTGTTCTAATTCTAGTGAAAGTGAAGCTACAAAAATTTTTTTTAACAGCTATAATGCTGTCAAATTACAACTATTTAATGAATTTTATAATTTTTGTGGAAATAAACATATTAATTATCATAATGTAAAAGAACTAATGATAAAAAATAAATTAGTAATTGACAAAAATATTAATGTTCCCGGATATGATAAAAAATTAAGTTTTAGTGGAGAAAATTTACCAAATGATATTACTGCTTTAAATAGTATGTTAAAAAAAAATAAATTAAAAAATTACATAATAGATGGTGCTATAAAAGAGCGAAATGAAATGCGTCCAATAGATTTTCAATTAGAATTAGATAAAACTAGCAAACAATTGGCTATTTTATTAACTGAAAAATCATAATTTTTTTGATATTATTTTTATTTCAATATAATATCTAATGTCAAATATTACTACGGGTATAATAGGAATGGGATTTGTAGGAAGCGCCATTTATAAATCTTTTAAATTACTAGAAGTCAACGTGAGTGGATACGATAAATATAATGATAGAGGTAATGTAGATAGTCTGGATAAATTATTAAATAAAGATATTTTATTCTTATGTCTGCCTACTTTATTTAGTTACAAAAAAAATGAATATGATAAATCAGCAATTGAAGAAGTGTGCAAAAGTTTGTCAGAAAATAAATATAATGGTTTAGTAGTTATAAAATCTACCTTAGAACCTGAATTTTGTGAAAAAATATCAAATAAACATCTTAATTTGAATATATGTCATAATCCCGAATTTTTAACCGCAAGAACTGCTTTTACGGATTTTCATAGTCAAGAACATATTGTTTTGGGAAAAACTCAAATTTGCGACTTAAAACATTTTAAAAACTTAGAATGGTTCTATAAAATTACTTACCCTAATGCTGAAATTAGTGTATGTAGTTCAACAGAAAGTGAATCAATGAAAATTTTTGTTAATAGTTTTTATGCTTCCAAAATTCAATTATTCAATGAATATTATTTATTGTGTCAAAATAATGGTTCAAATTATAATAAAATTGTAGAATTAATGTTAAAAAATAAATGGATCAATCCAATGCATACGGTGGTTCCGGGAACCGATGGTAAATTAAGTTATGGTGGTGCGTGTTTTCCAAAAGATACAAATGCTTTATCTTGTTATATGGAAAAAAAAAATGTATATAATAAAGTTTTAAAATCTATTATTGAAGAAAGAAATTTACTTAGACAAAACGACTTGAAAAAAGAAAAACAACAATAAATTTTTATTATATTTTTTATTAAGAAAATATAATGAAAACGATACTATTTGCAAGTTACAAGTTTCACTTTATTAAAGAATATATTGATTATTTAAAAACAAAAAGATATAATGTTTTAATTGATGAATGGGATGGTCACGACAAGCATGATGAGAAAAAAAGTGAAGCCCTTTTAAGAAAAAGTGATGTGATTTTTTGTGAATGGGCTTTACACAATGCCGTATGGTATTCAAAGAAAAAATTACCACATCAAAAATTATATATAAGATGTCATAGATTTGAATTAGACCGGGGGTTCATGTGGAGAATTAAATGGCATAATGTGGACCGTTTAATTTTTGTTGCACCTAGTGTTAGATATAGAGGAATAGAATTATTTAATCATATGAAAAGAAAAACTTCATTAACATATAATTATGTAGATACTGCAAAATACTATTTAAGAAAAAAACCAGATTCACGATTTCATATTGGAATGTGTGGTTGGCATAGAAGATTAAAAAGAATGGATATTGCTATTAAAATTTTACAAAATTTGATGAGACATGATAAAAGATATAAATTGTATTTTAAAGGTATCTCTCCCAAAGAGATTGGATGGTTATGGAATAATAAAGAAGAAAATCGTTATTTCACAAAAATATTTAAATTATTAGATGAAGATAAAGAATTATCAAAAAGAGTAATATTTGAGCCCCAGGGTGATGATGTTCATTTATGGTTACAAAATATAGGTTATATTTTATCTTGTAGTGATATTGAAGCTTCTCATCAAGCAATTGTAGAAGGAACATGTAGTGGTGCTATTCCGTGTTTAGTTGGGGGGTATGTTGAAAAATATCGTGCAAAAGATATGTTTCCCAGTAGTAGATGTTTTGGCTCTATAAAAAATTTATGTAGAAATATTCTTATACTTAATAATTTAGAAAGTAGAAGAAAAATAGAAACAGTTCAATCAATGAACTATGTTAAAAATAAATATAATAAATGTAAGATATTTAAAGTGTTGGATAGTTTAATAGTTTAATTATACCTTTCTCAAAATTAATTTTTGGATCATATGACAAATATGTTTCAGCTTTAGTTATATCTGCATTAGAATGTGGTATATCACCCGCTCTATTCTCTCCATATATAATTTCACCTTTGTATTTCAATTCTTTTTTCAGAATATCTACTAATTGATTTAAACTTACTCTTCCCCCAGCACCTATGTTAAAAACTTGTCCAAAACAGTTATCATCTTTTGTTTCAAGTGCTTTCAAATTTGCTTGAACAACATTTTCTACATAAGTAAAATCTCTGGAAAATTTCCCATCTCCATTTATAGTTGGAGGTTTATTATTCTTCATAAGATTAATAAATTTCGGTATAACAGCGGCATAAGCTCCGTTGGGGTCTTGTCTAGGTCCAAATACATTAAAATATCTCAATCCAATACATTGCATACCATAACATTTTGTAAATACATTCGCATATATTTCATCTATTTTTTTTGTTGCAGCATAAGGGGATAATACTTGTCCTATATTATTTTCTATTTTTGGCAATGTATTATTGTCACCATACACACTAGATGAAGACGCATATACAATTTTTTTTATACCTTCTTCATTCGCAGCTATTAAAACATTTAAAAATCCATTTACATTTGATTTATGAGATGATAATGGGTCATTTATAGATCTAGGCACCGAACCTAAAGCGGCTTGATGCGTTATCATATTTACTCCTTTCATTACTCTACGAACTTTTTCTAAATTACAAATATCTCCATATACAAATTCAAATCTATCTTTCCATTTATCATTTATAAATGGTTCTAAATTTTTTATTTTACCCGTAATTAAATTATCTATTACTTTAACATTGTAATTAGTATTTAATAGTAAATATTCAACAATATTTGAACCAATAAATCCCGCACCACCTGTCACTAAAATAGTTTTCATATATATTATATAAATAAACTATTCTACTATGTTTTTTAAATTTTCTTTATCAGCATTTTTCTTAAAATGTTTTTTTATAAATTCATAACAGTTTTTTGACATTTCATGCCAGCTATTAAGTTTAATACTATATCCTTTTGCTATCATGTGTGCTACATTTTTAATATTTCTTTCCCTATTTAAATCTATAATATCTAATATATCCCAGCTACCTAAATCATATTTTTTTTTATTATAATCAACAATATCACATAAAAATCCTGTTTTATCATTTTCAACATATTCATTAACGCCATTTATATTTGTAGAAAGAACTGGTATGCCCATACTCATTGATTCCAAAATTGTGAATGGAACTCCTTCTGATATACTAGTTAATATTGAATAATCACATTTCAATAATATAGTTAAAACTTTTTCAAAATCTACTTTACCAAAATAATGGACATTCTTATAATTTTTATAATATTCATTTTTTCCATCGCCTAATATATATAAATTTAACTTGGGGATAATAGTTTGTATTTTTTTGAATGCTTCTAATAATATATCTACATTCTTTTCTTTACTTAATCTACCTATAAATACTATATTGTATTTGAATTCGGTATTATCATGCTTGAAATATTTTATATCATCTATATGATTTATAAATTTTTTGATATTATTTTTTACTCCTCTTCTCATAAAAATCTCTTTATGTATATCATTTATTGTAAATATTCTATTTATATAGTTAGAACTCTTTATTATACTTAAATTAAAGGGATCATTATGATTATGAGTTATATAGTCTACTTTATTTTTTAATAGATGATTTATGTTTTTTAATTCGTTCCATTTATTATTTAAAACCCTAATATAATTTCCATTATTTATATGTTCTACTATTGCACCATATCTTTTTATTTTTACTATATCTAAGTTATGTATATCATTATCACATCTCATATCTGTCCTGAAATCAAATTTATCTCTTCTGGCAGGCGCTAATGATAATATCTTTATTCTATAATATTTTGATAAATTATCATAAATTTGTCTAGCTGTTTTTTGATTGCCTCCGTATCCAGATATAATTTTTGTTACTAATAATATTTTTTTTGTTTTAAAATAATCTCTATTTTTTCTTGCAAATGTTAATATTTTATTACCTATGTTACCCATTTCAGTACCTTCCAAACCTAATTGAAATGCTATAATTCTTTTAAATTTATTATAATCTATTTTTATATCTGTATCTAATACTTTACAAAATTGCCTATTTATGTCATTTTTTTTTAATAAACCTTTATTAACAGCTATGGTAAAATAATCTAAATGTAACTTATTTAATGGGAAAAAATATGACCATAATCTACATTTACCATATAACCAATGTAATTTCAAAGCGTTAAAATCATCTAATTTTCTTGAATTATGACCAACTACTTTATCGCTCATATAGTTTATATTATTTATAATATCATTATAACTTCTTAATTTGTCTCTTTTATTTGTTCTAGTTAATAATACCATTTCTTTATCATTACTACTATTCATTAAAAATGACATTGTTGTGTGTCTTTTAAACGCAACTTCAATATAATAATCTCGCAATATTTTTTTATAATCGTGTATAACTGTACCTTCACGAACCCATATATAATTTACACCTCTCTTTAATCTTACTGACTTAGATAATTCATGATAACTATAATTTTTTAATTCAAGTGTTTGAAAATTTTTCATAAATCCACGATACCCTCTAGCATATCCCATACACGTAGATAACCTACAATTTATTATATTGTTTCTGATAGAATAATAATTTCTTAATTTATTTAAATCACAATAAATTTCATCTTTTTTAAATTTTATAATATAACTATTTTTTAACATATTCAAATCTACATGTTTTGTAATATCTTTTAAAGTATTCAAATCTTTATATATCCAACTATGGGTATTTTGTATTTTCATAGTTACATCAAATTTATAGTTCAATAAATCACTAGTTCTTACATGTGAAAAGTCATTTAATATTTCTTTTCCTAAATATGTCTTACCATTTATTCTAATATCTGATAAATTTAATGGTAACGTTAATGGATTAAAAATTTTTTTACTATTGTAAATATTAATATATGTTTGAATATCTATTGGAATTAAATAAAGATTTGGCATAAGTAAGTCATTTAAATATAGTTTTATCTTATCATCTATCACTAAAAATTTCCTATAACCTTTGTATTTTTCATATATCTTTTTTATTGTTCTAACATCGTTTGTAAAGATAACTAAATTATTATCGTTGTTACTTACATCTTTATTCCAATCTTCGTCTGTTAAAATAATTTTATCTTTTATATCTCTTGTAACATACTCTAATACATTTTTATCATTATCTTTATTTACAATTATTATCATTTATTCTATTATATAATTGATAGATAATAGACTGAAAAAAAAAATTTAAGTAAAGGACTTTTCAACGGTATCTTTTTTATTTATAGCCTCAACTTCATCAATAGATAAATTTAGTACATCATATGGTTTCCATATATGTTTAAATAATCCATTTTTAAACCATGGTTTCAAATTACCTGACCAATCTAAAACATCTGCTTTTTTTAATTTATCTTCCGGCCAATTTTTTCTTAATGACCCGCAATCTGGCAAAGGATTAATAAATTGTATTATATCACCACTTTCTTTATGAAATACTATATTTTGTAAGCTCATTGTAAATAACTTATATAGACCATCCTTTTTTTTATTATGAACCTTCACTATATTTTCTATTTTTCTTAATACATTTTTCCATTTTTTACAATTAGTTATAAATGGTGCACCCATATATAATGGTACTTCCATATCTACATCATAACCTAATAATTTCTTCCAATCATATTCTTTATTTATAATATAACCTAAATTTGCTTTTAGTTTTTCTTTATTTAATTTTAAAGAATAATATGTTTTTGTTATTTTTATATCTTTTAATTTTTCATATAAATCACATTGAGTTATTGAATCACTATCCAAATATATTAATTTTTCATAATCATATAATTCACCTATCAACAACCTTGAAAAATTAGCCAAATTTAATAAATGATTTCCTCCTTTATAACATTTTGAATTTTTTATTTCTTTATTTATCAAATTTTCATGAATATAAACAGACGAATAATTAACTTCTTGTATTGTTTCATTATATTTTTCTATTAATTCACTAAATTTTTTTGTGGAATTATATGGTATTATAAAATTCATAAATAATTTGTCTAAATTATTTGTATTTTTGACTACAGAATGTAAAGCAGCAAACATTGCTACAAAATAATTTTCATCACTACATAATAAACAGTTAATAAAACTATTATTATATTTAAATCTACCAAATTTATAACATTCCAAATCCATATTACACTCATTTTCTGAATATAAAGTATAATAATATTCATTTGAATCAATATTCATACATATAAAATTATTATTTCCATATATGTAATATTCATAATTATTATACGGGGACAACATGTTTGTTATTGATAATAACATTTTCTCTTCTTTCTTTTTTTTATTTATATGAATTGTTACATTTCCCTTCATACAAATTTTACCTTCTTTTAATATTATCATAATAAATTATTAATATTTATTATAATATCACAAAATTTTAAATTAACTGTTGCATTTTCTCAAGATAATTATTATAACATATATTATTTTCAAATAACTCTATATTTTTTATTATATTATTCTTATAAGAATTATAGTGTTTTCTAATCATGTGAATATTATTAATCAGATCTACAAAACTTGAAAACTTTTCACCAACTTTACAATCAGTTATTAATTCACAAAGATCTTTTCCGCCACCTGGGTGATCTATATATAATACTGGTAATCCACATAATAACCCTTCTATTACATGATTTGGACAGGAATCATTTATTGATGCTGTTATATACATATGACATTTTCTTAATTCATCTGCTAACTCTTTTCCTTTATATGGGCCTACAACTTTCACTTCATTTTTATATTTATCGTTAAATTTTCTACCTATAAAAATAAATTCTATACCGGAATGTTTTCTTTGTGCGTATTTCCATAGTCTATAATATATATCATACCCTTTATTAATATTATCACTCCAATGATGCGTCACTATTTTTATTGTTTCTTTATGATTTAATGTCATATCTTTTAAAGGATAAAATATTTTTGAATTACCTCCATTATATATCACACAATTATCTATTTTTTTCATTTGTGGATATTTATCCAAATAATATTTTCTTATAAAATCGCTATTATAAATTAAAAAATTTATATTTTTATGATTTCTATATATACACATTTCTCTAGAATTTTCTGGTTTCACATTACTTCTCGTCACATCACAATCATTTACTCTTAACACTATTTTTGAATTTAATTTATATTTTAATTTAAAATCTATAATATCTTTCAAACCAAATTTTTTATATTTACCCGGAAAAGGATCTATTATTAAAAACATATTTATTGTTGAATTCAAATTATATTCTACACATACATTATTATTTCTTAAATAATTTACTATATTATATGTAAATATGTTTCCTCCTCCATACGCAACATCTTCAGGTCTAAAATTTATAAACACTTTATTTTTTTTATAGCAAGAAAATTTTAAAAATTCATCATAGAAATTCTCTATATGATTATTATCTATTGTTAATTTTTTTACATTATTATACAATTTATCAATATTTGGTAGTGCGTTTTTATAAGTTAAATAATCGTTCATATCATATATACTTTCTTTTGGTAATAATTCGCTTGCCACACCTACATCCGTGGATATTATAGGTGTTTTTGACATTGGTGCTTCAAATATAGATCTAGGACCCCCTTCCACCCTAGCGCTAACTAAATATAAATCCAATGTATTATATAATTCATTTATTTCATGTAATGAAATCATAGGAAAATAATAATATTTTATATTATGTTTCTCAAATTCTTGTTTTAAATATTCTCTCCTTAATCCCGTTAATATAACTTCAACATTCTTTTCTTTCTTCATATCCAATATTATTTTTACAAATATATCGGGTCCTTTTGATAATTTTGGATAATATTCTAATTTTATATTACTATTAAATTTGTTACATTCCTGACATTTGTTACTATCATCTTCTCTATTATAATTTTTACAAAACGTACACATCCAGTATTTTTTCCCTTCTGTATCTTTTTGAAAACTGCCTACTAAAAAAGCATCTTTTGATAGTTTATATTTTTCTCTTAATAAATTTTTTTCTTTTATTTCATAAAAATCTTCTGTATTTACCCATAATGGATAATTAAATATTATTTTGTTATGATTTAATTTTAATAAGCTGTTTTTTGTTTTTAAACAAATTGTATGATAAAAATTTACATATTCTTCTAAAAATTTAAAAATTTTTTCATATTCTCCTGTTTTCTTTTTATCTTCGTCAATATGATGCATTGTTGCTACTACTCTTCTTTCTTTCAAAAAACTCATCCATTCTTTATGATTTTTAAAATTTTTTGGATAATATCTCATATTCCAAGGAGCCAAATACCATATTATATCGGCTTCTTTGGCATTTTTTGTAACTAAATTTCCTAATCTTTCCGTAAATTCTTCTTTCAATACATCGCATATCCATTTCTGATTTTTAAATTCGGGATGATTTAATGGTATCTCATCTGATATGACAAATATCTTTTCATATTTATTATTATTATATCTTTTCATCATTCTTACTAATCTATCTACATATTTTTTTGTTGTATGATTTTTTACCCATTCTTTTGCCTTTTCACATTTTTTTTTCATAATATTTGGATTATTCAAATGATATTTTATATTTTCTATAATTTCATTTTCAGGTGTATCCAGGTCGGCTTGTAATATAAAATTTGATATTTCATCAGCATCTTCAAATGGTAAATCTCCTAACATTAGTGAACCACACATTGGTATTTCTACATATTTCCCCAATCTGTATTTCCATTTTGATGTACATACTACACATATCTTTGAACGATTTATTAATTCCGAATATTGTATCAAATCACAGTCTGTAAATCCTTTATCGTGGCTATATGGGGGTCTTTTATGATGATATATATTATATTTTTTTAATGTTGTATCTTTGTGTTTCATCAAAATATCATATAATCTTTTTTTTAATGGATAATGCTTTGGCTTTATTACTCCAGATATCAATATATCTATATCTTTCTTCTTCTTTTTATCATAAAATATCTCAGGATTTGCATGATGTGGGTTATATTCAAATCTTTTATCTGTTCCTCTATCATTTTTATATACTTCATCTTTATATTTCAAATAATCATTTCTGTGATGACATATTATTAAATTACTTCTACTAATATTTATTTCTTTCTGTGTCCATCTTGTATCCCACATCTCGTTATATCTGATACATTTTGGATATGGAATCAATTCAAAACTTTTCCTAGTTATATTATTTATTTCATTCAATGGTTTATACCATAATATAAAATCAAATTTTATATTCATATCTAATATATTTTTATCTATTGATGTTGATAATTTATAACTAGTCCACCCTGGTCCTGTAAAATATACATCTATATTTTCATATTTTAACAGTTCATATATTGCATGAAATCTTACACGCGACTGCTTTTTTATAAAATATGTCAAATCTACAAAATATAATATTTTAAAATTTTCTTTCTTTCTTTTATGTATTGATTTCATCATTATTGTGTTTATAAAATTCTTTATTTGGTTTCGGATAATTCTGTCTTTTACATTCAAATAATTAATATCTATTATTGTATTATTATTATTTTCTAGTATTTTATTTGTTATTTTACAACCATTAAATAGTGCTTCTATTGATACATTACTACTTGACTCATAATAACTATCTTGTATTATATATTGTATTTTTTTGTAATATGATTGCACTCTACTATAACTCATCAATCCTTTACAAATAAACCCCTTTTTCTTATATATGTCCGAACCTTCTCCTATTAATATTATATTACTTTTATTTACATTAGCATCTAATATTTTATTTATCATATTTTCTACATTTTTTATTTTTCTTTCAAAATTACTCACTATTATTCCATATTTATATGGCCTTGATTCCCATATTGGGTCTTTCTTTATATATTCATTATAATGCTCTACCAAAGATGTATAAAATATATATAAATTATTATAATTATAATGTTTCTTTAATAAATCATATGTATGGCTACTATTTACAAATATTTTATCCACTTTTTCTATTTGTTCTATTACATTCTTATTTATACATCTATTAAATTCTTTATCATTCAAATGAACATAATATTTATTTAAATTATTTTTAAATATCCCCCCTACAAAATACCATACTGGACAGTTGAATAATAATTTGACATTACAATTATATAATGGACTTTTCAGTATTATCAAGTCAGGAATAAAATCTAATTTTGTTAATTCACTCGGTATCTTTGACATATCTACTATCTTATACTTCCCCGTATTATCATACTTCTTATGTTTTGCTGTTAAAAAATTATAATATAGTGTATAAGTCTTGTGATTATTTATAGTAAAAAACTCTTGTAATTTACTACAATTTGTAGCTGCACCACCATAACCAGGATAATCCCCACATATAAACAATATTTTTTTGTAATTTATTGTTAATCTTAACATTGCGTTTATATTATTATATATATCCTTCAACTTTTCATTATCAATATCATTATTATACATATTAATTTTTACTTTATTTAATACATCAAATTTTATATTTCTCTTTCTTTTTTTTAATTTCATATCATTATAATCTAAATATTTACTACTTGTTTCTATTATATACTTTTTTGAATGATTTGTTACTCCCAAATCCTTAATCAGATAATCAAATATTTCTTCACTTTTGAATATTATATTATTTGAACCTTTCAATATTTTTATTATATCTGTTTTATTATAATTATCACTATTTACACAATAATCAAACTTTATTGAATTATAATTACTTACTGTTTTAATCTCATCTGTAAATGTTTTATAATTAATTTCTGGACTATTTATTATTATATGTTTAATATTCTTCAATCTCAATATTTTTAAAATTAATTTTTTTTCAAAATATAATATTGTATAATTATTACTAGTTTTACTGGTATTAGTTATATCATTTTCTTTATTAAAAGGATTCATACACAATAATATGTTGTCTTGATTTAATGTCTCATTCGTTATTTTTTTTATTTCTTCTTCATTCCATATCACATATAATTTTACCATTAATATTAATATAAGTTTCTATATAAAAATTACACAAAATATATAAATAATGAATAATATTAATTTTGACATTTCTTTCGGAACACTTCCGATTAATAATATTCCAATTAATTCTGATTTTAATATTGATAACAATGTACGAACCCTTTTCCGCACTAGAATTTTAAATTTGCTTAATCTTTCTTTATCGGGTGAATATGATTCTAATAATATCAATAATTTCATTAATAATTCATTATATCAATCTAAGAAAAGGTACAAAAAAATTATATCTGCTAAAGGTAAAGATATGTTATCATATATTAAATTTAACGCATCTTTAAATGAACATATATGTCCTATTATGCAATTACCGTTTGAAGAAGATGAAGAAATTATACAACTTCCGTGTCAACATTGTTTTAATAAAGAAGGTATTTTAACTTGGATTGAAGAAGAATCATCAAAATGTCCCGTATGTAGATATGAATTACCATATGATGAAATTGAAATTAAAAATAATGACATTTCTACTAATGACATTTCTGATAACAATATTAATACTCCATCACTAAGTGACATTTCTGATAATATTTTTCAAACCGACCATGTTTTACCTAATTTATTTAATGATATACTTAATTGGTCTAATCAAAGACATAACAATTCTCCAGAAGAAAATTTTGATAGTTTATTTTCGGCACATAGACCATACAATCCATATTCTATAGTTAATAGTTCAATTTACAATAGAGAACAATATGAAGAAGAACAAATTCAAAGAGCTATAATGGCGAGCTTAAATATTGAAAATGATGAAATAGAACCAGAAGAGGTTGATTAAATATCATCCCAATTTACATCTGTATCTTCTATCTGCTTGTTATCATCTTTATTCATTACTATATTTATTTTTGGTGTTTCCTCATCTATATCGTGTGTAAATAATACACCACCGTCTTCTTTCTCCTCTAATGCTTTCTTTCCATTATTCTGCCACAATATTTTCTCATTAAATCCATCTTTATTCTTTAATTCTTCCTTATGATAATCATTATAAACAAATAATAAATCGCATTTTGGCACTTTTCTTGGTGCTACTACTTCCCATTCTCTAATACCTACTAACAATAAACCATTCAATGTTACTGAATTATCTCTTCTATTTCGTCCTTTAAATTTCCGCCTTATTATTAACAATCTTATTACCTCATCATTGCAATATACTTCGCACATTCCATTTCCAAATACTTTTGTTACTATAGCATACATCTCTCCGTCATTTTGTTTTGCGGTTCTTAATTTTTGTCTTGTCATTGGTTGATTGTTTTTGCTTGCCATTTTCTTATGACGATTTCCTCCTTTCTTATTTTTAACCATCTATATATTAGAAAATATATGTTATTATTTATATATCAATTTTTTTATATATATGCCTTAACCATTTATTCATTGTCACTTTTTCTTTCATGTCTCTCAAACTTTTCATATGAGTTTCCATGTCCTGCTCGTCTGGTTCATAACCATAGCTTTCATAAAATTTCTCTTGTAAGTCTATATTATCAAACTTTATTTCTTTTCCTTCAAATGTTCCCTTATGTATTTCTATTCTCTTTCTCCATATGGGAGAGAAGTTCGCATAATATTCCCAATTATATAAATAAGATTTTATGTAGTGATCATCCTCATATCTATCTAATTTAAAACATCCTATCGTATTACTTATTTCATACTTTCTTCTTTTCTTTAATATTTTCCACGCTTTCTCTCCCATATCATTATCTTCTATCAACATCTTACTTTGTTTATTCACCAATCTTTTATTTTTTTTCCATGATATTCTATTATTTTCTTTTTTCACATTTATTCTATTTATCTCATAATATTGTTTTGCTATTTCTATAAATCTTTTTGGCGATGAACCTATACTAAATAAATTATTTATTACTACTAGTAAATAACTTATTGGTCCCTTATTTTCTAACCATAACTCGTAGTCAACTTTAATTTTTTTATCCCATTTTGGTTTTATTTCTTTGTAAAACCATTCATATATTGTAAATATATATTTCCAACTTTCATCCTTAAATCCACTATAATAATATTCGCTTATCCAAAATATTGTTTTTTTTATATCTTTCTTAGCTAATAAACTTTCCAAAAAGGAAAATAATACTTCATCTGCGTTATATAAATATCGTGTAAATGTTAATTGTTTAGCCATAATACAAATTTCGTATATTATATTTTTAATATCAATTTTTACAATTTTTTTTAGGACGATATAGTATAATATGCCCAACGCATGGTTAGCTCACGTAAAAGAAACTAGGAAACAGATGGCCGGACAACCTTTAAAAGCAGTTTTAAAGGCAGCCGCGAAGACATACAAAAAAAAAAGTAAAAAAGGTGGTGGTGTTGCATCAAATGCTGCAAGTTTTAGTGGTAACAGTGGTAAAGAAGGTATGAACCCTAGTGGTTCTGCTGATGACGAGGAACTGGCGCCTCCCAACTCCGGCGAAACCGCACCTCAAGTAGATCCGCAAGCCGGAGGAAGAAAAAAACGAAGAAAATCCAGAAGAAAAAAGAGCCGTAAATCTAGAAAAAAGAGCCGTAAATCTAGAAAAGGTAAAAAACGTCGTCGTAAATCTAGAAAGAAAAGAAAAAGTCGCAGACGCAAACGCTAAGTAAATTGATAACAAATTAATTTAAATATATTAATTCAAATATATTTAAATATGATTGATGACCATTGGGTTTACGCAAACTACTCACCCGCACAGGAAACACGCAACGCAATGAACCACGCGCGACTAAATTCCACAACCGGCGGACCATGGTATGAATCAACCGGACCATGTTCTCCTCAAGTCAGAGATGATGTTTATAATAAATATTTTAAAGGTAAAAATAATTCAGAAAAAAGATCTATAGATATTCAAAATATTTTAATAGATGTTGTTCCTAATCATAGAAAAGATTTTGGTTCTTATAGGGGATATTCTATGTGGGGGGGAGAACTACATAATCGTATCAAAATTGAATTTGCGAAAAAATACGCTCAAATGTATAGATCTAAAAGAATACGAGATAAATGTATAAAAGAATGGGTTATTGACAGATTATATCGGTTTCCTAATGGTTTAAGAGTTCCAAAATTAAGAGAAGAATTTTATAACAACGCATAAATTATATTAAAATTAACTTTTTTCTTGAATAGTAAATCTTTTTTCGGTAATTCTGTTTTTCAATTTTTTCAATTGTTTTTCACCCTTTTTAACTTCTAAATTTATTTTTTTTCTATTGTCAATAAATAAATTTGTAACAGCTTGTAAAACCTTAATATCTGTAGATTTTTCATATAATGATTGATTGAATTTGAATAAAGTTGTGTCAATATCTAATCTTTTTTTAGGATTGGGATGAATATTAGTTAATAATAATTCAGTTAAATTTTCAATAAATATATTTTCAATATATCCATTGATATTTAAATAATACAGAAATCTTAAATACATTATAGATAAAGAGTAATTATCCCATGTTATCCAATTTTGTAATAGTTCTTTTATAATAGATAATGTATCAGTATTTTTTTTATATTGCATAAGAATTTTTATACATTGCTTTTCATAATCTTTTAAGAATGTGGGAGAGAAGTTTTTGTATAAAGCTTTATTACTATATACACATTTCTTAGCAATATCCCTAATATCATCATCATCGGGTCTATCATTTTCATTTAATAGGTAAGATATATAATGAACTTCTAACGGCCATAAAAAATAATCTGGAGCAAATACATAAAAATTATATTTTAAAGTTTTCATTTTAACATTAGAAGTCAGTAGTTGTTTCATATTGATAGATAATCCAAAATCTATTAGAATGGGTAATTTTAGATTCTCTTGTAATAATATATTATTACCTTTAATATCATAATGTAAAATATTGTTCTGAATTAATATTTTTATACTTCTTAATAAATGATTGTAACTAAGAATTAAATGGTTAACCACTTCTTTTGTATTCTTTCTTTTAACAATAAAATCAACAAATGGGCCTCCAGCTTGCCATACCATTTTCATATTAACATATGTATCTTGATGTTTTTTTTTTATAATGCTACATTTATTCAATAAATTTGTTTTACTTTTTGAAATATGTATTTTTGAATGATATAAAACTGGAGAGAAATGATTTAAATATCCATTTATATTTTTGATAACTTTTCCAATATTAATTTCATTAATTGCACTTTCGTCATATTTTTGAATTTTTGATGCGTATTTTGATCCTATCATTTCTTCACCTTTTTTATTTAAAGCTGGATTGAATATACAACCAAATCCACCTTCTGCTTCTAAATCTCCACCTATCATAATATTATTTATTAATATTATAATATCTTTATTTGTATTCTTTTTTTTTTCTATGACGGCACAATTTTACATGAAATAAAGTTAATTTATTATTTATATTATTTGGATTGTTAAAATCATATCTGATATTTTCATATAAATCAATATTGTAAAAAATATGAGAAAATATTTGAACTTCTGAGCAGTATGTAGGTTTTCTTTTATTACGCCTAGGTCTATATAAACCATAATCAATAGATTGAAAATAATTACAAAAATCTTTATTATTCCATATATCATCATGATAAAGATTAAATTCTTTACCAAATGAAAATACTTTATTTATAATATTTTTGGAACCTATAAAAATAGTATCAATAGACATAAGTAATTTATTATTTTCTATACAATTTTTTATTCGGTTTTTTATATCAATATCTGATACATTTTTTCTTATTGTTATATCAAAAAGTCTAATAAACATATGAAGGTCATATTTTAAATCATTTTCACTGATATATTCATTTACAATTTTATTAGTTACATATCTTCTATACCATAGATTAGATGTAAAATGGTGTTTTCCACCACGATGTTTGCAATTCTTATCATAACTTACTTTATTATCTTTTTCATGCTCATGATATTTATTTAAATTTTCCCATAATTTTATGAATTTTACATTACAATTATATTTTTTAAATGTATTACATATCTTATCGGTGTTTTTTTGACTATAATTACCACATTTATCTGAAACTATATATACATCTATATCGTTACCATCTAATAATGAATTTTTAATTTCTTTTAAATTTGTTTCCAAATTGTGAGAGAAACTTCTATATTGCCCAAATACAATAATAGCATATTTCATTTGATATTATTATATTTTATGATATTTTTTAAAAATATATTATTATATATGTTTAAAATTTTATCATATTTATACTTTGATCCGTTTAGTGAGTGTTATAGAAAAATATTGACTTTAAGTAGTGATCCTAATGATGATAATATATCAAATATTATTAAAAGGATACCTAGGAAAAAGAGGTCACCATTTGATTATCCGTGTAATTGTGAATTAGACCCTTATTGTATTTATGCTTTTCTGAATCCTAATAATACTAAAGAATTCATAAATATAGAAAATATAGATATATTGCTTACATATTTGATGTCAAAAAAATATGAAATAGATTATCAATTTACGGATTTGATGATAAAGAACCCAAATAATATAGATAAAGATTTGATATGTTATATAAAAAAATTGATTTAATATTATAGTTATTTAATAATATTAAAAATGCCAGAAATTGCAGAACAAATTAAAGAGTATATTGAAACATTCAATGAAAGAGAAAAAATAGCATATGAAATAGCAAAAACACAGTTAGAAACAAGTTTTAATATGGAGAAAAGTATAGGATTTGTAAAATGGAAAAAAAAGATGGGTTATTAAATTTAAATTATAAACTTATATTATTATAATGGATACGAAAATAGAAAGTGCGGATAGTCTAGCAAATAGCCCACAAATATTAAAAGACCAAATGGAAAAGGAAACAGAATTTCAACCTAGTCAATTTCCAGCAGTATCAGATATGATAATAGATGGTGCTAAAGAAGTAGTAGATGCTGTAATAACGACAAAACCGAAACCATCTGAACATTTTATACCCGCTTTAGCACGATTTAATACAGCGGTTCCTAGATTAGCATTAAAAAAATCATTAGATGCTTTTGTAGTATTTGTAACAGTTTTTTTAGATAAAACATTTGAAAAATTTGGCATAGTATTTGAAGAATTAGAGGGCCCAATATATGAAAAAAATATTGAAAAAGGCAAACATACAGCAAGGAAGATCGCGACAGTATATAAAGATATTTTTACTGATCCTGAACTTTTAAGTATAATAAAAGAAATGTTGAAAACATATTTAGACTTTATAAAAGAATTTTTGAGAATGGTTATGTTAATGGTGAAGGAAAGGGCATATGAAGCAGTTGATACGGGATCGCAAGTAGCAGAGAAAGCATGGATAAAATTCGGTAATGCGGTGTTAAATGCTGTACAATCTTTAATACCCGGTGTAGGTAATGTAATGGGATTAATAAGATCTATTCATGGAATTGTTATTGGTGTTCAAGAGGCTAGTAAAAAAGGTATGGATTTTTATTTAGAAACACAAGGTAAATTTATAGATGTAATGAGAAAAGTAAGTCCTCCGGGATTTACCGCGGCACATGCGTCTATTGATGCTTTCAATACAGCCAAAGGTTTGTATGCAAAAGCTACTAAATCCATAGATGATTTAGCGGGATCGGTGGAAGGTCTAGGCGATGGTATATTGGATCCTAGAACAGCCGATGTTGATAAAATTGCAGAAGATATTGAAAAAAAACAGGGAAATATTGATAATGTTGCTAATTCTGTTGAAGATAAAAGAGAAGCACAAAGAAAAGACGATGAGGACTTCAAAAGAAATTATGGTAAAAGGTAATAACTAATCCTCTTTTGTTTTATTAATTTGAAACCAATCTCCCCAACTCACTTCATTTTTAATTTTTTTCTTTTGTTTGTCCCTATTTAATAAAGGTTGGAACAAACTCATTTCTTCTAATTTGCCTTTTCGTGTATATTTATTGGCTTTAGATGGTGCTGAACTTTCTTTTCGGGCACTTCTTTTTTCTTGCGGAGTTTTTAATTTTGCGAATACACTTTCCTCTTCTTCATCTTGTTTAGTTTTCCATTCTTCTATCTTTTTTTTAGTTATTTCTTCTTGTCTTGCTCGTTCCTTTTTATCATTTTCAAGTGTTGTTTTTCTATCAATATAAATATTTTTACAATTAAAAGTTTTTATATATTTTCTAGCAACCGTTTCAAGGTTTTTATATTCAATATTGCTATCAGCCCAATACCAAAAAACTTCATCTTTTTCATTATATTTCATAACAACTATATCATCTGGTGTTTTCGCAAAAACATAATTTTTTTCGCATATTTTTTCATTTTTATCATAAATATCTTCATATGGATATTTATCTTCATAATTAATTGTTTTATCTTCAGCTAAAAGGTCAGTCCATCTATTCGGATTGAATACAAATTTGGCTACATAAATACTAGATAAGAAAAAGCTTATAACGCCAATCATAAAAGTTATAAATAAAGATTTGATAGGATCAATTTTTTCTACATAATAAGCTTTTGCTGTCATGATGGCCATAACTGAATAAAGTGCGTAATACATTTCACGAAACATTTAAATATTAATACATTTTATTATTTAAATTAGTTATTTATATCTTTTAGCATGTTTGCACGACATTCCATTAGGTCATCAATTTCTTTCTTAAGTGTAGGCACTTTAATTTTCATATAAGATTTATTTTTATTATTAGGATGAAGACATACAAGATACATGCCATTGACTTTTAATCCATAATTTTTTTCAAGCATATATTTGTAGGTATTTAATTGTAAAGAGTAATGCCAGTAATTGGAATCCGGTAAATGCTCTATACATTCTGTTTTTGCAAACTTATTCCAACCTGTTTTTTTAATTTCTTTACATCTTTTCCAATCATATAATTCTAATTCGCCATATTCATTCATAAATAACATATCTATACTACCACATATTTTTAACTCCTTATCCCATACTATCATTTCTGTTCTATATGGTAACATATTTGTTTCTCTTTTTACCCAATCGTCAAATCTTAAAAACCATTCAAATTCAATACTTTTATTATCATTATTAATATTATTGTAATAACATTCAATATCATAGTGCATTTTAGTCCCGGCAGCCGCCGCTTCATCGCGATTTTGTTCCCATCCTGCTTTTATTTCATCTGGCGTTTGTCCATAATATTTATTTGACTTATTCCAATTTCTCCCATTCATCATTTTTTTTATAATAGCATCGGCATCAAAATGTCCAAAGTGTGAATGGTTCCATGTTGTTACGCTCATAAAACTATCATCCCCATCAACTGTATAAATATGAGGACCTTCATCAAAATGAACATGTTCATCTCTGTTGTGTTTATTTATTTTTGCTAGATAATCTGGTGCTATCATAATTTAATAATTTAATAATATAATAATATAATAATTATATTATTGTATATCAATTTTCTTAGCATTTATGCTTTAAAATATAACATTAAATAGTATGGGGATTAATTTGGGTTTCTCTCCCAGGTGAGATTGTAAAAGGTAAAAATGAAAAGGGGATTTTGAAATAATATAAAATATTTTATCAAGTATCTGCTTGAAAAACTCTAATCCATCCGATTGGGGCATTAACTCCATTAGGTAAATCATATTCACCAGTATAAATAAAATATCCAGTTTTATTTGGATTTACTATAAAACCAGTGCTAGTAGTTGTAGACGCATTTATAATATATAATTTTTTACCTTCGTGTGGATTACTGGAAGTGTCTAATTCAGTATGATCAGTATCAATATAGAATAAACTAGCTGTATTTGGTATATATATTTTATTTATACCATTTTCAGATATATCTACTATAAAATCGCCAGAATGATAGTGAGTAGTATTTAATAATCTAGCACTAATGTCAGTAATTCTTTCTTCAATGTTTTCAAATTTAGTATCGTTATAATTACTTCTACCCTCTAATGCTTGTAAATCTAAGTCAAATTCGGTATTAATAGCATCTTGCTCATCATGTTGTAGTTGTAGATTTAATATTTTGATTGGGATGTTTTTTAATATATTAAAACTGTTATCTAATATTTCAATTCTTAAAGCATTCTCAGAAACATCTATAGTTGTGTCATCTGCTTTATTTTGAAGATTAAATATATCAACATTTGTAGTTGTTAATTCTTGCTTGGTTAAAACACTATCTTGTTTAATATCATCAATATCTAGAACCATGTCATCAATATCACCAGTTAAACCTGTTATTTTTGTAGAATTATCAGTAATTGTATTTTCAAATGTTCCAACAACAGAAGATAATTGGTTCATTTTAAGACCCAATGAGCTAGAAATATCAACAATAGTTGTATTATATTCTTCTAAAACTAAATTTACGGTTAATAATTTTGCCAATACTACATTTAAACTTAAATCCACATCAGTTAATAATAAAGAATCACTTTGAATATTAGGATGCGACCCAATATTAGTAGTTAGATTTTGCAAAAGTATGTGGTCAAATCTTAAAGTATTTAAACTTAAGTCTAAAATATTTAATTCCAGATTTAGATCTACTATTACATCATTAGAACTGAGAGTGACCCAACTAATATCAGTCTCATCTAATCTACTTTCAACAACTAATAATTCTTCGTTAATTAATTTGTTAGTTTGTTCAATGCTAGTATTTCTTATATTTATTTGATTAATTTGAGTGGTATGCGTATCTAAATTATTTTTATGATTTACTAATGTGGCGTCAATATTATTTAATCTATTTGTTTGAGTATTATTTTCAGCTATAATTATTTCATTATTTGTTTCAATTAGTTGAATATTACCAGTAATATTTTTAAAATCAGCAGTGTCGCTTTCTAATACTGATAATCTTATATCGTGATTTAAAACTAAATTTTGTTGTGAGTTAATTTGAGTGACGGAACCCTGTAAAGATCTTATCCCGCCTTCGTTTGCGGTAATTTTTAATTCTAAATTATCAATTTCAGGTGTAATGCCAATGGCCTTCCATGTATCACCTGTAATATCATATCTATATAATATATTGTCAGTTGTATTTATGAATAAGTCATCTTCCCATCTTTTTCCGTCAGGAAACGAAGAACCCGAATTAATTATATTATCTTCTAAGGTTTCGCCGGCATATGACAAGAAAGTCATTTGAGGACACCACGAAATACTTAATTCTTCGTCCATAAAATCAAAACCAACAAAAGTATTAAAACTACCATCTGTTACTCCATCTATAACTGGTCTATTATACACTTTTTTTATCCCATAACACATAAATATTCCAGCATAATTATAAAATATAGATGAATTTTCAAAAGCATTTACAGGTATTTCAGACCAATTACCTTTTTCTAATTTGCTCCACCCTAATACATTTGAATTTTCCGCATATTTATAAAATCCTCTTGCATAATTTTGATTTTCACCTAAACCCATTTCCATGAGTGGATTCCAAAATCCTATATTATCTGTTACTCTATTATTGTTTTCGTTGCCTGTAAAAATATTTAAAATATCTTGTTCTACTTTTGTTTCTAATGCGGTTATTCTGTCTTTTGCTGAATTCACTTCTGTTGTTAATTCATTTGTTGTATTAACTACTGAGTTTAAAACACTTTCATCAAGTAAATATGGAGCTAATGGTCCTAATGTTTCAATTTCTAATAGTGGTTTTACTAATTGCGAGCTTACATAACCATCAAAATTATATGTTTGAAATAATTTTACTTCGTTATTTCCTCCAAATTCTCTAGCCATTAATTTTATTTCTTTTAATTCATCCCAAGTATCAAATTTACCATTAGCAATATCATTTCCATTACCAATTTCAAAAATAAATTTAAAGTCAGTTGTTTGTTCAATATTTTTTGCGGAAAATGTTCGTCTGAAACTTGTAACTTCTTGATTATCAACATATAATCTCCAATGACTTATGGGATGCGGATCTATTAATGTTGTTAAAGGTCCTATAGCTTCTAATTCTAATTGTGGGGGACGAAATTGATCGGTACCAGCACCATCCCAATGTTGTGTTGTATGAAATCTCCCTTCATAGTCACCACTATATTCTCTTACTCTTACATCAATTGTTTTATTAGAACTCCAATCATTCCACATACCGTAAGCATAATTATTTCCTTGACCAATTCTAAAAGTAAATTCTAAATCTACAACTTCTTCACCATGGCTATTGTCTCTGTAAGTAGTTCTAAAATCAGTAACTTCAGTGTTATCTACATATAATCTATAATGAAATATATAATCAGCATCAATATAAGAAGTTTGAAATTTAAATTTATACTTGAGTTCAGTAGTGCCTGGAGGTGGTCTATAATTTATTTGTGAGCCTGTAATTATATTGTAGCTATTGTTAGGAGACCAGGTGCCAGTTACATTGGTTAATGTAGTAGAACCATAACTAGTGGTAAGGCTTTGTCCTCTACATTGTCCTCCAATTTTTTCTAGTATAGTTCTATTAGTTCCATAATTATTTGTAATTTCTCTATAAGCTATTAAAGCGTTAAAATTGTAAATAACTTGAGTAACATTTTTTGGAGGAATATAATTTATTTTGGACCCATTAACATTTTGATAGCTGGTTGATAATTCTTGAGAACCTGTAACATTTTCTAATGTATATTCGCCCGTAGATGTATAAATAGTTTGACCATTACATTGTCCTGATATTTTTTCAAGAGAAGAAATTTTATCAGTGATGAGAGAGGGTCCAGTACCTTCATTAATATAAACAATGCCACCTTCAGATGGATTAGATGTTCCATAATATAATTTAGTAGGTGGAATATATGATATATATTCATTTCCGTAATATTCTAATTCGCAAATAGCTACATAACTAGTTATTAATCCAGTGAGTGTGGTAGCTTTATTTATAACCAAGCGATAATATCTGTAACTAACTGGTTCATCTAATTTGGCAATAAAGGGTGTATAATTTCCTCCTGAATAATAATCAGTAGAAGTTAAACTATTCCAATCTTTTATAGGATACCAGTTGCTATTATTTAAAGACCCATATAATCTAAATGAAGATGGGGCAGAAGCACCTTGTTGGGAAATAGAACTTCTGGGATATATTTTGAAAAAATATACTTTTTTTGGTTCACTCATATCTGATTGTAACCATTCTCCTTTATAATTATCAAATTGTGTTTGAGTTAATATATATTTACCTTTAGTATCATATGAACCCGATGAAGATAACCAATCACCACTGGTTGTGCTTCCGTTAAACGCATTTGAGTGAGTATAGGAATTACTATATTGTGAAGTTCCGGTAGAAGAGGATGAGAATTTAGTACCGTCATTTGTAACTAAAAAATTTGTTTCTTCGTAAAAGCCGTGTAATTTCAATTCGGACAATTGTAAAGAAGTTCCGCCAGTTATTTTATTAACGACCAATCTCCAAAATTGATATTTATTTGTTTCTGTAATATGTAATTCAAGAGTATTAAATTCTTCATTGACATCATCATAATAATTTACATTACTTAGATCGGTCCAACTATTAATTTTACTCCAATTTATGTTGTCATTTGATGCAAATAATGAAAAATCTTTTGGGCTATTTTCTCCGGCTATAACATATGTATTAGATACATCAAAATAGACATTTAAGGATAATTTATTAACTTGAGCTTTCTTTTTCAAATCTACTTGGACCCATTCGCCAACAACCGCGTCACTGTTGGAACCTGTTGTGAATACTTCATTATTAAAACTAGAATAATTACCATTTACATCATATGATTCTTTAGTCGTCCAGCTTTTTTCTTGTATTGTTTCATAAATCCCTGTGTTTTCAACATATGTCGGTGGTTGTTGTAGAATTATATTATCAAATAAGTTAAATGGTAGAGTAGTATTATCTTCGGAACTGGAAGCAGTAATGGTATGGTTAGCCTCACCAGTTAATAATTTGTCTTGAGTATCTAATTCTTTTACATATTCGGTAGGGATAGTTATAGTTTCTTGTTCAATCGGATTTGTAATAGGAAAATTAGCAATCGTAGGTCCATATAAATCTATTTCAGAAATACCAACAAAACCAGTAGTGCTACTATCAGTTCCATAATTATTATCAATAGCTTGTATGATAATAGCAAAATATTTATATGTTTCAGGTTGGTTCAATATAGCAAAAAACGGATGTCTATTAGATATACTACCATCATCGGCTACATCAAAATAATTAGCTAGATTAAGACCTTCATATTGTTTTAAAACAAGCCAATGAGAATTATCTTCAGATCCTAATATTATAAAATCTTTTGGACAATTAATTCCTGTGGACAATGCGTTTAAAGATATTTTTGTCACGGTTGTTAATTCAGGAAAAGTAATTTTTACATATTCGCCATAATAAGGTCCAATATTAGTGTTTCCTGTATATTTATGAGGCCATGTGTGATAGCCAGTAGAATGAACTGAAGACCAATAAGTGTTGTTACTATTATCAAACAATTGGGAGGAACTAGTGGCGGCAGAAGAAGAAGAAGTTTGATGAGTAAATCCAGTTAATGCTTGTATATTTTTAACAGGAGTTATAGTTTCTAAACCTAGAGATAAATCAATGGTTACATATGGGCCGGTTCCATTAGTCCCGCTTCCGGGAACACCGATGATACCTTCAGAGGAGACACCAAAAGTGAATGGTTGAGTATGTTGTTCGTCTCTATAAAATCCAAAATCTTTACCGTAATTTTCTGTACTTTTTAGAATGAATTTCCATTCGCGTGTGTCATCAATAAATACATTTCTATAATTGTTAGTTAATATATGGTCGTATATAACTTTATAACAATTATCAGTATCATTATAAACAATGATAAAACTAAAAGGAAGAGTGCCTATTTGAGATTGAGTTGATTGATTATTGTCAATTTGTTCAGTATTTGTAATAATATTATTAGAATTATCATTATTAATGATTGATGGATCCCAGGTAGGAATTGTGGGAACGCATAAATTAAGTTTGATGTATGGGTGTTTTTTTGTAATATCGTGACGGTCGTTGGGGGCAATAATTTCAATGGGTGCGTATACCGTTTTTAAAAAAGTATATAATCGGGAGTGGGGGTTTTCATATATAGTATCTCCTCTTTCTTGTGCTTCTTCTTTTAATTTAACACCAGCCACGATTTGTGAGTAAGTTCTAAATTGATTGGGATGTCCATGATTGTAAGAATTATTGTTATTACCGGGAGTTAAATTTAAAAAAGAATTAAAAGGTGCTGTAGTTGAGGGATAAGTACCAGTTTTATAACTATTATTAGAGTTATTAGAAACATATTGAATGGGATCATTTGTGGGTCCATTGGGAACATATTGTGTATCATTAGTGAGGGAACCAGTAAGTCCTTTTTTCCAATAAACATATTTTGCAAACATATTTCTAGAAAGTTTGTTTAGTTGATAAAAATTTTTATTTTGATTGGTTTCATTTAATTCAACAGATAATTGCCAATGCAAATCATCATTATCTCTAACGATATCAGTATTGATGATAGTATCTAATTTAGATGAGGCCCATGTATTGATTGCTGTTTCAACAGTAACATTTGTTACCATAGGACCATTACTAGTTTCACCAATCATAGGATCAACAAGATAATAATGTTTAATTTTTTCATAAGAAGGGATATTTTTTTTTAAGACTGTAATTGGGTCTCTTATAATATTTGATATAGGTTCTTCGTTCCAATTTTTTTTTAAGTCTGTCATAATTCGCCCTAAAGATGATTTAAAACTAATTTCATTTTTTTCTGCGTATGTAAAGGTTGAATTTCCAGAAACTAAAGCATTACCATAACCAGACATATATATATTTATATCATACAATAAATATATGTATTTATAATTAAATTTTTGTTAAATAAATATGAAAAGATGTAAATAATAGAATTATTTTTTTAATTGGTGGTGTAGATATTTGGAAGTATATAATTTTGATAATTTCTATATTCAGTTTGTCTATTTGTGAATTCATTGGTAAGATTTGTATCATTCATATTTGCCCATGGTTCAAAATTCATAAATCCATTAGCAGCACCAACAAGAGTGCCGTTAGACCTATAAAAATAAACCATAGGTTTTTTTATGAAATAGTTTTTATTATTTTTGATACCAATTGCTAAGTATGCGTAAATATTTTCATTATATTTTAAAGTAATTTTATTGAAAGCTCCCCATAAATCTCTATTACCATAATTGTTACTGTCACTCATCTGTTGAGGATTACTATTAACCATTCCATGATAACTATTACTAGTATAATTGCCACTGACATTTCTAATTGAATTATCTCTACTAGTTGTTACAGTTTTCCATAGATCACTTGTTCCCATTGTGGGACTATTAATACCAATTCCGTTAGCTCTTTTGTATGTTCCATTAGCTGCTATAGCTTTTGATATACTCCAACCAGATTGATTTGTGTCGGTAGAAATATTAAGCCAATTCCAATCGCCTGTATTATTACCTTCGCCATCTGGAATACCATGACCAGTTGCTGTTTTTGCGGTTTCTCCGACTTTTAATTGAACATAAGTTACACAATGTCCTTCGGTAAATTCTTCTAAAGTAGGAATATTAGACCTATCATCATTACCAAAAACAACTCTAATAGTTGTTACATCTTGCAAATCATTTTCAGCTAAATGTGGATTAGGCATTTTATATCTTAAATATACCCAACGATAGTTTTCATTATGTTGTTCATCATTTAATTTATTTATTAAAGAAGTTTCAATACCATATTTGCTCATTTCATCAATTGGAAAATGTTGTATTAAGTATGATGTTGAACATAACTTACCGTCATATAAAAATAAACTTAAATCATTTGTTCTCTCATTAAATGAAGTGAAGAAAGTTTCTTCAGGTGTTCCTAATTTTGCTATATTATCACCACCACCATTTTTGCCAGAAAAGTTAGTTAAAGTATTTGATTGTTCTTGTAATGTTATTTCAGTTTTACCGGGACATGGATTAAAATAGGAAGGTATCTCTCCCAGATAAGGGGCTTTTGTAAGAAGTTCAGTCCATGTTTTTGCGTCATATACAAATTTTTTCTGAGATTTCAATGTTGTTAAATCAAAACTTTTCACAGTATTAATATTTTTTACTACAGCATTGCATAATACTTGATTGGAAGTAGAATTAAATTCAGATAGAGTTGTAGTTTTTTTATATGCCTCAGGGGAAATTAATTGAGTTATTATTACATATCCATGCATGCCATTATTATGCCCTCCGGGTCCAACACCAGTAGATGAATTGGTTTGATTTGTCCCTGAATTATAAGAACCACCACCGTATGCTCTACCATACGACCCCCAAGAACCGTAATAATCCCCGCCAGAATATCCTCCTCCACCACCGGGAAGTAAACCACCTGCCCCTCCTCCTCCAAATCCCCCATCACTATCATCCGCCCAATTGTTACTATCACCACCATTCATTGTATTGCTATTCATATGATTTGTATATCCTTTACCACCCCAATTACTGCTATATTGAGCACCATCACTAAAAAACCCACCTCCGGCACCACAATATGCGTCACTTCTATTTGATTGATTTTGACCACCTTGTCCAATATTTCCAGTATTGCTTTCATGAGTTGTTGTATATGCATTACCCCCATCATCGTATTGACCCCAATTATTCTGACCACCGCCACCACCACCACCAGCGATGAGTAAAATACTATTTTCAGTATTGTATGGACTTCTTAAAACAAAAGAACCACCACCACCACCACCGGGTCTATGGTAATAATTATATTCAGTAGAACCTTGTTGTCCGACAAGAATTCTTATTTTTTCTCCTTTAATTAGTTCAAAATCACCAGACATTTTAGCACCATACCCACCCGATTTATAAACAGACGAGTTATTATTATTATAACCACCGCTACCACCAGCAGCACCGTATGCTTCTATTCTATATGTACCGTTTAAAGGAACAGTCCAAACATGTTGTCCATTCCATTCATCTAATAAACTAGAATTATTAATCCAACTATTTGTAGTGTTACCATTTTGAGAAGTGTTATAATAATTTTTCATAGTTGTTAAAGATGGTCCAGTTTTACCAGTTTGATTACAATTTCTAAAAGTAAATGTATCAAAATCAAATAAGCTTCTTCCATATCCTCCGCTACTAATATTACCCGTTGATATACCATTATTTAAATCAAAATTATCGTTATCTAAATGCGAGTCTTCAAGAGGAAAATCATCAGATAGAAGGGATATGTTTCTGTTTAACCAAATATCTGATTTCTGATGTGCATATTTAAAATGGTTAACATTAAATGATACATCAACTTGCCAATGATCTATATATCTAATACAATTTTTTGAATTATCAATACAATCTTTATAAATTATTTCACTCCATCTATTGGCAGAAGTATGCTCAAATTTTAAATGACCAGTGGTATCACTCCATTCTTTATTACTGAAAGATACTTCAGTAAATGATTTATTGGTTTCTAATTCTAAAGGACAATCGGATTTGTCGTGTGGAAAATATTCCCAATTAGGGTCTTGTCCCGAAATATCATATCTGACATTAATATTTATTTTAGTATTAGTAGGCAAATAAACCTCTTCACTATAATCAATTGTATTGTCTTCAATTTCACCTGTTTTAATAGTATAATAATCTCTAATAGGATTAAAATTATAACTTACATCTCCAATATCTACATTTAATTCAGATCCAGATAAATCAAATTCTTCATAGAAAATCCCATCTTCATTATCTGGATGGGCACTTAATATAATAGTAGGATTATTGAAACTAGTATCAAAAATATTGTAAATAGCTCTAGCTTGTATAATTGTATCTTGATTATTGATATCATTAACAGTAGAAATAATTGCTTCTTCAATAGTTGAATATTTTGCGATATCTTCTCTTCGTATATATCTTCCAACATTTTCAATAGAACCGTAATAGCCAGATTGTCTTATAAAACTAATATCATAATGGTATTGGTCTTTTAAAGCCTTTATATAAATATTACCTAATGTTCCAGGTTTTTTATATGCATATACACCATCAAGTTTATTAATTTCATTTATTAATGCGTCTCTTCTTACATCTAATGTGTATTCGGCAGAATTATTAACTAAAAATCCATCAACATTTGGGTTAATATTTTTATCAGGTTGGATTAAATTAATACTATTATCAAATTGATATAAAACAGCATTGCCACTATCATCTAATTCAATATGAAAATCATCTTTCTTTCCACCCATAGTCCATAATAGATGTTCGGGTTCTATAAATGCGATAGGTCTAAAATGTTTATTATTTTGATCATAAAAGAATACTTTATTAACATTTTGATCAATAAATATGTTATAACTCATATCAGAAGTGGGAATAGTTGTTGTCTTATCAATTGTAATCATTGTTTCCCATTCTAATAACTGACTATTAAATCTATATAAGTAATTACTATCTCTTACTTGATCAACATAAATGTTATTATGAATATCAATGCTGGTATAATTTGGGTCCCATCCTATTTCATTACCAGAGGGTTCTAGTGTATAGTCGTATCTAAATAAATGATTTCTACTACTATCAGCATATACAGTGGGATAAAATTTGACTTGATCTTTATTAATCTCCTCCCATCCTATAATTTCTAGTGCCTTTAATAGTGTAGCATTGTAGATTAACAATGTTTTTGTTGTTAGGTCAATAAAAATGTCATCATTTTTTAAATTATTATCAGGTATTTCATTTTTATAATTGATATATCCCATTTGTGTCCAATTATTTGAAGAATATTGTGACCATATATTTGAACTCACATCTAATAATATATCACCACTTTCAACATTTTTATAATTATAACTATGAAGGCTATCTAGATATTTAATATTTCTATGAATTACACCACTATTATCCGTATATTTAAAATATTTATAATTAGTTATTTCACTTGGTAAATTACTTCCCCCGTTATTAGTATCATTTCCGGAAGAGGTGTGCCATCCCCATGAAACAATGGAACCATCATCTTTTATTGCAATAAATGAAGAATTTCCTGCAAAAATATCTAATACACCAGAAGTTAATTGATTTGATACATCATCAGTCCATAAAGTTTGACTTTTCCAAATTTTTTGGTCACCACCAGAATAAACAGATCCCCATGTAATTACACTACCATCTAATTTTAAAGCACAAAAAGCTCCATCACCATATTGATTATTGGGAGAATATGTAGAACCTACCACTTTTAGAATATTGCTTTGTAATTCAAACATTTGATTATTTCTTTCTTTCCATGTGTTATTCAATTCTTTAGTATATTGATAATAGTCACCACCAGCTATATCTTTTCCCCAAGATATAACTTTATAGGTTCCATTCCCCGTATTATCATATTTTAAAGCGGAAAAAGCAAAACTATTTGGTATTATTTCTAATACACCTGAATTAAGTTCGGCTATATTTTCAGATGTTGCTATTTGATTTCCCCATGTAACTACTTTTCCACTATTAGTCAAAACAGCTAGTGTTTCGCTTTGATTTGTTAATTGGTCACTACCAAATGTGGAATAGACATCTTCAACTACTTCTCCTGATAAATCAGATATGGTATTACTAGATAGTTCACCCCATGTATATATTGACCCATCATTTATCAATGCTACAAAAGTGGTTTCACTACTATATATTTTTTCAACATCTGTTAAATTTAATACTCCAGATATATCACCATCATACATATTATTATTAAATTCTCCCCATGTAATTACACTTCCGTCACTTTTTAAAGCCGCATATGCTTTATTTGTTGAAACAATATCTATCACATTTGTTAAATCCAATGAAATATCTAATTTCATTTCATAATTATATTCATTGTTGGAAAAAGAAATAAATTTATATAATTTTTTATCTCCACCTCTATATTTATTACCCCAACATGTTACAGATTTATCTTTATTAATAACAGAAAATGAATAATTATTTGAAAATATTTTTAAAGATATATTTTGTAAATTATCAGGAATTACTTCTTCTACTATTGGCCCACCATAATTTCCCCAATGATATCCTACATAATTGTTAGATATATCTTGTTTAATTATTGTCCATGCGGTATTATATCTACCAGATAACCCGTGAATTTTAACTACATTATCATTTAAAATGTCTTTATTTAATACTTGTTGTGTTTTGTTATCTAAACCAATAGAATTTTCGGGGTCCCCTCCATCATTTTCATTACCCCAAACAACGACTTTTCCATTTTCTTTTAAAGCAATACAGCTATTAAATCCTACTAATACTTCAGATACATCATACATTATATCATCATTTACATTAAAACTGTTTCCACCATTAGTAGATAATCCAAATGTTTCCACTCTTCCATCTGATTTTAGTATTGCCCAACTTTCACTGTATTTATTTGTTACAACTTTTTCAATTTCCGATGATACTAATTGATAATTTGTATAACCTGTAAATACTCCAGATAAATCGCCTATTGTTATATTTGTTGTTTCAATTACAGTTTCTCCATTTTCTATTTGTTCCCAACCATAAGTTGCACCGGATGGTTCTAACACATTATTATAATCATACACTTTTGCATTTAACATATCTATAAAAACATCATTATGATTTGATGATATATCCAATATTTTATAAGTTGTTTCATCTCTTTTTATTAATGGTCCTATAATCTCCCATCCCACTTCTGTATTATTCATTTTTAATTCCTCATTATATTTATAAAGATATGGAGAATTTTGTAATAATGTTAAATCATTATCTTTCATCCCGCCTATTGGATATTGTGTATTTTTATCAATTATTAAATCATAAAATATATGTTCCCAGTCAATAAAGGTTGATGTTTCATTAACTCTTAATAAAAATGTGAAACCTGTATCTATATATATTTTATTTATGGCTACAATATTATCAGTTACTATATTTTCCCAACCTATCACATCACCAGAAGGTTCTAATATTTCATTGTATATTTCTAATATTGGGTCGGATAAACTATAAGTACCCAAATTTGGATTATATACATTTGATATGTCCATAAAAATATCTCCATGGATTCCTACATTCGGTTTATCTATTGTTAGATTTGACCAACCAACACCATCATTATATCGGAAATAAAATTGTTTATCTGGACTATAAATTCTGCCTACCTCTTCTATCATTTCACTACTATTATGTTCTTTCCATCCTATTACTGCTCCAGAAGGTTCCAATATTTCATTATATTGATAAGCTAAATCCAATTCACCAGTTTTTATGATAATATTTTTATGTATTTTTTCACCATTCATGACATCATCTAATAACATTATAGCTTCGCTTTTTTTCCATCCTACAAGATTATTATCAGTATACGCAGTGTTATATCTACTTACTCTATTTCCTATTAAATCAATCAATAATGTATTTTCATCTGCTGTTTCGGGTATATCAAATGTTTCTTCAGCAGTTGTATAAAAAACCCACTGTTGTGTTATTGACCAATATATAAATACCTTCCCATCATCTGGGTCTATATAAATATCTTGATGGTTCAATATTTCATTATTAGGAAAGGGGACATTTCCTGTATTTATCCATTCAACATCATTTATATCAGTGTTTGTATTATCATTTTCTAATGTAAAACCTACTACAATATATATTTGTGGAATACTAGTTATTTTTGTTGTTACTATATCCCATTTTGGAGTTATTAATTCAGAAAAATCATGCTTATACAAATAATTATTTGGGTTATTTACATACACGGTATTATTCACACCTTCAAAATAATGATCTATATCTTGAAAATCTGTTTCTTCTGTCCATGCACCTGTTGCCGATAACACATAATTGTATTTATAAAATTTATTTTCAAATACATCTATAAACAAATCATTCTCAATAGCATTTAATGTATGTCTATTTTCTAGATAAGATATTTGTTTAATTGGTTCCCAACTATTTTCATTTTCATTATATTTAAGTAGAGCATTTGTTTCTACATCTATAAATATATCATAATAATACCAGTTTGGTAATTCAGACATTATTGTATGAATTTGCCATCCTAACTGAATACCATTATTAAATTTGTTTGAAAAATGTATATATAAATCTTCATTTGCGTTTGTATAAATGTCACTTATATTTATATCATTAACTAACAATTCTGACCATCCTATAGGAATAGAAGGTGCTTTCCACAATTGGTTCCAATAATATAATTTATTTGTGCTTATATCTACATATATTTCTCCTTCTCCTCCATTTTCGGGTTTATTTTCTTGTTGATAAAGCATTTTTAACTCCCACCCGAATGGTTCTCTAGCATTTATCAAATTATTATCATATAAGAATACTTTATTAAAGTATGTATCTACATATAATGTATTAATTGATAAATCCGGCGTGGGAAGTTCGGTATAATATTCTGTTATTTTGTTCCAGTTGTTTTCTTTGAAACTCCACATAAAATTAGTTGTTGTATCACTTACATATATATCTTCTATATTGGTTAAATCTGTTATTGTTGTTAATTCCCATCCATATGGAGGTCCATATGGACCTTCGGTTGCATTCCATTTTAATAATATATTCTCTGTTACATCTATCAATATATCATCTTGATCAAAATCTCCATCACGCAATTGTGATCCAGTTTCTACTATTTTCCATCCTGTATTGTATTCTCTAAAAACAGCGTGAGGATTATTACTTAAATCTATCCATAATTTATCTACAGTTGTAAATGGCTGAATAAAATCTACCCATCCTATTGGACCATCTAATTCTCCAAATCTTAACTCATTGTTAGATAAGTCTAATCGGATATCTTGTGGTAAAGAATTTGTTCCATCTCGTTCTACCCAATTAGTATTTGGTTGTGGGACATCCCATACTTTTTCTGTTATTCCGCTATCAAAAGTAAAACCTTCTTCAGCATCTATCCATCGGTTTTCATATATTGTATCATCTTTTTCTGCGACTACAATATCATTCAATGTTATTTTCCAGTAATTGTGACCATCAGAACTATTAAAGGATATTTTTAATTTTGTTGGCCACCCACTTAAATTTTGAACATTTGTCTCTGTAGTATTCGCATCTGTGTTATTAGATGTAATATTTGTTGAAGTTGTCCAACTATTATTTATTAAGTATTGAACATAAGTAGGACTGGAACTACCATTATCACCCACATAATATTGTATTGTTAATGTATCATTTGGATTTAAATTATTTATAGGAGTTGCTTCTGGATTATAATTACGGAAATAAATCATATTCGCGTTGTTAGTGTCAGAAAAGAAAAAGATTTGACTGATCACTTCACTGTTATATTCATTAAGGTATCTATCCAGTTGGTTCCATGACCCATCCTCATATTTGTGAATTCTATCAGTTATTTGGTCAATAAGTAGAGTATTTGGTAAAACTCTAAGGGTTTTGTTGTTGAAGAAATTCAAACTAGCATCTATTGCGCTATTGGCTGATATATCATCTTTCCATTCGCCTGCCTCTGCTGGATTTCCTAACGCTTCATATAAATTTTGTCCATAAAATTCTAATTCATCGTTATCATCGGTTAGCCATTGAATAATGTTATTATTACTATTGTCTACAATACTACTTGTGCTATCGTGTATAACTTCATCTACGTTGAATTGTCCTATTAAAACTTCATCTTGATAAACAAATATATCATTTTCTTGATTAACTTTTTGTATTTCTGTGAAATTATGAATGGACCGTTTTGGAAGTGGATTGGTAGGATTACCAGAAGGGTCAAAATAGTCATCATAAAAATTGGGGTCATCAACAATAGGAATATCATCACCCACATCGTCTTTTAATGTTATTTCTGGATAATTAATTTCACTAATATAATGTATGCTATTATCTTTAATCATACTCCATATGAATGGTGTCGTGGCATCGTATTGTTCAATTTTATCATTTTCAATATCAATGTAAATATCATTGTGAGAAGCATCGTAGATTTCTGGACGACCATAACTTTGAAGCAATTCATATTTTTCTTCCCATCCAAATTCAACAATAGTAGGAACGGAATTATATAAATAATTTTCATTAGACTCTAAGTCAATGAATAAATTGTTATGTTTCATAGTATTGTTTGCTAATTCGTTACTATTATAAATATCACCGCCAAAATCAAGCCAGAATTCAGGATTATCAGGTGATGTCAATTCTATAGTAGAACTATATTTGTAAGCTTTATCTGTATCAAAGCTAATAAATAAATCTTTATCAGTCATATTGGTTAAAGGAAGATTACCAGTAGTATGGTCAATATATGTTCCTTTTACTTCCCAACCAAAAGGTTCTCTAGGATAAATTAGAGCAGTATTATATTGAATTAAGCGATTATTAGCAGTATTGAAAAATATGACATCTTCTTCAAAATCTAGTTCGGCATCTGGTTCAATGAGAATAGCAGCACCAATTAATCTCCATTGATAATCATTATCGTATTGATATATAATAGGATTACTTGATGCGTCATTATCAATAAAAACATCTCCTATCATCATACCAGCTACAGGTAACATTGAGCCAGTATTATTAATAGCCAATAAATGTCTCCAATAAACATTTTCAATATTTCTCAAATAAACATCTCTATTATTAAAACCATTTTGATTACAGTAGGTATATGTTTCAAGATTACCAGTATTATTTTTTTCTAATTCACGCCATTTGCCATTATTGTATTGATATAATTTATTATATTGTTTGGTATTTACATCTATGAAGAGGTCTCTTTCCTGAACATTATAATCTGGTCTATTGGAAACATTATATATAGAACCAATTTCATTCCATTCATCATAAAGAGTATTATCATATTCTAATAAGACATCATCAAAAGTATTAATGAATAAATCTTTATTAATGCCAATAGGTAAATATTGAGCTTCTCTATAGATAGAAAATAGAGTTTTTGTCCATCCAAGAATATTACCTTCTGTATCTAATTCTGTGTTGAAATTATAAATAGCATTAATGTAAGAATTTGTTAAAAGGCGATTAATAGTTCCTAAGTTGTATTGAACTTCAGTCCACATAGCAGGAGAACTTATATAATTTAAAATAAATTGTTGTCCAATATCTATTAATAGAGAATTATTACTTATATCATTATTTAATTCTTCATCAACAATACTAACATTATTAGCAAATTCTAAAGGCCCTTTTAAGTTCCAAATATCATTTTCTAATTTATACCAATTATTATTACTTAAATCAATAAATAATGTATTATTAACATTTGTTAATTCATTATAACCATATATAATATCGGTGGCAGTACCTGTAATAATATCATGAGTTAAATTGTTATTAGTAATTGTATTAATAGTATTTTGAGCCACATATGAAATATCATTGATAAAATAAGAATATTCTATTAAAGTTGAGGTAGTTTGAAAAGGACTACCACCATTTACGGAAATATTAGGAGTAGTTAAATCTCTTTGACTATAAAAATGTAAATTATAGTCAGTAGTTTTATACCATCCACTATCTGTTGGGAGGCCATTATAAACCCATGGGTCAGGATATTCATTTTCAAACAGTTGATTTAAACCAAAATGCCCAACAAAGAAATGAACTGTATCTGGTGCATCAACAAAACTGGGACCAATACCAATAGATTTTTGATAATCTGGAGAAAGATTTCCCATTCTTAAAAAGTGATTTCCGGGTAAGTGTGCCTCATTATAGTATGTAACATTAAATTCACCAATAAAAGTGTTACCTATGTAAATATAAACTGGATTATTTAATTCAAAATCAATAAAGTCATCAGTTGTTAATAATTCACCGGAAATATCATAATATGGTGATCCTGATAAATTTTCAATCGCATCAATATTAGTTCCAATAATTATTTTTGAAAAGGTATTATCAGTAGGAAACGCTTTATTTTGCCATTCAATTGTATCATATCTTGCAAATTTATAAAATTTATCATTTGGAATATCAATAAATAAATCATTGTTGTATAAAAATTGTGAGGGATTAGGCAATTCATTTGAAAAAGAGGGTATTACATTTGTTACATTATTCCATTGATTATTTTCATATTTCATTAATATATTTTTTTCAGAATCAATATAATAGCTTCCATTAAACATACCAGATATAGGTATTGAAGATAAATCTAATGTGGTAATTAATGACCAACCAAATTCATTTCTAGGATTAACTAACGTGTCATTCCATCTATAAATAGTATTATTAGATGTATCAAATAATAAATCATCTTTATAAAATACGCTGAAACTTTCTGTTAGAACATTTAATTTTGATAATTGTTCTCCACTATCGGACATTGGTCCCAAATTTATCCATTGTTCATATAGTGTATCATATTCATACAAATCTACTGTATTAAAATCTATATATAAATCTTTATTTTCCATTCCATTTGTTGGAATTGTTGTTGTTTTATTAAAGCTATAGTGTCTTTCCCAACCGTTATTCCCATAATGTAATATTGTGTTGTCATCACTTAATTCTGTAAATAAAATTATTTCTTTTTCACCTGTTTTTACATAATCTGTATAAAATCTTTGACCAGACAAATCACCATCATAATGTGTTATTCCTACTTTAAATGAATGCCATCTATACAATTCAACATTTTTATATTCTATCTCATATTCAAATGGTATTCTTACATGTTGGTCAATTAATTGGGAAAATATTACATCACCATTTGCATCTTTTATATTAAGTGTTATTGCTTTCCACAAATTATCTGAATTTTTTACAAGAAATGGTTCAAATAGTATAAATGTTATTTCTTTTTCTTGTCTTCCCCATTGACCATAACCATCTACATCTTGGGGGTCTATATATAAATTTGTAGGATCTTGTGAATCTTGTCCAAATCCATATAGCACATTATTTCCTTTTGTGTTTATAATTATATTATTGCTATTGTAAGGATCTATAATAGCTGTAACTAAAGTATTCAATGATGAATTTTCATTTATTTTTAAACATAAATCTTCTGCTGCTTCGGATATCATAAAATACGCATCATTTCTTTCTACATATGGACTTATTTTTGATATATTAATATTATTTGAACTTACATAAGAATTCGCTTTCTCAAATTCTGGATGAATTAAACCAATTGTTGGAGTATCTCCCATTCCTGGTGATATATATATATCATTGAATATTAACGAATTTTGTGGGAAAAAATAATTCACTTCTTCTTTATAAAAATATGGTTCTTGCCATGATTCTGGTAATTCATATACATCCAACGCGCCGGAATTTAATGTTTCATATAATACCTTCTGATTATCACCTAAATAAAATTCTATTTTTCTTATAAATAAACTAGTGTTACCTGTTCCCCGGGAAGTAAATGTTGCTTTATTTACTGCAATTCTAAAATATGGATAAGATACTTGATTATCTAATAATAATTTCACTGGTAATACTCTTTTTTCGTTTGTATATGGCCATACTATTCCATCTGGATACCAATGTTGTCTTGTATAATTTGTCCATTCTTTTATCATTACCCATTCTATACCATCTAATGACCCGTATAAACGAAAATCTGATGGCATTCGTTCATATGTTGTATAACCGGGTGCATACATTAACATTTTATCAATTGTAGTTGTTTTTCTATAATAAACTTGAAACCATTCACCAAAATATTCCTCATATGAATTACTTGATGCAGGTGTTGATGTTGTACCCGTATACCCATTATCGTTATAATAGTTTCCTGTCTCCCATCCACCTGTTATACTACTACTTTCTACTGTTCCTAGATTATTAAATAATTTATCTGCGTTCCTTGTTGAATTTGAAAATGAAGATGCTGTTATTACATGTTCTGGATATTCCTCTTGATTATTATCAAAATGTATAATTTGTTCTAAATTTATATATTCTCTTTTTGCTTTTATGTCATCTATAGCTAAATGTGTGTGTTGTTTATCAGCATCTAGTAATTCTATAAAAACTGACCCGTCTGGCGATGTGTTATTGAGCTGATTAACTTGATTTGACCCACTATTGTAAGAACTTCCACCACCGCCGCAACCACCTTGATTTTTTCCTGCTCCTCCGCCAGAATAACCCCCACCACCACCAGAACCCAACCCATTTGTCATAGCGGATCCTCCTCCGCCAAAACCACCATCTATTCGTATTTCAGCAAATGGATTTATTCTAGTAGTTGTTATTGTTGTTGTTATGGTTAGTTGTATCATAGGTATTATTTCTACCTCGTGAGCAATCCCTGTTCCTGACTGCCATCCAAACCAATGATTGTGATCTAGTATATGTTCTTGCCATGAGGTTGAGTTCGCCCTAGTTGTCCAATTACTATCGCCTGGTGTTGTTGTGTAATAAAAACTATGGCTGTTTTGACTTGACTTCCATCTAATCTTTATATGAGTACCTGGATTATTTACAATAAATTTTACATTTGCGGAGCCGTGATCAACAAATGGTGATATTGATAAGTCTCTAGTACCAGTAAAAGTTGCTGACCAACCAAAATATCCTGAGGGCCAATAACCTGCAGAGCCGCTAGAAGGAGCAGAAAATGTTTGATTTGTATCGTAATAGCTTGATCCGAGGATATCCTGGCCAGGTTCTGTTAATGTTTCAGTTAAATTATTACCAGGCCCATCTGTTCTGTCTCCTTTACCCCCTTCTAATTTTGATAAATTATTACTACTATATTGAAATCCGTTTCCTCCGAATATTAATGTATCTGATTCTACCGATATAGACGCAGCAGATCTCTCAATATCAGTTCCACTAACATTAAATTGATTACTCCATAATACTGGATAACTATCGTTTCCGGTATTTCCGTTTGTGACATTTTGTCCATAAGCAGCATATCCTAATCCATATAATTGACCATTCGCATATATAATAGTATGATGCTGTCCGCCCACTATATCAGTTACACCAGACATATTGATTGAACTATTAAATCTTACTCTGTCAGCAGTATAATTATAAGTGGTGTTACCATCACCCATTTGTCCGTGACCATTATATCCCCATCCCCATAATTCACCATTAGATGCTAATGCATAACGACTATAATATGCTGACCTAATTTTAACGATAGTTGAAGGTAAATTACTTGGTTTAATGCCTGTAGAACGATAACTTGTGTCTCCAACACCTAAATTGTAATGACTATTGTATCCCCATCCATAAACTTCACCAGTATCTAACAATGCCATTCCTCCATAGTAACAACCTTCTATTTGAACTATATTACCACCCCAACTACTTTGATTATTAACAATTTTGGGATAATAATAATTATTTGTATTTCCATGACATAGACCACCATTTGAACCATATCCCCAAGTGTATAATTGACCATTATCTCTTAGTGCCATCATCACATAAGAACGACAACTAATTTTAGTGAAAACAGCATTGGTTAATGAATTATTATCATTGTCTCTAATTATTAAATGAGGTGATGTAATATAAGCAGTCCCATTTGTTCCATTCCAACTACTAGTATAACCAGCACCTCTTTGTCCATGACCGTTATATCCCCATGCATATAATTTACCTGAGGCACTCGTTGCTAAAACACTATGGTAACCGCATTCTAAATTTGATATTACTATACCATTATTAGGAAACCATGGAATACGAGTAGGATTATTAATTTCGGCAGTAGAATTATTCAGATGTTCTCCATAATGACCATATCCCCAACTCCAAACTTCACCGTCGTCTGTTAATATAAAACTGCTATGATATGCTTCACAAATTTTGGATATATTAACATTATTCAACGCAGAATTATAATCTCTTACTCTTATTGGAGTATTATAATTTGACTGGTTTCCTGTACCTAACTGACCATAACCATTGTATCCCCATGTCCATAACTCATTATATTCGTCAAGAACAAGGGTTTGATTATAATTTGCTCTAACTTGAATATTTCCATTAAAAGTATAATCGGTATATGTATTTGATGAAATAATTGCGTTGGTATCATCTCTTCTTCTTATTATTTGAGTTGGAAGAATGCGCCCATTAGTATTGTTACCAGATAATAAATATCCACCTCCTGTGCCTCCATAAAATTCATCCTGGTCATTTACAAGTGTTTTACCACCATAAGAATTTTGGCCACCTGTTCCACCTCCATTATGTCCAGTATTAGCTTCGGTTGTTAAACTAGCATTGGCTTGTGTTAAAGAGGCGGAACTATATCCATTATAACCACCCCCGCCACCAGCAATTATTAAAATACTTTTTGTATCAGTATAAGGACTTCTAACAACAAATGTCCCGCCACCACCGGAGGAAGAATTACTGCTAGAATTATCGGTTCCTTTTTGTCCAACAGAAATTTTAATTACTTCTCCTTCAAATAATCTAAATTCACCTTCCATATCAGCACCTTTTCCACGCACATTATTAGTTCCACCTGTACTATCTACTCCACTACACGCACCCATTGCTTTTATTCTATAAGTTCCGGTCATGGGCACAGTCCATTGTGTTATACCTAATTCATTTTCTTCATTCATATTTAAATAATTAGATGGTATTGATCCATTTGCGTTTCTTACCATAGATAAACTAGGTCCCGTCCGACCAGATTTGCCCGACGTAGTAAATGTATTAGTAGTAAAGGCATACAATTTACTTGTATCATTTATTACAGAATTTATAAATAATTTATAATTTTTATACAAATCTGCACCATAAACAGAGTCATATTTTAATGTTGTCTTTTTAGATGTAAATTCTACTTCACTTCCTGTTGCTAATGTTGTTGATAGAATTTTTACTTTCATAGATTTTCCATATGAATAGCTAGAGGAATTATTATTATATATAACAAATTGATAATTTTGAGGAACTTTAAAACTCATCCAATGGTAAGTATTATTATTATCTCCTGTATCGTTTGGTGCCATTTCAGTTTTATTACTCCATGAACCCACGCTCCCATTACTAGGATTATATGTTCTATAACTAATAGCATATTGATGATTATATGAATTATTTGGATATGGAAACCATAATAAAGTTATACTTTCTTTAGACCACCAAATCATATCATTATTACTGTAAGCTCTCTCACATATTCCATTAATTGTCAAATCTGATATACCTGAAAATTTATTGTATACTCCAATTCTACCATTTAATTCACTGTAATGATCATGAGATAAATTTGACATTTCCTGCCAATCGGTAGATATTACTTCTTTCAATAAGGCATACGCGCTAACTTTTACTTCTACATTGTATCCCGAACTGCTGATATAAAAGGAATAACCCTTAGGAATTGTTAATGCATAACTAGATAATGAGCTGGTATTATGACCTAAATTAAGGCGATTTGTTTCGTTGTTTTCACTATAAGATGGTGCTTCAGATGAGTTATACCATCCAAAAATATATAATATTGCATTTGTTGAGCTAGCCTTCCATTGTATTTCAATATCTTTATGACAATACCATGTTGTATTAGAATTGGTTAACAGTTCATTATTTGCTCCAAATATATGAGGTGTTAATATTCCGGGTATTGTCAAGTCTCTAGAACCAGTGAAACTAGCTCTATTATCATCGTTTTGAAACATACTATTATAATAAATAGAGCTGTTATAACTAACGTGTTTTATAGGATTAGTAAACGCACTGTTAATATGACCCATTTCTGTATGGTCTTCATAATCACTGCTTGTTAAATTCCATGTTTTTAATGATGTCCATCCTATTTCATTAAAACTGGGGTCTTCTTCATTGCCACCCTGTAATATTATTTCTTTTGGCATTATTTCAAAGCCATGAGTTGTAGATAATTCTATATCTGTGATTTCTGAAATGTGATCTAAATCAAAATGTATTTGGGTTTTCAACATTTCTTGTGGAAGATATGGGAATGTTGAAGACTGACTTCTTGTTGTGTTTGTTGTCAAATACCATCCTGAGACCCAGTCACCCGCCGTTGTTGAATTTTGATAATACCATGGATGCCAATTATCTGGTGACTGTCCGGTTGCATCTGTTGGATTATTACCTTCTTTTGACGCAGACCTATAATATCTAAAATAAGGAGTTATTTCTGAATTTGTCCACCAACTAGGAGCATCATTACTTGTTTGACCGTAATTTATTTGAAACATAGCACCGTGATAACCTGGATGACAATTATTTTTGTATATCATAGTTGTTAATGGTGTTTCATAAACAACACCATTTGTCTGATATACAGCGGATACAGCATATACTAAATGAGCACAATATACATTTCCACCTCCTATCGCATACCACCATCCTTGAATTGCAATATCATTTTGATGGTCGGCGGGAAGAAAGGCGTCTGCAGCATATAAATTATTGAAACTGAGTAATCCACTGGAAACATTCAAATCACTTATTGTAACTGTTTCAAGTGCATATCCTACTGCGTGTCCAGTTAAACTAGTAATAGTTAAATCTTCAAAAGGATAATAATCACTATGGGTTTGATAATATATTTCTCTTTCAATTTTGTAATCAGTTTCTGAAATTAATTTATTTCCAGAATAATAAACATTTCCTGTTTTATTTAAATTTCCCAAAAATATTTCATCATCTGTAATTTTTACACCATTTCCATAATCGTTCATTAATTGTTCATTAAATGTACGAAATAAATATATTTCTTCCACTTCATCATCGTCATCGCGTTTCCAAATATAAACCTGTCCTAATTCGTCATTTTTGGCAGAAACAGCAACATATGTATCTGTTAATGTTACGAAATATCCATAATGATAATTAGGAACTCTACTACTTATTGCTCTAGGTCTTAATTCAACTTCGCTATTTAATATATCAGTATATGTTCCATCTAATTTATAAATATATGCTGAACCATAATTTACAGTAGTTCCGTTATCTGTATAAGATTTATCTTGAGACCCGACTACTAGGTAATTATTAGTCATATCTATGTTTTTTCCATAATTGGTTTCTCTCCCACTTATAGTATAATCAGCCGTTTCAGAAAATGTTTCATTGGTTTGTTTTTCAAAAAAACTTATAAAATCTGAGTTAGAACTACCGGTAACTATATAATTGTTATTAATAACAATATCATTAATACTACCAGAACTAACTAATGTATTTATTTTTGCCCAATTATCATTAATATGTTTATAAACAAAAATTTTACTTATATTTGATAAAGCGGTAATCAAATAATCTCCACTAATATTTACACTCCATCCATATTTTGTATTTTGTCCATAATCTGGATCAGAACTATCAATAGTTAATTTATCTGCTTGATACCATGTATTTGTTTGACCATTCTTTTCATATACATAAACAGCTCCATAATTATTACTATCTTTCCAATCACCTATTACAACACGACTACCATCAACAGCAACAGGTCTTCCACCATAACCTAATGAACTAACAGCTAATCCATATGGTAATGGTCCTATTTCTAATGCATTAGTCCATGTTCCATTGATTTTTTCACATATAACAACAATTCTTCCAGCAGTGTTATTATCAGTATTATCATTACCTATAACCATATAATTACCACTAACATCTACAAAAGCACCAATTTTTGCTTCATTCGTTAATATATTTGTTTCAATGGTTGTATCTACTGATAATGTTGTTCTATATGTGTTCCACCAGTTATCATGTTTGTCTTCAGATATAATTATTTCATCTCTAGGAAAACCCAATGGGTTCCATGAAGCAGAATTTAATTCATTCCATGTTATATCTATTTTAGTCTGACCTTTTGTACCTGAAACATAAATATAGTGTAATGGGTATTCGTAGAAAGGATCCTGAATGATATCTTCTACCATATAATCCTGTGTTTCATGATATAGTTCAGTAGCATTGTTTCTCCATTCTCTATTTCTTCCAAAAAAGTATGAGTGTCCATTATCTAATATACCTATATTATTACCATTTCTACTAATTACACTAGAATTAGTTGAGTTTAATAAATAAGAAATATTGTCTGCATCAGTAGATGTATATCTCATGTCATCAAATGACGCAAAATTATTTGGTGTACTTCCATAATTATTAGTATCATATGTATTTTTTGAATCACCATTATCACTTGTCATTAAACACGAACCATTTTTTAGAATTATGGCTGTATAATACTCATCAATTAACTTTATTTTTGATGCTTCCTCATCTTGATTAGTAGGAATATGTGAATGACCATTGTGTGTGTTTTTATAACTATTTGATCCTAATGATTGTCTAATTTTTATATTATTATTATTATTACCCCAAGTATAAATACTACCATCTTCTTTTACAGCAATAAATCCATAGTAATTTCCATACACTTCTTTTACATTATTTTGTAGTGCTATTTTAATTTCTATATTTATAGCTTCAGAGTTTTCACTACTATAACCTAACCAACCACCATAAGTCTCTGAACCCCATGTTAATAATTCGCCAGTTAATGTTAAGGCACAACAAGCATCATACGAAAAAACAACTTTTTTAAAACCTTTTATTTGATAATCATTAATTTCAGTTTGAGTGATTACATAATTATAATCAATTTCAGTAAATTGTTCATCATTATTTAAATCTTGTTGGTCAAAATCGGTAATTCTTCTATATCCAAAACTTTTAATAGTGTTATCGTTATAAATAAAAGCTCCAGATGAATAATTTTGTCTATCATATTCGGAAATGAATACTTCTTTAACATTTGTGTTATATGTTTGATTATTCCAATAATTATTAATATTTCCCCATACAACACATTCACCATTATCTTTATAAGCAGCAAAACTTCTATATCCGAAACTTTGAATTCTTATAACACGACCATCGGTTATTGATTTACCGTGAGTTCCGTATGTTCCGTCATTTCTATCCGCACCGTAAGAATCCCAATTTCCTTGAATGGTTTGATAACTTGAATAATAATTATAATAAGGCCAGCTGCGATAATAGTATGCATTTCTATTTTGAAAACTAAATTGATTTGGCCAGGTGTAAACATCGCCTGTGTTATCTAATAGCGCGATTGCATGATTAGTATGTTTAATATCTAAGATATTGTTACTATTTATAACTGGAAAATCACCATTAACATCTACATATTCATTGGAACCCAAATAATCCATATTTTGATCTTTACATAAAACAATAAAAGAATCATTTCCGACACAATATACTTTTGTAACATTTGTATAATTTGTAGATACATAAGAGTAACTATCAACATAGTCTGTATTTTGATATTGGGTTGCTCCGTTGTGTGTGTATCGGGAATTAACATATTTTTCAAGTAGAGCACCACTTTCTCTTTTTCCCCAACCATATATAGTCCCATCTAATCTAATGGCAATAAATGCTGATTGATTACAAGTTATAGATACAACATTAGTTAATTCTGTCATATCAGGACCATACCAACTAGAATCAGTAGTATTGTTCCAATATCCCCATGTATCAACGTGTCCATTCGCTTTTAAAACCGCAGCACCATAATAATTTTTAATCATTTTATCTTCAGGTCTATTAGTCATTTTATTGGATAATGAAGGTAATTTTTCACTATGAGAAATTACACCATCAAATTTTTCATTAATTGCGGCTGCCATTTGACTGGCTAATGATTTATCGTTTGAAGCGTTTGTCCAATATCCTAATTCTCCATTACTAGAAGCGTCAATATCAATATTATGACTTTCAGCGATACCATCTAGGTTACCACCAGTATGTTGAATGGTTACATTCCATTTATGAATTGAAGTTGAGTTAGTAGAAAACTTATAAAAATTCTCCATATTTAAATCGGGTTGGGAGAGATTTCTTCCTGTGGAAATCCAATCGGGCCACATATAAACAGACCTAACTGTGTAGTTTTTTTTCTCTATTTGATTTATTTGTGACATACCTATAATATTTAAAACTCCAGTATTGTTATAAGTTTCTTCACTGTTTTCATTTTGCCATAAACCAAAACCAGTAGTTTTATAGTTGTTTCCTGACGGTTCAAGAAAGCTATCATTAATTATTAAATGCATTTCTTGAGAATAGTATTTTTCAACATGTGTCGGGCCAAACAAATTTGGAATGCCATTAATTTTTAACATATTATGATAACGAACTGGATCATCATCTTGTCTATTTTTATAATTATTAATGTAGGGTTCTTGTTCAAGATCTATATCTGTAATATATAAGTAATCATCGCCAGTTCTATCAGTATATACTTCCGCCGATTTATGATTGTTCCACGATGTTTTATAATGAACATTATTAATATAATCATATCCTCCAAAAAATTTGTTATCATCTACAACAAGCAATCCATAACTTTCATCATCACCACCTCTTTGAACATAACCATTGCCTGTTCCACTTATTACATCAATCCACTCCACAATTAATTTACTTTCATTTAATGCTCTAGAATCTACAGCTGTAATATGTATTATTGAATTTGTTCTTGCAGCAACAATTCCAAAATCATTTAAAATTTCATTATTATTAATTAAATCGGTAATTTCTTGACAATGTTCTTCTATTGATGGATTTATACCTATTATAGTAGCAGAAATATCTACATCATTAATCCTTAAAATAGAATTATGAGTATAAACTATATTGGGGTCAATTGTATCTTCCATTATTGCATCATATTTATGAATATAACCAAAACCACTATCAAAATCTTTTTGATAATAATATTCAACATATCTGGGTATATTATATTGTCCGCGTAAAAACCATGTTCTATATTCATTTGAATTTTCTTTAAAATTTTGACTGGAAGATAAAGATGTATTTGGTTGAGGATTACCCCAATGTATTATCTCAGTTACACCATTTTCTGTTACAGTTAATTGTTCGTTAATGTCATTTTTTATAAAAGTATTATCATAATTGTAATTGTCGGGATTTGAACTATTTGTTCTATTTAAAAAATCAATTTTAAATCCCCTATTTATAGCAGGTATTGTATCATAACTTATTTCTCCTGGGTCAAAAGAATAAGTAAATCTTTCTTGAAACCAAAAACCTATATTTCTAGGGTCTGCATAAGGTCTTTCAGACGTAGTGAAATAGTGGTCTGATTCATCTATTATATCGCTTGTTATTTTAAAAATATTCTTGGATATATTTCCACTAATATCTGATGTATTATCTTTAGTTCCTAATATATATTTGAAATCTTCATCATTATTATCTTCTGTATAAACTGAAAAAACATAAGAACGAACATTAGATGGTGCGACGGAAAGAAAATTACTATTCCAATTATCCATACCCATTATTGGGTCAGCATTAAATCTTTGAGTTTTTGTATCTACCCATACTTCATCTTTTAACAAATATGACAATATTTTAGGTTCTTCATATGTCAATGCGGTTTCCCGATTTTCATCCCAAATAATTCTTTTTCCCAAATACCGATGGTCTGTTAAAATACTCGTATTTTCTATTTGTTTATGTTCAAAATTTATAAGTGGTGTGTTTTCTACCATTACTGTATATTTTTTAAAACTATATGATGTTTCTACGTTACCCCAACTAGGATAACCACCTTGATTAGTTACATGGCTAATACCATATGTATGACTTGATCCTATTTGATACCAATCTCTATTACTACTGGTTGATCCTCCACCTATACTTATAATACCGGCTACCCAATATTCACCATTTAATTGTTTTAATATACCTTCATTCGCTAATATTTCTTCCCGAAGTGGAGGTCTTTTTCCTATACTAATTGCGTATTCATATTGTTGTATCCATGACCAAGTATTTGAACCAGGTTCATACCGATTTATGATAAAATTATTTCCAACGGTTACAACATATTTTCTAAAAGATTGGGGTGTTGCTGTATCTCCCCAACTAGGATAACCTATACCCCCTGTATCTATATAGCTTCTCCCCCATGTTCCAGAACTACCAATTTGAACCCAATCCTTATTTACAGGTGTTCCAACAGGCACCCATTGCTCTCCATCATCTATATATATTTTACTTTGATTATCTAATATTTCTTGTCTTGTAGGTAATCTATCTCCTAATGATATTGCGTATTCATTTTGTTGTTCCCATGTTCGTGTATTATTATTATCGGGTGTTGATTTATTTATTGTTTCATTGTATTGAGAAATATTTTTATATGTATTTTCATCTCTGGAACTATTAACAATGGGTCTATATAAATCACTGGGATTTCTAGCTGGATGAACTGATATTAGAACATTATCAATTTCTTGTCCTTGAACTAGGTCACCACTTTGAATAATTTCATTTGCTGGTTCAGGTAAATCTATTATCCTCACTGGCAATTCATTTTTTATTTCTACATTATAAAATTCATTTTTTTTTGTATCGTTATTAATACCAGCAAAAAACATATCTTTTGAAAAGTTATCCAATGTATTCCCTTCCGAAGCTTCCATATTTAATTCACGATGTCTAAAATAAAAACGAGGACTTCCAGAAGTATTAGATAATTCGGGTGATTGTGCTAGTGAAAAATAAGCATTTTGCGGTATATATGAATAATTCCATTGTTGGTAACCTGGTGTAGTTTGGGAACTATCCAGTCCATTAAAATATGTGAAAGCTTTATACCATTGGTTATTATAAGGGTCATTGGTTGTATTTATATAGACAAACCAGTTTTGATAAACAGTAGAACTATTATAATTATGATAATACCATTCAAATCTTATAGGAACTAAAGCTTTTCTAGCTGTATAATTTATGCTATTATTGTGGTTAGATGAATTCCATTTATCAGGATCTGCCGCAACAATTTTATTAGGGTAATACAAATAATAAGACCCATCTACATTACTACTAGAGTTATAATTACTATGCCAATTATAATATATGGCTCTATTTGACCAATTATCACCTGTTTTTATAAATCTATTTTCTTGATTTCCTGAATTTGATTCGGTTGAATTATATAAACTATTATTGTTATGATAAAAAGTATAATAGTTGCCACTTAAATATGTATTATTAACTGAGCTAAGATTGACATTAAAAGTATTGACATTTCCAATATTTAAATTGTGACGAAAAATATTACTATATTCATCATTAATTTTATTATTTGCTTGAATTGTAATATCATATCTAACGCCCGGCCAGAAAAATTGTTGTAATTGAATAAGGGGGCTATTTTCTGCCATAGGAACATTTAATAAACCTTCTATATTTCTAAAATTTTTAAAAGCAACTACAACACCAGAATTATTAGTGGATAATTCATTTCCATTTGCTAATTCAGTATCGTAAGGACTATTAAGTTCCGCAAAATTATAATTATCTATTGGACCAGGTAATTGAGGTGTTCTATAAAATTGAATTTCACTATAAGGAACAACAAATACTAATGTTTGTGAAGAATCAAACAATTGATTGTATAATTTATTTGGATACATCTCGTTTGAAGGATATTCGGCAGTTAAAGTTATTTTAACAGAAGATATATCAGCATCTACTTCTATAAATCTATCATAATAAGGATCGGTGGTATCAGTAATTAATTCAAATAAACCTTTTATTCTGGGAAGTGTATGGGCGATTTGTATTTCATTAACTGGAAAGGTTCTGTTAGAATTAGTTCCGGTAGTTCCATTTTTATACCATTCCAGTTGCATAGCTCTACGGTCAGATGTTCTTTTAGATGTAGGATAATCAAGAATAGGGGGGCCAACTGATAAATTATTGGGCAGCGTTGTTGTTTGTTCAAATATTCTACCAGATAAATTAACTGGTGGGGTTGGCTTATGTAATCCAAAAACTAATTCGTGTGTCATTTCTTCACCCCAATCAGACAAATATCTATTTTGGGCAGTCATATTTAAATGAATAATACCAGTTTTAGTTATTTCATCATTATACCAGTTAAAACGGGTTTCTTCTTTTATTAAATTGTTTAGGTCTAATTCTTGTTTATCATCGCCATATGCTATTTGATATATTTTTTCAGTTCTAGAATTGGGATTAGTATAATAAAATTGTTCAAATTGTTTAACGCCTTCTATCGGGTCTTTAACAACATAGTGTACTTTATAATTAACTTCGGGTTGGTCATACACAAATTGTGTTATATCAGATAAATGTTGTCCAAAGATATGTAGTGGTCTGGTCCATAAAAATCTAAAATTTTGTTCTTCATTATTAGTGACTAATGAATCAGTTGTTATTGATGCGTTGGGTATAATCATTCCACCCGAAACAACCATAGAATCATAATTTTGTATAATTTCGCGCCATCTTCTAGATAATATGATATCTAAATCAACTGGATTACTGGGGGGGTTTATTTCAATTCTAAATTCTTCACTTTTTGGACCAGGATCAGAGAATAAATTATTAATATGTCTTAGTTGCATACCTATTTCTATTTTACTTTTTGCTGAAAATGCAATATTACCAGCTGCCTTTGTTGGAAATAAAGCTTTTGCTTTTGGTAAAATACGATAATATACTAATTCATAATCAAAAATTCTGTTTGAATCAATATCATCAAAAATATATGTTTCCTGAGGGTTTTCATCTTTATAAATTGTTGTAACAATAACAGAACCTGATAAAAATATAGAACCATTTATATTTTCTTTTCCCCCAATATCTTGATCAATATAACCATTTTCTTGATGTTTTACTTGTAGTAATTCTTCATTAACCCATACTAAACTAGAAATTATAGGTACAACACCAGTAGGAGGTCTAGGATTGATATTAGATTTAATAGTTTCAGTAAAATTAGGATTAGACCCGTTTTTATATGATACTCTAAATTCTATGATATATTGGTTATATGTATAATTGGTATTAACATAATTATCATTTAAATCAATGTAAAAATAATGAGCACCATCAGTTACATTTCTATTAATATTTAAAACCCCATCACTTATTGAAGAACCACCAACTTTTTGAATATTAAATATATTACTTGTTGTGTCGTGTTCATCTATAGTTATACTTTCTATAGATGGTTCGCCTTCCATTGTATCTATATAAAAACTAGGACCGTTATCTTTTAAAACAGCATTAACGGGTAAATGATTATTTAATTCGTCGCATATTTTTTGAGACAATTCACTATCAGTATATTCTGACATTGTTAATTTTTCTCTTTCTCTATTTCCTAATATAAATTCATAATTTGTAACACTTGTTGGTAATGATATTTTTAAATTTATTTGTGTGTTATCTCGGACATAACTATTGCTATCGTTGATATTTACCAAATATTTTCCAGAATTTGCTGTAGATAATAAACTAGTAAATTCGTGATTTTCATCTTGAATACCATAAACAGGGTCCCAAAAATCCATAATGGGTGTTTTATATTCAAATTTAATGTTAGTTAAATTTACTATTGGGTTCCATTTTCCTGTTTCTTTATCAACATTCTGCGGGTCTGCTACTATAAATCTAACTCTTGTTGAATTTGTGTTTTCATTTCTATCAAAAAAACTAGAATTGAATACTCTAGGTATTGAAGGTTCATTAATTATTTGAAAATTTTTAGTAATGCTAACTGTTTTTTTTATACCCGTTGGTGAGTTATTTTCAATCCACAATTCAAATGTATATTCAAAATCATTTGTTGGTAAGCCTACAAAATTAGATCCATATGTATCATTTAATATTAATATTCTTTCATTATTATCAATATATGTGTAACCTTCACTATTGTTTTCATTTACATTTGAACTATCTTGTTCTATTCCACCAACCCAATTATAAAATAATCCATTTGGTTCTTGATAATTATCTCGTAAATATATTCGTATTTTGGTAGGCCATTCGCTTGTTTTACCTTCAGGCACATTTTCAACTTTATCCCCTTTTTTAAATATTGTTTTTATTTCCTCATATCCATAATAACTTGTTTTCATTTTTAATTTACCGATTACAGGAAAACCTATAAAATTACTCTCACCATTTGTAGCTATTGAGTTTGAATCACTATCGGTTATCAGTCCCTGTGATAGTAATGTTGTTATTTGTTGAATTGGGTATTTTATGGTTAATTCTACATATGTTGCTGTAATTTCTGTATTTACTAATTCTATTGGTGGTGGTTGTCCTACAAATTGCTCAGATTTATAAAAACTACTACCTAATGGCTGCCATTCAATATTACCACCTTCATCCTCAACACATTCTAAAAATTTATTTTCGTCTGTATTAAAGTAAATTTTACCTACATTTTCTTCTATAGATAATTCTCCTGTAGATTTTGGAAATGTTATGTCTTCCAAACCAAATTTTCCTTCATAGATGTATAATTCTTTAAACATAATTAAAGCATTTTGTTGAGGATGCCGTTCTCCTAGAAACAGTAATATTCCATTATTAACAACTGGATTAAATTGACCATTGTCACTATTTATTATATTACTATCGGGAATATCAGTTTCTATTATAAATGTAAATGCTGATCTACCCCTTATCATATTTTTTAAATTTTCTCTTATTAATATATTTATAGGTACCCATGATCTATTTGTAACATCTTGAATTATTGCTGGTTCCATCATTATATTCTCATATTTTTTTATATAATTAAAAGTATTACCTTCCCCAATAACGTTTTTTAAATAACTTACTTGTCCGCCTCCTACCAATGTTTCTGGTGTGGACCATTCCATATCACTTTTACTTGATGTAGGTATTGGTTGAGAATATACTTGATCGTGTTGAATTGTTGTTAAAGATAAATTTTCTTGACCGGGTGTTAGCACGGAAGATGTATACTGTGTTCCTATAACATTTTTAAATAACAAATCAACCACTTCTTTGTTGTAATCAAATGTAGTCTCTTGACTCATATATATATTAAAAGTAATATTTTAATATAAATAATATTTTCTGTCACTAAAGCTTCTTAATTAATAGTAACAAAAATTTGATTTTTATTTCGCACCATACTGAAAGAATTATTCTCATACCACAATTCAATTTTATAAGTTCCTTCATTCATATTTCCGATTCCAAATGATTTATTATTACATTCAATCTTACTTGTCCACAAATTTATTCTTAATTCATTTGGAAATTCATCTGGTCTGTATAATTCACTATCTCCCTTTGTAAATATTGTTATATTGGATAAATCTGTTAAAGCTTCACCGTCTTTTGTTACTAAGATTTTTATTCTATTTATTATTGGTAAAGCTATAAAATTACCTATAGCAATGCAAGAAGAACCAGATGGATCCGTATAAGGTGTTTCTCCTACAAAATTTGTAATAAAAATATTTTTTTTCTTCCATTTTAATATACTATCCCATCTGTATATAACATTTCTAGTTTTCAAATCACTATTATATTGATATACTCCATGATTATCGCCATCCACATTTATATGTATATCCCCATTTATAGCTGAATATGGTATTTGTTCTTCACCCCTTAAATACCATCCAACATCTCCTCCACCTAAGCCATTATCATCTAAATAATTATATAAAGCATTATCTGTTGGTAATTCAATTGGCCATACACCACCAGCAGATTCAACAAATTTTTTGAGTGAGCTAGCGTTATATTGTAATGTATTATTTGTATAATCCCATACTATTGCTGTTGGGATAAATTGCCCTGTTGTATTGTGTAAACCTATGTAATCAACATTAGGAGCTACTGTAAGCATTTTACAAACTAAACTTTTATTACCAAGATACATCCAAATATTACTATTACCTGCTAATATTCTATCTACATCATTAGATATCATTACAAATCTGGAACGACTAGTTAATATTCCGTGATGTGAATTAAAATTACTAACTATATTATGATCTATAAATTCTCCACTTATATCACGAAATGTATATGGATTTATACTATAATAATGTCCAGTTGTTGCATTTGTCCATGCTGTTGTACTTATACAATTATTTGATAAGTCATTTAAATTGTAGTATTCTTCCCATAATCCTGTATATCTATATATTTTATGTGTATATACATCAAATAATAAATCATTATCTTGAATTAGCTCACTTAACCCTTCTATTGATTGAATATTAACACTCGGATCATATAACAACACTATTGGTAACTTTTGCCATCCAGATGGAATATTTGTTGTATTTTCTTCTTCATAGTATTTCACATCTTCAGTTATATTTTCTATTTTATCTGGATGTTCACAAAATTCTTTTATAAATGAATCATAACCTATTGGTACTAATTCCTTACTTGTTCCCGTTGTTATTTTATTCATTTTTTCTGTTTTATTATAAAAAATATATGGTTCGTCGTCTATATATATTGGATCATTCTCCAATTGTCTAACTAGTGCGTTCGGTGCTGAATACCCTTCAAATGTATAAAATACCTTAAAACTTAATGTAGTATCAATCAGTGGAGATTTATCTCCCAAAAATACCAATATTCCATTATTTATATATGGTTTAAATAATTGGTCCCACGCATTTATTACTGAAGAACCCTCCATATTACTAATTAATTCAAAATAAAATGGTGTTCTTCCTTGTATAACATTTTTCAATTTTTCTTTCATTATATTATTTTTTGGATACCATGCTCTGTTATTAGAAGTATTGCTTACTCTCTCTAACTCTACATTCTCATATCTCTTTATATAATCATATTTATTCTCACTATTTGTCAAGCTATTTATTGATTTTATATAACTCTCCATTTCTATTGTATTCACATCCATATATTTATTTTCCTCCATTACATTCACTATTTCCTTATTAAATTTTTCTTTTATATCTTTAAATAATTCTATATCAAATGTTTTGTTTATATTAGTATATACATTATAATTTGCATCCCTATATATTAAATTCACATTTGACAGGTCATATTCGTGCAAACCCCAACTTTCTAATTCATTAGTAGACACATCATTTACCATTAAATAATTCTCTATTGGTTTATTTATCTCTGGTCTCCATAATGTCAATAAATTATTATCATGTTTAAATTCTAATCCCCTCATTTCTATTTGTTTCAATTTTATTTGATTTGATAAACCTGAATGTTTCTCATTTATAACCAATCTCCAATATCTATAATAGTCAGATGATAATGTTACTGATTTTGTTATTGTTCTTACTTTAATTATATCTTCTGCTAGGGTTTTATCTATAATAAGATCTCTTGTTATTATATTTGATAAACTACTAAATGGTGAATATAATTTCCATTCACTTAAACCTACTCTTGTTTGAGAACTTGATGGCTTATTAAATAACAATTTCCAATATCTAAAACTAGCTGTCTCATCTATTTCTAATAATTTATAATTCAATACTGAATTTGTATCTGGCTCACCCCAATTCACATTTTTTAATTTTTTTACTTCACTCCATAAATCAAGATTATTTGAACCATATATTGTTATTTCACTTCCTGGAGATGGATTTAATAATTTATTAGTATTTCCACATATTGGCCTTAATGTCATAAACCCTATTGGTTTGCTTTCACCCAAATCTAATTGTAACCATTCTCCATATTGATGTTCATATACTACATCTACTAAACTATTCGCAATCAAAAATTTTCCTGTAACCGCATCATAATTATCTTCCGACTCCCAAACATATGAAGACCCATGTCCATAAATCGCATTTACAAATGGTTCATCATCTCTATCTAAATTATTAATACTTCCTACATTATTTGTTGAATTCTGTCTAGATATTGGAACTATTTTTAGACTATTTTTATTCCATTCAAACTGTTGTAATAAATCATTGGAACCTATAATTTCAGATGTATATAATACATCATATTTTGGTGTATATCCGGGTATTTCAATATTATTGTTACTTAATCCTATTGGTAAATAATTAGATATTTCTTCTTCTACTATATCAATATCACTCGTTATAAATGTTCCAGCTTCAATCCAATCTTCACCCGGATTTAAGGCATATAGTTTATATTCTTTTGGTGTATCATACAATTTCACATTTGAACCTCCAGTTTCATCTAAATATAATTTTATTTCTGATACCTTTATAGGTATTTTTGTATCTATTTCTATCCAGTCCCCACCATATCCATTTATTCCATTATCTCCATCATACACATTATTAACAAATTCTAAATTTAAACTATATTCGCTTAATTTATCATTAAATAATTGCGATACATCTATATCTGACATAGCAAATTCATAACTGTGAGTAAACAAATTTAACATATTTTCATTTGTATAATAACTACCAGTCACTTTAAATTCTGTTGTATTGTAATTTTTATCATATGATATTGCGCTTTCATTCTTCAGTTGAGTAAATATTTCAATATCATTACTTGATAAGTTATAAAAATTAATTAAATTTTTACTCAAATCAAATACTAGTTTGTAGGGTTCTATGTTATATGTGGATTGGATTATTTGTGTTCCATATAAATCAAATGCCTCTTCTATTGTATTTACCCCCGCATAAACATAATCTTGTAAATTTATATATTGCTGTTTATAACCATATAATTCAAATTGACTTATACTTGCCGCACCCGATGGTGTCGTTAGTTCTGTCCCGATTGTTTTCTTTATAACTAATCTCCAATGTTTATATAATTTTATTCTTGGACCTAACTCTAATGTTAATATGTAATTATTTGATTCCCATTCTTGTTTATTTTTTCCATTCCATTCTTTTATAAACCCCCAATTAACATTATCATTTGAACCAAATATAGCAAAATCTTCTGGGGCTCTTAATATTTCACTTTGTTTCTGATATAATTTTATTGATGTTCCAATATATTGTTCTCCAAAATTTATTTGTAACCACTCGCCAAAAATATTATTAGTTTCTTCTTTCTCTTCTTTTGTATAACTACCTCCAGTAGAATAACTATTTCCCACACTCGTCCAACCCATAGGATAATTTAAATGAGTTTCATTATCAATTCCTAAAAAAGCATAAAATGCTTGTGTATATTCTGTTGATGCTGTATAATTAATTGTCGTATTTCGTGTTATACTTGCCGGTCCAGATAATACTCCTGTTTTATCATCTAAATTATTATTTTGATTTTCTGGTGAATATATTTTTCCTCCCATATATTCATATGCTCTTACTATACCAACATCCCCATACACACTTTTTTCGTCTGCCGCCAGGTCATAACGATATGTTCCATATACTACTATTCCTCCTGTGGAAGATATTGATAATGCACCATAGTAACCTATATAATTCTCATCATGAGTATCACTGCCTTCAATATCTCTATAAGTTCCCATTGTATCCCACCTTTCTGTAATAGAATTATACATTAAAACCTGAATATAGCCTACATCTGAACCATTTTGGTCCGAATATGGAAATGACCCACATACTATATTTCCATCTGCTGATAATTCAACCCCGTGACATTCCACATTAGAGGTATATCCTGTAATCTTTTGTCCTTTTTGAACCCATCCTGTTCCAGACCATTTAAATACTATAAACGACCCACAATTTGAAAGATAATTATCATCATCATCATTATCATCATATCTAGAAGCTACTGCTATAGTTGTCCCGTCATGCGATATTGCCACATCCCATCCAAATTGGTCTGAACTGTTATTAGTGGTTCCTTCAAATCTATCATAAATAGTTTCTCCCATTTTTGCGAAATTATTATTTCCTATTATTTGAAGCACTATAGCAGCACCTTCATCACTTCCATTTATTTGGATTGGGTCCTCTCCGTTATAACATCCAATTACAATTTTAGTTCCATCACCCGATAATTGAACTCCATCAGCAAAATTACCACCAAAATATGGATATAATTGACCACCATCATTGGAATAGTCTGTCCCATATATACTACCCCATGATGTCCAAGTAGTTCCACTAGTATTTTTAAAAATCTCTACTCTGCCATAATTACCACCTTTATCGTCGTCATATGGCACACCCACTGCTATTACGGTTCCATCATCTGACATTGATAAACCACGACCAAAATTTTCAGAGGTACTATCACCATATTTAACGGTTTGTTGAACCCACGAACTTCCATTCCATTCACTCACATATACCCTGCCCTGTGAACTATTATAATTATCGCCCGAATATGCTATACGTTCACCATTATATGAAATGGCAACTCCTTTTGCATCAGCACCACCCAGATACTCACTATCATATGTTCCGACAATATCACCGCCTTTTTGTTGCCAATCTGTTCCATTCCACTCATATACTTTTACTATACCCCTATTATAATTACCATTTGGATCATGATATGGAGCACCACTTATTATGGTTGTTCCATCGCCACTTATTTCTACAGATTTCCCCCATTGATCACCACTATTACTACTATATGGTTGATGCTTAATTGAATTTCCCATTGTTTCCCATGAACCACCTATCTGAAAACCACTTATAACTATATTTCTCTTCTCTTCTCCTATTCTTTTATCTATACTATCGTCAAGTGTAGTATAATCTTCTATTGATAATGTAGTTCCTGCTATATATTTACTCAAATTTATTTCACTCCCATATAATTGAAATTGTTTTACTTGCATTTTAAACCCAGTGCTTTTTGTAATTTGTAATTTCCAATATCTATTTATTGTTGGTGTATTTAAAGTTCCAATATAAGGTAAATATTTTGTTCCATTAAAATAATCAGTTGGTTTAATATCTTCCCATTCTTGTATTATTGTCCAATAATTATTGTCATTTGATGCCAACAATTTAAAGTCTGATGGTGCGTCATACCCCCTTTCAATATTACTTGAATAAATTTTAAAATAATATACCTTTGATTGATTATTTGTATCAATTATTATTTCACTTAACTGCTCTGTTTCTGGTGAGGTATATTTGAGAATATTATTATATACTTTATTATTAATTCCATATAAATTAATAGCTCCTATATGTAATCTATACAAATCACTATGGTCATTCACATAATTATAATTATGACGAGGCACTGTGATCCTGTTTATAGCCAATCTATATTTTTTATAACTATTTGGATTATCAATTATACCTGTAAAATGTTTATATTCTCCATCCCAATAGGTTTGACTATCTATATTTATCCATTCTTGTATTAAATGCCAATCTTTACTACAATGAAGACAGCCATCTGTATTATTATATTCCGCGTGATTTAAATTATTATTTGAACCATATAAACGAAAATCTCTAGGTTGTCTGCCGCCTTCATTTTGTTGAGTATTAGCATAATTTGTATTTTGAGTTGGATGTATTTCTATATAATAAATAATTTCAGCGGTTAATCTTTCAAGTTCTATCCATGGACCATTATATACATTACCACTAACATCTTCAGTATAATAACTATAACTTATATTTTGCTTATTATAATATCCATCATTATCCCAGCCAAATTGTGATGCGTTATAATTAGCCAACCATCCACCTTGTATATAGTTTTCAATATTAGTTCCATTAAATACATTTTCTTCGTTATAATTGCTTGTATAAGTTCCAGATGATGTAAATGTATAAAAATTATAATTTGAATGAATAATATTTGTAAATTGATTTTTATAACTAGTATATTTTTGATTATTAGTTATTTTTACATCACTAATCATTAAATAACCAACATTTCCCCAACATTCAAATTCTACTCTCATTGTTTGAGCATAAGTTGGATTTAATAATGGTATTTTATATTTTTTATATAAATCACTAGTCATAGCTAACTTAGTTAATAATATTACTTTATTATTTACATCCCCGTCGTATATTACGCTGATTCTAAAATTACTACCGGGCATAGAATTTGATTGAAACTCTATTTCTAATGAATTTGTGTAATAATTAGATATATTTAACTCTGGCGTTCTTAAACCTGAATGAGTATTAGAATTATTATATGGGTCAGAAGAATTCAAATTATCTCCCATAGAACATACTGCTACTATATCACTTGAATTTATATTTGGTGCCAGATAATATTGTGATTTTATAGAATTTGTATTAATACTACTATCGCCAATAAAACCTATCAAAGGATTATTGAAATCTCCGATTTCTGTTAATGTACCAGTATAAGGGTATGGATTATTGGTTTCACCTAGTAAGGGATATTGTTGTTCTTGATCACCGACACCAGTTATTTCAAAAAATTTAGTAAGCATTGAATTTACCTCTGTTTGATTTGTAACTGAATTATTTGTTGGAGCCCCCCATAAAAAATAATATATTCTATCTACATCTCCATTTGTTGGAATATATAGTCTATGATAATCATCATCAGTGCTGGTCGCAAGATTACGACTTAATCCCGGCACATCTTTTACCACCCATACATGATTTACATTTGGATCGCCTGGACCAGCAACAGATTTCCAATATACTTTATAAGCTGTACCATTATAATTGCTTGTATATTCACCATAAGTCATAGTACCACCACCATCCGCACCTAAATTACCGTATATCTCTATATAAGATACATTATTATTATTCGTTCTTCCTTCTCCTCCATCATATAAATCTGCAACAAATATAAATAATCCTTTATTTACAGTTAATCGCGTAAAATATTTATTTCCGGCTAGGTAACTACTTGTATTAATAGCTTCATAATAATAAAAATCCCCACCCAAATTTGTTCTAATTCTATTGCCTCCATCATACATATCAGCTCCACCATCACTAATGTTATTATTATTATAATTTAAATTACTATTTATTGGATATACTCCATTAGTAATGGCCGATATAATTGCGTCATAATTAGTTTCATTTAAGGTTTCATGAATTGCTTCAAGACTTGATTCGCCATAGAAAGGATTTTTATCAGCCCTAGATAAATTACAAAACCAACTTGGCTCCATCATTCTCCACCCATTAAATTCTGTAAAACTACCAAATATATGGTCATTATATGTGTTTATCCCCCATCCATTTGGCAATAAATTATTCCATACATTTGATACATTTGGTATACTTGTATCTTCAACCAATACTATATAATCTCTAAAACTATGTGACGCCGCACTATCACCCCAACTAGGATAACCACCACCGTCATCTACATAACTTTTACCATATACGTTACTTGTATTTCCTATTTGATACCAATCTCTATTATCACTACCTGTTCCACCATTAAGATTTATAATTCCAGCTACCCATTTGTCTTGATTAGACACTTCTAATGTGTTTTGATTATCTAATATTTCTGAACGATATGGAAGTCTTTTTCCCTGATTTACTGCATAATTATATTGTGATACCCATGTCATAGTTTGAAAACTGACACTATCATAACGACTAACAGATTTCGTTATGTCTCCAGGATAAGTAACCGGACTTTGTAATTCTATACTTTGAAAATCTTCTTCCATTAATACATCTACCAAATCTACTCCTGTAATACTCTCAATTACTGGTTCAACTTCTATTTCATTCTCTTGTATTATAATCTGTTCTTTTATATTTGTTAATAATTTCTCTTCTGTTGTTGGAACCAAATCAAAAATTGCATCATGTGAAACATAAGATAGTTTTACTATTGAATGATAATCATATAATGGAAGATATAAATTTTCTGATAAATCTATACCTATATTTCCCATATCATCTAATCGTGTAGAATTCCAGTTTTCCTGTTCTATATTATTATTATAAGCGTAATTCCCTTGGCTAAATGGTGTTCCTGCTATTGTTGTTACAAACATATCATTATCTAAATCTATTTTACGAACACTGTAAGCTTGTGTCATGTAAATATTGTTATTTATTTTATCATAAGATAACGATGTAGAATAAGAACTAAATTTGGGGTATAACTCATTTATACCACGATTTCCTGTTCCATCAATTGATGTTGCCTCTGAAGTTCCAACTTGTTCTTCTGTAATACTATCCCACCAACTAGAAGTGTTTGACGCATAATTATTTTCAGGATAAGTTGGATGTCCCGCATGTGATTTGTATCTTCTCATATGTAATTTAAATTTACAACGATGAACCATTTGTTCTCCTGCGTTCAAACCGGTATGATCTCCATTACCGCCAATATCATAGTAATAAAAACTATTAGTATTTTTAAATGGTTCTAAGTCAGCGGGCCATAAATCATCATAACTACTTATTTTACCCTGTTCCATATCTCTATATGGGGTACTTCCCTTATCAACATATTGTGTTATAGCTCTATATAAATAATAAAAATTCATGCGAATTCCATAATTTCTATAAAAATATATTGTATTTGAATAATTTCCATATTGACTATTATTATTACGAAATCCTATATTAACATAATTATTATAAGAATGATTCCAATAACCAACTCTTAAACTACAAATATATTGGTCATCAAAATAAAATGCTAACATTTTACCATCCCATCCATTCCAACTAGTTGAATGATTATAACTATCATCTCCACTATAAACCCATTTAAAAAAATCATAACTACTATACCAATTACCATTTAAAGGTTCTTGTAAAGAACTTAATGGGTCATAACGCCCATAACTAGGTATTTCTATTTCTTCTTCTGGACCACATTTTACTAATCTCTTACGATTATAACTGTATATATATAAATTATCATCGTTATCAAATACTATGCCTGTAGGATATTGCATAGTAAAAAAAGGATATGGATGTAAGTTATAATTAGTATGGTAATTGTATTGTTCTACATTATAAGGATACGCATCGGTTTGGTTATAACATCCGGCAATAATTGTTCCACTATAATATTCATATCGGGGCATTTCAAAAAAAGAAGTTTCGTTATTATAAATTGCGGTTCTTGTTACCATTCCAACTGATGGTATTTTTACAATTACATTATACCCCCTTTGATTTATATATATATTGTAAGAACTATCTATCGCTATACAATCGTTTTTCCAGTGACCACCGTCAGAGAAATTAAAAGAGTAATGCGCTTTAAAATACATACCCGAAGATAGTTCGCACACCTCAATGGTATCTGGATTTCTATTATACAGCCAAAATAAATATTTATTATCATGACTTATCGCCATTTGCCCAGGATAATAAGTTCTATTACCGATTGATCCATTAAAAATACCTTCATTTGACCCAGAACTATTACTACTACTATAATAAGTTGGAGTTCCATATTCCTTTTCAGAAATATTTTCATGATTATATCCTACAGTATTATATCCAACAATTGTTCTGAGATTAACTGTTCCATCATTATTTTTATAAAATTTACGAATAGCGTGGTTGTTATAATCAGAAATATATAAACAATCTCTTTCAGTATCATATACACAAGAAGTTGGGCGATACACTTGTCCATTATTATTATCAGTGGGCGAATCTATAATAGCTTGACTATCTCTTTTAAAAGTATCATAATATCCATTAGAATATCTTCCAATACAATTGTTTAAAAAAGCATTTGTATATGGTTCTGTTATAATAGTTACATCAACATTAGAGGAATCTAATAATTCCATTGTCGTTGCGCTGTTTCCATAACCAAACACTTTATTAGGGTTATCGTAATGAGTTTCTCCATTAAATATATCATTTACATCAAAGACATCTCTCCCATATATTTTAAAATCATTGATATTAACAAAGCCATCATTGGATGGATTTGAATAATTATCTCTTGTTTGTAAATTATAAGGTTTCATAGCTAAAAATTGTCGTGGGTCTTCATCATAAACATTTATTCGCCACCACGATGCGCTTTGCTGTATATACCAACTATAATTATCATCATTTGTATTACCACTATTTCTAGGTTGGTCTATTCTCCATGCATAATGGTTTCCAATACACCACGCTTGTTCAGGTATATTTGTAGTAACATTATAATATTCAGGAAGGGCTATCCTTGTTATCCATTCTCCCGGTGCTAATGTAATAATATATGGATATTCTCTAATATAATAATCAGTTACAGTTTCATTTAAATTATTTGATAAATCATTTACAGTATATAATAACCAAGGTTTATTTCCAAACCAATCTACAGTTGTTGGTGATAAATCTTTTTTTTTATGTTGGCCATCTATAATATATGCACTACTAAAATTCGCATTATCATTAATTGATATTTCTATATACACTGGCTTATCTGAATTATTAAATAATGTATTATCTGGTTCTTCTGCGTCTTCTTTTTTAATTAATAAAGGTGTGTCTGGAGCTATCCATGATGTATTTCCATCTATCCGATAGTGTTGCAAATTTATTATTTGCAAGTTCCAATAATTATTTTCATCTCCGGGAACACCATTTTTTTCAAATAATCTAGTAGTTATATCTTGTTTCCATTGCATATTCATAATATAGTTTATTGTTGTGTTGGTTGATATATTATTCATTTGAGCATGTGGATTTCTAATAGGCTCTACTGGTTTTTCTGTCATTCCTTTTATATCAGATAAAAATGTTACTCGTATCCACGGTCTAGTACTTGTATAATTATTAGGACTAGTATGATAAGTATTGCTATTAGAATTGTATAATTCTAATTTTGATCCCCATTCATCAGTTACTTTATTTTTAGGTCCTATTTGTCTTATAATTGGCAACTCATATGCAATAATTTTATCACGCTCACCGTCTGGATTATCATTCCACGCCGCAGAATAGAAGTTTTCACTATAATTTGTTAAATATCCACTTCTAAATTGTCTTAGTAATGTATTCAAATTTATATAATCTGACGCTATTTGTGATCCCTCGTATTCAAATTCAGTAGTTCCACCATTCATATAATTATTAGCAAAATTATCTGGCCATTGTTCTGGTATTTGGATGTTACTGGTATTGTTTGCCCATGGTCGGTGCTGACAATAATTACCATAACCCCAACTCCATATTTTACCATTCGCAACAGCAAAAGCACAATTATGACCTGTAATAATATCTGTAACTCCAGACAACACGGCAATCGGTGCTGCTACATTACTAGTATGACTAAGACCCAAATTATTGTAGTTGTTATAACCCCACCCATATAATGTACCATCTGCTGATACAGCGAATTTGAAGTTATCCCGACCCCCGGCAATTTTTACTATATTAACGCCATTTAAATTTGACGGCACTACTGGAGAACCATGGTCACTTGTACTATTATTGCCTAGACCATAATTATCACCTGTACCCCAATTATATACAGTTCCATTATTTATTAATACCATACAGCCGCGATAAACAGCATCTATTTGAACTATTGTTCCTCCCCAATTAAAATTTACTTTTTTAGGATAATATACACCAGTAGTATTATTACCATGTCCTAATACATATTCGGAATTATCACCCCAGGTATATAATTCATTATCACTTGTTACTGCCATACAATGATACTCTCGTGCTTTTATAAAAATAACTTCTTTTCCATATAATTCATTATTACTGTTATCAAAATCACTTAATTCAAAGGGTGCTGTTTCACTATTATAACTATTGGTATTTCCCATACCTCTTTGTCCATGACTATTATATCCCCATGTATAAATCTTCCCTTGGTCCGATAAAGCCAACCAATGATAATAACCACCAGTTACATCTACTATTTTTATGTTATTATTAGAAAACCATGTTAATAATTGAGGTGTGTTATAATTACTTGTGTTACCTTTTAAAAAAGCTCCATAACTCCCATTCCCCCACGCATATACTTCTCCTTCATCTGTTAAAGCGCAACTAGCATGATAGCACACTCTACAAATTTTTATAATTCGTTTATAGCTAAAATAACTACTTGCTATTTCAGTAGGATAATTATAATTACTGGTATTTCCTCTACCAATTTCTCCGTAACTATTATATCCCCAGCCATATAATTTACCATCAACAGTTAAAATATGTGTACAGTAATGTTCGCTTACTATTTGCATATTTCCATTATATTTATCATAATTAAAAGTAGAAGTATAAGTTGTTTCAGTATTTTCTAATGTGTAGAAGAGTTCAGGATTAATTTGAGTGTCACTAACATTAAATTGATTACTCCATAATACTGGATAACTATCGTTTCCGGTATTTCCGTTTGTTGTATTTTGTCCATAACCAGAATATCCTAGTCCATATAGTTGTCCATTCGCATATATTATAGTATGATGAGCACCACCTACTACATCAGTTACACCAGACATATAGGTTGAACTATTTAATTTTACTCTATTTCCTGCATTGCTATGAGTTGTGGTTCCAAGACCCATTTGTCCATGACCATTATATCCCCATCCCCATAATTCACCAACCGCATCAATAGCATAACGACTATAAAATGCGTTAGCTATTTTTACAATAGTATGTGGCACATTAGTGGGTTTTACAGGAATGTATTGGTCACTAGTATTTCCAATACCTAAATTGTAATGACTATTGTATCCCCATCCATAAACTTTTCCATTTACTAATACTTGTCCGCCATAATAACACGCTTGTATTTGAGATATAATACTGTTTGAAGGATTTTCTGTTTCCCAAACTGTATTTTGAGCAATAGTAGGATAATATCTATGATTTCCATCATTACCTTGTAATAGACCATAATGACTACCATGCCCCCAACAATATAATGTGTTGTCATCTCGCAATGCATAACAATGATGGGTTGCTGCGGCAATTTTAATAAATTTTGCTTCCGTTAATGAGTTGTTATCATTATCTCTAGAAATTTTGTAAGGTGAAGTCTCACTAGAACTATAACTAGAATTTCCATTCCCTCTTTCCCCATAATTATTATATCCCCATGTGTATAGGTTACCGGTATCTGTTAGTGCCAATGCATGATGGTATCCCCATGTTATATTTTTTATTTTGATACCGGAAAAAACAGGTAATAATCTAGGAGTGCTAATATGGCCAGACGATCCATTCAAATGTTGTCCATGACTACCATATCCCCATTGATAAACCTGTCCATCATCAGTAATGATACTTTGTGTATAATAACCGTTACAAATTTTTGCTATATTTACATTATTGAGATTATTGGTATAACTACTGTTTAATCTAGGAGTATAATATGAGCTACTGGTGCTGGTATTTCCTATACCTAATTGACCGTAACCGTTATGTCCCCAAGACCAATAGTTATTATTTGAATCTAGAAGATAAGTTTGATAATACCCGGCATTTATTTGAATATTACCATCAAAAGTGCCGGTATAAATATCGGGATTATCAGTTACGTGTGTAGTTATTGATACTGTTGATGTTTGGTCATCATCATTTTCTGAATAAGTATATTCAAGTGTATCCCAATTCATTTGCCAATAATATGGTTCAATTTCTTCAGGATTAAGGTCAATTCTAATCCATATGGGTTTATCAGTAATATTAGAAATATAAGTTTCGTTGTCGTCATAAATTTTTAAACCAATTTGTTCTAATTCATCTTTATAGTATTTCCAGGGGTAATAGTTCCAGTTAGTATCAGAAGAGTTTGTCCATAGAACATTACCACCAATAATTCTAATTTCATTAGCATTGAAAACATTTAATATTTTACCAACAGAAATTCTATAATTTTTAAAATTGTTTTGGTTGAAGGACATATCTAATATGATATCGTTTGCATTAACGTTTCTATCATCATATAAATAATCCGTGTGGTTAAGTCTAAAATTTTTAATATATTCCCATTTAGCATTGTCATTATTTTTACCATAAACAATAAGGTCGGCGGGAGCATTTTTATGGAATTCGTCATCAGAATTAAAAGTGATATATTTTAAAATGGTGCTATTATTAGTTTGAAAATCCATATAATTACCAGAATAGTCATAAAAGTCAGGGTTATGAGATCGTGTTAAATGGTTAGATTGACTTCTTCCAGTATAAATGTTATATTCTAACCCGGTTATAGAAAAGGATGTAATAGTATTGAAAGATAATTTGTATAGTAGAGTAATATTAACAGTAGAAGAGTAAGATTGAGTTGAATAATTAGTTCCAGTAAGAAGTCTATTTTTTGAACCATATTCAATAATTTGTGGAGAATTCATTCTATCACTCCAAACAATATCACTCATATAAACACTGGGAATTTCTTGTCCAAAAATTTGGTCGCGTTCAAATGTGAAATCAGCAGAATTTTCTTGGCCTAATGTTAAATTGGATGAAGTATATAATTTACCAAATTGTGTTTTGAAAATTAAATCTATTCTATCATCGGTACTGATTGGCATATTAATATATATATATTGATTTATTATTAAAATATATATATCCAAAAATTTTAATTTGACATTATTTCTATGTTGCTAAAAGAGACGGGACTATCTTTTATTAAACCAATTCTAATGTGAAATACGGGCGTAACATTAGGATTATTTAATCTGGGTGGTCTTAATTTGAAAATAGTTTCAGTATTATTAATGTGCTCCTTACTTTCAAAAATACCAATACCTGTAACTCCAGCTTGATTAATACCCGGCATATAGTTTTCTTCATCTTCGTAATTTTTATTAGCATTAAACCAAAAATGGTCACCGTGATTAATTTGAGAAGGTAATAATATTTCAAATTTGAACCCTGAACTACTCGGTTCAGGAAATGGATGTGTAGTAAATCCATTATTTTCAGGTGTTATGATTTTGATAGAAATAGAACCAGAATTCATAGGTGCAATATTAGATAGTGAGAAAACAGCATATTTATATGTATTATTATCCCATGATAAGTTTGACCTAGGTGGAAAAAGACCAGGATTGTAAGGTGATAATGTGTAATCAATATAATTCGCAGAATTGCTATCATAAATACCTTCAAATACTAATAATTCATGATCTTGTAAAGCGGCTTCGTTGTTAAAGGGATTAATATAACCAGTAGGAATATTATCATAAGTAATATCGCCGGGAATAGTAAATAATCTTTTATCTCTTAATGGACTAGTAATAGAAAATTTATCAAATAATAAATTAACATTAATAACTCTACTGGATTGTCCTTTAATGTTATAACCAGTGACAGTAAATGGTATTTGTCCAACCGCATTGGTATCTTTAAATTGAAAACCAGATATATATTGCTCATTTAATACAATTTCTAATCCTTCATTATAACTATTATTATTATAGGAATTTTTATAAACACCATAACTAATATCGTGTCCTAAAATATCTAAATCTTCGGTAATATCACTAGTAATGGAAGCCTGTTTTACATCTTTTCTATAGTTATTATTTTTGGAAGCTAAATTACTGATATTAAAAGAAAATTCAAGATAACTATCTTTTGTTAATGAAGTAATACCACAATTCCAAGCAAAATTTGAATTTATACATAATATTTCCCATGGTGATTTAATATTTGCTGATACAACTGGAAGAGTTGTGAGAATTTCAAAATGATATGGTATAACTTTCACGATTTGTTTATTATTTTCACCATTTACAGTTATATTAAATTTACCACCTAATAATAAAGGTTCACCATATTGTGTTCTGTTTGCTTGTGTTCGTAGTTGAAGATTATCTATATCTCCTCTTAGCCAATATTTAAATTTATTATCGGTCTGGTCATCAGTATTTAAACTATTATATTTTTCTACAACATTCGTTACAAATTTAATGTTATCTGTCTCACGAGGACCCAATGTATTAAGAAATCTGTTCTGTATATTAGTATATTCAACATTTTCTGTATCATAAACATTATTACTAAGATCTGTAATACTAACAGTAAAACTTACTGTATTTTGAGAATCTGGAGTGAAAGTTAGACCTTCGTGTATTCTTATATCATTAGAATTACAAGTGAAATCAATTAAATCAGGTGAATAATCGGCATAGAAAATGGGTCTGTCGTCGTCATTATATGTGCTCCAAAGATCTCCAGAGTTATTATAATGACTATACCCATCATCAACTAAAACAAATTGCCACGCGTCTGGGTTGCTATTTCTACGATTTTGTAACCAATTTTTTAAGCTAACTTCAATTGTATTTTGTTGAGGGCCTAGAGGGACACTGGTATATTCTGGTGTTTCAAACCATTCAGTGAATAATGAATCTGCATCAATATCATTAAAAGTATTTATTCTATACCTGTATTTTGTACCATATAAGAAATTATTATTGCTATTATCTATTATAAGTTCATTTGCATATATGGGACCGATAGTTTTTATTTCTCTTTTTGGGTCTGAAGGATATTCTTGATTATCAAAATCGTGATTATTTAAACTGTCAATTTCTTCATATTCAATAGTATATCTATTAACGTCGCCTTCATTATCTGAACCGGGATTAATCCACAAAAGATTTGTAGATATATCTTCATTTTCTGTATATTGCGATCCATTATTAGAGGGGTTAGATACTGTTGTAGTCAAAGATTGAACTTTATTAGGTCTATGAGAATCATTAAATGCTTCTAATAATAAATTACCAAAAATACTAGGATAACTGGAAGGATGGTAGTTATGAAAGGTTAATACAACATTATATACTTGAGCTTGTAAAGCAGGAACATTATAAAAATAATAAGTTTCAGTATTAGCGTCAAAATAATCTTGTCTATCTTTTTTAGAAAATTTATAATAACGAATTAAATCATAATTTCCAACATCACTAGGGAGCAATGTCCATTCTTTTAAAACATTTAAGCCGTCTCTAAATGCAACAGTCAATGTATTAATTTGAGGTAAAGGTTCGGGGCGAAATCCAACCAAATATCTTCTTGAAGGAATTACTTCTAATTGTAAAGATAATACATTTTCTGTATTTTGAATAACAACGATTTTTTTTGGAGGTCCAATCAGATCTTGCAAACTAAATTCAGGAGAATTAGTATCAGGATTAGGGAAGAAATAATCTGGTGCGAATACTCTTCCAGAACAATCAACATTATTTGCATTTAATTTTTCATGAAATTCAGCATGTTCTCTAACATCAAGTCTTTCAGTTATATTAGTTCTTTTATTTTCAATATCAGCAACGGTTAATTTATTATCTCTTACTCCGGTTAATTGGTCTAATTTATCATGTTCGCTGGGAAATGGATTTTGTTTAACGGTTCTTAAAAACCAATTCAATTCCCCAACTCCGGAAATATCAGTATTATATTTGTATTCATGAATACCTGAATCGGCTAATGATTCCGGCCATGTGCCACCTTGTTCTTCTACTAAAAATTTCATATTATGTGCGTACCACTTCATATCCCATTCGTCAGTTTCTTCATCAATTAATACAAAATTTAATATTTGTCTTACTCCTTCGGAGTCACCATATATTCTACGAGTATAGTCACCAGTTCCTGCTTTCAATTTTACATCAAAATTACCAACATATGTTCCATCTTGTAAATACATATAGATTTTATCATGTAATAGAATTTCGTCCCAATCGTGATTTGTATCTATAATACCAACATCACTTACTCCCGCGAATGTTACAGTTTCGGTTCTATTATTAGATAAATCTATTTTACCAATTACAAAGGTATTATTACTACTATCCCATCCCATAAAAGGATTATAATTAACATTGCCATACTGATTAAACACTAAGTTGTCTTCAAAATAGGCAACATCAGTAACATCTAATCTTTTTACAATAGCATCTGTGACATTCGCTTGTTTACAATTTAAATCTTTTACATTAATAAAATCAGATTGAATGTTATTTGATATAAATTTAACTGGATCCATATATTCAACTTGAAATTTACCCTTTTCACTATCGGTTAAACCCATAACAAATGCGTTTTCATCTACATTCCAACCAAATATAGGATTAGCAGGGTGTTCATCAATGTGATTGAAATATACATAATCATTAAAATAAGCTACATCTGTAATATTTACACTTGATACATCTATTCTATTTGATATCATTGTATCATTATTTATATGTGTAATATTTCCTAGATGTGATTTAACTTCTCCAACTCTTAATCTTACATCACTCATTTTTGATAATCTTTCCGCGTCTAATCTTTTTTCTACTAATCCTTCAAATTTACCTAATACAAATTCATATTTATCATTATCCCATGCCATAAAAGCATTATCTACTTCATAATCTCCAAAATATGAATAATTTCTAGACCACATGTTATCTGTTAAAATGGAACCGGAAGATATATCTTTTGCTACTAAATCTACAACATTTATTACATCACTATTTATTACAGCAACTCTAAATTTTGTTTCATTCATAAATCTCATATTCCATTCATCATATTCCGTATCAAATTTACCCATAATAAAAGTTTTCTCCTCATTATCCCAACCTATAAAAGCATTATCTACTTCATAATCACCAAAATAAGCATACTCATTTATCTTAATTTTACTTACTCTTACTTCAGTAGATGATACATCATTCGCAACTATTTGATTGACATCAACTAAGTCACCGTTATATTCTGATACAAATAATTTACCTGAACTGGATTCATCCATATCAAAATATCCATCATAACTTGTTGTTTTACCCATAAAAAATGTATCTCTATGTTTATCCCATCCAAAAAATGGGTTTGTTTCATTGGGCATGTAATCAAAATACATATAATCTTTCCAAAATGCGGTATTTGTTATATGTAAATTGGTTATTTCTGAGTATTGAGATACCAAATTATTATTACTTATTTCTATAATATTTGCGGTTGTAACATTTATTTCATCAACTACCAAAGCAGCAGGTTTTATATCAAAATCTTTATCAGCTTTTGCTAATTCAAATGTGCTATTTGATATATCCCAACCAAAATAAGGATTATAACGGTCCGCATTGTAATCAAAATACATATAATCTTTATAAAATGCGGTATCTGTTATATTTAAATCTACTACAGTAATTAGATTGGCTGACATATCATCTGTTGAAATATGATTTTTGACAAAAGCGGAGTCAGTTATATTTAAAACTGAACATTTCAATGTTGCGGGAATAAAATCTTCAACTACTAAATCAGCCTCAGCATTTGTAGTTGTTTGAGCTAATATAAATGATTGATCTATCTCACTCCATCCCATAAACGCATTTGGATCTTTTCGTTTAATCATAATACCGGCACAATCATACGGAACTGCTAATTCACCTATATAATCATTAATAATTATTATATTATCGGATATATCTACATTTTTTGTATGAACTACCGTTCTTGTTCCTTGAACATGTAAATCACCAAATATTGTAGCATTTCTCGCCACATTCAATGTTCCATCTACTAAGGTTACACTATTTTCCGCACCTATTGTTATAGTGCTATTCTCCACATTTGTAAATATTTCTTTATCTTCATCAATTCCACTTAATATTTTTCCTTGAACTGTTATATTTTGACTAACATCTACATCTCCTACAACTATCACATCTTTTTTTGCTGTTATATTTTCATTTGCTATTATTTCTTCTGTTGTTGTAGAACCCCATATTTCTACATCACCTTCCATTTTAGAAGTTTTTTTAACATTCAAATGTCCATCTAATATTATCTCTGAATGTACTGACCCTATTGTTATTTTACTTTGGATTATATCAGTAAATATTTGTTTATCATTTTCTACATCACTTATCAAATCACCAGTAATAATTAGATTTCTTTTTAAATTTATATCTTTATCAACATGAAGAAATTCTTTTGCATATATATTTAAATTTGATGTAATTCCACTACAATCTAGCCAACCATCTATACGAACTTTATTCTCCAACGCAGTATTACTAGCAACATTTAAATATCCTTCTATATTTACTTTTGGTCCTACCCAATATGTTTCGTCTCTATCACCACCCAAAGGATTAACTTGTCTAGCGCCTATTGTTATTGTTCTATAGAAATCCAAATTAGAAAATATTGTTTTATCGGTAATGAACCCCATAGCATTAGGGTAAGCTTTTATATCGCCTAATAAGTTTAAGTCACCATCCAAATTTATATCATCATCAACAAACAAGTTTCTATTACAATGTAAATCATCCCATATAGATATTGTTTGTAATTGTGTATGACCGCCTATATATAAATTTCTTTTTAATAATACATCTTTTTCTACATCTAAATAACCATTAATTAAAGTTTTACTACTATATAAATCACTAGTGATATAGGTTTGGTAAGTGTCAGAATTAGGATCATTATCATATATGTCTCCATCTTGATATCCCCCCACTGTTATTAAATTATTTATTTGGTCCCCTTCAGCATCTTCTTCTCCTACAATATTTGTAAATATCTCTACATCAGCTGGCTGTAATGCCAATATTTTTTCTCCTATATTGATATTTTTACTTAAATCTATATCACCAAATACTTGAAGATTTTTTTCACATTCAATATTTCCTTTTGTTGTTATATTTCCATCTTCATTATTAATAACTACCTTATCATTCAAATTAAATGAGAATTCTGATAATGTTAGATTTGCAATTCCGCCCGTATAAAATGTAAAGGTATCTTCATTACTTCCTAAGGATGTTTCTGTTGTAATATAGGTATCTTGATCACTATCCTGGACGCCAACTAATGATAACCATTCACTACCTTCGGAATATCCTTCAAACGTTTTTTTTGTTTTATTATATCTCACAGCGCCTTCAATATCATCTATTCTTTCAACTGTTGTTCCACAAGGAAGCACTAAACTATTTGTTCCGCCAATTTTTACTTTACTGTTCAATGACCCTAATGTTATTGTGCTTTGACTTATATCTGTAAATATTCTCTTATCTTCTTCTACTATTCCGTATATATCGCCACCTATATAGGCGTCTCCGGTAAAATTTAATTCTCCTGTATTTTTTTCTACCATAAAATTAATAACATTATTATCATTGTATATTTTAAATGTATCTTCGTCTAATGTTAATGATTTTTTGTCATTGTTATAAAATGTAAATGTATCTTCATCGCTACCCAATGATGTCTCGGTAGTAATATATGTATCTTGATCATTGTCTTGAACACCCACTAACGAATGCCATTCCGCGCCATCATATCCACCATATCCTTCAAAAATTCTTTTTGTTTTATTATATCTTATTGAACCCATCGCTTGAAGTGATGGTCTCTCATTAGTTTTACCTACAGGCAATCTTATTGAATTTGTTCCACCAAAATATACTCTAGCTCTTTTTCTACCTATGGATATTGTGCTTTGGCTAATATCTGCATACAATGTTTTATCTTCTTCTTTATCTGAAACTAAATTAATAGCTTGCAATTCTCCAATAATAACTCTACCTTGCTGACCTCCTATTGTTATTTCTTGATCGGGATGATCAATAAATATACCTTTTGGTCCATGTCCGGCACTATTTAAATTTCTATGAATATGTAAATCGCCATTATCATTAAATTCAACTAAATTACCCGCTACAGCATTTGAACCAAAAGCAAAAGATACACCATCTCTACAAGTAGCACCCGCCCCCAATGCTACAGAATTACTCATGTCAATTATAGTACAATTTTCACCAAATGCGACATTATTTGATCCATCTATTAACATATTATTATGTCCAGCAACAATAGAATTTGTAATCCCTCTTACTTTATTTTGACTACCTGATGTTATAATATTATCACAATTTGATATATCATTCATTGTTCCTGATAGAAATGAATCATTTACATCTATGCTAGTATTCTGCCTACCAAATGTACTTGTACCATTTTTATCTATTGTAAAAATATTTCCATTTCTTTCTCTTGTTCCTATAGCAAATCTGGTGTCTCCAACACATTTCGCTTTATAACCCAAAGCTACTGCATTATCAACGCCACTTATATCTATCTCTTGACCCAATGCTATATAATATTCCCCGTCTCTTATATTATTATGAGAACCTGCGATAAATGATTTATAAACATTAATTACTTCATTGGATACCCCTGTAACCGTTGTTCCGTATATATGTTGAGCATAATTACCTTCTCCTATTATAAGTGAATTTGATATATCTGTTATTTCGTTTTCTTTTCCTATTATTTCCGAATTTATAGTTTTATGCAATTCATTTTGCGTTCCAATAATATTTGATTTTGAACTATCTAATATTTCATTCTTTTCACCATTCACATCTATAATATTTGAATTTGTTATAACATTTTCCATACCTTTAACGGTTGATAAGGATATATCTGTCAATATATTTTCAAGACCCAAAACATTTGATATTGAGTTATTTTGTGTTACATTTCCCGTTCCTACAACATTTAAATTTGTATCTTTATCTAATATATTTAAATTCCCTTGCACATTTACTATATCTACATTTTTTACATTATTCTCACTACCACCAATATTTGAATGTGTAGAATTATTTATTACATGACTATCACCTGATACTCTTGAATTATACAAATGTAAGGCATTAATGTGATTTCCTATTATATCATTAAAATTACTTTTCAATACAGTTAAATTATTACCATTAATAATATTATTATTAGATTCTCGTATAACATTTGATTTACCATATATCAAACTTTTCCATACATCTGAAATGTCTAATTCATCTCCATTAGCAATTGTATAAGCATTTCTTTCTAATGTATTTGTATGTCCCATTACTAATCCATATGATATATCAACAATTGTATTGTCATTACCTGATACTATAGATACATCGGCATTACTCATAATATTTTTAGACCCATTTACATTTGTTATATAAGTATCTATTAACTCATTATTTTTGCCTAGAACACTTGAATAAGTATTAAAATTAGTAATATTTTCTTTTCCAATTATCATTGTATTGAAATCTGATGTTGATTTATTATTTAAACCTTGTATAAACCCAAAATCTACATCATCTACCAGATTTTCTTTACCATTTACCTGAGTTAATTTAGTTTCATTTAACACATCATTCATATTACCAAAAATTTGAACACCGGATGAATCTATTGATATATTAGATGAACCAGACACTAACATATTTCTTGACCTTTGGATATTATGACCTTCTCCAAATATTCCCGAATTTATAGATTTATTTAATGTGATTTTTTCTCCAATAACTATAGAATTTTCTGAATTTTTCCCTATTATATGTCTTCCGCCAGATAAAACACCTTTATTACCATCTATATTATTTTGACGACCATATACTAAACTATTTTCAGAATTAATTACTTCATGAGAAATACCAAATATCACATCGCCCCATTTACTGTCCTTATATGTAGATTTTTCGGCGTACGACATTACTGTATCATTTCTTTCTGCATCCATATTTGTACCTCCAATTAGCGATGCTGTAGAATGATTATTTGTATTATATCTGCCTATTGTAACACACGAGTTTGTTTCTCTCATATAATTGTATTCTCCAAAAATAAAACTACTCTGTGTGTCTAATATTTCATTAATATAACCAAAAATAGTAGAATAAAAATTACCGGCTCTTACAATATTACCACGACCTAAAGTAGATGAATATGTTGAACCCGGAAACAAATTATTAATACCCGCATCTACCGCACCAACTTTCATATTTGCTAATGCGTCACCTTGACCCAATTTTAAATCGCCAGTGATTGCCACATTACCATTTGACGCATCTAACATAATTGATTCCAAACCCGTATCCCAATTATATAAAATAAATCTATCAGCATCAAATGTATAAGGAACGCATTTTTTATTGTGAGATATATCATACATATGAAATTTGATTTGATCTGTGTCAGTTCCGCTTCTATTTTCTACTGTAATTTTTGTATCTCCATCCACATCTTCAACTGTTGATAATGATATCCAATGTCTTCCATTATATCCTTCAAATCTTTCTAATTCTCTATTATATCTTATTACACCATCCATATTAACCTGAGATATGTCTGTTTGTTCATTTATAAATGGTCTTTCAGCGGTAGTTCCACAGGGAACTTTTAAACCATCTGCTGCTTTTATATCAACGGCAACTAATGCATCATGTTCTATTCCCATACCTATTTTTCCATCCTCTAATATTTTAACTCTAGTTTGATAATTTGTTCTTATATGATAATTTTTATCTAATTCATATGTTCCTGCTATAATATCACCGTTTAAATCTGTCAAATCATAACCGGATGATAATGGTCGCCATTTCATTCCAGCACCAAAACCTTCATATATTTCTTTTGTTGTATTATATCTAATATAACCTTGTTCAAAAGAACTATCCGCGTCGGGTCTTTCTAATGTTGTTCCTGTAGGTATATGTATTGCGTTTGTACCACCCACATGTAATGAAACTTTATGATTATATGGGTCACTTCCATTAAATCTTTCTTGAATACCTACATTACCATATTCATTAATTCTCATTTGTTCCAAACCGTCTGTAAAAAACCTTAATTCATCATTATCTTCATTTGCTTTATTTTCAGCTGTAATATATGTATCTCTATCAACATCCATAACGCCTTGCATACTTACCCATCCTTGATGTATTGTATCATGATAATTATAACCTTCAAATATTTTTGTTGTTGTATTAAATCTTATACTACCTACATCATCTTGCACTCTTTTATCTGTTGCCCCTACAGGTAATACTAATGAATTTGTTCCTCCTATTTTTGTTCTAGTTCCGCCGGCTCCTATTTCTATAGTACAAAATGAATTATCTATTTCGGCAAATATACTTTTATCTTCTTGTATATCACTCATTATATCTCCCGACAATAATATATTATTAAGTCTTAAATCGCTGTACTTATTAATGATAGCGTCGGATATATCTTTTCCCCCATCATAATCTGTCTCACCTAATAAAAATGAATTTTGTATTTGGTCCCATCCCATAAAAACATTTGGTTCTTTTCTTTGGACTAATATACCACTAGAAAAATGCGCATTTAATTCATTACCAATACCTTTATTTAATAATATGATATTATCAGATATATCTAGATTTCGCGAATGTATATATGTTGTTAATCCTTTTACAGTTAAATTATTCCCTATTACTAAGTCGTTTGTAACATTCATATCATTTCCTATTATAACTGAACTTGAATGTCCTCCTATTGTTATAGAACTTTGGGATATGTCGGTAAATATTTTTTTATCTTCTTCATAATCGCCAAATATATGTCTTCCCACATGCATATCTCCATATTTATTTATAATTAATACATTATCTTGCATAAACGCACTTCCTAATGCAAATATATCATCCCCATCTAATATCGCGTGACTTCCTAATGCTATACCGTCTTGAACACCCAACAATGTACAATTTGTTCCTAACAAAAAACTATTACTTACACTCTGCATAGTATTATTTCTTCCGATTATCAAACCTTCAGTAACATCTTCCATTACATTATCCTTTCCACAAATAACATTATTTAATCCAACTGTTATTTTATTATTTTCACCATTTATAATTGAATAATTAACTTCGGTAACTTCATTATTTTTACCAAATAAGGCCGTATGTGTTGTCTTTTTAACTTTATGACCCACTCCACCTATCAATGAATCGGTTGTATTTTCTTCTATTATATTATCTTTACCAAATGTTACTATTCTGTCACTATTTTTAATAGTATTTGATACACCAGTCATTAAACCTTCATTTACATTATTCAATTCATTATTTCTACCAAAATTCATATTATGAGCCCCTCCGGTTGTTTTATTAAATTCTCCAGACACATATGAAGCTAATGTATTAGTCATTTCATTTTTATGTCCAAAAGCGGCATTGTAATTTCCATCTAATTTATTTTGACCACCGGCCATTAATGAATAACTCGCATTTATTAATTCATTTGATACACCAAATACTGTATTATAATCTCCAGTATTAATATTATTATTTTCACCACCTACCATTGAACTTGATGAAATTTGTAAATTATTATCTTTTCCCATAACTATTGAATTTGGAGATGCATCTATTATATTATTTTCACCTGATATTACTATATTTTTTGATTGATTAATCGTACTATTTTTTCCGCCTATTAATGAATCATTACTACTTGTCAATCTATTATCATGTCCAAAAGCCATTACACCATCACTGCTTTTTATTATATTCCCTGAACCAATAGTTACAGATTCTTTTACTACATCCATTTCATTATTTTTACCAAATATAGCATTATAATCACCAGAAACAATTTTATTATTTTCTCCAAAAAACAGGGATACATTAGCTGTTAAAACTTTATTATTTTTACCAAACACTAAATTATTACTCGCATTAAATAGGTGATTATTAAAACCACCCAATAAAGAATTTATACTACTACCACTAACATCATTATTTTGACCTGTTACAAACATATTATCAGAATCTTTAATACTATTATTTGAACCAATTATCATAGAATTTGTTACATTTTCTAATGTATTTAATTCTCCAAAACCAGCACTACCAGATGTATTAACTGACATGCTATTTTGTTTTCCTGTAATTAAATTATTACTACTTTTATTTATTTCATTTGCTGAACCATATACAGAATTATTTGACCCGTCAGTTAAATTATTATAATCACCTCCAATTATAGTATTATCACCGCGAACTATATCATTTCCTTTTCCCATAAATATATTACTATTTGAAGTCAATGATGTATTGTTATTACCTACCAGTATTGTATTTTTTGTATTTGTTATTGAATTTACTGTTCCGAATGACGCATTATTACTTCCTCCATTATCTACATTTCCATCACCCCCTAATAAACTATTTATACTTAAATTATTAGCTACATTATTTTCACCATATGTAAATATTCTATTGGACGCTGTTATTGTATTTGATTTACCTGAAATTATTGAAGTATCTACTTCATTCAATTCATTCTGTATACCAAATACCGCATTACTTGTTCCTATTGTTAGTTTATTCATTTCCCCTACCATAATAGATTTTTCAGATTGAATTAACTCATTCGCTTCACCAGATTGTAAGTTATAATTTGAATTTAATACTTTATTACTTTTACCAGCTGATACATTAGATACTGATGTATTTACTTCATTATTTTCCCCAAATAAAGCATTAGTTTCTCCTAATTCAATATCATTATTTTTTCCTGTTATTATACATCTATCGGTATTTTTAACTATATTATTATCTCCAAATAAACTTATATAATTACCGGTATCTACCGTATTTGTATTACCACCTATTATACTTTCATTCATATTTTCCATCGTATTAGTTTTTCCAAACAAAAATGAGTTATTTGAACTCTTAACGACATTTTCATAACCATTTACAATGTTTTGATTAGAATTAGTTAATTCATTTTTATAACCAGAAATTTGATTATTATTACTCAATACAACTTTATTACTTTCGCCAGTTGTGTTATTACTTTTAGAATCATCAATTGTATTTTTTAATCCAACTGTCAAATTAAAATGTCCCTTTGATTCACTATTTAAATGACCACCCACTATTGTGTTTCCTGATTGAATATTAATTACATTAGATTCACCAACTAATAAAACTCCACTAGCGTCGTCTAATATATTGCTCTGACCAGATACAAAAGAATTAGTTGAGTTTGTTGTATAATTATTATTTCCAATTGTCATACTATCAATCAAACTATTCATCGTATTATCTGTTCCATTTACGAATGAACTTACTGATGCTTTTATTAAATTGTTTATGCCTGCTGCTATACTTGAATTGGTATTCATTTCTATTTTATTTTCTACACCAGCTATTAATGAATTATCACTATCTTTTATACTATTCTTACTACCTTGGATAGATACAGATTTTGAATTGTTACCTTTATTATAATCACCAGTTAATAATGAATTAATAACATTTTGACTTATATCATTCCATGATCCAGCTGCTATAATGTTTTCTGTTTTATCCAAATTATTTTTATATCCAGTAGCAAATGAATGTTTACTATGGTATATATTATTTTCTTTTCCGTATATACTACTACTACTACTATCATAAATACGATTATTTTCACCAGTAACAAAAGAATCATTTGCCCTCGTTAAATCATTTTTACTACCTGTAGCTATACCATTTACCGCTATTGACATAGTATTTTCTTTACCCAATAAATATGAATTTTTTGAGTTAGAAACAATATTACTGTCACCTGTAACAATTGAATTATCACTATTATTTTTAATCTCATTATTAATACCACTTATTAAGCCTCTATTACTATCGCTAATTTTATTATTATTGCCACTACTAAGACTTTCAAATGTGTTAGATAATGTATTTTCTTTTCCAAATACTGCGTTATGACTTCCATCCTCTATTAAATGCCCTGTTCCCATATACATTGATAATTCTTGATTATTTATTGTTTGATTACTACCAAAAGACATATTATTTTTAACATTTGATACTGTATTATTTGTACCGCCTACTAATGAATTTAAACTGCTTCCACTTACTGTATTGTCATCACCAAATATTAACATACCACTCGCTTCTGTTCCAGTTAATGTATTATTAGTTCCTGATACATATGAATTGCTATTACCTGTTATATTATTATTATAACCAACAAGAATATTATTACTACAATCGCTCAATGTATTAAATTCGCCGGCTATTATTACATTACTAGTATCATTTAATGTATTAAAAGTTCCAAAAACAGCCGAAGCTGTTGATTTTATTGATGAATTTATATTTCCACCCATCAAAACATGATTACTATTAGCACTGACATTATTATTTTCACCATATGTAATAGTTCCAATAGTATCTTCTACGGTATTATTTTTTCCTGTTATCAATGATAATTGAGAGTTTTTTAAAGTATTGGCTTTACCCATAACGGTATTAATTTCACCACCATCTAAAACATTTTCTTTTCCCATAAATAGTGACATTTTCATATTTTTAATATCGTGTCCTTTTCCAAAGGATAAATTATCTTCTACATTATGGGCTTTATTATTTGAACCACCTATTAATGAATTTTTTGTTATTCCAGATATTTCATTCATATTACCATAAACCATAACGGCTGACGCGTGATTACCTGTTATTTTATTATTAATTCCAGATATAAAAGAATCGCTATTACCATTAATAGTATTATTATTACCAGTTATAAAATTATTACTACAATCGCCCATGGTATTATTATTACCAGAAATAATAGAATTACTTACATCGTTTATTAAATTGGATGTTCCAAATAATGCGGAGGCACTGGAAAGAAATCCTTTATTATAATGGCCTCCTAATAAAACATCATTGCTGTTACCACTCATATCATTATTTTGACCAAATATTACGGCACCAATGGTGTCTTTTACTACATTTTTTCTACCAGTAATTAAAGCTTGTTTTGTGCGATACATACTATTTTGTAAACCCATAACGGTATTATGAGAACCATCTTCTAATGTATGTCCTTCACCCAAATATAAGGATAAATCCATATTGTTAATATTATGGTTCTTTCCAAAAGAAATGTTATCTTTTACATTAGAAACAGTGTTATTTGTTCCTCCTATTAAAGAATTTATACTTTTCCCAGTAACAGTATTATCTCCGCCAATAATTAATAAACCATTGGCTTCAATACCAGTTAAACTATTATTTTTTCCACTAACAAATGAATTGTTATTACCTTCTATAATATTATCTTGACCTACGAGTATATTATTACTACAATCTTTTAATGTATTTGTATCCCCAGAAATAATAGAATTGTCAGCATTATTAATAATATTTTTGTGTCCAAATAAAGCGTCTCTTTTACCAGTTGTTTGTTGATTTTCTTCTCCAAAAAATAAAGATAAATATCCAGTATCTAATACATTATTATAACCAAATGTAATGTTTCCTGTCGCATTTGTAACTGTATTATTATAACCACCAATAAATGAATGCTTACTATTTTGGGAAATATTATTTTCTCCGAATGACAACAAATATTGTGCGTTATCAATAGTATTATCTTTACCAATTAATAAACTGTCAGTTGAATTGCTAATAATGTTAGAATCACCTGATAATATAGAATTGTGAGATATTTGAACTTGATTATTTACACCAGAGGCTATAGAATTATTGGAATCATTAATAATATTACTATCACCAGTTATTAAAGAACTACTTGCATCTCTAATATTATTACTAGTTCCAAATACGGAACTCTCAGTAGAATGATAAGTAATATTATTCTTACCACCTAATAAAGAATTATTACTATGTTTGCTAGTATTAAATTGGTTACCATCAACAGTATTACTATCACCATAAATAAATAATTTTGAACTATTCATAGCAGTATTATTGCCCCCAGTAATAAAAGAATCATGTAAATTTATTCCGGTATTTTTTGTTCCAAAAATAGAATTTGACGATCCTCCACTTAAAGTATTTTCCTCACCAAAAGCAACACTTTTTACATCAGATTGTATATTGTGGTTGATACCGTAAACAAAAGTGAAACTAGGATCAATAATTGTATGACCTTTTCCAAATACAATAATATTATGTGCTTTTTCAATATAATGATTTTCACCACCAATTAAACTATTTACGAGTTCACCACTTAAGTCAAAATTTTCACCCAAAACAAATATATTATTACTATTATTATTTGAATTGTTTTTAAGATTATTATTACTACCGGCTATTATAGAATTACTGACACCATCAATATTATTATTAGTTCCATATGCAGTACTGTTAAAACAATTTTCTATTTTATTATCATATCCGCCTAATACAATATTGGATGCATTATTAACTTGATTGTTAGAACCGAATAAACCAGAATTTAATGTATTAAATGATTTATTTTGACTACCCCCAACTAAAGTATCTAATGTATTTCCACTGACTTCATTTTGGTAACCAAATGACATAATACCACTGGCATTTTCAAATTTACTTTCTCTCCCAGTTATTAATGAATCATGAACTTGTGCAACTAGATTATTAGAAATACCATAAACAACTGTGTGATTAGAACTATTGTCTAATATGTGGTCTTTTCCATAAACAGATGAAGATTCACAATTAATGATTCTATTATTTTTACCAGTTAAAAAATTGTAATTTCCAGCCTCTGTGACATTTTGAGTGCCATGAATAAAACTAACCTTAGAAAACATATAATTATTAATACCCATACAAATAGATTGGTCGGCTTTTAAATTTTCAGTTCCATCAATTGGTCCAGCAACGTTATTGTGTCCCATTAAAATAGCACCTGAGGTGTCAAATATTTTATTATCGGTTCCAAACGCAAATGAATGCCTTGACCCATTAGCATTACTAATTGTGTTTCCTTTACCTATTACATAGCATCTTTCACTAAAAAATATTTTATTATCATTACCAAAGGCTAAACTATTATTAGCGCTAATATTTATATTCCGACCCCATCCCCAACTTTCTTCGCCTGTTACATTGACAGACCGACCAATAGCAACAGAATTTTTAGCGGCACTAGTTTCGCCAGCTAATCCTATTTTTAATAAAGGTTTATCATAAGTATTAATATCTAATAAAGCTTCTGTTAAATAGGTATTAATACCTATATTATGTTGTACAACTAATAAACCGTCGGCGGAAATATCACTAATAACAGTTCCGGAATACATGGGTTGTTTTAAAAAGGCTTGATCGCCTATTCCAACAACCCCTTCAACTTGAAATTGTTGGTGAAACATATCGGGATCATAAAGATTTTTTAATACACCTACTTTTATTTGATTACCTAGATAAACAGTATGAACATCGCCACCTGGTCTTTGGGCAGTGTCGGACCCCCAATCACCAGATTTACCAACATCAGAAGTGGTTTTTACAGTTAAATCATTACCTTCTTCATTGGTAAAAACTAAAGTTTTACCAGTGTATCTTATTGAACCACCGGGTCTATATCCAGTTGCGTATTGATGTTTTCCTAATATTAAAAAATCAGTTGTTCTAATACTTCCTGAAACATCTAAAGCTGCTATATTATAAGATTCTAATGCTCTTGTTTCATTAGGGTTGTGTGCTATTAATACCTTACCATCATCTCTTATTAACATCTTAACATTATGATTATCTTCTATATCTATAGTATTTTGACTAGTAAAATCATTATTAACTATAAATTTGATACCTGAAAAGTTTCTAACACCGGTGGTAGCATCATCATCTTTATATTTTTCATAAAATCCAATACCAGTAGCGGCAGTTCCATCTGAGTTTTCACATAATGCTATATTGGCATTATTAGCATAGCCTGGTCTTCCAAATTTGGCGGTATTTCCTAGTGATAATCTACTATGTGGTTCATTTGTTCCTAGACCTATCCTTGCTGTAGCTCCGTCATTATTGTGAAATATTTCAAGATCATCGCCTTTTTGCCAGAAGTTAGAATTTTTGAATAATACTGTAGATGCCTTTATATTTCTATTTGATCTATGGCCTCCCTGATTTTTCCAAGACATTTATATAATTAAATATTATTTTAATCTTTTCTTTTCTTAATTTCTTTTATTTTTAATCATATATGCTTTCATTAAAAATAAAATAAATCATCTTCTAGATAAAAAAATTAATTTACTAAATATTAATTTATTTACATAATGTAATGACATATATAGTTGAACTCTCCATCCGACCTGTTAATTTCAAAAATATGACAACAACTAAAGATATTATCATCAACAATGCTTACAAAAAGGAATGCAACTTTTTTTATGAAGACTCTGAATATACAAAAATGAAGGGTAAATATGAATCTTTAGTATTATTGAATTTCACATTTTTAACAGAAAAAAATATTGTTTCTTTTGTTAGATTTATTAAGGAGGAGTATAAAAAAAAGGTTACTATTGAATGTGTTACTTATGAGGGCAACCAAAATATAATTATATATGCTAACAGAAGATATCTGTTAAATACAGGAAAATATAACTTAAATAAATATAAATTAAATAAAAAATTAGACCTTTTAAAAGAATATGCTCCATTATTAACAACTGTTTTATAATTAATAAAAATATCCTAAACAATATTTTTATTAAAACCATGATTTTGAACCTTTCCTTTTTTTTGTTTTTCTATTACCTTTCTTTCTCTTTTTCCTTGTTCTTTTTTTCTTTTTTGGTAGCAAATTCTCCAAATTTTGTATTAATGATTTCTTATTGGCCCTATGGCCTAATAATTTCTTTACATCATTTTTGTTTAATTCTGCGAATTTTACTATATTTTTATCCCTTGCTACAACTTTTGCTCTTCTACCATCACTTGATATTAAGGTGTCTTTAGATTCTAATTCTTTCCCATTTTTATATATTCTGGATGAGCTTTGTCCATATATTGAATATTTTGGTGGCATTATTATATTTTATATATATTTTTTTAATTATATGTATTATAAATGAATATTCCTTTGAATACTTTAGAAACACCTAAAATAACAGACACTGTTCCTAAATTTATTAGCGTTAAAGATAACATTCAAAAAAAATATAAAAAAAAATATTTAGACCAAATTATTAAAAATAAAAACTTTTTGAAAGAATATTTCAATTAATTTATTATAATATATTTATAAATATACTATAATGCCACTGAAAAACTTAAAAAAAAGCACTAAAAAAAAAGCACCGCCTAAAAATAAAACTTTAAAGAAATATAAAGTTTGGTCAAAAATTCATAACAGATATTTAACCTTCAAAAAAAATGATAAAAAAATTGATATTAAAAAAGATAAACAAGAGATAGTAAATAAAATGAGTTATAATTCAGAATTTATCAATCTTTTAGATCAACTAAAAAGTATTTCTAGTAGAAAAGGTGAGCATTTTAGAGCTCGTGCATATGAAAAAGCCAGAGATGCAATCATTCTTCATAAAGGTAATATTACTAAACCAGACGATTTAAAACAAACTAAAGGTATAGGTAAAACAATGTTATCTAAATTTCAAGAATATATTGATACTGGTTCTGTCTCCGCTATTGAAAAAACTAAAAATGACCCTAGGTTTTTATTTTCAGATATTTATGGTATTGGTCCAAAAAAAGCAGATGAACTTGTCAAAAAACATAAAATTACAACTATCAAACAACTTCGCGATAATCAAGATGATTTATTGAATGATAAACAGAAAATTGGTTTGAAATATTATGAAGATGTTTTAAAAAGAATTCCTAGAAAAGAAATTGACTTATATCATAAAAAGTTATCAAACATTTTTGACAAAGTTAAAAATAAAAATTCCACATTTGAAATAGTTGGTTCTTATCGTAGGGGTGCTCTTGATTCTGGAGATATAGACATCATTATTTCTGACCCTAGTGATAGCAGAGAAGTATTCAATAAATTTTTAGATGAACTAATTTCTAAAAAAATTCTTATTGAAGTGTTATCTCGTGGGGATATTAAAAGTCTAGGTATTAGTAAATTACCTAGAAAACCTGCCAGAAGGATTGATTTTATGTTCACTCCTAAAAAAGAACATGCTTTTGCTATATTATATTTCACAGGTAGTAAAGCTTTTAACACTGGTATGAGGTCTAAAGCTTTAAAATTAGGTTACTCTATGAATGAGCACGGATTATATAAAATGACCAATGGTAAAAAAGGTAAAAGACTTAATAAACATTTTCCTGATGAAAAATCTCTCTTCAAATTTCTCAAATTAAAATATAGAAAACCAACTGAAAGAAAACAAGTATATGATGCTATTGACATTATTATCATCAAAAAAAATAAAAGTTTAAAAAATAAATCTATGAACATAAATGATTTTGATATTAGTAAAATGAATACATATTCTGAAAAATTCTTATCTTTTGTTTTAACCGAAGCTAATAAAGGTTATTATTGTAATGATAAACCCATAATGACTGATGGTGAATATGATATGTTAAAAGAATTTATGGAATACACCTATCCTGATAATAAAGTTATTAAAGAGGGCCACACTTCTTGTAGCATTGCTATTCAAAAAAATAAAATAGAACTACCTTTTGAAATGTGGAGTATGGATAAAGAAAAAACGGTTAAGGGTGTCAAAAAACGATTAAAAAAATATAAAGGTAATTTTGTTATTAGTGCAAAGGTTGATGGAATTTCTATATTATATTCCAATCAAACATTCTTAGCAACAAGAGGTAATGGAAAAGTTGGACAAGATATTTCTTATATGTTACCATATCTTAATCTACCTAAAACTGACGGTGTATTCAGAGGTGAATTAATTATTAAAAAAAATGTATTTGAAAAAAAATATAGTAAAAAATTTGCGAATGCTAGAAATTTTATTTCTGGAGTTGCCAATTCTAAAACTATCAATGAAAAAATCATTAAAGATTTAGATGTTATTTTATATGAAGTTATTGAACCTAACCTTTCCCCTGCCGAACAAATGAAATATTTAAGTTCTACTCTTAAATATAAAAATACTGTAAAACATCTTGTTATGAAAGATAAAGAGATTGATAATGAAGTTTTATCTAAAATACTTTTAGATTGGCGTAAGAATTATTCATGGGAAATTGATGGTGTTATTGTTTGTCATGATAAAATACATCCTAGAAAATCTGGTAATCCCGACCACGCATTTGCCTTTAAAATGGTTCTTTCTGACCAAATTTTAGAATCTAGAGTTATTGATGTTTTATGGACACCTAGTAAAGATGGATTTGTTAAACCTAGAATTCAAATTGACCCTATTAAAATTGGTGGTGCTACAATTACTTATGCTACTGCTCATAACGCGGCTTTTATTTATAATAATTTTATTGGACCAGGTGCGGTTGTTCAAATGATTAGAAGTGGTGATGTAATTCCAAAAGTCCATAAAGTTATTGCTCCTGTCAGTAAGCCTAAAGGACCACCCAACTCATTAAAAGTTAAATGGAATAAAACGAAGGTTGATTTAGTTCTTGAAAATAAAGAAGATAATGAAATCGTTCAATTAAAAACTATTGCGCTATTCTTTGAAAAAGTTGATGTAGTTGGTCTTGGACAAGGTAATATTAAAAGAATTTATGACGCTGGTTTTACTAGTTTTGAAAAAATTATTAGTATGTCAAAAGAAGATTTCTTAACAGTTGAAGGTTTTAAAGAAAAAATGGCTACAAAAGTCTATAATAGTATTCAAAAAAGAATAAAAGAAGTTGAAATGAATGAATTAATGGCAGCTACCAATATATTTGGCAGAGGTATGGGTTCTCGTAAAATCAAAAAAATTCTTGAACCTTATCCTACTATTTTAACTGATAATGACAGTGATGATGAAAAAACTGAAAAAATTGCAGATTTAAATGGATTTCAAATTAAAACAGCAAAAAAATTCGTTCCATATATTAAGAAATTCCTGAAATTCCTGAAAGATTCCAATTTAGAATATAAATTAAAAGATATATCAGAACCTATTAAAGTAAAAAAAGGACATCCTCTACACTCTAAAAAAATATTATTCTCTGGCGTTCGTGATAAAAATCTTGAAAAAATGTTAAAAGATGTTGGTGCTGATATTGCTTCTAGTGTCAGTAAAAAATTATCTTATTTGATTGTTAAAGATGTTGAACAAGATACTAGTAAAACAGATAAGGCTAAAAAATTAGGTATTAAATTAATTACACCTGGTTCTTTTAAAAATAAATACTTCCAATAATCTAATTAATAGTATATACTATATCTGATTTATCTATAAATTTATCTTTTCTATTATTTATATTAAATTCTTGACCTTTACTATACCAATTTTTTGATTCTGGTCTATTTACTATTCTATATATTGGGTTCCAATCTTTCTGGCTATCTGAATCATGAAATGTTTTTACTATTACACCCACATCACTGTTTTTTATTTTTCTATTTTGCCTTCTCAAAAAAAACCAACTCTCATGGCATAATCTTACCTTACAATGATAATATTTTTTTGGTATATAAAACATCATATCACTTACTCTAGGAAAATTATTATACATATGATCTCTATTATGTAATGTCCAACATATATTAGAATACTTCATTTTATCCCAAACTTCAAATTTTTCAAAAAAAAATGGTTTTAAAAATAGGTCTACCCTTACAAAAAATATAAAATCATATCTATCTTTCCTAATTCTTTTCATACTCTCATCCAATAATCTATTTAATCCCATAGCACGATCATAAAATCCATTACCTACTAGATAATTTTTATATGTTTTCAATAATCTTTTATCATATCTAGTATGATATGAAGATATATATACTTCCATATCTATATTTTTTTCTTTCTTTAAATATTTCATAAAATCTATATGACTATGACACGCCATTTCTTGTTCGTGATATGATGCTATTTCACCTCTTATTCTACTTCCTTGCCCACCACTCCTAAAGGCTTCTCCTAATAATAATATTATACCTCTCATAATGTAGGATAATATTAAATTATTCACTATTATTTTTCTACATTTTAAAATATTTTTTATATACAATGAGTAACATCAAAATCGCACTCGGTATTAGAGGGCATATCCGCAATTCTTTTTCAAATAATAGAATAAAAAACTTTTGCGAATATTTATGTGAGCTTTATAATATAGATATTTATATTCATTCATGGCAATTCTTTGAAGCAGAAAATAGTCATAGACCAGGTGAATTAATAAAAACAGGTCAAAAAAGAGTTGTCAAGAGAAAAACATTTTATGAATATTTTCACGACTGCAGTAATAATATAAAAAATATACTAATTGAGGATGATACAAGTATAAAACATATTGGTAGAACAGTTGGAAAAGTTTGTGAATCTTCTTGTCCTAGAATATGTTGGAAAAATTATTGGTACGGTAAATTTAGATTATTAGAATCAATAAAAAATTCTAAAACTGAGCATGACCTTGTAATTAATATTCGTATTGATAATTTTGTTAATAAATATTCAAAAAAATCTAATATTTTAGAAACTATCATTTATGATAAAATTATTGAGTGTAGTAAAATTATTAAGAATGAACCATTAAAAAAAATATATTTTTTTTCTAATAAAGCTATGTTTGGAATTGATAATTGTTATATGGGACCATTAGGTGTAATGTATAGAATATGTAAATATTTTCATGAAGACTTAGATAAAATTACTGAAAAATATAAAGGAAGAAGAGTAACTAGTCAAGAATGGTTAGTTTTATTTGAAGCAAATACAGTTAATGAAAAATTAGATACTTCTATTATATTACCTCATGTAATAAAAAGAAGAAAAAATATAGAAATTCAAAAAATGATACAGGATAGAAATAGAAAAAGAAAACTATATAATCAAGATCTTAGGAAAAAAGCTAGACTTATTCAAAGACAAAGAAAAATGCTTGATAATAAAACAAGAGAAATTTTGTTAGATAGAATGAAAAGAAGGAAAGATGCTAGAAGAAATCGTATATTAGCTTTACGAGAAGCAGCAAAAGAAGCTAGGTTAAGGAGAGCTGAAAGATTAAAAAATAAGGATTAAATTGTTACTATTACATTACAGACAAATGATGCTCATAAGGATAACAATGTTTTAACTGATCATTCTTATCTATAATTTCTCCATTTAAAAACTGAGCCAAATATGAACTATGACTTACTATTGCTATCTTATTTTCCTTTCTCATTCTTATCCAATTCTTCGCAAATTCTACTCTTTCTTTTAATACATCAGAACTTTCAGTTTCTTTACTATTCCAATATAACTCATTCGCTATTCTGTCAAAATTTACATGAGGATATTTATTTACTATATCTTTTTTTGCTTTTCTTTTATTACATAATTCGCTATGTTGTGGATATTCTATCAAACAATCTAATGCGATCATGGGAACGTTCTTATCAAATATTTGAGTTTTAAATATTTGAGTTGCTGTTTCTAATGTTCTGGATAACGGTGAAACTAACACTAATTCTATATTATCTATTTCTTTCCAATTCTTTCCTAAGTTTCTTGCTTCCTCTATTCCCTGTGCTAATAATATTGTATCTTCTTTTTCATTAAAAGCTAACTCTCCTATTTCGTAATATCTGACATTATGTTCGGATATTCCGTGTCTAATACAAAAAAGTTTTTTTGACATTTATAATAATTTAAATATATATATTTAAACTATTTTAAAATCATTCATTATCATATTTCTTGCATTTATTTTTAATTTATTATATAGTTTTCTTTCTATTTTTTCTGTTTCTTCGCTTAAATTACATAATATTTGACTGCTTTTATGTAGATATATATTATTTGTGCTATCATTATATATATCATCTCCCAAACTGTTTTTATATTCATTCAAATAGTTTAAACATATATGTTGTATCTCAAATAATTTCTTTTTTAATAATTTATAATCTAATATATTCCACATTTTACCATCATATATATATATATTTCGTATCTGTGTAAAAGCTTTGAATGGTTGTTCTATTCCATTATCTTGAATATAATTTTCTATTATAGTTACTACACCGTCTACAAATCCTAATGAATAAACAATATTCATTTTCTTCTCATCTATACTTTCTTTTATTTCATTCAACCAATCTTCAAAATTTACTATATCTGTCATATTTTTATTCATCCATTTTTTTATATCTATCTTCATAGGTTTTCTTAATAATTTATTCTCCAATGTTTTAATTTTTTTTTCTTGTATTGATTGCTTTTGTATTAAATTACTTATTATTGAACTCATTTGTCTTATAGTTAATTCTTCTGTAGTTGTTTCACTATGTAATATTTCACATATTATCATGTGCTTTTTGAAAGCTGCGGCTTGTTTATATTGTTTTCCACAGTATATACAGTTTGTAGGCATTTGTCGCATATTTTTATAATATATTTAAATCAATTTTTATATATGAATAATATATAATGTCTGTAAAAAATTGTTGTTTTGGTCTAATTATACCACAAAAAAATCATAATCTAAATCAAAAACCTTTTAAATCTATAACCTCATCATCACATCTCTCTTCAAAAAAGGTTTTCACCGTTATTTGTAAGGATGGTGAAAATCAAACTCAAACTGTTGCCAGTAATTGCCTGAACAATAAAGCTATTTCCAATGTAGGGGGGCCGGGTACCTTAACTCAAGTGCCAGGAAGTGATGTAACAATGATAGGTTTATTTGGAATACGAAATCAAAGGCGTTTATTTGATACTGGTTATGGATTAGATAAAAAACATGGAAGTTATGAAAGATATTTAGCTAGAAAAGTTGGATGGAATTTAAAAAGACAATATAACTACTAATTAGGTTTTAAACTTATTTAAATATTTATTTATATTATATTAATAATATGAATAATATGAATAATATGAATAGAATTGATCAAATGAAAGCTGTTCAAGATGAAGGTATAGAACTATTTTCTAGAAAAAATAAAGATTATGGCGATGCTTTTGCCAAACACGGAACCATTGGTGTTCTCATTAGAATGAGTGACAAAATTGACAGATGTCTAAGTGTTTCTAATAGTGGAGTTAATCTTGTTCATGATGAAGCTTTAAGAGATACACTCATTGATTTACATAATTACTCTGCTATGGCTATTATGTTAATGGACGAGAATGAAAAAAAACTACCCGTAAGGAATGTAACTCTTCCTGAAAATCATATTAAAAAAGTTATTGTTAAACCCATGGAAAAAGAAAATTCCTATGCGCACGAACTTAGTCATGTATCTTCTGATGAGAATTTTGGACAATATTATAACACTGAAGAAATGAATTATTTTAATACTTAACTATAATGCTACCACGCCATAAACATAATCTGTTCCTTTTGTCTTACAAGTGCATCTACCCACATTCTTTAATTTCTTTGATATTGTAGATGCTGAAACATCTATATATTTTTCTATATCCCTCAATGAATTAAACATCATCGTTGTTTTATCTGGAAATATTACTATATACTTATTTTTCATATATTTCTCCATCACATTTTCCATTTTTATATTATCTTCATTCATATCTTACTATTATACCGTCCTTTTAAATACTTAATTTTTAGCACTAAAAAAAAAGAACTAAAAATTAAGCACTAAAAATTAAGCACTACCACTCTTATATTAATAAATCTTTATATGTATCCTTTATGGATGTTTTTAATTCTTTATTACCTCTATTTCTTAATATTCGTCTAACAATTTGACTTCTAATATTTGTATCAGAATATAATGTTATATTAGTATCTGGCCATATATTTACCCCGATACCATTTACTCTATATATTCTTAATTTTGGATTCAATATTTTTGAAAATCCTGAAATCAATCCATCTGTTTTTAAAGCTAAATTACATTTTGATAAAATTATACTATTTATTAACTTATTTTTCAACACTATTCTGTTAATTTTTGATTTGTTTTTTAATTCATCTTCTAATTTCATCAAATCGTATACACCTTTCGTTTTTTTTATATTTTCCACTGTCAATGCTATATCTTTAAATCTTTGATTATCCGTTGGATTATTTTCGTTCATATACGACAATATATCACATTCTTTACCAAATTTTTCTTTAACTTTATTTATAAATTCCATTCTATCAGACAATACGAATATTTTATTATATTTCTGTTGAGTTAATTCATATTCCATTACTAATATAAATTCTTTATCTGTAATGTTTTGGCAACCATGCGTTCTCTCATACATATAATTGACCCCTAGCACCTTATGACTTTCAAATTTATTTTTTTTTATAAAATTATCAGTTTCTGATAATACTTCATTATCAAATTTAAACAGTGTATTGAATATTTTTGATGCTAAGGAGAAATTTTTTTTGAATGAACTATAATTTTTTATATCATCATGTGATAATGTATCATTGCCACATACATTACGAAATATCTTTGGCAAATCATTCAATTCTCCATATTCTACTCCTATTTTTTTCGCAGTAGGATTGTAATTTAATTTTAATAAATCTCCAATCAAATCAAAATTTGGATACGAACCAGAATTATGTGAATTATAAGTAAGATTTAATTTTATATCTTTATCATAATAATTCTTCTTTAAATATGGATAACTCTGCAAAATTATCATTAATCCATTGAAAAAATTTCTATTGTATGTCATATTTCTCGCTAATCTTATATGATCTATATTATATCCTCTCCAATTACCCACATTACAATTATAGCTTTCATTTGACCTATATCCTGCCATATCTCCGGGTGTCGCCCACTTTTTTAATCCATATTTCTCTGTAAATTTTCTACCCAAATGCTCATCATGAAATATTATTGGATTTATATTAAAATATTTTATGTAATTATTATCAAAAATTTTTAAAACTTCTTCCATTGTTATTTTTTTTAAATTATAGTTGTTATTTCTAAAAGGATAATGAACTTTACTATATTTTATTTTTTTGTAATCATATTCTATTGTTATTAAATGATATTTAAACTTTATTTTTTTATTATATCTATCATAACTCCAAGGTTGTAGTTCATTTAAATTTATATTTGTATTATTAAAATATACTAATATCAAATGTATTTGGTCATTGTCAACATTTCCATTATCATATTTTATCCTATTTAATTTTGAGTTTACATTACTTGTATCATTACATCTTACCCACCTATTAACCTGTCTTTCTGGGTCACAAGTATTATTCATAAATTCATTACATTTAAACAAATTTTTGAAAAATGTTCCCGACATTATCGGACCACCTCTAAAACTACACAATGGTGCCTTAGAACTAACTGATAAAGCACTGTTATTACTTTTTAACAAACATATACACAATTTTGTGAAATCATAATATCTTATTGGTTCCCAATCATCTTCCAACCAAAAATATATATTTTCACCTGATAATAAATTCCTCTCTTCCACCTCCTTAACTAAACTTTTATATGCTCCTAAAAACCCAGCTTTATTTTGTTTTAAAAATATTTTCTTTACATATTTTGGTATTATTTCATCAAAAATTTTCATATTTTCATAATAATTAAAATATTTTTTCAAATGGCTTGGCTCGTCAATATTTATAATATGATAAATATCAAACTGCTTTATTAAAAATTTATAAAACTTTTCATAAAATTTTCCTATTGTTTGTCTATGAAAACCGCCCCTAATTATAGCTGCTGTTAATATTATCAATTTTTTTTTCATATGAAATATTTATTTATTATAAAATTTTCATATTATTTAATGAAATATATATATATCCCTTACATAGATGGAGGAAACTTTTAAACATTTATTAATTGGTGGTTCCGCAGCATGTATTGCTAGAACCAGTTGTGCACCTCTAGAATTATTTAGACTTCAAAGACAAAACCCCTATATTCCTAATGCTACTTTAAATTCAGTTATTCAAAAAGAGGGTTTTAGACATCTTTGGAAAGGAAACTTGACTAATTGCATCAGAGCTTTCCCTCAATTCGCTATTACCTGGGCTGTATTTCAAAATTCCAAAAAATATACGGACCAATACATTGAAAATTCCACTATTTCAAAATTAGCTGCCGGTGGTATTGCTGGTGGTATTTCACAAGCTATCATATATCCATTGGAAACTACAAAAACACTTCTTTCTTATCAAACTAAAAAAAGTAAATATTCTGGTGTTTTAGATTGTTTAAGAAAAACCCCCAATAGACAACTTTATAGAGGTTTATCTGTTGGTTTAGCAATGCATATTCCTTGGAATTCCATACAATTAACTTCTTTCTCTTATTTTAAAGATAAATTAGATAACTACTCTTATATTTCTCCCTATGTGGGTAAAATGTTATGTGGTGCTGCCGCCGGTGTGACTTCTATTACTATGGTATATCCAACCGATTTAATCAGACGAAGAATGCAAATACAAGGTTTTGATCCTAGTGTACCAAAATATAACACGCCAACGCACGCCGTTAAATCTATCATTAAAACTGAAGGATTTAAAGGTTTATATAAAGGTTTATGGACTAATTATCCTAAAACATTAGCCACTTTCAGTATTCAATACCTTGTTCTTGACACTTTAAATTCCCATTTTAAGTAAAATTCTTTTAATAATTCTATCACTATTTTTTAAATGTCCATCTATTTAAAAAATATTAAAAATTTTAAACAAAACTTCAATGTTATTAGTGAAAATAAAACTCTTTTTGGTGAAGTTCGGACCGATTTCAAACTTATATATAAAATGTTTAAACTAATTCCTGATGTATATTTCACTATGCCTGAAAAAAAATGGCTTGACCCTTCATGTGGAACTGGTTATTTCATGATTGCTCTTTACCTTAAATTATTCAAATCTCTTGAAAATATTATTACTGATGACTTAAACAGGCATAATCATATCATTAATAATATGTTGTTTATGGTTGAATTCAATATTGAACATATTGCTACATTAAAACACATTTTTGGTAATAATGCTAATATATTCCATGAAAATTTTTTGTCATTCAACAAAATAAAACCTGATTTTATTATTGGAAATCCGCCTTATAATGTTAATGGTTCTATAAAATGTCCAACATCAAGTAATGATAAAAATAATGATGGTTATACTATTTGGTGTGATTTTGTTAAACATTCTATACATTTATTGCCCGATAATGGTCATTTACTTATGATAACTCCATCTATTTGGATGAAACGCGATTACTCTCTTCATTATTTCATTACACAATTTAAACTAATTATCAATACCTTAAACTCTAGCGAAACTAATTCAATATTTCATGGTAAAGCTCAATTGCCAACTTGTTACTTTCATTTAACCAAATATCCATCCAATAAAGATGTTATCATACACGATAACATCTCACAAAAATATATTACATTTCCTATTGATAATAATTCTATTCCCCTTAACAACATTTCTATCATCAAAAAATTCTTACCTTATGTTAAAAAATTTGGTAGCTTAAAAGTTCATAAAACCAACATACCTCCTGGTTTCCGAAGAAAACATAACAAAACTATCATTTCTGATAAATATACTATTCATACTCCACATATTAACATCAAAACATGTATAAAAAAAAATGATAATCGGGTTCTCATTTATAATTACACCTCTGAAAAATGTCCCTATGCCGATACTCCAAAAATCATTCTAGCACATAAAATGTATGGTTGTCCATTCTATGATGATATCGGTGAATATGGGATATCTAATAGAGATATCTATGTTATCACTGATAAAAATAAACTTGAATTTCATAAAATTAAATTATTTCTACTCTCTGATATTATTATTAATCTCTATGACTCTACTAGATATCGTATGAGATATCTAGAAAAATATATTTTTGAAATGATACCTGATATTACCAATATACCAGATTTTCCTATCATTATTAATAACAATACCATTAAGAAATTCTTTGACCTATAATTTCATTCTCCGGCTTAGGATATCCAGTAAATAATGTTTCAACATTTATATCATTTGTCGGTATTATATTACATTCTCTATCTATCACTACATACTCCAGTTCTTTTTTACAACAATTATAATCATTTCTTATTACATCATACGCAAATATACTACACATTATAATATCATATAATCCAAATATTGATATACAACATTCTACTAACATACATTATATATAACTCGTATTATAACTTAAAATTATTTATTTTATTATATTAATGCCACGAAAAAGAACTCTTTCAGACAAGGGTCTAGAATTATTTAATTTATTAGATGAACCCATTCCACCTAGATTTTCCAAAAATTGTCTCAAACAATTTTTTCTTAAAATTATTACCACTGATTTTGATATTAAAATTGAACAAAATACTGCTCATATGAAAGATAGCACCAAAAAATTATATCAATTTCTTTCTATCAATGAAAACAAAAAATATAAATTATCTGATTTAATGAATAACGCTATTGATAATATTATTATTTTTATACTCACTGATGGATATTCTGTTCTTACTAAACATCAAATCAAAAATAATATTAATTATTATATTAATCTAGCTAAAAATGCTCAATCTCATGGTGACCATCATACTGCAATTTTAATCCTTTCTGCAATCAAATCCACTCCCATTTCTAGATTAAAAATAAAAAATACTAAATCTCAAATAGTTTTTTTAAATAAATGTGATAAATTATACGGTGATTTCATTAATTGTCACTCAAATCATCTTAAATCTATTCTTAAGGGATACAGAAAACATTTCTACCCCTCCCTTATGATACTTGATATGCATTATAATAAAACTAAAGAACACGCAAAAGCCTTTAAATCTATAGGTAAATTCCCAAAAACTCTACTTAATGTACATTCCAAATTAAAATATATTATCACTCAATACTCCAAACTCTCTCAAGATACAAACATTTTACCTCTATATTGCATTGACCCCAACTCTCACACTATTTTTGGACAAAGTATTTATATTACAGATAATATCAAACAAAAACTCTATATTTTATCCAATATTGCTTTAAAAAAATTTCAAAAATAATTTTGTTTATCTATCTACATAGTATGTCTGATCCGCAAGATATTATTGCCGATAAAGTTAAAGATATTAGAAATATCAATAAAGAATGTAAAACACTTCATAGAAATATGTTAGATTGTATATCTGACAAAGGTGGATCCATGAAATGTCGTGATTTAATTGACCTATGGCACGATTGTCGCACTAATGAAAAAGACAAAATTACAGATTTATATAGTATGGCCACCATTAAAGAAGCTATTGATATTGAATAAATTGATTGAAAAATATTATAATTAATCAATTATAATGTTTCAAAAAGCAATTCAAAAACCTATTATTATATCTACTACTAGATTTACTGAAAAAACATTTAATGAAAATATACAATGGAAAAAGTCTAAAAATTGGTCTGGTTGTAATTATGGTATTACTAAACCACTATCCCCCGATTCCATTCCTTATGGGAGTTACACCTTTGTCATTGAAATGATCAATGATATTCCTAACCCATCTTTAGGTAAAAACTCTAAAAACAAACTTAAATTCGGTATCATTGGTGGTATCGGTTTAATTCAAAATAGTATGAGAACAGAAAATAGAAGTAGAATTTATAAGGATCAAAATTATAATCGTTTTGTTTTCAAAAGTAAATACCATGTTGGGAGAGATTTCCTTATTGAACACCATAAAGATACCATTGAATTGCTTGAAAAAATACTTTTTACCGGGTCTAAACATATGAAAAGAGGTGATGGAATTACTGTGTTAAGCTATGAAAAAATTTCAACTTTTGATCCCACCCCTATTCCACAATTATGTGGTATTTGCGGCCTTTTAAAAAAGGGTCATAAATGTTCAGGTAAAAGAGTTTCTGCCGACTATTCACTCGTTTGTAAAAGATGTGGTCAAAAAAAAAAACAAAATGGTGGTTATGGTCACGAATGCCCTGCTCTTAAAAAAAATAAAAAAAATTTACTCATTATACTTAACTTATTCAAAAATATATTTAATTAATATCTATGATATCCGTGTCTTCTATATCTTCCATATATTCTTCTCCAATCTTTATAAAATTTATTTTTTTCTAAAGTTTTTTCAAAAGTACCATCATTTATTTCTTTTAAAATTTGTGGGCTATCTAACAATTGTATATCATTTTTTGGAAATTCACGAAATCCTGTAATTTCTTTAATTGTTGATTCGGGAACTGTATTTGCTCTACCATTCATTTGTATATATTTAACAGATTGCTTATATATCTTTGAGACTTTAACCAACTCCTTATTACAATACTGTCTTAATTTTTCACATTTAATTATTTGTTCATAAATATTTGACGCACACGGGTTTTGTGTTGTTGATACTATTGATTCTGTAAATACTTGTCCAGCCAACTCATATATTTGTAACATGGCATTCTTTTTCTTAAATAAATTATCTCTTCTCAATAGTGTCGTTTTTATAGTTTTTTCATCCTTTTCTTTTGTTATATATTGAATTCTCAATAATTTATTATCTACTTGTCTTTGACACGCCTCTCTCAATCTATTAATTTCATGATGAATAAAATGTGTAACACTCTCATGTAATATAAACACTCTATCCAATAAATATGTTAATATCATTTGAAGATAATGTTCATTCCATAACATTTCAGTAAATCGGTTCCATTCAATAAAATTACTACTATTATTTCTTCTATCCATTTCTGAAAAGAATTTACTTTGTCTTAAAAATTCAGAATATGTATTATTATAATTTCTAATTTTTCCTATATAATAATGAAATGCTGGTAAACCACCACACGGCCCGGCCGCTCCCGGTTGGCGCACCGCCCCACCATTTTCTCTAGCCCATTGATAATAATGTGGATTATGAACTACCCCATTCACTCTTTTTCCTGATTTCCACGAAAATGCTATATGACATTGAGTACACCACATCTGGTCACATCCGCTTATTTTAAATATCATCGCACTACAACCCGGACAAGCTTTAGAATCCTTCTTTAAAACTTTAGCTGTTGCTAGTATATTTTCATCGCACGCGTGTTCCTCCTCTTCTTTTATCTCATAACATTCACTACATACATTAATCTTACATACCGCACATTTCCACTGTGAAGATAAAAATCCATTACAATCATTTTGAGGACATGCTCTAATGAATACCTTCTTATCCTTTTCTTTTATATCTCCACCTTTCTTTACTATTTCTATTTCTGTTATTAATTTATGTCTCGCTTTTCTCAATTTTGACATCTGAACTGATAATATCTCAATTTCTTTATCTTTCTCTCTTACTTTTTCACTCCATTTATTTACATTCAAATAATTCTCTACTGCTGTCATTGTCTCTGGTATCTTTGCCCTCTCACCTTCAAATAACATAAATTTTCTATGTATTCTATACTTTCCATGCATAAAATTTCCTAACTTATCATCACATTCCGCATCATCCCATTGATTTTTACAACTCATACAATGAGGTAATGCTGTTTGTGTCAATAAATAAGTTTTCACACATTCTATACAACATTCAAATGAACAGAAACCACAACCTATTTTTTTTCTTTTATGTGAGGTATATGTATCCGCACATATTACACACTCTTGATTAGTTATATTAGTCAAAACTAATGAAGCCATTGTTACTTATTACATAGATTTTATTATTTAATATATAATATCAATTTTTATATAAAAAATTACTCTCGTCATATATCATATGAGTGCAACTGATTTTGATGTAAAAAATTACAATACACCAGAATTATTAACTATATTAAACATTGAATATAAAATACCCCTTTCAAAAGCTTTAATTATTGATGAAACTCAAAAAAAAATTGATCAAATGGAAGACAGACCCAAATTTAAACAATTCTTTTTAGAAGTTCGTAAAAAATTATTATCTGAAAAAGACGAATTTAATAAACAAAATAAATATGCTGAAGATGATGGTAATTATGACGAAGCCACTGAAATTCTTAAAAATTCTACTATGAAAAAACAACCAAAAACAAATGTATTAATTGATGATGAGCGATACGTTATCAAACCTTCTGATGTTCCACAAGTTTTCTCTCAGAATATATTCTATTCACAAGGCACCACTAATCCAACTAAAATACATACCATTGAAAGAACCTTAAACTTTGACAGTCATTATAGAACTATTCTTGATCCTAATTCTGTTGCTTGTAGTGATACCACCACTAGACTTAATTCCAACATTAGACTTGATTCCGCTACTAACTATACTGTTAATTTAGCTCAACCCGTTCATAATGTTGTTAAAATGAAACTAAAAACCGCTGAAATACCTCTCTCATGGTATGTCTTCAATAAGGATTATGGAACAAATTATTTCACTCTCAATATTGATTCTTCTCGCAATTTCATTTATATTCCTGAAGGTAACTACTCCGACCATAACACACTTCTTACTAATTTAAATAATGTATCTTCTACATATAATATCACATTTTCATATAATTCTTTAACTAATAAAATGTCTGTCACTAATAATAACTCAACTGATATCGGCTTAAACTGGTATATTGAAGACCAAATCATTCAAGACTGCACAGATGGTGGTGGCATTGGACAAAAATTAGATTATAATCTAGGTTGGCTTTTAGGTTTCAGGCTTGGCGATTATACAATTGAACCCGACGAAACTATCACTGGTGAATCTCTTGTTGATCTTTTAGGTAGTAAATATATTCTACTGTCTCTTGATGATTTCTGTAATAATAAACCAAATCAAGACCTTTTATCTAATATTAGCAATAAAGATAACTTCTCTTTACCCAAATATTACAATAAAGAAACCATGGCTCCCGGGGCGTGTCCTCCCAATCTTATGCCGGTTCTTAATGCTTGTAGTGGTGCTGGTATTAAAAATATGGATTTGAGTAGTAATCTAACTCAAAAACAACAATATACTATTGATCAACTACGATTAGCTATGTCGGGGAAACCGGCAGATAGATACACTAGTCCTAATTCAACAGATATTATTGGTAGAATTCCTATATCTAGAAACCCAACATCATCATTTAATAATATTGTTTATACTAATATTGCAAATGATTCTGATACTAGAACCTATTTTGGACCTGTCAATCTATCCAAATTTCGCATCAGACTTTTAAATGATAAAGGTCTCATACTAAATCTTAATAATATGGATTGGTCTTTTAGTATTATTGTTACACAATTATATCAATATTAGGAAATCTCTCCCAGGTTAGATTTCCTAAGGTAAAATAAAAAATCAATTTATAATACAACATCTATAATTTTTATAATCATACACATTGTGTGGTTCTATCTCGCATCTATATCCTTTTAATATCCCACATAATCCTTTATCCATATTGTCATATACATGCCTTGTTATCATACTCAAACAATTTGTTGTATTCGCACCTGTTTTAGCACTTACTTCTATATATTTCACACCATACTTATTTGCCATATCCTCGCCTTCTTTATATGTAATTTTTCTATCATTTGTTAAATCCAATTTATTCCCTATTAATATAAAAGGTATATCGGTATCGCCTTTTTCTTGTAAATATCTCATTATCCATTTTTCAGTTTTCATTAATCCAATATCACTAGTTAAATTCATGACAACTATAGCACACGCCGTATCTCTGAAATATACTTGTATTAAAGGAAAAAATGCTTCATCGCCCGCACAATCCCACATATGAATTTTTATCATTTTATTTTCTACTGTTTGAACTGTAGAAGTAAATTCTACACCTATTGTTGTATCAACTTCTTTGACATCACTGTCATTTGACATCATTCTATTGACCAATGATGTTTTTCCCGCACCCTCTTCACCTATTATTAATATTTTATATCTATAATCATAGCCTATTATTTCATCCATTTATATTATATTTTCATTTTTATTTTATATTCATATTTATATGAATAATAAAGCTTCATATTACATAAAAGACCAATTTGGAAAAAAACCGCAAGTTGATATTGAACAATTTTACGCTATCAAATTGGTTGATGGTTATAATCTTATTACTGATATGCCTGCCAATAGTAGCATTAGAAAACACGTAAAAAACGAATACTTAAGAAAACTTCATATACTTCTCAAAAGTAAAAAAGCTCAGACTTTATTTAAAGAATTTAACCATTTTTCTCATACTAATATTGATAAACTTAACATCAATAAAATTCAAAATACTTATTTTCATATTATTAATAATATCTAATTTTTTCATTTAAATATAAATCTTTTAATTTATTTAAATGAAAAAGACTTCATTATGCATTTGGTTTATGGCTATTTTGCCTGTTTTAATTTATGGGGAACAATCTCAATGTAGTTCTAGAACTCCTCAACATTGTACTCAAAAAGATATTAATGCAGCGTGGATAAAAGTTCCATGGTCTCACGGAGGACTATATTATCATAATACTATAACTAGAGAAGATAGAGACACCACCCCCACCTCACAATAATGCTTTTCTCTCTCTCTCTCTTATTTCTAATTTAAACTTTTTTATTTTATCTATTTCCTTCTTATAATCTTCATTTGACATATTATTTATTTTATCATATACCTCATTATAATTTTCTTCATATGTAATTCCTGGAACATCAACTATATCTCTATAACTTTTCTTTATTATTATTGGTATATTATGAGATAATGCTAATGTAATAGTACCACTCCACAATTGTTCGCCATAACACTGACCGCACATTGGTCTTATCATTATAAATTTTACATTTTTAAAAAAATGTGGCAAATATTGACTTTTAATACCTCTATGAACATTATCTTTACCTACTAATTCAAATAATCTTCTTTTTTCATATGCTCTTCCACTGCCAGTCCAAAAAAATTGTAATTTATATTTCATTTTATCATTCCAATCTTTAAAATTGTTTTCATATATATTTTCCCCTTTAAATAAATTCTGACACCAACCAACCCACATAACTATATTTTTCTCTTCGTTTTCATACTGTTTTGAATTTCCTTCAAATATTGAATAGCAATGATACTTTTGTTTATATTTTTTACTATTATATGTTTCTTTATTTTTTACTAATCTAATAACATTATCAATACTATTTCTACTCTTTTTTAAATGATGTATTTCATATTTATTAACATTTTTTATTTTGGTAAATAAAGGAAAAAATTTATCTGCTGTTAAATTTATAACCTTTTTACAGTTATTTATTTCATTGATATCCTCCATAATATGAGATATATTTTTAGTATTAAAACTATATAATTGTTTAAAATATTTTAACCATTCGTGTTTATCTTTACTATAATATATTCTGATATTTAATCCTTTAAATATATCTAACAAAAAACCTATACATTCCATATGTTTATGGCCACCACATGGTTCAATTACGCATATATCCATTTACATATTATTATAATGTTTTAAATAAGAATTTAATACTTTTTCTTCTTTTTTGAAAATCCTGGAGGATAATTATTTAAATTACTATTCATTAATATATTATCGTCAAAATCATTTACAGTATAATGTCTTTTTCCTTTATTAAATGTTTCTCTATAAAAATAACATTTAAAGTTATTTAATTCAAATTCCTTAAAAGGAGAGAATTTAAATGAATTAAAAAATTTAAGATTTTTTAAACTAGAATAAAAGTGATAACATATTACACCGTGTCTTTGTTGGTCAGGAATATTTAATATAAATTCTATTTCTTTTCTAAGAAAAGGGTTCATTTTTTTTGTATATAAAAAACCATTCGCTATTATCGGGTCATGATCATATGTATTTTTTTTATATGTTGTTTTTTCTCTGCACTGACCAGTCATAGAACAAAAATCATAATCTTTTACTATATCTTTTAGACTTACTATTTGTTCCAAATCAATATCCAAATACACGCCTCCCAACTTATATAATAAACAATATCTCAATAAATCAGATTTATGAGCTATTCTTTTCAAACTATGCATTTTATTTACAATTCTATCTGCTAATTTTTTTATATAATTATTTCTTATAAATTCTTCTCCATCTTTAAAATCATATAATTTGTAATTACATCCTGGATTTAATTTTAAAATATTTTCTTTTACACATTTTGGAACTGTTTCTTTTCTATCAAAAATTTGAATTATATTCATTAAAATAAAATTATATAAATTAAAATAGCAATTTATCTATGGTAGTTCTAACACAAAATACCCTGTGTAATAAAATACCTAAAAAAAAGCACCAAAATAATATCAAATAGATATTTACTTCTGGTATTAAATAAAATTGAATTGCCTTTGCTAATATTATTGTAAATATTATATCTGCTATTGCTAGGTCTAATATTCTATACCTATGAATTCCTTCATTCGGTTTACCAAATATATTCTTATATTTACAAAAATACATCATCAATACTTTACATTCAATATAGAAAATATTTGTTTTTGAATTCCCTCTTGTTCTACTAATAATTTCATCATTGTTTCCTCATGTTTTTTTAATCCACTCTTCATCCTATTAAATAATCTTTTTATACTAGGTCCAAAATTTTTTAATTTATTGTATATTTCTACATCCCCAAAATCACATTTATCATTTTTTAAGATTACACTTAGTGATGTTATTGCTAATTTTATATATGTCGGGTCTCTCTTCAAATTATGTAAAAACATAATTGGTTTGTTATTTCTAAATTCCATACTAAAATCATCTCTTCCTATTATTCCTGTATTTAAACTAATTAACAATCCTCCGTGTACGTCCTCATTATGTTCAATATCTCTATAAAATTTTTCAATTTCTTTTTTTGGCACATTACTCGCATAATTTTTTATATCTAATAAATAATTCAAGCTAGTCTCTTTATCATGAATTACTATATCTCCTCTACCAGATACGCTATGAGTATCTTCTATTTCACAAGTGGGGAATAATTGATTGCATACGTGTATTCCAAATTCTTCACCTTCAACTCCTTTTTTTTGTGAATGGCTATTTATAATCATGTATTCATCTTTCTCTGACCGTATTTTATTTATTCGTTCATCGTATTCTGATTTCATTTTATCATATCTAACTGACCAAAAATTTCTTACTCTACTCTCTGCGTCAGCAACTCTTGTTACAAAATTATTATTTACCTCTTGACCTTCTTTTTTCAAATTTTCTATTCGCACATTTAATTGTGTAATTTGTCCCTTATACAATGTTTCTAATTTCTGATTTATTTGCTTTTCTGATAAATCCAATTCCTCTCTATTTTTTTCTAACATTTCTTCACGCAATTTCTTTGCTTCTTTTAATTCATTCTTTTTCTTATCTAATTCTTTTTTTAATTCTTTTATCTTTTTTTCGTAATCCATATTATTCCAACTTCTTTTACTCTCATCACACACTCTCATTGTTTTTAATCCTAATTCTATTATCTTTAATTTATCTGAATCTGTATATGTCATAAATCTAGTGGTTGTCTCATTATTTTTTAAATATACTTCAATCAATTCTTCTTGTTCCTCATCATTCATTATTTATTAACTTTGTTTAATACTTATATTATTTTCCTAATATATCTCTGGTATTTGCCGTCCAGGCACACGTTTTGCATTGGTCTATCCAAACTGTAGCATCTTTATAAGGATATCTCAACATTTTATCTTCTTTATATAAATTTCTGCAAGTAATACACCTTACTCTACTATCCTTTTTAAAATAGTTCCATATCTGTCTCCTTAAATCATCATTATTCATTACCTTCTCTGAAGCTAATATCATATTATGTATTATTAATTAATAAATATTAAATAAATAATACGAGTATATATTAATGGACTTACTAAAAACACATACCAAAGAAAGAATGGATATGATTCTTGAACCTCTTCAAGTTATGATACAATTATCTATACTGTCGCATTGTCCTATTGGCACTAAAGTCAGTGTTAGTGAAAATTTACTTCATATTCAACAACCATCATATGTTCAGGGTGTTATACGATATTGGCGTGAAGACAAAAAAGATGATCTATATTATCTATTTAATGCTATTCGTAGATATTACTCATGGTATAAATCTCAAAATCATAAAATATTTAATTATATTTTGTCTCATTCAATTAAGGGTATTGATAATCTTATTGAAACTTATAGAAATTCCGACCAACACACAATCACTCACACACTATCCTTATATAAAAATGTTCTTGATATGGATAAAGAAGAACTATTTAAATCTGATAATGATGCTACTACAACTATTGATCAAGTCTTCAAATCTATAATCTCCATATATGATGATAAATCCCTTAAAGTAATGTATAATATCCTTAAAAAATTAGAAGATGAAAAAATAGAATCTAACAAACAACACTACATATCATCTCTCTATTATTTTCTTCTACCTGTTAATAATGAAATTAAAAATTGGATTAATACAAATCTGTCTCTCTAACATGTCCATTTTGGATCTGGTTCTTTTATAAAACTCGGTCCGTTATTGTAATTTAATAATAATTCATCTCCTGCTGGTATTTCCTTATCTGCGTATAATAACCACTTATCACCTTTCTTATATTGCTCTGTATTTGGTTTATTACAGTGATTTATCATAGCACCCTGTGGTGTCACCCTCTTATCTATTATTGTTGTAAATAAATAAGCCCCTTTTCTTATTGGTTTTGAAGTAAATATCCCACGACCTGCTCCCTTTATCTTACTATCGTCGCTATATAAACTACTCACTATTCTATCACTGGTTGATAATTCCTTAAATAACAATGATGTTCCTATTACTAAAACCGCAACTGTTACTATACATACATTTTTCCCTTCCATATATTATTACTTTTTATTTTTTCTTTTTGCTATTTTCATATTTAATTCAAACTCGCCCGGAAAACTCTCCACTTTCTCTGGCTCTGGTCTTTTACCATTAATCATCTCATCATATGGATTATCTAAATCAATTTGATCTGATAATCCCATTCTATAATTTGTATAATAAAATCTTGATAATGGATGTGTATCCGGTATATTGAATTTTATTCTTTCAGTATTCTGTAGTCTTGAAAATCTATTTACCCAATTCTTTCCTTTTTCCATTTTACCTTCTTCTTCTTCTTTTTTTTCGTGTCAATTTTCTTTTTCTACATACTATTCTTCTCGTCTTCTTCTTTCTTCCCTTTCCTCTCCTTCTTCTCGTTTTTCTTCCTCCTAACTTTTCATTTGGATATGCCCGAGATACACCCTTATTTCCTATTCTCTCCAAATTTGGTTTTTTCTTATTAATATAACCTGTATCTAGTAACGAACCCTTTCTTGTTTCCGGATAGATTCTAAGGTTAGGCAAAGGTATATCATCTTCTGGTATTCCCTTAAAACTATCATATAAACCTGGATATCCTAACTTTCCTGGCTGTCCAGTGTATTTTTCCGAATCATGAACTATATTTCTACGAAAATTTCTTCGTGACGGCGAACGCATTGCTTTTACCATACTAGGGCTTGTTTTATAGTGGCCGTCCCACTCGCATGCGTGTTCATTTAGATTCCATTGATATACGCCAGCACCGTCTACATATTCTTCACCATAATTATCACCTGTAGCATATAATCCTACTGGTGTATACGCATTCCCACCATCTCCCGTAGCTTCATAATAGTCTCTGTCCTTTTTTCTTTTTTGTATTCTGTTATAAGCTGCCGCATAATCTGGATCTTTCATTTTTTCTGAGAGAGTAGGGGATGGTGTTTTTGATAGTTCTTCCAAACTAGGAAATTGTTCGTCAGAACCTAGACTTCCTTCATCGCTACTATTACTCGGTAACTCACCTAATTCAGATAAACTTTTCTTCTCTCCCTTTTTTGGCGTTTTAGCACCACCTCTTTTTCTTCTTCTTCTACGAGTTTTTTTATTACTATAATCCATCCAATTCATTTCTCGCCTACTTCCTCCAAATGTAATACACGACACTCCACAAGATGGACAACACTTTTTATCTTTTCCCCTCTCATCTGTGTGAGCTTCTACCGCTGCTTCTACCTTCGCTCTTTTTTCAAAATGCTTCAATACCTTTTGAATATCTTTATCATTTCTATATTTTCCATGAAGAGGATGTCCTGCTGGATAATGATATTCTAACATTGCCTTATGGTCACCCATTGGTGGTGCGTCTTCATGTGACATTCCCATTGTATCTTTCATATGAGGTGCATATGTTGCTACTATAGATGAAACTAATACATACATCAAAGCAGCTTCAGCATATTTACCACTTTTCCATAATTGATTAGCTCTACTTAATGCTAAAAATGCTTGTCCTAATGCTGTTGAATTCTTCAATTCACCCTGTGTTTGAAAAAATTCATATAATTTTTCTTGTAAATTCATTTCTTTTTTATAGCGTTCTAAGGTATAGTCCGCATTTTTCTCTCGCTCTCTTGATTTTGCTCTTTTCTTTACTCTTTGTCGTGCTGGTCCAGTTCTAGGTGGTTGTATTTTTCTATATTGATTTGTGTTATGACCCCGATTATACATATATAATTTAAATAGATTTAAAATTATTATATATATATTAATTATGATGAACGCAATAACTAAGATAAATAGCAATGATATGACTGATAAAGGAGGGGAACTTATTGAAAAAAATGAATTTTTTAGAGATTTATCTGAATTAATGGAAAATGAAAAATTTTCCATTTTCTTTGAAAAATATTTTAAAAATATGTCAGAGTCAAAAATTACTCTAGTTTATATGAAATTATATAATGAAATGAAAACTAAATATAAAGAAATAAATGATGAGGAATTAGACAAAAGAATTAATGTTTATTTGATGTGGAAAATTATGTCTAATAGACATCTCAATAAATTTACACTACACACAATATTAGATAACTTAGAAAACCCTCCTAAAAAATATGAAATATTAAAAGAAATTAGTGAATTTATGACTCTTAAAAATAATTAAAAAATTTTATCATTTAATTATTTTTATTTAATTAAGCGTCATCCGGTGCTACATAACCATAATTATATGAACCTCTTGATGATTTCAATCCTTTCTCAGTAAATCTTTCAACCCATTCATCTTCTACGGTACCTTTTCCTTCCCATTTATTATGCTCAAATCGGTCATTCTTATACAATTTGATACCATTATTATTCATATATTCAACCCCTTCCGTTTGCTTTTTATTCTTCCATTCTAACCAATTCTTCAATCTAGCATCTTTTCTTTGCTTCCATTTTGACCTATATGGTGTATATGTTTTTGTAGCAGTTTGACCATTTGCCAAAATTACATCATAGGTTTCTTTATATTCATTTCTTTCTGTCCATAGACCTGAATAATTGCCAGAAGGATTTGTGGAAGGTGGGCATTTCCTAACTCCAGTGGAGCAATCCTTTTCATTTTTGCTTTGTACCATGTTGTATGTATTAGTATATCCGCTTAGAGTTTTTGCAATTCCTACCATTTTTATTAATAAATATTACATTAATTATTCTTATATCAATTTATATCAATTATATTATTCAAATGTACAATAAATTCTTGTTTTGATATTGATCGTGGTCCCACCGTATTATTTTTATCAAAATCCATTTCATAGTATTTTTTTTCATCTAATATGTATCCTTTATCTAAAATTATAAAATAATGACTTTCTTTTGATAATTTTGAAATGCGCGAACAATTAAATAAATCTATTAATTTGCCAGCATATACACCAACTCTCCTTAAAGCATATCTACCCTTTAAACATTCTTTTACAAATTTATATCCTATAGGAACTTGTTTTTCTGGTAATATTCTTTCAGTTTCTTTTTTTATCCATATTTGAAACACACACGGAACATCATATTCTTTATCATTTACTAAGAAAGCATTTTTTTCAATATCATTTTCGTGTATTAAATGCCAATGTAAAGGAAATGTTTTTTGAAGACTGAGTTTTTTAAAACTTCTAGGTAATATAAATGATATACTTTCTGATTTATCACAATTACATATATGTTTAATAAATTTCTTAGCTAAACTTGATTGTCTTCCAAATGGTGGATTACCCACAAAATGAAGTGGAACATGAAAACCTGTATTCAAATCTAATTTTAAGAAATCTTGTTCTAAAATACTAGATATTGCAGGTTGAATATCATATGCCAATACTTTATGTTTTAGTCTTAAAGCATCATAAAAAGATCCAGTTCCAGCGCTTGGTTCTATTATCAATCCATTCATTTCTATATTTTTATCAAAAATTTCTATACATTTTTTTGCTACTTCATTTTTAGTGTAATATTGGTCTTTTTGATCTCTTTTTAGTCCTACAGTCTGCATTTATTATAATTAATATATTTATATTTATATCAATTTTCTTTTTGTTTGTGACTGACCTTACCATACTTTTTCCTCGTTTTTAAAAATGTTATTGACTATGTAAGTAAAAATAAAAAGTAGTAAAAACTGTGACTGGCCTTACCATAAATTTTTTCTATTTTAAAAATTGTTATTTATTATCGTAAGAAATTGAAAAATTTTGAAACAAGAGACCTTAATGCTTTAAAAAATGGGAAGTTATTAATAATATTGTAATGAAACTTGTAAATAAAGGTGAAAAAGGGGTACTGAAAAAAAGACACTAATTACGCAAAAAAAAAATGATCTTCTATATTTTGATTTGGATTTTTGGTCAAAATTATGGTAGTAGTTATGAAAACCTCTGGGAGAAAGGTGCAAAAAATATGCCGTAATTAGTGCCTTTTTTCAAGTCGCCTTTTTTTGCTTGTTACTACAAGTTAGCTATTAAATATTTTAGTCATTACAATGAAAATGAGAGCATTAAGCTCTATGATTTGAAAATAAATGAGAATGTTAGCATAATAAGTAATAAAAATGAAAATAGAAAAAAATTATGGTAAGGCCAGTCACAAAAGTGAAATGACACCTAGGTGTAGGTAAAAGCACAAAAAAAATAATTATGAAATTACCTACATAAAAAAAAAGGGACTTGAAAAAAGGCACTAATTACGAATATTGATGAAAAAAAAACTTAAAAAAATAATGTTTTTCTATATATATCAATGGATCCATTTCCAAAAGTTTCCAAATTGCCAAAAAAGTGCCAAAAAAGTGCCGTTTTAGAAAAGAAAAAAAAGACATATCATTGTGAAATATGTGACTATACATCATCACATAAATCACATTATGATAAACATTTGAAAAGTAAAAAACATCAAAAAAGGATTTCCAAAAGGTTTCCAAACGGCTCCAAAAAAAGAGCCGTTTTTTATAAATGTATATATTGTGATAGAAAATATAAGACCAATTCAGGTTTCTGGAAGCATTCACAAAAATGTCAAAAAAATCTTAATGTAAAAGAAGCACTAAAAGAAGTATATAATAAAGCAAAAGAAGATAAATTGATGGAAATGATACTTAAACAACAGGAAAAAATTGATGGCTGTGAAAAAGCACATGAAGCATTGCAAGAAAATTGTGTTGATAAATTAGAAAAAGTTGCAGCATTATTAAATAATAACCAATTAATCCAAAATACGACCAATAATATTCAAAAACAAGAAAATTATAACACTATCAATATAAATATATTTTTAAATGAACACTGTAAAAATGCTATGAATTTACAAGATTTTGTAGATAAGATAAAATATAAATTAGAAGATGTAATGTCAATAAATCAATTAGGATATGAGAAAGGAATGGCAAATGTAATGTTAAAGAATTTAAAAGATATGCCAATCACAGAAAGACCAATACATTGTAGTGATAGCAAAAAGGGTGTATTTCATGTAAAAGACGAAGGAGAATGGCAGAAAGAAGAAAATGGATTAGTTCCGGGAAGTAAAACATATGCTATAGCAAAACAATTAAGAACAAAAGGAATATTAGCAATACAAGAATGGGAGGCAGCAAATCCTAACTGGCCATATGATGAACAGTTAGGAAAGGAAAGATTATGTTTATTTGATATATTAGCAGGAGGATGTGATGCAAAAGAATTAGAGATCTCTCATATAGAGTTTTTGAAAAAGGTAGGAGATGAAGTAAAAATAGAGGATGTCATAAATGAAGTTAATTAGCATTTTTTCTTTTTTATAAAATGGTCAACATAAGCCCATATAGGGTCAACCTCTGGATTTTTCATCGCTGATTCATATGCCTCTTTAGAAATCCAACCCATCTTTAACATAGAGTCCGGAGTTTCGGAATAAGCATCTCTTCTAACAAAAGGTAATTGATCAATCCAGAAATTTAAAGTATATCTATTACCATCTTTGAAACGCTTAAAGCTATCTAGATCCATAGAATGAAATAAACAGGCATCATAAATAACCATTCTATTATACTTCATTTTTATATGTTTAACTAATTCCCATTGATTATTATTATATTTTTGACCTTTAATAATATTATAACCGGGTGGTTTATCGTGATATATATCGTCAGCCATTTTCCAATAGTCCTCATATGTTAAACCTTTCTCATCAATAGGAAAACACATAGAATTTAATAATTTGCTTTTAAAAATAGAAGTTCCACCATGACAATCATCATCTCTGTTTAAATAAATCAAGCATGCATATAAACCCTGGTGTTCATTATCGGTATGAGGATTAGTAGTATAAGGTGATTCAGGTTTAAATTCATTACCAACTGAATACTCAAACATATCAGAAATAGATAGAGTATTTTGGAATTCCTTATGATTTTTTACTAATTGTTTAAGATCAGTTAAAAACCTAGGATTGTCTAATTTTAATCCAAATTGTTTTCCTGGATAATTTGGATTACCACCCTGAAACCCTAGATTATTTAAATATTGTTTCATATCTTTGTTAGTTATGTCTTCAATATTATCTAAAACATTATCAATAATACAAACTTTTTTACCATTGGGTAAAGTTTCATATGAAACTTTTGCATTTTTATTCAAAATAGGTTTAATTTTTGGAAAAGTGAAACACTGAGGTTTCATTTTAGATATAAGTCTAGGAACATCCAAATAATAATATACACCACAAAATATAATAATAAATAATAAAACTAAAATAGTAGTAAGATTGTCTTTAATAAGATCATACATAATTATATATTATTTTTGATTTTATAAATTAGATTTAAACTAATATACAATGACTTGGGAGAGATTTCCATAATATTTTTATATAATAAAATGTTGATATTGTGTAATGGGAACAGTATTATCGGTAGTCCAAGCATACAGTTACTATGAAGAAGAGAAAAATAAAATAATAAGTAATATAAATGGGAGTAATAATATCCAGAATGAAAGAAATACGAGAAAACCGGAAAATAAAAAAGCAAGAAAGAAATACAGGAGAAGGAAATATTGTAGAACAATCCCGTAGTATAAATTGTTTAAAAATGCGAAGAAGAGATAAGAGGGCAGAAAAAATATATGAAGAAATAAGACCAAGTGAATACGACGATATTAGTATAGAAGTATAATAATAAATTCTAATAAATATATAAGTATAATGGAAGAAGAAAGAGAAATAATAAATAAATTAATGGACGAATTAGTAACTTTAGACTATGATACACACAGCGATGGATATATAATACAAATGTTACAAGATATAGGATTAAAGAGATTAAATTGGGCAAGAGTATTATCACATTCTTCTATTGATAATATGATGAAAAATCCAACAGAGGGTAAGACATTTCCATCTAGATCATTCGTATATAAACCTTGTGAAAAAATGGATTTATTTATAAAATTGTGTGATAATTTTTACCTGCCAATTATATTTTTAAAATCAAATAAAACAGAGCCAGTATATAAAAAAGAAATATATATGGATTATTTATATGTATTTACATCAAAGACGAATAATAAATCAGTATTATATTTAGGTAAAGATATTCAAACAGTATTGCAAAAGAAGATAATAAATCAATACACAAAAAGAATAAGAAATGAAATAAATAATTTAAACATGAATTTATTGAAAATAGATGAGAATAAGAGAGGATTAAAAGTAAGAAGTAATATAGAATTATATCATTCAGGTGAAAGAATAGAATCAACAAATTATTTTACTCATGCAGATAGAGATAAAGCTTTAAAAAATGTAATACAATTTATGTTTAAGAAGTTTGAGGGAATTCGTATAAGAAAAGAATTTGATAAACATAGAAATGCATTAGAGGAAATGGTAGCAGCAGAAGAAATGACAGAGAGTAATATATAATTTATTATTTTTATATTATATATTAATGGCTTCATTATTAGGAAGTGAAAATGTACCAGATTTATCTAATAAGATAGGTTTAAGTGATAATGATAAGATACGATTATGGGAACAGTCTAGTAGGAATTTAACAGGGAAAAATACATATCATGTAATACATGGGGGTCCTAAAGAAAACACCGATAGATTATATTGTACAGTTCCTGAAAATATAATAATAGTATTAATGGCACCGCCAGACACAGTAATGTATGGAAGTGAACAAGATGACCTAGAAATTGCCACATATTTAAAAAATCCAAATTGGCCAAAATCTGTTCCAAATGAAGGTATAGATGCGCCAAAAATAGGTTTTGAACCTGAGGCTGAGCAACTTCGGTGGACTACTTGGACAGGATATAGATTTCCGACTGAACCTGAAGAATTAAAAACATTTAGCGAACAATTAGAATGGACAGAGAAACAAGACGCCAGAGCACATAGTTTTGTTGAGACAGAAGGAAAAAAGGGGATATTATATGGTGCTCAAATATTTTATCCTGGAGATACAATATATGATCAAGAATTAGCCTTTGATCCCAATGCTATTAATTTTGATAGTTATTACTTGGGAGAAGCATATGATAAAAAAAAATTAATAGATGAGGGGGAACGAACATATAAAGATTTACTATGGAAAGAAGTGGTATCGGAGTTAGCAGAATTAGTAGGTTTTAGAAGTTATAAAGAATTTCTGGATACCGAAATGGGTCAGCGCACTTTAAAATCTGCAGATAAAGAAGATGTATATGATTTTTTTTATCAAATGGGTCAAGGTAATGGTTTAGATATAAAGAGAGCAAATATGAAAGAAATAGTAACTAATCCCACTTTAGTTCCGGACGATCCCGTTCTACAAGAAAGATTTAATAAGGGTTTATTAGAATTTTCAATGTTACCTATAAATAAAGAATTTAATAGAGTTGTTCATGAGAAAATATTAAAAAAAACAAAAGGCAATGAAGTGACATATAATACAACTTGTCAAATTATGAAATTATGGTCAGATCAAGCAAAAAAGACGGGGGGAACGGTGATACATTATTTAAATTCGTGTAGTCCAGCAATACTGAGAGAAGAGCGAGATGATACCTATAGTTTAACAGGTATTGCGTCAAGTGGAGTAGTAACAAGATTAGGTGATCGTTCTACACAACAAGAAGAAGCTCTTGCCCTAACAGGTAAGAATATATTAAGAGATAGAATATTTGAGGCGGGTCGTAATAATTTTAAATATTTAAGGTTTAGGTGGAGAGGTCATCAAGATATACCAATGCAAGAATTTGATGAATTACCACGGTTGTATTATGGTGTATTTAGATATATGTCAGGAGAAAGGAATGAATGGTATACACATGTGATGGGAACATATTTTCAACAACTAAAATTTCAGAATGCGATAGGACAGCAAGGACTACAAGTATTGTATAAACAAGCAGTAAGATATGATTATTCAGGTATGATGAGACAAAAATTATTTGATGCATTTGGAAGTGCGAATAAAAATCATGGTTTTCAATCAGATAATTTTACATGGTTTAATTCTAATCCACATTGGTTAGATAAAGATACAGGGAGACCAACACAAGAAGCACCGCATTGGGAGGCTTATTGGATATCTAATAGCAGAGAAGATATGGGATTTGGGGGGGAAGGTTTTGGAAAAGAATATTTTGGAAATACTAGAGTTGTAGGTGGTTCTATAACACCACGACACCTTATTATACACAATATAATATGGAATGGAGAAGATCCAAATTTATTAGAGACTTGGGGTGATGAAGCAATTAATTATCGTAGATGGTATAGAGTAATAGATAGAAATGATGAAGACCCAATAATATTAAGATTGCAAAGATTAAATAGCGATTTATCAGTATGGAGTAGTCCAGATGGAGCAGTAGATGAGTTTTCGTTAAATGAGGAGGCTGCATTAATTAATTATAAGATATACAATGTGCCAGATGCTCAACAGACAGGTGGTATGCCTCCGAAAAGAAAGCGAGATGAGGAAGAAGGAGAAAAAATGGAATTAGAAGGCGATGAAACAAAAGATGATCCAAATGATGAGGGGTATGCTACAGCAGTTCCTAGAGGATTATCAGACTATAGGTCTAGACATGCTCAACAATATGCCGAACGAGAAGAGAAAAAGAAAAGAAAAGAAAAGCAAGATAAAGAAATGGAGGATATGAAGAATGATAGAACCATACCAGAGGCTAAGAAGAGACTACCACATGATGAAGAAGTAAAAAGATTAAGTAGTAATCGGGGATTAAATAATTTAGGAACAATGCCACAGAGACCACATTCATATGGTCCTTTACCGTTACAGGGTGTCGCTCCTCCTCAACCAGCATATCGTGATCAATTATTACCATCAACGGGAAGTCAAATGAATAATATGTATTGGAATAATCCAGCAACAGATCAATCGCTAAACCCTAATAGACCTACTGAATTTAGAGCATGGGCAATGGATTTATCAAGGCCATATGAAGTCAGAAGCATGGATGGACCAAATGGTGCCCCACTAAACATGGAAATTGCGCGGCCGACTGAAGAAACGATGAATAATATGAATATTAGAGGCTTGTCAATTGAGGTTCCAAATTATGATGATTGGTTCGCAGAACAACGAGACCAATTTGGCGTTAATGAAGAGCAAAGAGAAACCCAAGCGTCATATACAGCATATTATAATTCAGTATTGACTATGAGAGAATATGGTGAATGGAGATGGCAAAAATTTGTATGTGGATGTGGTTCAAGAAGACCGAATTGTGGCAGAGATAATGACCCAACAGTAGAAGAAGGTGATGTTTTTGATGGTCCAAATTTTCAATGGTTTCTCAGTAATATAAGTGTAAGGGATCCAGAACATCCTGCATATCGTGAGCGTGGGCTGAGGGCCGGATGGGGTAGATTAAGTATTTTATGTACAGATGATGATGGAAATACAGCACCCACAATATGTCCATTTTGTATGTGGGATGAATATAATAGTGCCCAGCCAGATGTGGTAACGCGATGTAGAGCATTCCAGGCTCACCGAATGAATGTAGAAGAAGGAATTAATCCTAATGGAGGAATATTAGATTTTGAAAATCATTGGGCACAATTTTTTTGGACTCGTCCAGACGGACATAGGTATTCAGAAATGTATTCTTTTAATACTCCAATACAAATTACAGGAGAAGATGAAGTTCAACAATTAGATAATAATGGAGGAGAACCATGGAATTTCCATTTTGAACCACAAGATATTTTGGGGGGTGATGCGGATGCGTCACAGATATGGGGCGGCGAAGAGGATGCAACTTTGACTGTGACCACAGGATACGTAGATAATAATGGAGAACCGATTACACATCAATTAGATTTATGGGACTGGTGGGAGGAATGGAATGAACAGCATCCTAGAGGTCCTAGGATAGATAGTGTAAGGTGTGATTGGTGTAACACTAATTATATATATTTACATAATGGCGATGAACAAACAAATCAACCATTATATGATTACCATGAGTGGGATTCGGTTGGTTATGATACGGTCTGTAGTAATTGTAAAGAAGATGCGGGGGTGTGTCGTGAATGTGAAGAGGATTTCCGAATGGGGGAAGATAATGTTTTTGAAAGTGATGGAGAATATTTTTGTTCGGAGGAATGTCAAGAGAGCTATTTAAGACGGCGTAGTGAAGGGGAGAGTGATGAGGAGAGTGATGAGGAGAATGAAGGGGGGAATGGTGGAGAGAATGAAGGGGAGAATGGTGGAGAGAATGAAGGGGGTAATGATACGAATGCTTCAGGAATAGATGATGAAGAAGAGCATGACGCATATCAAAATACAATGATGGAAATAGATCGTAATGATTCAGATAATAGACAATATTATGTGGGAGGGGGCGAATGGAAAAAGGGTCAAATAATCCAACCAAGAGGAGAGCAGCCGTTTGAAATGCCAGATATTTCACCATCTTTTCAAAGAAAAGATGGATCGGTATATAAAATATTAGCAATTTATCGGTATGGGCCAGGCTTTGAGGAGGAGCCTGTTGTACAATATAAAAATATAACAGATAAGAACGATCATATGCATTGGGAAAGATTATCAGATATGAAGGCGGGTTGGAAAATAGTGGAGGCTGGGGTAAAAGAGGGGAGTGGTGGTGGAAAGCGGCGTAAGAAGAAGAGACAACAGAGGAGAAGGGCAGATGAGACAATGAGTGGAGGAGAGAAGATCTGGAGAGTTGGAGATGTTATAACAAGAGACAGTTCGTGGCCAAACATCTCTCCAAGAGAATATTACAAAATAATGGAATTAAGTAAGGATGAGTCGGGGCCGTTTATTAGAATAAGGCGAGTAGAAAAAAATGGCGATACGATGGAGTTTCGTATGTACCGAAGTAGTCAGAACTACACAAGACCAGCGGGTGGGATAGGGGGAACACCAAATACAGGAATGACAGAAAGAATAGTTTTCCCTTATGAATTAGAAAGCTGGGAAAAGGTTGAAGTGCCTGCATCAACAGGGTCAAGTGGTGGTGTAAAACGGAGTAAGAGGAAGACACGGAGGAATAAGAGAAGAAGGAAGAAGACAAGAGGAAGAAAGAGGAAGAATGGTAGTAGGAGGAAGAGGAGGAGAAAGAGAAGAACACATAAAAAAACATAAAAAAAGGCACTATATTGGAAATCTCTCCCAGGTAAGTTTAGAGAACATGAAAGATATAATAATAAAATCTATATTATTATTATATGAGAGAGAGACTATATTGGATATTTAGATGTGATCCGTCAGATATGAATAGATGGTTGAAAGATAAATATTTACCGGCGGCATTGATAGATATATGTTTGATGTATTTGGGTGCGATACCATTTGGATTATTAATGATAAAAATTTTTTTATATTATAAGGTGAAGATAGATAGTGATACAATGAAATACGGGGTGATAATATTGACGAATTTGATGGTATTTTTTATATATTATATGATGCATAAAGAGCCGATGGATAAGTATACAGAGAAGTTGTTTGATAGTATATTTAATGTGGATATGCCAAGACCAAAAGGAGGAAGTGTAGATATACCAGATAAGGCGCCGAAGAATTTTAAAGCACTAAGTAAGGTGAAGAAGGGAATAAAAGATTATGGAGAGGGGGTGGAGAAGAAGGTGGAGAGTGTAAAATCAATAAAATACAGACCATTATGGGGGGGAGCGACGGTATATATGGGGCAGGATGCGTTATTTAAGATATAGTAAATTTTGTTACGATAAATGCTAAGGAAGCGGAAAAAACGCAAGTGTTGAAAGTAAATCAACAAAACGCTACCTACATAATAAAATACTATTATGTTAAATTGTTACCATATATGGTAATAAAATGATAAAAATACACATTATTGATATTAAATAAATTTGTTACCATAAATTATAAAAGTGAGAAGAAATATAATATTTTGTTACCATATATGGTAAGGTAATTTACTTTCAACAAAAAGCAAAAGTGTTGAAAATAAATAAAAAC
>Ga0233434_1000084_pt1 | contig 126599 bp, 105 predicted proteins | sample SI_122_August201_4_FD_182738 | JGI IMG/M metagenome (GOLD analysis project Ga0233434, IMG submission 182738) | Seawater microbial communities from Saanich Inlet, British Columbia, Canada - SI_122_August2016_120_MG | ecosystem: Environmental > Aquatic > Marine > Inlet | place: Canada: British...
CATTGGTAATTATTAAGTTGATGTAATTGGTGGTTGGATTTGGAAAAACAACAGCTTTTAGCTCAATGCTTGAAAAATCGTCATTACCTAGAACTGTAATTGTAAATGCTTGTTGCACTCCCTGACTAGCAGTACCTCCACTACCACTCGCCTGTATATAATCTACCTGTCCTATGGTATAACTTAAAGATCCTCCAGCTCCAACAGCTTCGCCGCCAGAAGCAGTTAATGCTGCTTGTGCAAATGTGAATTCTACCGTAATTAGCAGGCAAAATAAGATTGCTTTTAACAAAAGATGTTGGTGTGTAGTTCTGTTTTTTGTTGCCATTAGTACTTTATTCTTTGTTGATTATTAGTTATTAAGTAAAAGTAGTGAAATTTATATAAAACTATTAAGTGTATTATATGTAAACTATTATTTAGATAATAAAAAAGGCTACCAAATCAATGATAACCTTTTGCTTAAATTGGGAGTTACTAATATTTTAAAAAGTAAACTTAATATTATCCTATTAGGAAAAACCCTAAATTAATAGATTTAAGTTTCTTATTTTTATCAATATAAAAAATTGTCTTTTAATGAAAAATCTAACCAACTCTCAGGAAAGTATCTTAAACAAACTTCTACCAAAACTTATAAAAACAGAGCCACACGAAGAGCTATTGCGTGTAAGTATATTGTTTAGAGAGATTAAAGAGATTGAAAAAGATGGAGCTTTATTTGACCAATTCAAAACTATCATTAACAACCAACTATATTTCTATCTCAAATCAAAAGAAGAGTTTTATGATTTAGATAGATTTAAAGATATTTACGAAACACTTGTTAAAGAATTTATTGACGAAAATTTAGATGCAAATGAGAATGATTATATAGAAGGATATATGAACTCCCAAAACGAAATAATAAATGAATCATTTACATACACTATTAAATTAGATGGTTATGAGTCATTGGAGTTAATACAATTTGTTCATCAAGATTTTTTTGAAGAGTTTATTAGCAGTTCTAAAAAGAAAATTGAGTTTTTAAATAGTCTATCTACAGTAAAAGAGAATGCTAAGGAAATTAACTACTATAATCCTTATCCAAAATACTTCAATTCTTATGGCTATGAGATTTATAAGGATTTTACTTTAGATTTTAAAAAAGAGGAAATTGTATTAGCTCCAATAAGTTTTTTAGCAACTCAATTAAAGAAAGATGGCTTAATGAATTCAGACAAAAGCCTAATTAATATTTTCAATTTTATGGTTGAAGAGTTTGATGTAAATTTTGGAACAGCTACTAAATTTAAATCTGCATTCAGCACTAAAAATTACCTCCCACTTTACAAAGAAATCAAAAAAAGATATGATATCGTATCTAAATAGATACGCTGTCATAGTCTGTTATTACTCATAATTTTTTAAATATTTGTGCAAAGAAAAAGTCAACAGACCTGATTGATTTCAGAACCCATTGACTTGATGCGTTAGATACATCAAAGATACGGATTCTTAACCTTTATCAAAACTGTTGGCATAAACCTTATGCCAATGAGATAGTATTTCCAAGACATAACTATGATAACTACTGAATAATAGTAGGTGCTTATCTAATAAAGGACTCCCAAAATGGGATCAAGAAAATAACCTGCCCAATTTCAAATATTTAACTGTCTTTCAAATGGCAGAAATAGCAAGTTTAGCAGCTTTAGTATTTAACATATAAAAACAAATAGATAATGAAAAAAATTAGTTTTACGGACTCAGTTTATGGGTCAAATAATAGAAACGTCGAGATTCTAAAAGTTCTTAAGGAAATCAAGACAGAACGTTGGAAAAAACAAATAGATGAAATCCGATACCATAATAGTAATGGAGATATTGAAAAAGGAAATGCTTTAAAGAAAAAGCTCCCTACCTTTACAATCTCAGCTACTTATAAAGGAAAGCGTGAGGAAGAGAATATTGAATCATATTCAGGTTTATTGCATTTAGATTACGACTATATTGATAATGTACAAGAATTAAAAGCAAAGATTGATGATATACCCTATACCTATGCAGCTTTTATGAGCCCATCTGGTAATGGAGTAAAAGTATTTGTCAAATCTGACAACATTTTAAGCACACACAAATATGCTTTTAATGCATTAAAGAAATATTATGATGGGGTGGTTGGTATTACTTCTGATAACTCAGTCAAAAACATATTAAGAGTCTGCTTTATATCCTATGATCCTGATTTATATCTAAATGAAGATGCTGAGGTTTTTAAGTATCAAGCATATCCAAACAATGAAACTAAGTCTCAAAAAGACATAAAATGGGTTTGGGACTTCACGAGTAACAAACAAGAGTTTACTGATGGCAATAGAAATAATTTCGTTCATTCATTTGCGTGTAATGCAAACCGATACGATTATGATATCAACGAAACACTAAACTATGCTTACACTTATGATGATGGTACATTTAGTAAAGCAGAGATAGCACAAGCAGTTAAAAGTGCTTATAAAAATAATATAAACGAAAAAGGAAGCGCTGCCAAACCTGCCAAACCTGCTATATTGCAATCTGATGTCCCCCAGAAAATTACAACTCCTTATATACCTGACCTAATTTACGATTCTTTACCTCCAACATTAAAGGAAGCTTGCAATGTTTTTAAGGGCAGGGAGCGTGATGTGTTCCTTACTTCCGCACTTTCTGTTATTAGCGGAGGGCTTCACAATGTATCAGGATTGTATGCAAATGATAAGGCATTTGCTAACTTATTTAGTCTTATTACAGCCCCGCCTGCAAGTGGTAAGGGAGTAATGAAGTACAGTAGACAATTGGGAGATTGTTATCACGACTTTTTGTTTAACCAAAGTAGAGAGGCATTAAAAGAGTACAAACGAGCAAAAAGATTATTTGACATTAAGCTAAAAAAAGCTAAAACAGATCAAGCTATAGAGGCACTAATAGAACCCGAGAAACCAAAGTTTCAAACGTTTTTTATCCCTGGTGACACCTCATCAGCGATGATAGTAAAACACTTAGAAGACAATGATGGTATGGGTTGTATTTGTGAAACTGAAGCAGACGCATTAACTAATGCTTTAAAACAAGAATGGGGTGGGTTCTCTAACATAATAAGAAAAGGATTTCAAGCAGAGATAATATCTCAAAGTAGAAAAACGGATCTCGAATACTCAGAAATTAAAGAACCCAAATTTAGTATTGCTCTTACCGGAACACCGAATCAATTAGACTCATTAATGACATCTGTTCAGGATGGACTTTTCAGTAGGTTTTTATTTTACTCTTTTAACGCTGAGCCAAAATGGAAAATAACTTACACGTCAGGTATAACTAGGAGCAACAAGGATATATTTGAGGATTATAGCGCAGCACTATGTGATAAATTTAAAAGCAATACTGCTCAGAAGTTTAGTATGACTGCACAACAAGGGCTAAAATTGGATAATACTTTTAGTGAATTACTTAGACATAACACAGCTCTTTATGATGAAAATGTAGCAGGTACGGTCTATAGGTTAGGCCTGATGTGTTTCAAAGTTGCTATGACACTATCCGCAATTAGGTCTGATGATGCAGAGATTACTTGTTCTGATCAGGATTTTGATTCAGCACTATATTTGGTTAAAGAGGTTTATTTGATCAACGGCATAAATATGCTAAATAGAATAACTAAAACCTCTAAGAAATTAAATATCACTCAAACAACTCTTTATAATTGGATTAAAACAAAACACACTTTTAAACGAGCTGAGATTTTAGAACAAGCCATTCTCTTGGGTGTTAAAGACAGAACACTAAGTGATATTTTAAAACGATTTATAGAGCTTAAACTTATTAAAAAAGTAAGTCACGGTGTTTACAATAAGACATAAAGGGTAGCCCCATCTTTTACACCCGGATAAAACGGCACACAATAAAATATATGATCCCTTGTCTATTGGATCTCACAAGTTTTTTGAGGTGTATCAGATAGATCCGCCAATATTTTCATATCAGATATCCAGAACCATCGGATAATATACTATACTGTGAAGGGTAGCCCTCAAAAGAAAACGATATTTTTAAGAGATGGGGGGTCAGATATTAAATAAATTAGTTGGATTTTTTTGGCTTTTTACTGCCAATTTTACTGCCAGTATTGATCAATTTACTGGCAGTTTTATGTATATTTGGTTTTTAACCTATGGCAATAAACAACCAAAGTGTGGTTAATATCAACTGTTTAACACTCAACTAATACACTCTTAAATTCTTTGTATCCTTGAGTTTAAATAAAAAAAGAGTAACCATTTCTGATTACTCCTTAGTAGCGGGAACTGGACTCGAACCAGTGACCTTCGGGTTATGAGCCCGACGAGCTACCTGCTGCTCTATCCCGCGATATAATCTAAAATAATTTAATAGCTTTTAACTTTCGGTTCATAATGCCGACCAAATCATTTCGGACTGCAAAGATACAATCAATTTGGAACTTGACAAGTTTTTATTTTAATATTTTATACCTTTACCTTCCATAGTTTTTTAAAAAAAACCTTATGACAAAACGAAAACGTATTTTACTGATTATCATTGGAATCGTATTAATTGCTTTGCTAATCCTAAGTTTTTATGCTAACTCGATCATTAAAAATAAAATTGAGACTTTATTAAAAGAGAAAATACCCGAGCATATAGAACTCCTTTATAAAGATATAGCTGTTCAATCACTAACAGGTTCGATTTCTGTTAAGGAACCGAGTATTATAATAAAAGTAAAAGATAGTGAGCATATCCAAACTCAGTTAACTATGAAAAAGTTAGTAGTTGGTAATGTTAGTTATTGGGATTATTTAATCAATGATCAAATACATATCGAGAAGATTGAATTTAAAGATTTAGAAACTATTTATTTTAAAAATCACTTGAATAAAGCAAAAGATGCCAGTTCCTCAAAAAAAGAAAGCAAGCTACTAAGCTCAATTAAAATTGATAAATTAAATATTGAAAACGCTTCAGCTATTGTTTATGACGGAACAAAAGACTCCATATTAGTATCCTTAAAAAATACTACTATTTCTATTAAAGATATAGTATTAGATGAATCGTCCAAGTCTAATTTAATTCCTTTTAATTATAAAACCATAAACATAGCAGCAGATTCTATTTTTTATAAAACTAGTAACTATGAAAATATCAACTTAAACCATCTCTTGTTTGAAGACCAAACATTAACACTTCATGGCTTTCATTATAAAAATAAATATTCAAAAAAAGAATATGAAAGCCTTTTAACTATCCAAAGAGATTATTACGACGTAACTGCTGAAAAATTAATTATCAATGAGCTTGCTTTAGGTAAAGAAAACGATTCTGTTGTCTTTAAAACAAATCTAATTTCTATTGATAAAGCAAACGCAGCTATTTATAGAGATAAGTTTGAAAAAAAGGAAGACCTTAGGATAAAAAAACTATACAGTAAGGTTATAAGAGAATTGCCATTAAAGCTAACGGTAGATTCCGTTTCAGTAAAAAACAGTAGCATTGAGTATTCAGAGAAGTTACTCAGAGAATACCAAGCAGGCCTACTTACCATTAAAATTATTGATGCTGGAATCACAAACGTTAGCAATACCTATCCTTCTCCTGAAAGAACAGTTATTATTGTTGATGGAATTTTCATGAAAAACACCCCATTCACAGCAAATTGGTCTTTTGATATTAATAATAACGATGATCAATTTAAATTTATAGGTAAAGTTGGGAAATTAGAGCTTTCTGATATGGATGTGTTTCTAACTCCCCTATTAAATGCTGAAGTTAAAGGAGAAGTTATAGAAACTAATTTTACAATTAATGGCAATTTTGATCAATCAGTAATAAATATAAGTCAAGAGTATAAAGATGTTGAAGTAATACTTTTAAACAAGAAGAAGAAGAAAAAGAAACTTTTATCTACTGTGGCTAATGTTGTTATACATCATAATAGCGGAAAAAAAGGCACTCTTTTTCACAATGGCACCACTCAGGCTACAAGAGACCATACAAAATCGTTTTTTAATTATTTAGCTAAAAATTTAATAAATGGTGTTAAAGTAAACTTTATTAAAAAAAATAATTACGTAAAAAAAGAAAAAATAAATTAGTTTATTGAATCAATTTCTTCAGTGACTAATTCCCAATTTTCCATTAACTTTTCTAAATCCTTTTTCTTCTGTTGGTAGGTATTAAAAAAGTTAGGATTTAATATCGTTTCATCGTAATTAATAGAAAGCTCAAAATCTATATCTTTAATTTCCTTTTCAAGTTTAGATATAGATGCTTCTGTTTTACTAAGCCTATTGTTTAAAGATTTAACCTTTTTTTGATTTACATAATTCTCTTTACTCGATGATTTATTTTCTTTTTCAGCAGCAACAGTTTTAGTTCTCTTCTCTGCTTCCCGCATATTTTGAATATTTCTCTGATCTAAATAATAATCTATATCTCCCAAATACTCTTTTATATCACGATCCTTAAATTCATAAATTTTGGAAGTCAATCCTTGTAAAAAATCTCTATCGTGAGAAACTAATAATAAAGTCCCTTCAAACTTTATCAATGCTTCTTTTAAAACATTTTTAGACTTAATATCGAGGTGATTAGTCGGTTCATCCATAACCAACACATTAAATGGCTGTAGTAATAATTTTGCCAATGCTAAGCGATTACGTTCTCCGCCCGAAAGCACCCTAACATACTTGTCAACATCATCGCCTCTAAACAAAAAAGATCCTAAAATATCTCGTACTTTAATTCGATTTTTCTCATTAGCAGCATCAATCATAGTGTCTAAAACGGTCTTAGACCCATCTAAATAATCAGCTTGATTTTGAGCAAAATATCCTATCTCTACGTTATGCCCTAAATTTAATTCTCCAGTATAGGATACATCTCCAACGATACATTTAGCAAGCGTTGATTTACCTTGTCCATTTTGTCCAACAAAAGCTATTTTGCTATTTCTTTCTAATAACAAACTCACATCGTGAAGCACCTTTTTATCATCGTAGTTTTTAGAAACATTTTCTATTTCAATAACTACTTTTCCAGGAACCACAGAAATCGGAAAACTCAAAGACATCACACTATTGTCGTCTTCATCAACTTCGATTCTATCAATCTTATCAAGTTTTTTAATTAAAGATTGAGCCATGGTTGCCTTAGAGGCTTTTGCTCTAAATTTTTCAATTAATTTCTCCGTTTGCTCTATTTGCTTTTGCTGATTTTTTTGAGTTGCTAATTGTTGCTCCCTCAATTCTTTTCTCAACACTAAATATTCTGTATAAGGTTTATTATAATCGTAAATTCTACCAAGTGAAATTTCAATAGTACGATTGGTGATGTTATCTAAAAACATTTTATCGTGAGACACAATAACTATTGCTCCTGCATAATTTTTTAGAAAATCTTCCAACCATAAAATAGATTCAATATCCAAATGGTTTGTGGGCTCATCTAACAATAAAATATCATTGTTTTGTAATAATATCTTTGCCAACTCAATTCGCATTCTCCAACCTCCAGAAAAAGTATCTGTAGCCATATTAAAATCTTCACGCTGAAATCCTAAACCTTGCAGTACACGTTCTGTATCTCCTTGGTAATTATAACCTCCATGAATTTCATATTGATGCTGAACATCATTTAAATCTACCATTAGTTGATGATAGCTTTCACTTTCGTAATCGGTACGTTCCGCTAGTTGATGATTAATTTTTTCTAACTGACTTTCTAATTCTTTAATTAACATAAAAGCTTCATAAGCTTCTTCAAGTACCGTTCTACCTTTTACAAAATCTATATCTTGTTTTAAAAAACCAATAGAAATTTCTTTGTCGGAAGCAATTTGTCCTTTATCATATTCTTGCTCCCCCGATAATATTTTTAATAAGGTAGATTTTCCAGCACCATTTTTACCAACCAATCCCACTCGATCACCCGAGCGCAATTGAAAAGTAATTCCTGAAAATAAATCGTCTCCTTGAAATGAAACGGTAAGATTATGAATATTGAGCATCTAAAAAATATTTTTGCAAAGATGCTTATTTTTTTTTCAATAAAAAGCACCAATTACCATTTGTAATACCTTTTTATATTCATCTCTTTAGGAAGCTCTAAATCGTTTTCAATATAATTATAAAGGCTTTTAGCTAATGATGGGGCAGATGTAATACCTCGAGTTCCTAAACCATTAAAAAACACTTTATTTTCACAATCTAACAATGTTCCTAAAAAAGGGCGTCGATCTCTTGTTGTGGGCCTAATTCCAGCAACTTGACCTACAACTTCAAAATTACAGTTTATAATAGCTTTTAGTTTATTGATCATTTCCTCTTTCGCATTTTGGGTTGTTTTAACAGTATGATCTTCTCGATCATAGGTTGCACCAACCTTATACAAATCGTTAGTCAATGGGATAATGAAAAGAGAAGTTTTCAGCATAGAATAAAGCTTTAATTCTGGCGAATTTATAATTATATATTCTCCTTTATTTGGAATAACTAAGGGCTCATTACTAATTTTTGTTTTACTTGGGAAATAAGGATTGTCTTTGGCAGATACCCCTTCACAAAAAACTATTTTTTTCGAGATAACATCTTTATAGAAAACTTTATCAATACTTACCTGAAGTGTATTATAATCAAAAGCTTCATTCTTTAGTTGATTATTTTTAAGGAGGTAGTTTTTATAGTTTTCAATCAACACAATTGGGTTAATCTTACCGGTATTATTTACTTCACCAAAACCAAATGGTGCATTGATATTTAGATTATTATTTTTAATTATTTTAGGTTTTAAAAAGGTTTCTAATTCCTTTTTATCACTTGCTACCATCCAATTATTTTGTTCTTCAATACTCTTAAAAATTTTAAGCATTGACATTTTTTCAAATAATGGAATTCCTAATTTAATCGCTAATTTTTTATAAAATTTAATGGAAGTTTTTATATGTTCTTTAGCATTCCAAACTGGAGTAAACCTTTTTAACACAACAGGGTTAATAACCCCTGCAGAAACTTTAGTTGAAGCAACATCACCAGTATCATATACTATAAATGTTTTGTTATTTTTTTCTAGTTCTTCACAAAATGTGATTCCAGCTATTCCTAATCCTACAACGATATAGTCAATTTCTTTCATTTTACAAATATACTTTCTTCCTCATAAAAAAAGCCCTGAAACTAAAGTTTCAGGGCTTTTAATTTATTTATAAAATTACTTTATTAGTAATTCCACATATCAATTTCAATATTTCTAATCACTTCTTTAATTCTATCAGATTCCATTAATTGCATCAATGCATTATCATTGATATAATCGTTAATCTGTCTATCACCTAAGTCATTGTCTTCCTTATATATAACAGAATTAAATCTTCTTGAATTTAATAAATGATCATACGAAATAGGCCTGGAAGTATTTTTTCTATTAAAAGCTTTCGCTTTATGAAGCACATCTCTAGTTGAAGGGAACCAAATCCAAAACAACTCAACTTTAGTATCTGATGATTCATCAGGAAATGCTTTTGCACGTGCTTCATTTGCAACAGGAGCTATTCCTAATAATCGGTATTTAAGATCACCCGAACGCTTATCCAAGTACCAAGTGCCACGTATTCTCCACTCTTCAATATCTGCAGCATCCAACGTAAACTTACGAATATATTGAGGATCTATAGCTTCACCAGCATTGAATTGAGAAATACCTAAATCTGTAGTATCGGAATATACCAAAGATGCTTCAATATCATTCAATGTTCTCTTTTCAGTAAAATAAGAATCCGCATACAAATGCTCTATTCTTTTATTTTTAATATTTTTAATTAAAACATCGTATAAAGAACGTCTTTCAGCACCAATGTTATTGGTGTCTATTGGATAATATAATGGAAAATTTACCCGCTCATCAAGATCAATAATTTCCCAAGTAGATTTAGACCATAAAACATCACGATCATCAATATACCCATAAGGCAATGGTTTATCATTGTCATAAGCTAATTGATCTTCAGTTTTTACACCAATCTCCTCTGGAGTTTTTGCATTAAGCACATTCAATTGTGCAAATACACTAACTGATGTCATTAATAGACAAAAAATACTTAAAACAACATTTTTAATATTCATAAAATAAATTTTTATCCTAGTTTGCTAATTCAATAAAAACTGGAGTAATCCTAGGTAACTTATAACTTGAGTTTCCTGCAATTTTTGCATTTATATCAAATATCTGAACTGTTTCTCCTCTTTTTGCTCTTTTTAAAGCTCCTTTTGCTTGTTCATTTAATTTATTGCCAGAAACTGTAACTGTAGGTTGTCCAGCAACTTTAAAGCTAAACCCTGTTACATTAAGTTTAAGATCAAAATCAAAATCTAACAACATAGCTCCAATACTTGAAATCTCTAAACCTTGACGTTGCATACGTACAGGCCCTCCATTACCATCTTCACCACGAATGGTGCCAGTTGGTCTTGGTATGTCTTTAATTCTAAATATTTTACTAGATGGGAATGATTTCCCATCAATAGTACCAGTTACATTAATTTTAACTTCCCTGCCTTTTACAGTGGTAACATCCATAATATATGAGCTACCAGAACCTCTTGATAATCCAGGAGCGTTTGCATTCACGTTATTATTGGGAACTCCGTCCATAGAAATGGTCATTGGATTTTTTACTCCTCTATAGACAACATTCATCTTATCTGCAGAAATCGTTGCAGAATTAGGAGGAGATATCGTTGAAAATGATCTACTTACAGGTACATCCGTTTCTTTTCCATCTTCTAGAAACACTAATTTTCCTTCTAATTTGTGTTCACCTGCATTACCTGCACTTACAGCTAAAACAACTCTACCACCTTCAAAAGAAAAATCTTTTCCTTGTTCTAATTTTCTACCGTCTAAAGTTAATTCAGCCCTGTTTGGGACAGTTTTGTCATCTATACGACCTAAAACGATAGCTCCATCAAATACTTCACCTGTATAATAGGCAGATTTTGGCGACTCTAAAAGTGTAGTATATTGTGAAAACGATAAGGCTGAAGCTTGCTGACCTGCTAGTATTTTAGAAAGCAATTGACTACTGTTCGATTTAATATCAGTTTGTAACTGAGTTAACTTGGTCAAAGAAGCAATCAACGGAAAACCTTCAAAATTATAGTTTAGCCAATCTACTTTCTCTCCATCTCTATTTAAAATTGGTTCTGTAGAAAAGTCATTTTCTATAGATACTCCCAAAGCTGGATATTGTTCTCCAAAAAGTGAAAGCATTCCAATTCGATAATCGTTCATTTCAGACAAAAACTCTTTACCTCCCGGCTTTAATTTATCACCTTGAAAGAATTTTGTGTCTAAAAAATCCGGTTGATCTTGCACTTCAAAATTATCGATATCATCAGCTTTTACCGTTTTCATCATTTCAGATTTAAGTTTCTCTAAATAGCTATCAAGCTTTCTAGTGATGACAACTGCCTGATCTGCCTTAGCTTTTACTGCTGCATATTGTTCTGGTTGATCCTCAGCCTTTATTGCTAAACTAGACATAAAAGCTTCGTTTCGTGATTGAGTTATTGTATTTGCTATAGTAAGCTTAGTGTTTAATAATCCAAAAGCAGATAATACTTCTTTTGACATATTTAAAGCTAACATTGCAATGAAGACCAAATACATTAGGTTAATCATTTTTTGTCTTGGGGATAGTTTTCCTCCTGCCATTTTAATTTCTTTTTAAGAATTAATATTATAATTACAGTTAAAAACCGCCTTAATTTTTACTTCCCATTGCAGATAACATACCGCCATAAACTCCATTTAATGAAGAAAGATTAGTTGTTAAATTTTCCATTTGATTTTTTAATTGTTCTGTATTTTCAGCCACTTGATCATTCATTTCAACTTGACGACTAGAAGATTCTACTTGAACTTTGTACAAACTATTTAACGATTCCATTTGAGCAGCTGCTAATGCCATTTCTTCACCATACTTCTTAGTAGAATCAATTGCGTTAGTAGTTGGTACCATGTGTTTTGCTGTTTCTTCAAAAGAACGAATGCTTTCAGAAAGACTTTCCATTAATTCAGAATCGATATGAGCACCTTTAAGCATTTCGTCTAATTTTTTAGACAAGATACCCTCCGCGTCTGGATCACCATCTTTGTTTCTATCTTTTCCCATATTTCCAGCTAATTCCGGATATACTAAAGACCAATCTAAGTCATCGTCTACGGGTTCAAATGCAGAAACGGCAAAAATTAAAGCTTCCGTAATTAGTCCCACGGCTAATAATATCCCACCATTAAGTGGTCCTATTTCCCAGTGAAGAATTTTAAATAGCGCTCCAATAATTACGATAGAGGCTCCTAAACCGTAGGCCATATTAAATAATTTCTTTGTAGATTTTGATTCTGCCATAATAATTTTTAATTTATAAGTTAAGTTTGGTTTTAATTTTTTTTGAGGTTTAACGAGCGTCTCCTAATTTTTCATTTAATACAACGTCAGTACCCATATAATCTTGAACATTTCTGAAACCAATGTAGCTTCTAGAAGAATCAGCATATTCGTAATCTCTAGAACTTACCTGTAAGAAATAAGCGATATCTTTCCAAGATCCTCCACGTAAAACTTTACGCAAATTTCCTGTATCGTTTACATTTGGATTCATATTAGATGAAATGTCATAAGAAGAAGGCTCATAAGAAGAATCTACCCATTCAGATACATTCCCTGACATATTATAAAGACCATAACCATTAGCTTCATACGATTTAGCTTCCACTGTATATAATGCTTGGTCAGCTGCATAATCTCCACGTAATGGCTTAAAGTTGGCTCTAAAGCATCCACGATCATTTTTCGTATAAGGCCCACCCCAAGGATATGTAGCAGATTCTAGACCACCACGGGCAGCATATTCCCATTCAGCTTCACTAGGTAATCTAAATGCATTTATTTGTTGACGTCTTCTAGATTTTTGATAAGAGTTTTTATATAGCGTTCTCCAAACAGAAAATGCTTTAGCTTGTTTCCAACTAACACCTACTACAGGGTAATCTCCATAAGCCTGATGCCAAAAATAATCATTGTGCATTGGTTCGTTATAAGAATAGTTATAATCCTTTATCCAAACAGTAGTATCTGGGTAAATATTAATATCTTCTTTAATGATAAAATCTTTTCTACGCTTACTATCGTCTCTTGCAGCAGCTTGCATATCCATATAGGTATACTGGAAATTTAACTTTGTAACATCAATAGTACGTTGTCCATTATATGCTTCTTCAGAGGGAATGTACATAGTATCCATTACCTCACTATAGTATTCATCTGGGTAATTAGCAGTATCCCATTGAATGTCTATATTATTATTAATTTTTCTACCTGCATAGAAATCATCACCCATCCCGAAATAATTATCATACATGTATTGATCATATGGAGTCATTTCCTCATTCTCTTGATCAACAAAAGCAAATTCTCCAATACCTTCATCACCTGCCGTAGCACCAACTTCATCTGCTAAAATAGCTAATTTTAATCGTACCGTTGAATCACGAACCCAATAAACGAACTGACGATATTCTGCATTGGTAATTTCAGTTTCATCCATATAAAAAGAACGAACAGTCACTGTCTTAGTTGGGGCATCATTTACAGCTACAAAATCATCATCTGATTTACCCATAATAAACGCCCCTCCAGGAATAAGTGTCATACCAAACGGCTTCTCTGGATTCCATTGCTTTCCTATAGTTCCTACCAACTCTCCACGATCACTCGTATTACAACTATATAAGATAAGAATAATCGCAATAAATGCAATAAGCTTTTTCATAGGTATTTAGGTTAAATTATCGAAAATTTGAGGGCGCAAACCTATTTATAAAAATTTTAAAAAACAACATGTTTATTAAAAAACCCTTCAATTTTTCGATATTAAATTAGTTTGTTTGTAATTATAATTCATTTTTTCGGCGGGCTTTCATCCACCTTTCAGGTATTTCCTGATTACAAGCACTCAAATAATCGCCATAAGTGCAAGGTAATAACGTTTCTCTTTTTAATTTATTATCAATATTTAAAAAAAAAGGCAATTCTATCCACCATCGCCCAGTTTTATTACTTTTTTTAAATATTAATATATCATCTTCAATTGGCACTTTGTAAATTACATACTGTGTTTCATCACTGAAATCATCATCAGAAACTCTAAAATTAAATCCTTCAATAAAGTACCAAAAAATTTGTGCAATTAACATAGCGGCACTTTTTGAATTTTTAAAGTCTTTTAATTCATATACTCCGAAAGATGTTACTTTATTACTAATTCCAGCATATCTAGAAATTGCACATATCTCTCTACCATCAAATCCATTTGGACTTCTACTATTTTTATAACTTAAATCAGCGCTTTTTATTGTTCCAATATCTAAAAAAACCATGTCGGAATCTCTTAAAACAGGCTCTACCAAGGTAATATCTGAAATAACTTCTCCCAATCGGTAACCATCAAAAAATAATTTCTCCATGAGTTGGATTTCTTCTGGAGAATTAAAATAAGATTGATACCCAATATTGCTGTAGTTAAACAAGCTATAAGGCTTATCTACAATTATTTTTCCAACAAAAGATTTATTAGTCATTGGCTGTTCCGCATCACCTAAATCAAATTTACTGTCTATATTGGTAATATTTACCATATTTCCTAAAAAGTCATAGGACCTATATTGAGAATAAGCTAAATCTTGACTTCCACAAAGTAAAAGCGGTATAATTTCTTTCTTAAGGAGCTCCTCCATTACGGTCTTCATTGCAAAATGACTGTCTTGTACAGATTCTCCTTGTTCAATATCACCCAAATCGATGATTCGATAAGGCCAATTACCCGGATATAAAGAATACAGTGATTTTCTTATTTCATCAAAGCATATTTCTTCTCCAATAAAATCAACATCATTCCTGTTTTCCTTAACTCCAAGAAGTGCAAATTTGACATTCTCTAGAGCTGGTAATTCTTCAGTATTTGAATAAACTGCAATGATTTTCCCAAGAACACCATTTGGCAATACTTCTCTATGAGCAAGAACAGTTTTAGAAACTGGAGTAAGAAATTCTATCATTATTTTTTCTTAGCTGCTGGTTTTTTCTTAGCTGCTGCCTTTCTCTTTGGTTTCTTTTTTTCAAATATATCCAAAGCCTGTTCTAAAGTCATTTTATCAGCATTCGTTGTTTTAGGAAGTTCGATTTTAGTTTTTCCTTTTATAAGATTAAAACGTCCCCAACGTGCTTTTTCTAATCGAATACCTTCATCAGTCCAATTATGTATCAATTTATCGATTTCCTTTTGCTTTTTAGTTTCAATTAATTCAACGATATCAGCATCGGTAAGGTTATCAAAATCATATTTTTTATTGACATTGATAAACATATTATTCCATTTTATAAATGGTCCAAATCTTCCTGTTCCTTTTTGCACCGACAATTCTTCATACATATAGATAGGAGCATCTGCTTTTCTTTTTTCTTCGATAAGCTCTATTGCTTTATCCATATCTACATCTAGTGGATCCATTTCTTTTGAAAGCGAAATAAACTTAGAATCAAACTTAATATAAGGACCAAAGCGACCATTATTTATTTGAACTTCAAAACCATCATACAATCCAAGATCCTTCGGAAGTTTAAATAAATCCATTACCTCTTCAAATGTCACTTGATGTAATTGCTGATCTGGACGAAGGCTTGCAAATTTCTTTTCCTCATCATCTGGAGCTCCTATTTGAGCCATAGGGCCAAATTTACCTAAACGCACTAAAACTGTTTTTCCAGATTGCGGATCCTTACCTAAAACACGTTCTCCACTTTCTCTATCAGCATTTTCAGTTACATTTTCAATTTGCGGATGGAATTTTTTATAAAATTCATTCATCATATCCGTCCACTCTTTTTTTCCTTCAGCTATATTATCAAAATCTTCTTCAACTTTGGCTGTAAAATTATAATCTAATATATATTCAAAATGTTCAACAAGAAAGTCATTTACAATCATTCCAATATCTGTTGGCACTAACTTTCCTTTATCAGAACCAATTACTTCAGTAAGCATATTATCTTTTACATTATCCGTTAGGCTTAATTGCAAATAGCTGCGCTCTACCCCTTCTATTGTCCCTTTTTCTACATAATTACGATTAATAATTGTCGAAATTGTTGGTGCATAGGTAGATGGTCTTCCTATCCCTAATTCTTCCATTTGCTTAACTAAAGATGCCTCCGTATAACGATAAGGCGGTCTTGTAAATCGTTGTGTAGCTGTAATATAATTTTTTAACAAGGTGTCGCCAACTGTTAATTTTGGCAACATCCCTTCTTGCTCTTCATCTTCTAAATCGGTTCCTTCTAAATAAACTTTTAGGAAACCATCAAATTTGATCATTTCTCCATTTGCTACAAATTGCTCCGAAACTGACGCACTACTATCGATCTTCACATTAGTACGCTCTAAATGAGCATCACTCATTTGTGAGGCAATAGTACGTTTCCAAATTAGAGAGTATAGTCTTTCTTGATCATAATCACCACTTATAGTATGTCTTGACATATCTGTTGGACGAATTGCTTCGTGGGCTTCTTGAGCTCCTTTAGCTTTACCTTTAAAAGTTCTAGGGGTACTATATTCTTTACCAAAGGAATTTGATATTTCTTCTTCAGCAGCTTGTTTTGCATCGTTAGAAAGATTAACACTATCCGTTCTCATATAGGTGATATGACCCGCTTCATATAATCGCTGAGCAATGGTCATTGTTTTTCCTACTGAATAATATAATTTTCTGGAAGCTTCTTGTTGAAGTGTTGATGTTGTAAAAGGGGGTGCTGGTGATTTTTTTGCTGGTTTTTTTACTAAATCTGAAACATTATAGCTAGCTCCTATATTCTTAGTTAAAAAATCACGTGCTTCCTTTTCAGTTTTAAAATTCTTAGGAAGTTTTGCTTTAAACTTACTTCCAGTATTAGTTGTAAATTCTGCTACAATTCTAAAAGAAGCAAGGGGTTTAAAGACTTCAATTTGGCGTTCGCGTTCAACAATTAATCGAACCGCTACCGACTGAACCCTTCCTGCCGAAAGCCCTCCTTTAACCTTTCTCCATAAAACAGGAGATAATTCATAACCAACCAACCTATCTAATACCCTTCTTGCTTGTTGTGCATTGACGATATTGTAATTTATTTTTCTTGGATTTTCAATCGCTTTTAGTATGGCTGTTTTTGTGATCTCATGAAAAACAATTCGCTTCGTATTGCTCTCTGTTAAATTTAAACTTTCTGATAAGTGCCAAGCAATTGCCTCTCCTTCTCGATCCTCATCACTGGCTAACCAGACCATTTCAGCTTTTTTAGCTTCCGATTTTAATTCTCTTACCAGACTTTTTTTATCGCTAGGTACTATATACTTAGGCGTAAAATCTCCGTCTACATCTACACCTAATTCCTTAGAAGGAAGGTCGGCAATATGACCAAAACTTGAAGTTACTTTAAAATCTTTTCCTAAAAATTTTTCTATTGTTTTTGCTTTCGCCGGGGACTCAACAATCACTAAATTCTTTGCCATATACAGTTTTATTTGGTCAACAAAAGTATATGAATTTTTTAAAACTCAATTTTTTAAAACCAAAAATAGTAAATTTATTATGATATACCAATTGTTGTATTGTACTGAAAAGTCTTCGTTATCTCCAACAAAATCAATGATTTCTTTATAAAAACAGCAAATAGAAAAATACGCGAAATACGCAGTAAAAAATAATCCAGCAAAACAAAATATTACACCTAATTAGCAATTATAGTAGTTGTTTTGAAACAAAATTATAAAAAATAATACTGCCATTATGTCATAAATATCAATTAAATTGTATCTTTGCGGTGTCTTAATAAAAGCAGGCTTATTAATTGACAATTAATTTTCCGTGCAATTAATAGGCGAAGTATAATCTTATAACGATCTCCGCTTAGCGAAGAAACCTATGGAAAAAATTATTAACGAAGAGAAACAAGGCGAAGCTTTAGTTCTAGATACTAATAAAAAAAATACCCGTAACTTATTCATAGAAAGCTATGGCTGTGCAATGAATTTTAGTGATAGTGAAATTGTCGCTTCTATTCTAGCTAATGAAGGTTTTAATACTACTCAAAACCTTGAAGACGCCGATTTAGTTCTTGTTAACACATGTTCTATTAGAGATAAAGCAGAACAAACCATTAGAAAACGTTTACAAAAATACAATGCTGTAAAAAAAATAAACCCAGGAATGAAAGTGGGTGTATTAGGATGTATGGCAGAACGTTTAAAGGAAAAGTTTCTAGAAGAAGAAAAAATAGTAGATTTAGTGGTAGGACCAGATGCTTATAAAGACCTTCCTAACTTAATAAAAGAAGTGGACGATGGCAGAGATGCTGTAAATGTAATTCTATCTAAAGACGAAACTTATGGAGATATTTCTCCAGTACGGTTAGGAGGAAATGGAGTGACTGCATTTGTAAGCATTACAAGAGGTTGCGATAATATGTGTACTTTTTGCGTAGTCCCTTTCACTAGAGGAAGAGAAAGAAGTAGAGACCCTCAAAGTATAGTAGAAGAAGTACATGATCTTGCACAAAAAGGGTATAAAGAAATCACTTTATTAGGTCAAAATGTAGATAGTTATTTATGGTATGGCGGAGGGCTTAAAAAAAATTTCAAAAAAGCTTCAGAAATCCAAAAAGCTACAGCAACAGATTTTGCTCAACTACTCGACTTAGTTGCAACAGCAGAACCTAAAATGCGTTTGCGTTTTTCTACATCCAATCCACAGGATATGGAGGTTAACGTATTGCATACCATGGCTAAATATAAAAACATATGTGACTATATACACTTACCTGTTCAAAGTGGTAGCACCAGAATATTAAAAGGAATGAACAGACAACATACTCGTGAAGAGTATATAAAATTGATTGATAACGTTCGTAAAATTTTACCAAACTGTACGATATCTCAAGATATAATCACCGGTTTTCCAACAGAAACCGAAAAAGATCACCAAGATACTTTGAGTTTAATGGAATATGTAAAATATGATTATGGGTATATGTTTGCATATTCTGAAAGACCAGGAACTTTAGCAGCTAGAAAAATTAAAGACGATGTTCCAGAAGAAGTTAAAAAAAGAAGATTAGCAGAAATCGTTGCATTACAAAGAGCGCATTGTGCATTTAGAACAGAAGCTTTTGTGGGTGACACTTTCGAGGTATTAATTGAAAAAGAATCTAAAAAAAGCAATCAACACTGGGCTGGGAGAACATCACAAAATACCATGGCAGTTTTTCCTAAGAAAGATTATAAAGTTGGAGAATTTGTAATGGTAAAAATATCGGGTTGTACTAGTGCCACACTTATTGGCGATGGCATTGGTTATCCTGACGATAATTAATGGATAACCAAAAATAAATAGAGATTAACAAAAATAAGATCCCCGCCTTCGCGGGGAAGAATTATGGAATCAGTACAAGCAACAAAACAACGTTTCGGAATAATTGGAAATGATCCAAACTTAAATAGAGTAATCGAAAAAGCAATTCGCGTGGCTCCAACCGATATATCTGTTTTAGTAACCGGGGAAAGTGGAGTTGGTAAAGAAAGTATTCCTAAAATTATACATTCTTTATCGCATCGTAAGCATGGCAAATATATTGCTGTTAACTGTGGCGCCATCCCTGAAGGAACTATCGACAGTGAATTGTTTGGCCATGAAAAAGGAGCTTTTACTGGAGCAACTTCAACTAGAAATGGTTATTTTGAAGTTGCAGATGGAGGGACTATTTTTCTAGATGAAGTAGGAGAACTTCCACTTCCAACTCAAGTTCGTTTGTTACGTGTTTTAGAAACTGGAGAATTTTTAAAGGTTGGTTCTTCAAAAAATCAAAAAACCGATGTTCGTATTGTTGCTGCTACTAATATTAATATGGCAGAAAATATTAGCAAAGGTAAATTTAGAGAAGATCTTTATTACCGTTTAAGCACTATTGAAATTAACATACCTCCATTGCGAGAACGAGCAGAAGACATTCATTTAATTTTTAGAAAATTCGCATCAGATTTTGCTCAAAAATATAAGATGCCAACGATTAGATTAGATCAGCAAGCAACAGATTTACTATTAAAATATCATTGGGGAGGAAATATTCGTCAGTTAAGAAATATAGCTGAACAAATATCGGTTTTAGAAAAAGATAGAACCATAAGCTACCAAACGTTGCGAAATTACTTAAAAGATGTTGGAAGCAATCTTCCAGCCGTTATTGAGACTAAAAAGAAGGAAGGTGATTTTAGTAATGAAAGAGAATTACTTTACAAAGTGCTTTTCGATATGCAACGTGATTTAAATGATGTAAAAAAATTAACTTTAGAGTTAATAAAAACTGGCAACAATACTAAAGTACAAGAAGAGCACTCTAACATCATCAACAAGATGCATAGCGATACTAAAAATTCTGAAGACAGCTTAGCAGACTTAGTAGATCAAGACTTTGAAACACCCATAGAAAATATAAAAGTCCTTGGCATTTCTGAAAACCAACCAGAACAGTACAATCAAAAATCAGACTCTTCAAATAACTACGCATATGCAGAAGATATTGAGGAGGAAGAAAATTTATCTATTCAAGAAAAAGAATTGGAATTGATTAAAAAATCACTTGAAAAATACCACGGAAAAAGGAAAGATGCAGCAGAAGAATTAGGGATTTCAGAAAGAACACTTTATCGAAAAATTAAACAATATAATTTGTAAATTAGTCTCATACTTGTCTAAACCAATGAAAAAAATAAAAATAATTATTGCTTTAATTTTAGTTTCTATTGGTTTTATTAGTTGTGGAACTTATTCTTTTACGGGTGCCGATATAGATTATACGACCACAAAAACGTTTCAAGTAAATTATTTTAAAAATAACGCTCCCATTGTAGAGCCAGGAATTGATAGAGATTTTACTTTAAAATTACAAGACCTCTTGCTAAATCAAACTAATTTAGATTTGGTAAATAGTAGTGGTGATTTAATTTTTGAAGGTGAAATCGTAGAATATTACATTGCACCTATTACAGCAACATCAGAAATTACCGCAGCACAAAACAGATTAACAATTATCATTAATGTTCGTTTTTACAATACAAAAGAAGAATTAAAAGATTTTGATCAGCGATTTAGATTTTATTACGATTATCCAGGAAGTTCGCAATTGGTAGGATCACAAAAGGACGAAGCAATTAATGTTATTTTTGAAAGAATAACACAAGATATATTCAATGCTTCATTAGCAAATTGGTAATTAAGCCCTATTTAAGGGAATTATGAATACAAAAAACTATACATATCTTCTTGCAAATCCACAAGAAATAAGCAAAGAACGTCAAGTTGAATTATCTGATGTTATTGAAGAACATCCTTATTTTCAATCTGCAAGAGCATTGCAATTAAAAGGCTTAAAAAATTCGAACAACTATTTATACAATGACTCTTTAAAATTAACCGCTGCTTATACTGCAGACAGAAACATTCTTTTTGAATACATTACCTCTGATCATTTTATTCAAAATGAAATATCGGGAATCATTCAGCAACATGACGAATCTGTAATTGAAATGGAAGTTGTTTCAGAGAATATTTCGGAACAAGTAAGTGTCGAAATTGACAATCAAATTAAAGTAGAATTAAAAAAAGCAGAGGCTATATTAAACCCAGATTTATTTCATAGAAAAGAAGATTATATTAAAGGAATGATGGAAGCAAATGAAGTGGAAACTAATCCTTTTATTAAAGAAACACTAGGAAATGAATTAGAAGAAAATCAGCCTTTAGACTTTACAAAAGAAGATGGACATTCTTTTTCTGAATGGTTAAAATTAACTTCGGCAACACCCATCATTCGAGAAGAAATTAAAGAAACTCCTTCAATAAATAAGCAGAATTTTGACTTGATTGATAAGTTTATTCAAGATAGACCTAAGATAAAACAAGGACTAAACACATCTAACGTTGATGCTAATAAGGAAGCGCAAGAAAATCTTGCAAGCCAATATTCACAGACACCTGAAGCACTAATGACCGAAACTTTAGCCAAGGTTTATTTGCAGCAAAAGAACTTTAAAAAAGCATTGCAAGCATATCATATTTTAAGTTTGAAATATCCCGAAAAAAGTGGTTACTTTGCAGACCAAATTCGAGCAATAAATAAACAGATTAATATAAAAGACTCATGAGCACGTTTACAATATTCATAGGACTAATAATTTTTATAGCATTTTTATTAATAGTAGTAATTATGGTACAAAATCCTAAAGGAGGTGGATTATCTTCCTCTTTTGGAGGTGGTGGAACACAACAATTAGGAGGAGTTCAAAAAACAACAGATTTCTTAGATAAAAGTACTTGGACTTTAGCTACTTTATTATTAGCATTAATATTACTTTCTAACATCTCAATTATGGGAGGTCCTGGAAATGCTGGTTCTAAAGCTTTCGACGAAAATGCTATAGAAAACGCCTTAGCACCAGTAGATGCTGCGCCACAAAAAACAACTGAAGATAGTAACTAGTACTATTTTACATAAAATATAAAAATGCCAGCTTATGACAAGCTGGCATTTTTTATGGGTACTTGTCACCTATTTTCAAGTGGCATACTTTTAGCGTATAGACTATCATAAATTTATAATTAATAAAAAAACACTGATAATGGCATTAAAAATTCAACCTCTTTCAGATAGAGTTTTAGTAGAACCTCAAGAAGCGGAAACAAAAACTGCTTCAGGATTATACATCCCAGATTCTGCAAAAGAGAAACCACAACAAGGTAAAGTTGTTGCAGTAGGAAAAGGAAAAAAAGATCACGACATGACAGTAAAAGTTGGCGACCTTGTTCTTTATGGAAAATATTCAGGAAGTGAGTTAAAACATGAAGGTAGCGATTACCTTATTATGCGAGAAGAAGATATTCTAGCAATTATTTAATTAAAGTTTAATCAAAAAGACTTCCAATTTCTTGGAAATATAAAAATTAAAGATTTTTAAAATGGCAAAAGATATAAAATTTGATATTGAAGCACGTGATAGTATAAAACGTGGAGTTAATGCATTAGCAGATGCAGTAAAAGTAACTTTAGGACCTAGAGGACGTAATGTAATTATTGGAAAGTCATTTGGTGGGCCTCAAATTACCAAGGATGGTGTAACGGTAGCAAAAGAAATTGAGTTAGAAGATCCTCTTGAAAATATGGGAGCTCAAATGGTAAAAGAAGTTGCATCAAAAACCAATGATTTAGCTGGAGATGGTACTACTACTGCTACAGTTTTAGCACAAGCTATCGTTAAAGAAGGTTTAAAAAATGTTGCTGCAGGTGCAAACCCGATGGACTTAAAAGCCGGAATCGACAAAGCAGTTGCTGCGATTACCGCCAACTTAAACAAGCAAGCTAAAAAAGTAAATAACTCTTCAGGTATGATTAAGCAAGTTGCTTCTATATCTGCCAATAACGACGGATTAATTGGTAACCTAATTTCTGAAGCATTTGGAAAAGTAGGTAAAGAAGGAGTGATTACTGTTGAAGAATCTAAAGGAACTGAAACGTATGTGGACGTTGTTGAAGGAATGCAATTTGACCGGGGTTACTTATCTCCTTATTTTGTAACAGATAGTGAGAAAATGCAAACTGAAATGGAGAACCCAATGATTCTTCTTTATGACAAAAAAGTTTCTACAATGAAGGATTTACTTCCTATTTTGGAGCCAGTTGCTCAACAGGGAAAATCCTTATTAATTATCGCTGAAGACGTTGATGGTGAAGCATTAGCTACTTTAGTAGTTAATAAATTAAGAGGTTCTTTAAAAATTGCCGCTGTTAAAGCACCAGGGTTTGGCGATCGACGTAAAGCAATGTTAGAAGATATTGCTATTTTAACTGGAGGAACTGTGATCTCTGAAGAGTTAGGTTTTACATTGGAGAATGCAACTTTAGAGATGTTAGGAACTGCTGAAACGGTAACTATCGATAAAGACAATACGACGATTGTAAAAGGTGCAGGAAACAAGAATGACATAAAAGCTCGAGTAAATCAAATAAAAGCTCAAATTGAAACTACTACAAGCGATTATGATAAAGAGAAACTTCAAGAAAGACTTGCTAAATTAGCTGGTGGAGTTGCTGTTTTATACGTAGGTGCAGCTTCTGAAGTAGAAATGAAAGAAAAGAAAGACCGTGTGGACGATGCATTAAATGCAACTCGTGCTGCTGTAGAAGAAGGAATTGTAGCTGGAGGTGGTGTTGCATTAGTTAGAGCAATATCAGTTTTAGAAAAATTAAATGCCGATAGTCTTGATGAAAAAACTGGAATCAATATTGTAGCAAAAGCTATTGAATCACCTTTACGTACAATAGTTGAAAATGCTGGTGGAGAAGGATCCGTTGTTATTAATAAAGTACTGGAAGGAAAAAATAACTTTGGTTACGATGCAAAATCTGATAAATATGTAGATATGCTGAAAGCTGGAATTATCGATCCAAAAAAAGTAACTCGTGTAGCCTTAGAAAATGCAGCTTCAGTTGCTGGAATGATATTAACTACCGAATGTGCTTTAGTAGACATTAAAGAAGATACGCCTGCTATGCCTCCTATGGGCGGTGGCGGAATGCCAGGAATGATGTAAGACATCAAAACCAATTATAAAAAAAGACCTCTAATATTAGAGGTCTTTTTTTTTGGTTTATTATTTTTCTAATTCTCGTGATCTTCTATAATTTCATCACTTCTATATTTACAACAAGGATGCACCGAAGCATAGGCTTCATCGGTAGCTATGATCTCTAAAGTATCATGACCAACTGCTGCAATTCCTTCTTGAATTTGGATTAAATCTGTTTTACGTTCATCATAAACAAGATTTAACTCATGAGTTTCTATATTCCAAACAGCAGATTTTACTCCTTTGGTTTTAATGGATGCTTTTTCAATTCGATCTTTACACATTAAACAAACTCCATCTACTTCAATAGTTGCTTTTGCATTTTTATTTTGTGCACTAAGGGTAATTCCTATAAATAAAAATAGTCCCAATAAAATTATTCTTTTCATTTTCATTTTTTTTAATTTATTTTATAACGTAATCCTGCATAAAAACTAACTCCAAAAATTGGGCCGTATACAAAGGTAGTATCAAAAGTATCCTCAAAAGGATTTTCACTGTTTAATATTGGATCCGATTGTTTTTCGTTTGTTAAATTTTCTCCTCCCAAATATAACTCAAAAGAAGTAGAAAATACTTTTGTGATTTGAGTATTTAAAGTAACTACTGTTGGAGTTTTTTCAGGTAATTTATATGCTATTGGGTTTCCGTAAGTTGAAGAAAAACGTTGTTCTCCTAACCAATTAAAGGTGGTATCAAACTTCCATTGCGCACCTTTATCTTTTCTTTTTGTTTCATACGAAACATTCGCAAAAACCCGATCTTTTGGAATTAAAGGATTGTCTAGCTTTCCATAACTATAACTATAATCAGTTTTTACATCGTAATATTTATAAGCTGTTCTAACATCTAAGCCTTCAGCAATATTAATACTTAATTCCGCTTGAAAACTATTTGCATAACTTTCTCCCTTTAAATTATAAAAATTCACTTCCCGTGGGTTCTCCCAATCCACTACAATTTGATTTACAAAATCGGTTCGGTAATAATCAAAAGTTACTTCAGATTTTTTTCCAAAAACAGTAAATTTTTGTGAGAATGACACTCCATAATTCCAAGCAATTTCTGGGTCCAAACCATAAACACTTCCGTTGGTGTCTAAAATGTTAATTGCTCTAGAAGATGCAAACATTTTTTGATTTTCAGTAAAAATATTAGCACTTCTTTTACCCCTTCCAGCGGAAACTCTAAATGCTGAATCGTCCCAAGGTGTGTACCTTAAGTGTATTCTTGGAGTTAAAAAAGTTCCCAGTAAATTATCCGTATCAATTCGCAATCCAGCAGTAAGGTTTAAATCACCTAAATTATCATACGAATATTCAAAAAATGCTCCTAATGAGTTTTCAGTACGTTGATATACAGTGGTATTTACGAGTTCATTATAGTCATCATAGGTTGCACTAATACCCGTTTTAAACTTGTTTCTAGAATCACCGATAATAGAATTAAAAATAGCATTAGCATACACACTATTATGAGTAATATTATACACGTTAAATCCAAAATAAGAATCTTGCACATGATTGCTATATGCTGCTTGAACTCCCATACTTTGGTAAGGAATTTCAGGATTTACATAACCAAATTTTGCGGAAGCTTCAAAACGTCTTGTATCAATTTCACTACCCCAATAATTAGTTGTAAACTTATCTGTTTTAGGATCAAAATCTATTTGACCTATTTGTTTTTCATCATTTAAAAACTTAATATTTATAAAACTTACGAGGCCTTTTTCATTATTTATATATTGCCAACGGTTCATCAAGTTTAGTTGTTCTTGTAATGGCATATCTAAAAATGAATCTTGATTTTTATCAAATTTTTGATTTCTTAAATTCCCATGCACATATAGTCCAGTATCCCATTTATCTGAAATTTTGCTATTTAAATGGGTATTTAATTCCATTCGTCCATTTGCATTGCCATAAACATTGACAAATAATCGATCGTCAGTTGAAGGTTTTTGCAGCTCTGCATTAATTTGACCAGCAATACTTTCAAAACCATTTACAACACTTCCCGCTCCTTTGGTAATTTGAATACTTGATATCCAAGTACCTGGAATAAAACTCAACCCATAAGCTTGTGAAGCACCTCTTATGGAAGGAATATTTTCGGTAGTTATTAAAATATACGGACTGGTTAAACCTAACATTTTAATTTGTCGAGTTCCTGTAATTGCATCTGCAAAATTTACATCGATGGAAGGATTGGTTTCAAAACTTTCAGAAAGATTACAGCAAGCAGCTTTTAACAATTCTGAACTACTTACGTTAATCACATTAGTAGCAGATAAAAAAGATCTTGTAGACGCTTTTTTTCTAGTACTAATTAGCACCTCATCTAACTGCCCTTTTGCTGTTAAGGTATGTTTTATCGGTTTCGTGTTTGAAATTAGTAGTGTATCGGTTTTATAACCTACATAACTAAAAACAAGTTTTTTATATTCCTTTTTATACGGAATCGTAAAGGATCCATCTAAGTCGGTGATCGTTCCCACAGAAGTATTTAACCAAAATACATTAGCTCCTGCTAAACCAATGGTTTCGTTATTTTCATTTTTTTCTAATAGTATCCCTTCTATTTTATTTTGAGAAATGGATAACAATGGTGTTAATAATAGTATAAATAATAGGTATTTCATTTTTTAATTTTTTCTTATAAATAGGTTGAAAATTAAAAACAGCTATTGCTTTTAATAAAACTTAAAAAAAGAAAAATCAAATGGTAAATACCTGATAAAGAACAGGTATGTCTTTACCTATAGGTGGAGGTTTGTAATTTGCATAAAAAAGAAGCGCTTGAGAAGTATCACTTAATTGTTGAAATACAAATACAGAAACGAAACTTGAAATAAAAGGCACATTTATTTGAACATCAATTAATGATAAAGAATAATTATCATCAGTAGCTACATTTTCGTATTTATTTTTACAACAATGGTGATTTTCTTCCTGCATTTCATTATCACACTTTTTTGCATACATTTCCATACCGCAGCTAAGATTCTTCTCACCTAATGTAATGGTAGAAATAACTTCAAAATCTCCACAAAAATGTTTAGCATAGGTAACACCTGTGCTACTCGCTAACATTAAAATGGTCAGTACTATTGAAATTACTTTTTGCATATAGAGCGAAATTACAACATAAACTTCAAAAAAATCAATTTAACGTTCTTATTTAACTTAAATTTAAATTTTATAAAAACAAAAAAAATGGAATTAAAACATACATAATCAATGATTTAATGAAAAAATACTCACTATAAAAAAGTGCGATTAAATTTTTAGAACCTGAATAAAAAAACAAGAAACAAAAAATACTACATATAAAATTGAAGATAATTTCACAATACTCCTAATTTAAAAAACACACAAATTAATACTAGAGAAATAATTGTATTGAATATATTTAAATCTTAAAAAATAGCAGCTTTTTATTAACTTTGCTTTTAAATATTTTTTGATGCACTATAAAAATATTCAGGATAAAATTAAAGAAATTATAAGTCATGATAATTTAACCATCAACAATCGCCTTAGTGCAGTTTGTGAGATTCTTCAAAACAGTATTGATTATTACGATTGGGTTGGATTTTACTTTGCCAATCATAAAGAAAAAACCTTGCATTTAAAAGCCTTTGCTGGCGAACCAACAAATCATACAGTTATCCCTTTTGGAAAAGGTATTTGTGGTCAAGTAGCAGTCTCTAATCAAAATTTTATAGTGGAAGATGTAAAAGCACAGGATAACTATATTGCCTGTAGCATTCATGTAAAAGCTGAAATTGTAATTCCTTTATTTAAAGATGGAATTAATGTAGGTCAAATAGATGTTGATTCTAATTCCGCTGCTCCTTTTTCAAAAAAAGACGAACGTTTTTTAGAATGGATTAATGAACAAGTAGTTACAATTCTTTAATTTTTCAAAAACTAAATCTGTATTACATTCCGGTTCTTATCGCTTCAACTGGATCTAGTTTTGATGCTGAAATGGCTGGAATAATACCTGCGATGAGTCCAATAATTGCAGATATTGCAGTTCCGATAAACATGTTCCAAGGAGATAATACAAAATTAAAATCACCGGTAAATGTAGATGCGAAAATCGATACCATAAAAACCAATATCAATCCAATTAATCCACCAATTACCGAAAGGATAACTGCTTCAAATAAAAACTGAAATAAAATAAACTTATTTTTTGCTCCTAATGACTTTTGTATCCCTATCAAATTGGTTCGTTCCTTCACACTAACAAACATAATATTAGCAATACCAAAACCTCCTACCAACAATGAAAATGCACTAATAACCCATCCAATTCCATTCATGGTCCCCGTAATTCCATCAATTATATCTTTAAAGCCCTCTAAGCGATTGACAAAGAAATTATCAATATCATCGGGTTTTAATCCTCTTGCCATTCTAATTTTTTGTTTTAATAAAGCGATATACCCCGCATTATCAATTCCGCTTTCTGGTTTTACAATAATTTGTGGAAAAGTAGATTTATTATTGTCTCCAAATATTTTTCTTGCCATATTTACTGGAAAGAAAACCGCAGTATCCTTTGACCCCCCAAATAAGCCGGAACCTTCTTTTTTTAGCACTCCAATTACCACAAATTTTCGCCCATACAGTCGTACTTTTTTACCAAGCGCTATGGTGGAAGGGAATAATGTTTTGGCTATTTCATCTCCAAGAATAATTACAGGAGTTCCGCTATTGGATTCAGATTCGTTAAAAAAACGTCCTTCTGCAATTTTAAGCGCTTCAATATCATAATATTCATAAGTAACAGCGCCAATTTCTACATTAGAAACTGAATTCTCTTCATGCTTTATAGAAGTTGACGGCACATTTAAAGAAAATGAAGCCGCCTCCGTATCCGGCATATACCTGCTTATATATTCATATTCATCATAACTTACATCCGGAAATTGTTGTCGTTTCCAACGAGGAATATCAGAGGGCCCAAAAGAAAAACGCATTACAATAATGGTACTATTATCTAGAGAACTAATACTATCATCAATTTCCTTTTTAAGAGAATCTACCGCGGCTAAAACGGCTATTATTGAAAAAATACCGATGGTAACTCCTAATAATGACAAAAATGTACGCAGCTTATTATTTTTAAGTGCGTTGATGGCAAAATTGAAACTTTCTTTTAATACACGTAGATATATAAACATCTTTAAAATTTAATATAAACTTCCTTTACATTCAAAGTTTTGAAACATAATTTTTAGCAAAATCCTAATGGTCTTTTTCTGTCAAAAAAGTTTCACTAATATAAGACGTTTTCTATTAACATATGTTACAAGTTTAAGAGGTAATTATGTACTTTTGCAAATGTATCTTTCAAAGATTAAAACCTATATTTTCCATGAGCAATAAAAAAATCACCTCTGCATTAATTTCTGTTTTTCACAAAGAAGGATTAGAACCTATAGTCAGAAAATTAAACGATCTTGGAGTATCTATCTATTCAACTGGTGGAACTCAAAAGTTTATCAACGATTTAGGAATCGATGTAATACCTGTTGAAGATGTAACTGATTACCCTTCCATTTTAGGCGGAAGAGTTAAAACATTGCACCCAAAAATTTTTGGAGGCATTCTAAACAGGCAACATCATGAAAGTGATGTTTCTGAAATGAAAGCTTATAACATTCCACAATTGGATCTTGTAATTGTAGATTTGTATCCTTTTGAAAAAACAGTTGCTTCGGGAGCAGATGAAGCTGATATTATTGAAAAAATTGATATCGGTGGTATTTCATTAATTAGAGCTGCCGCAAAAAATTTCGCTGATACACTTTGTGTTTCTTCTATGGAAGATTACAACGAATTATTAAATTTGATTTCAGAAAATAATGGTGAAGTTTCTTTAAAAGATAGAAAACAATTTGCTGCAAAATCATTTAATATATCATCACATTATGATACTGCAATTTTTAATTATTTTAATAAAGATCAACGCATTTCTTCTTTAAAAATTAGCGAACCAAATAGCAAGGTTTTACGGTATGGTGAAAACCCACATCAAAAAGGGTTTTTCTTTGGAGATTTCGATTCAATATTTGACAAACTACACGGAAAAGAATTAAGCTATAATAATTTATTAGATGTAGATGCAGCGGTTAACTTAATGGCAGAGTTTACCGGAGAAGCCCCAACGTTCGCAATTTTAAAACACAACAATGCATGTGGGATTGCACAACGCGAAACAGTATATCAAGCTTATGTTGATGCTTTAGCTGGCGATCCTGTTTCAGCCTTTGGAGGAGTTTTAATTAGCAATGTTGAGATTGATGAAGCTACATCTGAAGAAATTCATAAATTATTTTGTGAAGTGGTAATCGCCCCTTCTTTTTCTGAAAATGCTTTAGAGGTATTAAAAAACAAAAAAAATAGAATTCTTTTAATTCAAAAAAATATTGAATTACCAAAAACCACGGTTAGAACTTGTTTAAATGGAACTTTACTACAAGATAAAGACAATTTAACAGACAGTCTTGAAAATTTAACCTATGTAACTAACAATAAACCAACTTCTAACGAGTTAAATGATATGGTATTTGCTTCAAAAATTTGTAAGAATACAAAATCTAATACCATCGTTTTAGTAAAAGACAAACAGTTGTGTGCTAGTGGGACAGGTCAAACATCAAGAGTAGATGCATTAACACAAGCGATTCACAAAGCTTCCTCTTTTGATTTTAATTTAAAGGGATCTGTAATGGCAAGTGATGCATTTTTTCCGTTTCCAGATTGTGTAGAAATTGCAAATAACGCTGGAGTAACGGCTGTAATTCAGCCAGGTGGCTCTATTAAAGATGGATTCAGTATTGATTATTGTAATACTCATTCTATGGCAATGGTATTTAGCGGAATACGACATTTTAAGCATTAATTTTTATTACATTTGTAAAGCATACGTTTAATTTCAATACATCACTATAACATATGGGATTTTTTGACTTCTTAACTGAAGAAATAGCAATAGATTTAGGCACTGCTAATACTTTAATTATACATAACGACAAAGTTGTAGTTGATGCTCCTTCTATTGTTGCGAGGGATCGCAACACTGGAAAAATAATAGCGGTAGGTACCGAAGCAAACTTAATGCAAGGCAAAACCCATAAAAATATAGAAACCGTAAGGCCTTTAAAAGATGGTGTAATTGCCGATTTTGATGCTAGTGAACAAATGATCAATATGTTCATTAAAGATATTCCAGCACTTAAAAAAAAATGGATCACTCCTTCGTTAAGAATGGTTATTTGTATCCCAAGTGGTATTACTGCTGTAGAAATGCGTGCGGTAAAAGAAAGTGCAGAAAGGGTTAATGGAAAAGAGGTTTATTTAATTCATGAACCTATGGCTGCTGCTATTGGTATTGGAGTTGACATCATGCAACCTAAAGGAAATATGATTGTAGATATAGGTGGAGGAACTACTGAAATCGCAGTTATTGCTCTTGGTGGAATTGTTTGTGATAAATCTGTTAAAATTGCTGGTGATGTTTTTACCAATGACATTATCTATTACATGAGAACTCAACATAACTTATATGTTGGAGAACGTACTGCTGAAAATATTAAAATTCAAATTGGTGCTGCAACTGAAGATTTAGATTTGCCACCAGAAGATTTACCGGTTCAAGGACGTGATTTATTAACTGGAAAGCCTAAACAAGTACAAACTTCCTATAGAGAAATTGCAAAAGCATTAGATAAATCAATTTTAAGAATTGAAGATTCGGTAATGGAAACATTATCGAAAACACCACCAGAGTTAGCGGCAGATATTTATAACACCGGCATTTATCTAGCAGGTGGAGGATCTATGCTTAGAGGATTGGATAAACGTTTGTCTCAAAAAACAGATTTACCAGTTTACATAGCAGAAGACCCTTTAAGAGCTGTAGTTCGAGGTACTGGTATCTGTTTAAAAAACTTAGCAAGATTTAAAAGTGTATTAATTAAATAACAATCAGTTGATTATATTTAATTAAATAAATAAATAACGCTTATGCAGCAGATTATATTTTTCTTAATTCGGAATAAAAATTTTCTATTGTTTATTGCATTGTTTTCTATTTCAATTTTTCTAACGATACAAACTCATTCTTACCATAAAAATAAATTTGTAAACTCATCTAATGCTATCACTGGAGGCATTTATTCTATTAAAAGTTCAATTACCGATTATTTTAATTTAAGAGAAAAAAATAAAATTTTAATAAATGAAAATACTAGGATTAGAAAACAATTAGAATCTTATAAGAGCAAAGTGGTAAATCAAAATATTGATACCAGCTCAATTCTTTCAAAATATTATTTTGTTTCTGCAAAAGTAATTAATAATTCATTTTCAAAAACAAAAAACAAACTTACCATAAATAAAGGTAAACGAGATAGCATACAATTAGATTTAGGAGTTATTACCTCCAAAGGAATTGTTGGCATCATAGACAATCTTTCAAATAAATACGCAACTATTCAGTCAATCTTAAATACTAATAGTCAGATAAACGCGAAATTAAAAAATGTAAAACATTTTGGTTCCTTAGTTTGGAATGCGGAAGATCCTAATGTTATTCAATTAATTGACATCCCTAGATTAGCACCTGTAAAAATAGGAGACACTATTGTTACTGGAGGGAGATCTACCATATTTCCCGAAGGGATTTTAATTGGAGCAGTGATCGATTTTGAATTAACTGAAGATGAAAACTCACAGAATTTAAATATTCAATTATTTAATGATATGACGAATTTGGAACATGTATATATCATTAATAATATAGATACACAAGAGATTATAAACTTAGAAAAAGGATTAGAAAATGTTGAATAACGAAATTTTCATAAATATAATCCGATTTATAGTGTTAGTATTAACACAAGTTTTACTATTAAATCAGATCGATTTTTTAGGCTATATAAATCCATATATTTATATCTTGTTCATTATAGTTTTCCCTTTTACGGGTAATAAAAGTTTATTGATTTTTTTAAGCTTTATTCTTGGCTTAACAATTGATTTTTTTTTAGATTCTGGAGGAATCCATGCAGCTGCTTGCGTTTTTATAGCCTATATACGACCACAAGTTTTAAAATATTCATTTGGAATTAGCTACGAATACAATACTATAAAAATTAGCAATACTGATTTTATCAAACAACTTATCTATGTTGGATCGATGGTATTGCTTAATCACATTGTATTATTTTCATTAGAAATATTTAATACAAATCACTTATTATTATTATTAAAATCAACACTATTTTCCAGTATCTTTAGTATCATTATCATACTAAGTACAATTACCATTTTTAGCAAAAAAACAAGGTGAGAAAATACCTATTTCTACTTATTGTTATTAGTACCGGAATTTTAATTTCCACACGACTTTTTTACCTTCAAGTTTACGATACTTCTGCTCAAATTTCATCACAGAATAACGCTGTTAAAAAAATATTTGATTTTCCTCAACGAGGATTTATTTTTGATAGAAATGGAAAAATATTAGTTTCGAATCAACCGTCCTACGATGTAATGGTAATTCCTAAAAATGTTGAAACTCTAGATCCGAATTTAAAGCAAGAATTTTGTGATTTATTAAAAATAACTTTAGAAGATTATGACAGAATTTTAGAGAAAGCAAGAATTTATTCCCCAAGATTACCTTCTGTAGTGGTAGCTCAATTCACAAAAGAGGAGTATGCTTATCTTTCAGAAAAAATATGGAAATACAAAGGCTTTTACATTCAAAAAAGAGCTTTGCGAGATTATCAAGTATCAAATTCAGCTAATGTTTTTGGGTATATCGCTGAGGTCAACAACAGTATTATTAAAAAAAATCCCTATTACCTAATGGGTGATTTAATTGGTAAATCTGGAGTAGAGATGGAATACGAGGAAGTTTTAAGAGGCAAAAAAGGTGTGAAATACCTACAAATGGATCGTTTCAATAGAGAAATAGGACCCTATAAAGAGGGGATTTACGATACCATACCTATTAATGGAAAAGACATAACACTTACAATTGACGCTGTTCTGCAAGAATATGGCGAGCGGTTATTAATAAATAAAAGAGGAGGTATTGTTGCTTTAGAACCTGCTACTGGAGAAATATTAGCATTAATAACTGCACCTAATTACGACCCTAAATTATTAGTAGGTAGAGAGCGCTCTAAAAATTTCACAAAACTATGGTACGATACTATTTCCAGACCTTTATTTGATCGAGTTTTACAAGGAGAATATCCTCCTGGTTCGCCTTTTAAATCTTTAACTGCATTAATAGGTCTGCAAGAGGGAGTTATAAATACTTCAGAAAAAATACCCTGTTATGATGGGTATAATTATGGTGGAAACAAAAAGTTAGGTTGTCATCCTCATAGGTCTCCATTATCAATGGTTGGAGGGATATCAAATTCCTGTAACACTTATTTTTGTAGCGTTTATAGACGAAGCATTGAAAGATATCCAAGTCCACAAGAAGGAATGGATAATTGGAAAAAACATTTAGAGAGTTTTGGATTGGGTAATTACATAGGATATGATTTACCTCCAGGTAAAAAAGGGTTAATTCCTTCTTCAGAATTTTATAATAGATGGTATAAATATCCTAAATACAAGTGGTATGCAACAGCGACTATATCAAATGCAATAGGTCAAGGAGAAGTGATTTTAACCCCTATGCAAATGGTTAATTTTACCGCCGCTATTGCAAATAAAGGTTGGTATTACAAACCGCATATTCTAAAAAAAATAAGCAATATAGATACTATTTCATCAAAATATACCAAACGGTATAATACCACTATAGATGCTCAATATTTCGAACCTGTTATTGAAGGTATGTTTGATGTTTATAATGAAGGTACTGCAAAGTACATCCAAATTCCTGATATTGAAATATGTGGAAAAACAGGAACTGCAGAGAATTTCACTAAAATTGATGGCAAAAAAGTGCAACTTACGGATCATTCGATTTTTATTGCATTTGCACCTAAAGACAATCCTAAAATTGCAATAGCTGTGATCGTTGAAAATGGATATTGGGGCTCTCGTTGGGCAGGAAAAATTGCAGGACTTATGATTGAAAAACATTTAAAGGGAGAAATTACTCGAAAAGATATGGAAGCATATGTTTTAAATGGAAGTCTTTTAGAGGAATATGAAAAACCATATTCTGGAAAACCATTTAACATCAATTATTAATGCTAGGATCTAAAGGAATAAAATTTGATTGGGCAACCATTTTTATATACATAGTATTAGTCAGTATTGGATGGATCAATATTTATTCTGCATCTTATAATACTACCTCAACCGTTTTTTTTGATTTCTCACAGATTTATATAAAGCAGTTGATATGGATTAGTTTAAGTTTAATACTTATTCCTTTTATTCTAGGAGTAGAAGCAAAATTCTACGAACGATTCTCGAGTGTTATTTATATGATCTCATTAATCTCATTAATAGGCTTATTTTTTTTAGGTAAAAATGTAAATGGAGCTACTTCTTGGTATTTTTTAGGAGGATTTAGCATTCAACCGAGTGAATTTGCAAAAGCTGCAACAGCTCTAGCTTTAGCCAAATATGTAAGTGATATACAAACCGATTTAAAATCTTTTAAGAATCAAATCAAATCGTTAATTATCGTTTTTTTACCAGCATTAATAATTATACCTCAACCTGACCCTGGAAGTGCATTAGTTTATGTAGCTCTCATTTTCCCTTTATATAGAGAGGGACTACATTTCATATACTTATTATTGGGCTTTATAGTTGCTGCCCTTTTTGTAGCAACTTTAGCATTTGGAACTTTGTGGGTAGCTATCAGTATATTGATAATTGTAGCGATTATTTATTTTAAAAACAATAAAAACAAACCATCTATTTTTAAACATGGAATTATTGCAGTTGCTTGCATAGGCTTTTCAATTTCTGTAAATTTTATTTTTGAAAATGTTTTAGAACAACGACATAGAGATCGATTTAACATTGTAATGGGCAAAGAAGTTGATACTAAAAGTATTGGATATAACACCAACCAAAGCGAAATAGCAATAGGTAGTGGAGGCTGGACAGGCAAAGGATGGCTTCAAGGAACACAGACAAAAGGGAAATTTGTACCAGAACAAGATACCGATTACATATTCAGCACCGTTGGAGAAGAATGGGGATTTTTAGGCAGTATTGGTGTTGTTATTCTTTTTATAGCATTAATTGTTAGGCTATTGATTTTAGCAGAAAGGCAAAAGTCACAATTTAGTCGAGTCTATGGCTACAGTGTTTCTGCTATATTGTTTTTTCATTTTTTTATAAATATTGGAATGGTTTCTGGGCTATTACCAACTATTGGGATACCATTGCCTTTTTTTAGTTATGGTGGCTCAAGTTTATGGGGTTTTACAATTCTGCTATTTATATTTATTAGACTAGATGCTTCTAATTATATTAACCGTTAGCACCTATCAAGGTATAGGATTAGAAAACCAATAATAACTAAATATAAATATGTTTTATATTCATAAAAGTTTATGAAGCCGTTTTAACATCCATTGCATCTCTTAAAGCGTTGCCTATCAAAACAAATGCAGTAACTAAACTCATAATAGCAAGTCCCGGAATTACAGCTAGATAAGGTTTTCCTAGAATGATATAAGAATAATGGTCCTTAATAATACCTCCCCAACTTGGCATTGGAGGTTGAACACCAATACCCAAAAAGCTAAGTCCACTTTCAATTAAAATAGCTCCTGCAAAATTAGCTGCAGAAATAATAATTACTGGTGCCATACTATTAGGCAATATATGTTTTGTTATGATTCTAAAATTATTAAAACCTAAAGCGCTAGCGGCAGTTACATATTGCATTTGTTTTAAACCCATAACTTGTCCTCTAACCACACGAGCCACTTCAACCCACATTGTAAGACCTACAGCGACAAAAACCTGCCAAAACCCTTTGCCTAAGGCAAGCGTAATTGCTATTACTAAGAGTAAAGTAGGGATAGACCACGTTACATTAATCAACCACATAATTACAGCATCTACTTTCCCTCCAAAATAACCTGCAATAGCACCCATAGTAACACCAATGATCAAAGAAATAAAAACCGACACAAAACCTATGGCTAAAGAAATACGAATACCAATAAGCATCCTACTTAGAAGATCTCTACCGTATTTATCGGTCCCTAATATGAATTTTTTTTCTGAAATATATAATGCTGCAACCTCATTTATAGTTCTTGCTTTTGGAAATAAGGAAAGGTTAAATTCTTTTTCTAGACCTTGATTTCCATCATTATTGTATTTAATAATTTGCAATGAGTTATTGACAATACTAAAATTAGAAATAGGAATTTCAGTAGCGTCACTATGCTTTCCGAAAAACAATGCTGAAAAGAAATTATTTTTATTTCCAGCCGAAGGAATTGTAAGCATTTCTACTTTAAAACCTGGCGACTTAGAATGGATAGACAAATGCATTTGATTTGCATTTTTCGAATTATCAGGCGCTAACACATAAGCAAACAAAGCAACTAAAATACCTAGGCACAAAAAGATCAAACTAAAAACGCCCCAACCGTTTTTTTTAAACTTCTGGAGCGTTAATTTTGTTAAAGATGTTGATGTATTTTTCACTTGACTAATTTAGTCATTAATATATAAAATATTAGTTTTTAATAGTAGCTACTTTAGCCCTTTTAATAGTATTTATTTCAAGGTCTTCTAATACATTTACAGCTTCTTCTACATAAATATCTTTACTTAAACTTTTATGCCATCTCTTTCTTTTTTCAGTAAGACTAGTATCTTGCTTCATTAATTTAACTTCATGAGGAAGAGATTCATAACTTAATTTATTGTTGTACTCATCTATTGGGTCAAACTTTTTAGTATCTTTTATTCTATTTTCTAAATCTCTTTTGTAATCATCATAATTTAAAGTTGCTGTTCTAACATCTCGACGGGTTTTAATCCATTTTGCATTTTCATCGATCAATCGCAGTTGCTCACTTTTTAACATTCTTTCGTTACTATTTTTAATAGTTTTCTCATAATCGATATACCCATTCCAAACTTCATAATCTGCTGCTTCTATTTTATCGTAAGGCAAGGGATTATCATAATCACGTTCTCCTATATCTATATAACTATAACGGTCTGGCATCACTACATCACTTTTAACTCCTTCTAATTGTGTAGACCCACCATTTACACGGTAAAACTTTTGGGTAGTTAACTTTAAGGATCCCATATCTCCCATGTCATTTTTACGGAGCCATTGATTTAAATCTAATAAATTTTGAACAGTTCCTTTTCCATAAGTTTGTTTAGATCCAATAATAATAGCACGTTTATAATCTTGCATTGCAGCTGCTAATATTTCAGAAGCAGAAGCTGAAAGCTCATTTACCAATATTACTAAAGGTCCGTCCCAAACAATTTCATCATCCTTATCTTTTAAAACTTCTTTTTTATTACCCGAAGAACCTACTTGTACTATTGGTCCATCTTTGATAAAAAGTCCAGCCATGTCAACGGCTGTTCTAAGTGACCCACCTCCGTTACTTCTTAAGTCAATTATTAGACCATCCATTCCTTCTTTTTTCAAACGAACTATTTCTTTCCTAACATCACTTGCTGCATTTCGCTCTTTATAATTTTCCATATCGAAATAGAATTGAGGAAGGTTTATTAATCCAAATTTCTTATCATCTTTTTTAATTAAAGTAGATTTTGCATAGGTTTCTTCAAGCTCTACAACATCTCTCATAATAGTTTCATCTTCTATAGAACCGTCAACTCTTTTTATAGTAAGTATAACTTTTGTCCCTTTTGGTCCTTTTATTAATTTGACAGCGTCATCCAATCGCATTCCCACAACACTAACCGCTTCCTTTTCATCCTCTTGCCTTACTTTCATTATTAAATCCCCTACTTCTATATGTTCACCACGCCAAGCTGGACCTCCACTAATTACATCTACAATTTTTATATAATCGTTTTTCTTTTGTAGCCTAGCTCCTATTCCTTCTAACTTTCCTGACATCGCTAACTCAAAACGATCTCTAACTGTTGGCGCAAAATAATTGGTATGAGGATCAAATTCTTCTACCATTACATTTAGGAAAATAGCAAAATAATCTTTACGCTCTAATTCATTTATAAAATCAAAATATTCATCCAATGACTTTTTAGAACTTTCTCTTGCTTCCGTTTCTAATTCAGATAAACTTTTGGGTTCTTTTAATTCAATTTCTTTATTATTTTCATCAAAAGATTTCTCTTTATCATCTTTGACTAAGTCATCATTCCCCTTAATTAAATCGTAATAATTAGATATTGTTGTAAACTTTAATTGTTTTCTCCAACGATCCTTAAGTTCTTTTTTGTTTTTTGGATAGCTAATGTCTTCATAATCCACATTTATTAATTCGTCTATTGTATAATCAAAAGGTTTTTCTAAAAGTTTAGGATATATATTTTCTACTTCCAAAATTCTTTCTGAAAGACGTGTATACACCAAATTATAAAATGTTATATCTTTTACTTTTATTTGATCATCAATATCAAATTCATATTGACTAAATTCTTCCAGATCTGAAGCTAGAAAATATCGTTTTAATGGGTCAACGGCATCAATAAAGTTTTTATAAATATTTTTTGAAAAATTATCACCCATATCTTTAGGACTGTAATGCCCTTTCCCCAATACAAATGTGATTAAATCTATAAGTAACTTGTCTTTATCTGGATCGTTAAACTCCTTGGTAGTAAAACTACATGAAGCAACTGCTACAAAAACAGCAAGAAGTAAAACTTTAAAATTCTTTTTCATAATTTTCATATCTCTAATTTTTATCCTCGACTAAATTATACAAAATATCGTGCCAATTAGCTAGATTAGATACTAATTTTTTGTTAAAGCAAATTCTAAAAGACATAAGATTTTAATTTACTACATCTGAAATAATTATTATGTATTTTAGCTTTTGTTTTAAAACCATAACATGACTTCGAAAAGGCCTTTAATACTCGTAACAAATGATGATGGAATACATGCTCCAGGCATTCGTTTCCTAATTAAAATCATGAATACCTTTGGAGATGTTATAGTTGTTGCACCAGACTCTCCTCAAAGCGGTATGGGACATGCCATTACTATAAACGACACACTTTATTGTGAAGCTATTCAAGTAATTAAAGATGAGCCACAAAAGGAATATAGTTGTAGTGGAACTCCTGTTGATTGTGTGAAAATTGCAATTAATAAGATTTTAAAGCGAAAACCAGATTTATGCGTAAGTGGTATTAATCATGGCAGTAATTCCTCCATAAATGTAATTTACAGCGGAACTATGAGCGCTGCTGTTGAAGCAGGAACTCAAGGGATAGCAGCCATTGGATTTTCTTTATTGGATTACTCAATAGAAGCAGATTTTAAACCTTCCGAAAAATTTATCAAAAGTATCGTTTCACAATGTTTATCTAACAAAATGCCTAATGGTGTAGTTTTGAATGTTAATATTCCTAAGCTTTCAGAAAATAAAATAAAAGGAATAAAGATATGCAGGCAAGCGAATGGTCATTGGGAAGAAAAATTTGATAAAAGAACCAACCCACTCGGTAGAGATTATTATTGGCTTACTGGTACATTTGTCAATAATGACAAGGGAGAAGACACCGATGAATGGGCGCTTGAAAACGGTTATGTGTCAGTAACACCTACGCAATACGATTTAACAGCACATCACGCAATAAAAGACATAAACAATTGGGAACTTTAAAAAAAGAAGTATTTATTGGTTTGATTATTGGACTCCTTGCTAATATCGCAGGCAGTTATTTGTATATTTATTTTTTTTCAACTTATAATTTAGAAGAAACAATTCAACATGCTTTAACAAAAGATGTATTAGGAAATATCATCGCATTAGGTGCTCTTTTAAATTTATTTGTTTTCTTTATTTTTATTAAAAAAAATCAAATTTATAGAGCAAGAGGTGTTGTACTTGCTACAGTGATTAGTGCAATAGTAATACTTATTGCCAAGTTTTATTAATATGAAACGAGCATGTTACCATTTTTTAAGCTCAAAGAAATGACGAATAGCGAACTGCATGTGACCATAAAAAAGTAATAACAAACACATGAAATATTATATCATAGCTGGAGAAGCTTCAGGTGATTTACACGGAGCTAATTTAATGAAAGCTCTTTATCAACAAGATTTAGATGCCACCATTCATTATTGGGGAGGTGATTTAATGCAACAAGCTGGAGGAACTTTAGTGAAGCACTATCGCGATTTAGCTTTTATGGGTTTTATTGAAGTATTGTTCAATTTAAGAACCATTCTTAAAAACATCACTTTATGTAAAAAAAACATCGATGCATTTCAACCCGATGTACTAATTTTTATAGATTACCCCGGATTTAACATGCGAATCGCTAAATGGGCGAAGAAAAAAGGAATCAAAACTCACTATTATATTTCACCTCAAATTTGGGCATGGAAAGAAGGTCGAATTAAAGATATAAAACGAGATGTTAATGCTATGTATGTAATCTTGCCATTTGAAAAACCTTTCTATGAAGACAAACATCAATTTCCTGTTCACTTTGTTGGGCATCCTTTAATTGATGAAATTTCAAACAAACAACAAGTTACCGGCGCTACTTTTAGAAAAGAAAATGGATTGGATCAACGGCCAATTATAGCCATACTTCCTGGTAGTAGAAAACAGGAAATTTCAAAAATGCTAGAAGTAATGTTAAGTATAGTTGAAGGTTTTAAAGATTATCAATTTGTAATAGCTGGCGCTCCAAGTCAAGATGAAAGTTTTTATCAAGCCTTTATTAAAAACCAAAACGTTCATTTATTACTAAATAAAACCTATGATTTATTAAGTCTTTCTTATGCAGCCTTGGTTACATCTGGAACCGCTACTTTAGAAACTGCTTTGTTTAAAGTTCCGCAAGTGGTTTGTTATAAAGGAAATCAAATATCTTATGAAATTGCAAAACGAATTATCAAATTAAAATACATTTCATTGGTAAATCTTATTTTGGATAACGAAGTAGTAACCGAATTAATACAATCTGATTTTAATAAAAAGCGACTTAAAGAAGAACTCTCTAAAATTTTAATTGATTCCAATAGAGCAGCTTTATTTATAGCCTATTATGATTTAGAAAAAAAATTAGGAGGCATTGGAGCAAGTAAAAAAACTGCTCAACTAATTATTGAAGCTGCAAAAAAATAAAAATAACCCTTTTTTAGTTAAACTACTACATCCTTAAAATTTAATATCAACTCCTTATTTTGAAAATATACTTGTGCAAAAGCAAGAGGAGTTTTGTAGCTTTCTAATTGATTCCAAAAAAATATAGTATATTTATAATACTCCTCAATTATTTTTAAGTGATCCTTAATTTTAATTGAAATGAAATTTATAAATTTTTCTGTAATAAAATTTGCTTTCTTTTTAACGGCAGGTATTATAATTGCTCACTTCTATCCAAACACATTATACTTTTATTTAGCTATATCATTATATATAGGTCTTTTAATAATAGGGTTTATTAGTAAAGAACACTTATTTCAAACTATCTATTTTGGTATTGTCACCTATGCTTGTATTTTCTTATTAGGCGCTATAACCTATCAAATTAATCTACCAGAATTTCAAAATAATCATTATTCTCAAAATGATTCAATGGATTTAAAAGAAAACATTCTTCAATTAAAAATAAAAGAAGTATTAAAAAGCGACACTTATAATTCAAAATATATTACTGAGGTTATTGCCATTAACAATAACTATTTTGATGGAAAAATACTATTAAATATTAAAAGAGATTCTTTTGAAAAAATGTTTAATATTGATGACCTATTATTGATTTCTTCAAAACTTAAAAAAATTTCTGCTCCATTAAACCCTCATCAATTTGATTATTCCGCCTATATGAAATCACTGGGAATTTATAACCAGGTTCATAGTAGTCAACGAACCATTTTAAACCAATCAAAAGGCAATCCAACATTACGTGGACAGGCAGATAAGGTTAGGAGTTACCTTATACAAAAACTAAAAAAAAGCCCATTGACTCCCAATGTAATAGCGATCGTACAAGCATTAATTCTTGGTCAAAAAAAAGACATCAACAAACAACTATATAATGACTACTCAGCTGCAGGAGCTATACATATTTTAGCCGTTTCAGGAATTCACGTAGGAATTATATACTTTATATTAATAGCGCTTTTAAGGCCTTTTAAAAATCTATTTAAAAATGAATTAATCATTTCTATCATCATGGTAATAAGCCTATGGGGATTTGCATTTTTAACAGGTTTATCACCTTCTGTAATAAGGGCGGTAACTATGTTTTCATTTTTTGCCTTTGCAAAAGCCATCAATCGGGAAACAAATGGTATTAATACCCTATTTCTTTCTTATTTTATATTGCTTATTATTAACCCTTTATGGTTATTTTATGTAGGCTTTCAACTTAGTTATTTAGCAGTTTTCTTTATTCTTTGGTTGTTACCGTTATTTAATAAAATCTATTACCCTAAAAATTATTTTGTTAAGAAAATTTGGGACATTTTTACAGTAACACTAGCTGCTCAACTAGGAATTATTCCCTTGAGTATCTATTATTTTCATCAATTTCCTGGATTGTTTTTTATAACCAACTTAATCATATTACCTTTTTTAGGAATATTATTAGGGGGTGGGATTATATTGATATTTTTATCAATGTTCAATATACTCCCAGACTGGTTCGCTTTATCCTATAACTTTTTAATAAAATTGATGAATTCTTGTATTCATTGGATTGCAAATCAAGAATTATTTTTATTTCAAAACATAACTTTTAGCCTATCTAAAATCTTTGCAAGTTATTTACTTATCATTTCTATTATACTATTTTGGGACTACCAAAACCGAAAAAGCAATCTTTTTTTTGCAGTTGGTCTCTCTATTTTATTTAGTGTTTCTATTTTTGATAACTATTCAAATTCTAAAAATGAATTAATTGTATTTCATAAAAATAGACAGAGCATTATTGGAAATAAAAATAGTTCTATTTTACATTTATATAAATCTGATGCTACTTTAAACATCAGTAATTCATATCCTATTAAAGCTTATAAAATAGCCAATGGAATAATAGAATATTCAGAAATAAAACTCCCACAGGTATTTAAATACAATGAAAAATTAATTTTAATACTAGATAGCTTAGGAGTATATCCTAATAGTTATAAAATCGATATTGTTCTTTTAACCTATAGCCCAAAAGTTAATTTAAATAGGATGCTAGACCGTCTTCAACCTAAAATGATAATTGCAGATGGAAACAATTACAAATCATATGTAAACCGTTGGAAAAAAAGCTGTAATGAAAAAAATATTGCTTTTCATTTCACAGGAACTGATGGAGCTTATATTTTGAAGTAATGAATACTGGTAAAAGAAACGAGGTCGCTTAGAGCAGAGTCTCAGCAAAAGTAGCTAATAGAATAAAGACTTGTTTATATAGAAAAACAATCAACGTATACTAAATAAAAAAGTTTTAAATATTGTAAGCTAAAACTATTTAAAAGTATTTTTAAAATTCTTTTGATATTCTTGCCATGATTCACTAGTTGTTAGCTTTTTATAATCATCATTGGCAATCATCTTTAAATATAACTCTAGTTGTTTCGGGGTTTTATAACCAACTACAGGTTGAATTAAATCACCATTTTCTGCAAAAAAAACAATCGTAGGATAGCCTGAAATTTTTAATGCATTTGCTAAAAAGTGCTGTGAATTTCTACCTTTTCTTCCTTCTTGATAGTTTGGATTGGTATAGTTAAAATCTTGATACATGATCTCTTCGGTACCTTCTGCGTTAAACTTAACTGAATAGTAATTTTCGTTCACAAATTTGATAACATCTTTATTCCCAAAAGTATTTTTATCCAATAATTTACAAGGCCCACACCAATCGGTATATACATCCATAAATATTTTCTTTGGAGTTTCTTTTTGAGCTTCTAAAGCATCATTCATAGACATCCACTGAATTTTATTTTGGGCATGTAACTGAAGACTTCCGGAGAATATAAAAGCAATAAGTAATAAGTTTTTCATTTTTAAATATATTATAAGCCTTTCATTACTTTAAAAACGCCCCAAAAGGGGCGTTTATTGTTATTTATGTTGGCATTTTGTTTAATTACCTAACTCCATGCATTAATTTTTTAACTATTGGGGTTAAACTCATAACAATTAGACCTGCAAGTATCGGTATAAATGTAAATAATAAAAAGAATGTGCTCATGGAATATTCCGAAGTAATAGTGTCAATCATTCCACCCATAGAACCAGCTGCTTTATTACCAAGTCCAATAGCTATATACCAAAGACCAAACATCATACCAATTTTTGTAGCTGGAACTAATTTAGAAACATACGATAATCCAACAGGAGATAAACTAAGCTCTCCTAATGTATGCAATAAATATGCTAAAATTAACCAAATTACACTAACAGATGCTGTCTGTGCGCCTTGAGGAATACTTGCAGATCCGTAAGCTAATATTCCAAAACCTAATCCTAGTAATATTAATCCTACCCCAAATTTAACTGTTGCAGGTGGATTGAATTTACTTTCCCATATTTTAGAAAATAAAGGAGCAAAAGCAATGATGTAAAATGAATTTAAAATACCAAACCATGAAGCTGGAATTTCTGTTGATTCTTCATTAAATTGAGTATATAACATCCATAAAACTAAAATCCATATGATAAGGAAACTCAATCCTAAAAATGTATTTGATAAGGCATATTTTTTAAATGTAATTTTAAATAGCTGCAACAATACATAGGTAATAATTATTAATGGAACTACAGTTAGTAATGTATTTGCAATTCTAAATATAAATGCAGAATCACCTTCTAATACTCTATTTGTATAATCTGCAGCAAAAATAGTCATCGATCCACCAGCCTGCTCAAAAGCAGCCCAAAAGAAAACAGTGAAAACAGCCAAAATACCAACTACGGTATACCTGTCACGTTGTACTTTATTTGATACTACTTTAGCAGCGGCTTCCTCTTTTGTATCTTCAACAGCATCCGGTACATCTACTTTTTTTGTAGGCGGTAAACCTACATTTCCAAAAATTCCTTGAGCAAACCAAAATTGCAACATTCCTAAAAACATAAAGACTCCAGCTAAACCAAACCCCCAGTGCCATCCAACTGTTTCACCAATATAACCACATAGCATAATACCTAAAAAAGCTCCTGCATTTACACCCATATAAAATATGGTAAAAGCTCCATCTTTTTTATCCTGAGCATTGATGTATACACCGTTAATAATTGAAGTAATATTCGGCTTAAATAAACCATTACCAGCTACCAAACAACCGATTCCTAAATATAAACTCCAAGGCGTATCCATTGCCATAGAAGCATGACCTAAGGTCATAATTAAAGCACCAAGAGCCACAGCATATCTATATCCCATAAACTTATCAGCTATTAAACCTCCTAATATTGGAGAAAAATAAACCAACATGGTATAGGTACCATATAGACCTAGAGCTTCTTCTCTAGACCAAGCCCAACCGCCGTCTAATAAAGCAGAAGTTAAAAATAACACCAATAAAGCACGCATTCCATAATAAGAAAAACGTTCCCACATTTCGGTAAAAAACAAAACGAACAATCCACTTGGATGTCCCATTAATAATTTCTGATTCATTTCTGAACCTTCAAATTTAAACTTCGCTACATCCATTTAATTTAATTTTAAAATTTATATTAATTACAAAAGCCTAACATCGCAAGTAAGCCTAAATTGATTATTGTTTATCTGCCAATTCGAATCCTTCATCTTCATCGTAATGCATTTCTATTTCTTCATCTTCAACTCCATGCGTAAGGATTTCTAATTTTTTTCTTATCATTAACATTAAAATACCGAATATTACACAAAAGACTGCAATCCCAGTAAATATTGCAAATGCGCCAAGACTTTCAGACCATTCTCCTAATAATCCAGCAAGCTTACTTCCAAACCCTGTCATTGCAAAATAAACACCCATCATAATAGACGCATATTTTATAGGTGCTAATTTTGTAATAAATGATAATGCCACTGGAGACAAGCATAATTCACCAATAGTATGAAACAAATAAGCCAATACTAACCAATACATTGCTGAAGTTCCTGTAGATTCAAGCTGAGCTGTTGCTCCAGTCATAAAAAAGAAACCAGTTCCCATAATTATTAATCCTATGATCATTTTATATAATGAAGTAGATACTTTTCCTTTTAATTTTCTATTTGCCCAATATGTTGCTACTGTAGTCCCAAGGAATATAATGAACATAGCATTTAATGATTGAAACCAAGATGCTGGAATTTGCCAACCCATTAACATTCTATCGGTCTTTTCCATGGTGAAAATATTCATTAAGCCCCCAGCTTGTTCAAAGGCTCCCCAAAATACAATTACTAATAAAAATGAAATCATTAAAACTAGAACTCTATCTTTTTCAATTTTAGTTAATGGTTTTTTTAAGAGTGCTTTTTCTTGGTCATTTTGAGAATCTCCTAAAAAGTTTCCTACTTCTTTTAAATATTTCTGTCCAAGAACATATTGTAAAATTCCTAGAAACATTCCTATTCCTGCAAGTCCAAAACCATAATGCCAACCGTACACTTCTCCAACATATCCTACAATCAAACTAGACAAAAATGCTCCTACATTAATACCTATATAAAAAATAGTAAATCCTTTATCCCTTCTAATGTCTCCTTTTTTATAAAGGCCACCTACCATAGTTGAAATATTGGGTTTTAGCATTCCTACTCCACAAACAATTAAAACTAGTCCTGTATAAAATGCCCACATTGCTTCAATTGCTAGAATGCTGTGTCCGAATAGTAATAATATTCCTCCTACAAGTACTGATTTTTTTTGTCCTAACAACTTATCCGCAATTATTCCACCAGGAATAGACATCACATAGACCATCATGGTATACCAACCGTATAATGCTAAAGCTTCTCTATTTGTCCATCCTAATCCTGCATTGACAACATCTGTCTGAGAAATTAAGTATAATACAAGAATAGCTCTCATCCCATAATAAGAAAAACGTTCCCACATTTCTGTAAAAAAGAGTACAAATAACCCTATTGGATGTCCAAATAATTCTTTTTGATGTGGTTGAAGTGTAGTTGTTGACATATATTTATCTTATTTTTTTGATTTGCCAAGTTTACTAAAATTTAACGAATTTACCTTGTTTTTTTTATTAAATAGATACTATTGGTCAAGAAGAAAAATAAAAAGAGGTCGTTTTAAATACTATATTTGTTTTTTATAAATTTCAAATTATGTTACAACCTGTTTCGGGATTTTCAAAAAAAACAAAAGATGAGAAAATTGATTGGTTAGTCTCATCTTATCTCAACAATGACTCTGATTCAAAAAATGTTTTAAAACAATATTGGAATAATGATAAAAAGCTCCAAAAACTACATGATGGTTTTATAGAAAACACCATAAGTAATTATTATTTGCCATTTGCAATAGCTCCTAACTTTTTAATTAATGGAGCGTTATTTGCTATACCAATGGTCATTGAAGAAAGCTCCGTTGTTGCTGCCGCAAGTAATACTGCAAAATACTGGTTAGAAAGAGGAGGTTTTCAAACAGAAGTGATCTCAAGCACAAAAAACGGTCAAATTCATATCAATTTTTACGGCGATGATGTGGCAATTCAAACTTTTTTTTTAGAAACAAAACCTACTTTAATAACTAGTATTTCAGAAATTGAAAAAAACATGAAAAAACGTGGTGGAGGTTTATTAGACATCGTTCTTATAAACGCTACTGATTCTCTTGAAGGTTATTATAAGCTTCATTGCACTTTTGAAACCAATGATGCAATGGGTGCTAATTTTATTAATACTTGTTTGGAGGAAATCGCTAAAACTTTAGAAAGCACATCGAAATTGCATGCTGATTTTATTTTAAAAAATGAGTTTCCAGAAGTAGTGATGAGCATACTTTCTAATTACGTCCCTGAATGTTTGGTTAGGGCTCAAGTAAGCTGCCCAGTTGAAAAAATGTCCGCAAATGGAATGGATGGCAAAACATTTGCATCAAAATTCGTTAGAGCAGTTGAAATCGCAAAAGTAGATAAAAGAAGAGCGGTTACTCATAATAAAGGAATTATGAACGGAATCGATGCTGTAATATTAGCTACAGGAAATGATTTTAGATCTGTTGAAGCAGGCATACACGCATACGCATCAAAAGATGGTAATTACACAAGTTTAACGGATGCTAAAATAGAGAATGGTGATTTTATTTTTTCTATAGAAATTCCTTTATCTATAGGTACCATTGGAGGTTTAACAGCTTTACATCCATTAGTGAACTTTGGTCTTTCTTTATTACAAAAACCATCTGCAAAAAAATTAATGCAAATTATAGCGGCAGCTGGTTTAGCACAAAATTTTGCAGCATTACGTTCCTTAGTTACTACGGGAATTCAAAAAGGACATATGAAAATGCATTTGGCTAATATTTTAAATAATTTAAATGTAAGTCAAGTAGAGACAGTAAAAGCTGTCGACTATTTTAACTACCATACGGTCACTCATAGTTCTGTAGCTAATTTCATTAAACAACTAAGAAAATAATTTTGAATCAAAAATATTACAGCAACGGAAAATTATTATTTACAGGTGAATACTTAGTTCTTGATGGGGCAAATGCTTTGGCTTTTCCAACTAAATTCGGACAATCTATGTCGGTAACAAAAATTAATGAGCCCAAAATAATATGGAAAAGCTTTAATTGTAATGATGAAATTTGGCTGCACTGCGAATTTTTAATAAACGAAATAGAATTACCTCAAAATAAGATTGGCGATGAAAAAGATCGATTAATTTCCATATTAAGAGAAGTTAAAAAATTAAATCCTAAATTTCTAAATGAAACAAATGGATACTGTATTATTACTAAACTAGATTTTGCTAGAAATTGGGGATTAGGCAGCTCTTCTACTTTAATTAGCAATATTTCAAAATGGACAAATGTTGATCCTTTTCAGCTATTAGATGCAACTTTTGGAGGAAGTGGCTATGACATTGCTGCCGCGCAAAGAAACGCTCCTATTTTATACGCTAAAGCTCTAAATGAATACCATATAACAGAACTTTCAATTAATTGGGGTTTTACCAATCAGATCTTTTTTGTACACTTAAATAAAAAACAAAATAGTAGGAATGGGATTTTTAAATATCAAAAATTAAAGAACAACAATCAAGAAGTTATTGGAAGAATTAATGAACTGACTAAAACTATTTGTCATTGTCAATCGCTTTTAGAGTTTGAATTAGTAATTGATGAACACGAACAACTAATTTCAACAATAATTCAGCAAAAGACGGTTAAAGAATTATTGTTTAATGATTATAATGGTAGTATTAAAAGTTTAGGAGCCTGGGGTGGTGATTTTATTTTAGCTACTGGTAGTCAAAAAAACTGGAATTATTTTAGAGAAAAAGGATTTAAAACAATTCTTTCTTTTAAAGAAATGATACTATAAAAAAATCTATTATTAATAGAACGTTGCTCTATTGTCTTCAATATCTGCTTTATTTCTCAATGCATTAAAAGCATTTGTATCAATAGATGCAGCAGAACTATTATTTAATTGATTTGCGAATGCTGAATAATTTTGTAAATCTGGCGCATTATTTACCGCTTTAACTTTAACCATAAATACACCTTTAACACCATCTATCAATTTTGAAGTTTCTCCTAGCTTCAATCCAAATGCAGTTCCAACTACTTTAGGTTCAGTACCTGCACCTGCTATTGTTGGATTTGCCATTGTAATAGCATTTACTGTTTTTGTTGAAAGGTTTTGACTGCTTGCAACTTCTTTAATATCAATACTGAAAATAGAAGCTCTTATAAGTTTAGCTTTTTTCTCGTTACGCAAAATTGGCGTAACTGTTGCAGAAGCCTCCGCTATACTTTTTAACCCTTTAGGATTTCTTCTTGTAAGTTGCGCAATTACATACCCATTAGTTGTATTTACACGCTTTATATCACCAATATTAGTGTCTTTATTAAATGCCCAAGTAACAATACTTCTGTTTTCTCCAACACCTGGAATATTAGCGTCCAATTCTCCAATTTTATTTACAGGACTTACTGATAATCCTTCTTCTTTTGCTAATTCACTAAAATCAACATTCTTTGCGGTAATTTCAAATTTTGTTGCTTTAGAGAATACGTCATTAATTGTTTTTTCTGAAGCTTCAATCTTCTTAACGATTAGCGCAACTTTAATAGCTTCTTGAATGTTTTTTTGATCATCAATTTCTATAACGTGAAATCCATAATTTGTTTCTACTACCCCTATATCTCCAGTTTTGTTTTCAAAAATATAATCATTAAAAGGCTTTACCATTCTTCCTGGCGAAAAATACCCTAAATCTCCGCCTTTATCCTTATTTGAAAGGTCTTCAGAAAATTCAGTAGCTAAAGTATCAAATTTATTGGGGTTTCTTTTGATGACTCTTAAAATACTATCAGCTAATTTTTTTGCGTTTTCTTTTGTTCTTATTACATCTTGAGGTGCCGTAGATAAGCCAGAAAATCTTATTAATATATGTTTTGCTTTTGCAGAGTCAGCCATTTGGGTTGTTTCAAAAACTCTAGCTATATTGTAAGTTTCATTATCCTTATAGGGTCCATAAATTTCATTTAAATTTTGAGCCATAATATCATCTGCGATTTCAACAGGAAGATCATTTTTTAAATACCATCTATCTGAATAAGTAATATCTGAATTAGCATTTACAAATTCCGAAATGTCATCAGTAGTAGCAAAATCAGTAATTAACTTTGAGATCTCTAATTTAGCAATCTCGTCATCCTCTTCTGAAGGATTTTCTAAAAATGACACATATTGTATATCAACTTGGGGATCTACTTCATAATCTTTTGAATGCGCTTTTACATATGTTTTAATTTCTTTATCTGTTACAGGCACATCATAATCTGCAATATTCGAATAAGGTATTTGCAAAAACTCTATATCAATATTATTATTTTGAAAATGATATTCTTGTTTGCCTTCAGCAAGTGTAGTAATTAAACCACCTTTAATTAAATTAAAGTAATTTTTTTCCAATATGGTATTAACGGTGTTATTTTCAAAATCTAACCAAGCTGAATAAGCTTGATTATTTCCTGTTTCTGAAGCAGCTTTTATACTAGCAATGTATTCTTGCATTTTTAAATCACTAAACGCTCCTAATTCATTTTGAAAAGCTGGGTTAGAAGTTAATGCAGTTTTTAATGAATTACTAATCTGAGCTTTTTCAGCAGTAAGTCCTAAAGATTCATATTGTTCTTCTAAAATAACACGTCTTAACTCTCTATTCCATACAATATTCATTGCCTGGTTTACAAGAGAGTTTGGTCCCAAAGAACGTTGAACTACTTCTACCTTTTTCATGAAATCTTCACGAGGTAAATCTACACCATCAATTGTTGCTACAACACTCTCGCCTTTAGTAGCCGTATTACCGTTTCCTATCACTCCACTTAACACAAAAGAAAAAAGCGCTAATGCTATTATAATAATTAGGAATATTCCGTGTTTTCTAATATTGTTTAAAATTGCCATTTTTAATTCTTATTTTACCTTTTATTATTAATAATTAAATTTAAAAAGGTTAGTTAATCTTTATTAAACATAATAACTTTATTAAAAAATGTTTAAAATAAAGAGTTAGTTTCGGTTATTTCAGTGGGCGAAAATACTATTTTCCTACAGTAATAAAAAGGTTAAATTGAAAAAATGAAGGAAAATTGAAAATTCTAATCAACAGGAGTGTATTTTACTTCTACTAGTTCGAGTTTTGTGTTAGAAACTTCTAAAATATTAAATGTATAATCCTGAAGTACAATCACTTCATCTTTCTTTGGAATATCTTCAGTAAAACTAACAATCATTCCTCCTAAAGTTTCATAATTTTCATTTTCCGGAAGGTTTAATTTATAGGTTTCATTTATATAATCTACATCCAATCTAGCAGAAAACAGATATATACCATCATTTACTACTTTTTCTATAAGCACTAGTTTATCGTGTTCGTCTTCAATTTCTCCAAACAACTCTTCTACAATGTCTTCAACTGTAAGGATACCTGAAGTACCTCCATATTCATCAATCACCACCGCAATACTTTTACTTTTTTTAGTAAGAATATTCAACACTTCTTTTATAAGCATCGTTTCTGGCACAAATACTACTGGTATTAAAACACTTTTTATAGTAGTTGGTTTCTTAAACAACTCAAAAGAATGAACATAGCCTAAAATATTATCAATATTTTTATTGTAAACTAAAATTTTAGAAAGCCCTGTTTTTATAAAAAGTTCACTTAGTTCTTTTGGAGACATATCAATAGTTACTGCAATAACTTCGGTTCTTGGAATTAATACCTCTCTTGATTTTACTTCTGAAAAATCCAATGCGTTTTGAAATATTTGTATTTCACTATCAACTTCATCTTCCGTTTTAACAGTTTCCATTTGTTCAGAAATATAATTTCCTAACTCAACCTTGCTAAAACTTAATTGCACTTCGTCACCATCGGTTTTAAATACTAATTTTAATAATTTGTCTGTTATCCAAATAACAAATTCAGAAATTATTGAAAATATTATGTAGAAAAAATAAACAGGTAAGGCAAAAAACTTGACTAAATTATTAGCATATATCTGAAAAAAAACTTTTGGTAAAAACTCAGCAGTTAGCAAGATAACAACTGTAGAAACTATAGTTTGAATAAATAATGCCAAAAAACCATTAGGCTCAATAGTTAGATAAGTAGCTATATAACCCATTAACAAATCTCCCATAAAAAACCCATAAATAACCAAAGCAATGTTATTTCCAATTAGCATGGTTGCAATAAACTTAGAAGGGCGTTTTGTTATTTTCTGAAGAATTTTTGATAAAAATCCATCTTGTTGTTTTTCAATAGCAATATGAACTTTATTAGAAGATACATAGGCGATTTCCATACCCGAAAAAAAGGCAGATAAAATCAACATGCTTAAAATCATAATAATGCTATAATCCATCGTAACAATATATGTATATATACAAAAATAGTGTATTTATGATTTAAAACTATTCTTGCTTATTACTGTTCTCAATTTTTTTTCTAAATTTTCTCTTGAAAAAAAACATGCCAAGTGCAACAACAGCAAAAAATATAAATAAATAGGCGCGATTTCTATCTGTTCCCCATTCGGTAATTGCTACATAAATAGAAAATAAAGCCATTATTATATATAAGTACTCAAAAAGAAGGTATAATTTATTTCCCATTAATTGTTTCGTTTTTATCTATTAATTGTACTCCTTGATTTTTTCTAGAAAGAAAAGTTGTAAATTCTTGATTGGAATCAAATTGTGAACCATCATTATAGGAACCATCGGCAAATTTTATTTGATACGATTGATTGGTGAAAATCCATTTATTTATTTGATCCCAATATAATTGATTCGCATTTACAATAGTGCTATCAGAGGTTGTAATAGTAACATTCCCCCTTAAATCTACCAAACCAGTTGATTTATATTCTACAGCATAATCTGATGTCACAGTGCTTTTTTCATCTTCGTCCCAAAAATACAAGGTAATTCCTTCAGGAAATTCTCGATACGGAAATTTAAAATTTGAATAATCCTTTAATAAAGGTGCAATTAAATTAACTGTTACTTTACCAGAATCTGTAAATTTTAAGTTAATCGTTTTTCCTACAGCAACGGGTTCATCATCTTTTAAATTCATTTTCTGTATATTTTTATAGTTTCCTTCACAAGAAAAAAACGCAATGATAGCTAATATTATCATTACGCTTTTAAACATATATTTAAATATACTCATATTTTAATAGGTCAATCCATTATAAGTTAGGCACTTTTACACTTCCCCCAATCCAGCAATTAAAACTAATAGTTTTACCAGCCATTCCATCAGTAAAGATATCACTTTTACTAGGAGCTCTTTGTCTATAACTATTAGCTGCTGCTCTTGCTTCAGATTTAATTGAAGCATCAACAATTACAGCTTTATCTGCCATATTTGCTGCTAACCAATTAACCGCTCTTTTTTCGAAAACTGAAGTACCACAATCATTAGAACTCTTAGAATACATTTGAGCAATTCTCAAATAACATCTGCCGTTAGAAGGATTGTATTTTAATGATTTATTATAATAAGATCTTGCCGAACGGTAAGAACCTTTATTCCTTTTTAATTCAGCAATTCTAAAGTAAATTCTTGATTTTTTTGAGTTATTACTTTGCATTTCAGCAGATTCTTCCAAATATTCAATTGATTTTGAAATATTCCCTTTATTTCGTTCTAATTGACTTAGATATAATTTAGATTCTGAGGTCGGCGCTAAATTATCTAATTGCTTAACAAGTTTTAAAAACAAAGGCTCTTCTGTACATTCCTTAACTGATAATCTGCTCGCTGCTTTCTTTACCCAATCAATATCATCTTTATTTTCTTCAAAATCTTTTGAATATAAAGGAACTAAGTTTTCACAATCTGCTAGTTTTCCTAATTTACCTTTAAGACTGCTTGTTACCATTCCATAGGCATTTAAATTAGTTCCGTAACCTTTTAATTTTTTAGCCTCTTTAGTAGATAATTGCTCACCAGCTTCTTGTTTATCATATAATTCAGTTGCCTTTGTAGCTAGTATAATTTTTTCATTTTCAATTTTTAAAAATAGGATTTCATATAAATCAAATACATCCTCAATAGGTTTTTCTCCGGATTCATGTAAATCTACCGCTAACGAAAAGTAAGTATATAAACTTTTAGGGCTTGTAAAAGTAGCTGCATCGTCCTTATAAGCATTGTCAAATGCTAAATACTGTTGCATTTTTGTACCTATTGAATTATTATATTTTACTTGCGCAATTTTTGCAAGTGTTTTGCCTTTTTTTGTTTTAGTTGGGAAATAAGACATTTGATCCTCATAAGATTTAATTAAATCATTAATCTTAGATTTATCGCCTTCTTTTACAAAATACGAAAACATTTTTGCACCGTATTGATAGGTAGCTAAACTAAACTTAGGACATTCATTAATAACTTTATCATAATAGGGAAGAGCTCCCACATAATTTTTTGCCTTTGCAGGCTCTACAAATAATGATAATGTTTCATAGCAATCATTTGGTGCTTGTGCAAACATTTTATTTCCAAATCCTATAACTATAAGAGTTAGGAGTAAAGTGACTTTCATTTTTATCATTTCAAATTTTAATTTATTAATCAATATATCTTTTTTCAAACCATTTATCATTTAATGAAAGGCTTATAAAGGTATTAAAAAAGTTTTCTTTAACCAATCCATTTTTAGTTGTTCCCTTTGAACCTAATTCAAAACCAACATTAACATTGGAGAATAACCTTCCGATAGGTAATCCTATACCAAAAGATATGCCATATTCATTTATATCTTCTCCTCTTAAATTAATTCCTGTTTCTTCATACCGCACTCCTAACCTATATATTGCTCTGTACCAGTAATTTGTGAACGATGTGTATCTTGGGATAAAAAAACCGCCAATTCTAAATTTATTTGCATCAATAAATTCTACACTCCCAAAATTTAAAGTTGGATCATCATAATTACTAGTTTTAGAATTTGTGTATTGTCCACCAATAAACCATTTTTTTGGACTTCCAATACCTGCTCCAATAGTTAACTGCGATGGGAAAGTCACTTCTATATCATCAAGCCTTTCTTCTCTGTCATCAATCGGAATTACTACACCGGTAGAAGAAATTAAAACACTAGTAATATTTTGAACTCTTTGAACTTCAAATTTAGTTGCTGGGGAATATGTAGCTGAAGTGGTTAATTGTAAATCTTCAGAAATCATCGTTTTATATTCAGCTCCAAAATTAAAATTAAACCCTAAAAGATCACCTTTTTCATTCTTTCTAGTACCTAATAACAATCCTTCTTCAGCTATTATTGATTTTCTCTCTATATTTCCAAAATTGTAATTTGCATCAATTCCTATATTAAAGTTAGGAATTACTTGATAGGCAAAGGCTAAAAACACCTTGTTCATTCCTCCAGTTCCCGTGTACTGTGTATTTGTAGTATCGGTAATAGATTCTAATTTATACCCTACAGCTGTGTAAGGCAAAATACCAAAAATTGCGCCAAATTTACCCATAGGAATTCCCATTGCTAAATAATCTAACGTAGTTGCTGACGCATATTGTGAAGCTGTTTCGTTTTCCTGTTTAACATATTTATAACTACCTCCAGAAGTGAAATTTACTAACCTTAAATTTGCAGCTGATGCAGGGTTTTGAATATTTAAGTGGATGCTATCTGAAAAAATATTTAACCCACCCATTGATCGATTTTCGGCAGTTCCTTTAAACTTTACCTCACCAATACCAAAATATGAATAAGGGGAAGTTGTGCCATTTTGGGCTATAGAAACCCCATATACGATTAGCATTACTGCAAAAACAATTTGCTTTAACATTGAGTTTTGTTATTTTGTAATATGTAGTTTAATCCTTCCAATAAAAAATTAGAGTTCGCAAAGATGTCATTTTTTAAGTTATCCACCAAGTAATGAGCCCCTCCTCCTGTTAAAATAATTGTTAAATCTTTGTGCTTTAATTGATACCTAGTAATAAAACCATCGACTTCATTTACAACTCCCTGCACCACACCTATGTGTATAGATGATTTTGTGGTATTCCCTAAAGTTTTTTTAATAATTTTAGGTTTTAACAAAGGCAGCTTATCTGTGTAATTATGTAGCGCTTGATATCTTAAATCAATGCCAGGCGAAATGGAACCTCCTAAATACTCATTTTTAGAATTTAAAAAATCATAGGTAATACAACTCCCAACATCAATGATAAGTGTATTTTCTTTTGGATATTGAATAGCAGCCGAACTCACTAAGGCAATACGATCTACGCCTAATGTTTCTGGGGTTTTATATTGATTAATAAAAGGAATTTTTGTTTGATGATCTAGAATGATTGTTTGATATTTCTTCTGTATAAATAAAATCTCTTTTTCTGAAAAATCACCAACAGATGAAATTATTACATCATTTATCTTAGGGTAAGTGTTAGAAAGTTCTTCTAGCGTCGATATAAAATCAACTTTTACACAACTCCTTTTAATAGTAAGTATCTCGTTATCAAATACTGCTAGTTTTACAAGGGTATTCCCTACATCTATAATTAAATTCATTGTTTTTTAGTAAAAGAGCAAAGGTACAATTTGTATTTATACCCTTTTGTTAACTGATTATTAAAACATTTGAAAACAAATATTTTTTTTTCATTTTTTACTTTGAACATTGCAAAATAGGTTTATATTTGCCATCGCTTAATAGCAGGTGCCTTAGCTCAGTTGGTAGAGCAATGGACTGAAAATCCATGTGTCCCTAGTTCGATTCTTGGAGGCACCACTTAAACCCGAAACATCCGTTTCGGGTTTTTTGTTTTTTTATTATAATAGTTCTAATACTTCACCTACTTTAATAGTCAATTTTACCTCACCAATTCTTACTCTTATTAATCGTAAAGTGGGAAAACCTATTGCTGCAGTCATTTTTCGTACTTGCCTAAACTTCCCTTCGGTTAATGTTATCGAGGCCCAACTTACTGGCCCATGACGTTCGTCTCGCACTCGTCTGTTTTCAATTGACAAATGTTTTGGATCTTCAATTAATGACGCTTTGCAAAACTTTGTAATGTATTTCTTTCCTTCAAAACCAATTTCAACACCTTTTGTTAATTGTTTAATCGCTTCCTTAGTGATGACTCCATCTACTTGAACGTAGTATTCTTTTTCATATTTACTACTTAATACTTCATAACTTACTTTTCCATCTGTGGTTAATATTAATAGACCTTCAGAGTCTCTATCTAACCTACCAATAGCCATCGTTCCTTCAGGAAAATCATATAAATTACCTAATAGTTTATGGCGCTTTTTCTTTTTTCCATTAACTATAAACTGACTTAAATAACCATATGGTTTATGAAGAATAAAATGACGATGTTTTTGTATTTCAGTCAAAAAATAATTATTTATTTTAAAATAACAATTTCGTTGCCAAAGTTACAGAAAACGATTAGAAATTCTTCTTTAAACTTATCTATAAACTATTTATTAAATCTAATTAGCTATATTTAAAAAAAAAATGGATTGGTTAAGACTCCTTTAAATTTAATTTCAAAAAATTAGAATAACATGAAACATTTAGATATAATTGGCCCAGGAATATTTTTAATATTCCTTTGTTTATTTTCCTACTTATTATTAGGTGAGATAGGTCCTATAGTAATTGGAGGTGCAGGCACTGGTGGATTCGTTCTGTATTTAAAAACTGGATATAAATGTAATTTTGACACATCAAAAGTCATTATTCCTTACTTGTTAGCGGTAGTTTTTTTTATTATTCATGTCTATGAAGAGTACTATTTTGGTTTTAATCAAATAGCTACTCAATTAAGCGGTAGAGAAGTTTCACAGCAGAGTTTTTTAACTTTTGCTGGTTTCTTTGCTCCTGCTATGTGGGTTACTGGAGCTATTCTAATTATAAAGCGCTGGTCAATAGGTTACTATTTTCTAACATTTTTCTTTGTTGGCATGACGGTTGCAGAACTTGCACATTTCATTTTTCCATTTATCCTATACGGAGAATGGGAATACACTGCAGGTGTTGCCACTGCAGCACTTCCGTTAATACCTGCTTGGTATGGGTTAATAATAACTATCAGAGAAACAAGAAAATTAAAAAATGAAAATTAAAATAACACTCATATACATGTCTTTTCTAATAACACCTATACCTGTTTTTGCTCATACGAGTTTTGAATCAAATCGAGGAATTATATCTAATTTGATTTCACTAGGAATAGTTTTGATTTCGATTATTTTATTTATTTTGTTTGATAAGTTTCAAAAACTAAATAAAAAAAACAAAAGAAAATAACAAGACAGAAAAAGAAATTAAGCGCTTTAGTATATATTTAAAAAAAGTTTTGCTGATTTTTTCTTTTAATATTATTGTAAAATTTACCTATTATATTATATCTAATTATACAAGAATATGCAGAGTATAACACATCTTTAAAAATAGAATCTTAACTATATCTAAACAGATAAAATATGAATACATAATATTATGGGAGACAATACTTATTACGACCCAAAAGATTTACGAAAATTTGGAAAAATAACGGAATGGAATGAGGAGTTAGGAACAAAATTTTTTGATTATTACGGAAAAGTTTTTGAAGAAGGAGCACTTACAGCTCGTGAAAAATCATTAATCGCTTTAGCAGTATCTCACGTGGTTAAATGCCCTTATTGTATAGATGCTTACACCAAAGATGGTTTGCAAAAAGGAATCACAAAAGAAGAGATGATGGAAGCCGTTCATGTAGGAGCTGCTATTGAAAGTGGTGCCACCTTAGTACATGGTGTTCAAATGATGAATAAATATGATAAATTAAGCATGTAAGAAGTAAAACTAGTTTATGACTTAAACCATTTATTAATTTTCTAAAAAATATTGCTTAAAGCAAGCTTTTAATCCTAATGCACACAAAATCTCTTAAAAAACAAAATAAAGAATTAGCAAATGCTCAGAGGCATTTAGAAATCCTATCTAATGGGATTTTTAGTGATCAAGAACTTCCTACTTTTGCAAAAAAAATTGAAGAAACTGGTCAATTTCCATTGCGTCCAAAAAAACTAGAAGTACTCCAAATTAATTTAGGTTATATGTGTAACCAAGTTTGTGAACATTGCCATGTAGACGCAGGACCTGATCGCAAAGAAATTATGACTAAGAAAACTATGTTACAATGTTTAGAGGTTATAAAAAACACAAATGCCACTACGTTAGATCTTACGGGTGGTGCTCCCGAAATGAATCCAAACTTTAGGTGGTTTGTAGATGAAGCCTCAAAAACTGGGATAAAAGACTTTATAGTTCGTAGTAACTTAACGATCATTAGGGCGAATAAGAAGTACTACGATTTACCTAATTTTTTCAAAAAGTATAACATCCATATAGTAAGTTCAATGCCACATTGGACAAGAGGCAAAACAGACAAACAAAGAGGAAGTGGTGTTTTTGATAAATCTATCAAAGCATTACAGGATCTTAATTCGCTGGGATATGGAATGCCAAATAGTAATCTAAAACTTGATTTGGTTTACAATCCCAGTGGCGCTTTTTTACCAGGAGATCAAGTGAGTATGGAAAGGGATTTTAAAAATGCACTTCTAGAAGATTTTGGCATACAATTTCATAATTTATTTACCATTACTAACCTACCTGTTTCAAGGTTTTTAGATTATTTAATTGCCTCCGAAAATTACGAAGATTACATGTATAGTTTAGTCGATGCCTACAATCCTTCAGCGGTTCAAAATGTTATGTGTACCAATACAATTTCTGTAAGTTGGGATGGCTATTTATACGATTGTGATTTTAATCAGATGTTAAAACTTAAAGTAGCAAGTTCCGTAAAACACATTTCAGAATACAATGAAGAAGTATTAAACAATAGGACTATAATTACTTCACAACATTGTTATGGATGTACTGCAGGTGCTGGAAGTAGTTGTCAAGGAACTGTTATTCCTGCCTCTGCAGGAATCTCATAAAATGAAACTAAAAATAATATCCATACTGGCTTTTTTTTTAGTGATTCAAATTGGTGTTGCACAAGAATCATTAAATGAAGTTTTAAAAAAGCATCATAAAAGTGATATTCCATATATTTCTGCAACGGAACTAAGGATGCAGCAATCCAAAAATGAAGTAATAATTTTAGACAGTAGAGAACTCCAAGAATATAAAGTTAGTCATATTGAATCTGCTATTTCAGTTGGTTTTGATGTTTTTTCAATGGAAAATATTTTTAAGTTTGTCAAAAATAAAGAAACTCCTATTGTCATTTATTGTACTCTAGGAATACGGTCTGAAATGATAGCTGCTCAACTTAAAAAAGCGGGTTATAAAGATGTTAAAAGTCTTTATGGTGGGATTTGTGAATGGAAAAATAAAGAATACAAGGTGATCGATTCAACCCAACAAAAGACCAATAACATTCATACATATTCTAAACAATGGAGTCGGTGGTTATTAAATGGAAACCCTATTTATTAATATGACAGCATCAAAAAATGCATTAATAATTTTTACTCGCAACCCAGAACTTGGAAAGGTAAAAACACGTCTTGCCGCCACTATAGGAAATCAATCGGCCCTGGAGATTTATAAATTATTAATCCATCATACTGTTAAAATAACCTCCACAATAAATGCAAATAAATATGTTTTTTATTCAGAAAATATTCAGAAAAATGATGCTTGGAATCCATCCATTTTTAAAAAAGAATTACAAAACGGAAAGAATTTAGGAGAACGAATGCAAAATGCATTTGATTTACTTTTTAAAAAAGGATATCAAAAAATAGTCATAGTTGGAAGTGATATTTACGAACTTAATTCACAAGATATAGAAGATTCATTTATCTCTCTTAAAACGAGTTCTTATGTTATAGGTCCTGCTAAAGATGGCGGATATTACTTATTAGGCATGAGGCAATTAAATAAAAATATATTTGAAAATAAAAATTGGGGAACGGATACTGTATTCAATGATACCATCGAAGATTTAAAAGAAAATGTAGTAGTTTTATTATCTGAAAAAAATGACATTGACATATATGACGATATTAAAAACATGGAAGTTTTTAATCAATTTTTAATAAAAAAATAATTAACATAAATACTATGAAAAAACACATACAAGAAGCTGTAGCTTATTTAAAAGAAAAAGGGTTTGACACTCCTGAAATAGGGATAGTATTAGGAACAGGACTAGGTAAATTTGTTGATGAAATAAATAAAGAAACTTTTGCTAGCTATAAACAAATTCCCAATTTTCCAACTACAACTGTTGAATTTCATCAAGGAAAGTTAATTTATGGAACTTTAGAAGGAAAAAAAGTGGTTGTGATGCAAGGTAGGTTTCATTTATATGAAGGTTATTCAGCCTATGAGGTTACATTCCCAATTAGAGTAATGCATGAATTAGGCATTAAAAAACTATTGGTAAGTAATGCAGCAGGAGCTATCAATAAAGGTTATAATAAAGGGGAACTTATGCTAATTGATGATCATATTAATTTACAAGGAGGCTCCCCACTCGCATTTAAAGGGATCGAAGAAATGGGAAATCGTTTTGTAGATTTAAACCAACCCTATGATGCAATCATGAATAAAAAAATAGAAGTTATTGCTAAACAAAATAATATTACCATTCAAAAAGGTGTTTACGCAAGTGTTATGGGCCCGCAATTAGAAACACGTGCAGAATATCGTTATTTAGGAATTATCGGAGCAGATGCTGTTGGAATGAGCACCGTGCCAGAAATTATTGTGGCAAATCATTTAAATTTACCAGTGTCTGCAGTTTCTGTGATCACCGATGAATGCGACCCAGATAACTTAAAAGCTGTAAATATTCAAGAAATTATTGAAATTGCTGAAAAAGCAGAACCCGATATGATCTTGTTATTTAAAGAGTTAATTAAAGAATTATAAAGAGAATTTAATATGAGCTATTTACAAACTACTCACGACGTATATAAAGATGCTGCATTGACACCCGATATTGGCTTGTGTTGCACCACCAATCCAATTTGGGAATTACCTGGATTAAAAATACCGAAAATAATGCAAGAGATGAATTACGGTTGCGGGAGTACTGTAAATGCTCGCGATTTAACAAACAATCCTAAAATACTATATGTTGGTGTAGGTGGCGGTATGGAACTACTTCAGTTCTCCTACTTTTCTCGCCAAAAAGGAGGAGTTATTGGAGTCGATGTAGTGGATGAAATGCTAGAAGCCTCAAGGAAGAACTTTAAAGAGGCAGAAGCATTAAACCCTTGGTTTAAAAGTGAATTTGTAGATTTAAAAAAGGGCGATGCCTTAAACCTTACAGTTGCAACCAATACTATCGATGTTGCTGCTCAAAACTGTTTATTTAATATTTTTAAAGCGGAAGATTTAAAACGTGCTATTGAAGAAATGTATCGGGTTTTAAAGCCAAATGGCAGGTTAGTAATGAGTGATCCTACGTGCGAACAACCTATGAACGATGAATTAAGAAATGATGATAGATTGCGTGCCTTATGTTTAAGTGGTAGTTTACCGATCAGTGAATATATAAAAGCATTGACCGATGTTGGCTTTGGCACCATTGAAATTAGGGCTCGCAAGCCGTATCGTATTTTAGATCCTAAAAGCTATCCTACCAAAGAATTAATTTATATTGAAAGCATTGAAATAGCAGCAATTAAAGATCCTGTCTTACCTGATGGCCCATGTATATTTACTGGGAAAGCAGCTATCTATTATGGAAAGGAAGATTATTTCGATGATAAAAAAGGACATGTTTTATTAAAAAATCAGCCTATAGCCATATGTGATAAAACAGCAGGGCAATTAAAAGATTTAGACAGAAATGACATCCATATATCTGAATCTACTTTTCATTACGATGGTGGTGGTTGCTGCTAATTAATTATTAATGTTAAGATTGATTATATTTTTCCGACTTAATAATCAATAAAGAAAGAATAAATTTTATGGGTTTTAGTATTTTAATGCTATCAATGGCACTGGTTTTCAATTCAATTGACGTTTATAAAAAGGAGTTGAATCGACCAGTTTCTGAAGTTGAAATAGTGGAAGTTTTTAATCATTCCGATTGGAATGTTCTTCTTCAACAACATGTTTCAGAAAAAGGAAATGTAAATTATAAGGGTTTTAAAAAGGATGAGCTAAAATTAAAATCCTATTTAACTTCTCTTTCTAAAGACATGCCTAATGATTCTTGGTCTAAAGATGGAAAAATGGCTTATTGGATAAATGCGTATAATGCATTTACAATTCAACTAATTACAAACAACTACCCAATTTCAAGTATCAAAGATATAGAAAACCCTTGGGATATTGAATTTATAAACCTAGGAGATAAAACGTTTTCTTTAAATGAAATTGAACATGAAATTCTTCGGAAAATGAATGACCCTAGAATTCACTTCGGTATTGTATGCGCCTCTGTATCCTGCCCAAAATTACAAAATGCAGCTTTTGAAGTTTCTAATTTAGATAGTAAATTAAATAGTGCGACAAAAGAGTTTTTAGCAGATCCAATGCGAAATAATTTAACTGAAAATAGTATTGAAATATCTAAAATATTTAAGTGGTTTGCTAAAGATTTTAAAAATGAAGGTTCATTAATAGATTTTTTAAATAAATATGCTGAAATTACCATTTCACAAAATGCTAAAAAATCTTATAAAGATTATGATTGGAATTTAAATGAATAAAATATCCATTATTATTCCAATATTAAATGAATCGAAAACCATCGTTTCACTATTACAGTATTTAATTAAAAATTCTTCTAGTACTAATATTTCTGAGATAATTGTTGTTGACGGAGGAAGTAAAGATGAATCTTTTAAAATGGTTTCAGATTTTAATTTATTGAATGATAAAGTAATTTTAATGTCTTCAGAAAGAGGTAGGGCAACCCAAATGAATTTGGGTAAACAAAAAGCTACTGGAACTATTTTATATTTTCTTCATGCCGACAGTTTCCCTCCCAATGGTTTTGACCAATTAATTATTAACGAGGTTAAAAAAGGGAATCTAGCTGGTTGTTTTAAAATGGAATTTAATCATCATCATTGGTGGTTAAGATTGGCTTCTTGGCTCACAAAATTTCAATGGAGAGCATGTCGCGGAGGTGATCAAAGTCAATATATCACCAAGGAATTATTTAAAGAAATTGGAGGTTTTAATGAAAATTATATGATATATGAAGATAATATCTTGATTAATGAACTTTATAAAAGAAATCAGTTTAAGGTAATTCAAAAATCAATTGTTACTTCAGCCAGACTATATGAACGAAGAGGTATCTGGGCCCTGCAATATCATTTTTTGACCATCTATTTAAAACGTTGGATGGGAGCATCCGCAGAAGATATTTATAACTATTACAAAAAACATATTGCTTCTTAATTATTTGTCAAATAATTAGCTCTTATGATACTTTATGCAGGTTTGTTTTGGGGAGTAAACATATGATTATCAAACCCTCCTACTTTTCATGGTCGATAAACCATTTCCACAAATATCCACCAGCGAACCATTCTTCATTCCATAGTTCTTTATCTGAAAAATTGATATTTCGATAAGTAAATTCAGTAAACAATAATTTATTGTTTCTCTTTTTTCTGTTTGTTCTCACAAAAATTAAAAGATCCACCTATACTAAAATTATATTGGCCAAAAAAGAAAGATTGGCTCGCACTATCAGATTCATTAGAAGTGGTCCTAATATTTGGCATATTAATATAACCACCTTTCAGTTCTGTTTTTATAATTAAATGTTCGAAAAATGTAAAACCAACTCCAAAAAGTGCATGTAAACCGTAACCGGCTAAATTAAATTGATCATAGCGATCGTTATTTAGTAAAAGAGAATTTGTTTTAGGATATATAAAACCAATACCAGTTCCATAAAAAAGGTTCATTTTTATACTTTTATGAAGTGTAAATAAATCATCAAATCTCCTAATCTCTGCATTAATATAGTTTAAACCATCTGTATGCTCAAACTCCAAAAAAAACTTTTCTAGTAAAACTGTTTTATTATTATAAACTCCGTCATAGATGGTCCCTGAGTTTTCAATCTCTCCAGATAGCTTTACAGGCTGACCAGATCTAGCAACATATTTCATGTGATCAATACCTAATGATACACTGTAATTATTTTTAAAATAATATCCTAATCTTAAATTATACTGTGGTATTGTAATAGAATTAAATCGAAAATAATTTTCAAAAGTAAAAGGGGTTTGTCTATCTGCTGCTTTTACACTTTTTAATTCAAAATTGTAATTTTCTCCTTCAAATTTAATATCAGAATTTGAATACCAAGACCAATTATAGCCCCAACTTAAAAAAAAATCACCTTTTTTGTGCGCCTTGTTTATGGGTGTATTTATATCTTGAGAATAGCTATTAGTGATGAAAATCACCAGCGCTATAATTGAATAAAACTTCATTGATTAAAATTAATATTAAAAAAAGATCAAGAGACAAAACTAATCAAAAATTAAAGTTTATAACTTGAAGTTAAGTTAATATTTTGTGAGAAATATGGGGGTATTAATTTTTTAACAATTCAAACCTTGGAGAGCGATAATTAACAAGTGGTTTATGAAATAATTGTTCGTTTAATTATAAGAACTCTATGTAAGCCTTATAAAGCTCATGCTCAAACTTTAAAATTTCAATATCTTTTTTATTTTGAAGAATCTTAAATTTTAAGAGTAGTAATGGAGAGACTCCATCCATTTATTTTTACTAGTTTAAATTCCTTTGTGGTTGTTTTAACATTTTCTAAAAACATATTAGTTAACTTTGGATTGCATAAAAAAAATTATGGCTACTGAAAAAAAACCAAATCTAATTAAATGGAGCTTAAAATACTCAATCAGCGCAGCGGTTGCAGGAATTTTATGTTGTGTTGCACCTGCTGTTTTGTTCATGTTTGGTATAATGGGTGGTGTTTATGCTATATCATTTGCTGATTTTTTTTATAAAGAAGATGGAAGCTCTGGAATGGGAGCTTGGATTTTAAAAGGAATAGCACTATGTATAGGTGTTTATGGTATTTTTTCTTTCAGGAAAAAACAAAATCAATGCGCAATTGATTTGAAAAGCAAACGAAAAAATTTTATTTTATTAATTGTTATAATTTTATTTTTAGGTGTTGGACTATTTTTATCTCTTGAAAAATGGTCCTCCTGGTATTTTGATAAGCATATCGTTCCAGCGCAACAAAAAGAACTCAAAATTTCTATATAAAAACAGTTGAATAAAACAATCAAGGTCATCATTCCAGCTTACAATGAGGAAAACGCTATAGTTAAAGTCATTCAAGACATTCCGTCGATTGTTGATGAAATTATTGTAGTCGATAATAATTCTTCAGATCAAACTGCTAAAAATGCACGAGAAGCAGGAGCTAAAGTCCTAACCGAACTAAAAAGAGGGTATGGTTATGCTTGTTTAAAAGGTATGGATTATATAAAAACCCTTTCAGAAAAACCAGCCATTATTGTTTTTTTAGATGGAGATTTTAGTGATTATCCAGAAGAACTAACTAAATTAATAGCTCCTATTATAAATAACAATATTGATTTTGTAATTGGCGCAAGAGTTTCAGAATTTAGAGAGCAGGGATCTATGACAAGCCCACAAATTTTTGGAAATTGGTTAGCAACAATTTTAATGTCTCTTTTCTTTAATTCAAAATTTACAGATTTAGGACCTTTTAGGGCCATTAAATACGATAAATTATTGGCCTTAAAAATGGAAGATAAAACTTATGGATGGACAGTTGAGATGCAATTAAAAGCTTTAAAAAACAACTATTCATATTTAGAAATTCCTGTAAAATATAAAAATAGAATAGGAGTTTCAAAAGTTTCAGGAACTATAAAAGGCGCTATATTTGCTGGTGTTAATATTTTATATTGGATATTTAAGTATTCATTTAAAAAATGATTTTAGAAACCATTATTATTGTTGTTTATTCTATTGCCTTGCTACTAATTTTCTTTTACGCTTTGGCTCAACTTAATTTGTTATTTAATTTTTTAAAAACAAAAAAACAGAATTTAAAGAGCGAAAAATTCGACTTTTCTAAACAAGAAGAAATCCCTTTTGTAACCATACAGCTTCCTGTTTATAACGAATTATATGTAATGAAAAGGTTACTAACTAATATTTCCGAATTAGAATACCCAAAAGATAAATTAGAAATACAGGTGTTAGACGATTCTACCGATGAATCTTTTGAAACTACTGCAATTCAAATAAAAACGCTTCAAAAAACTGGCTTAGACATTCAACATATCACTAGATCAGACAGAAAAAATTATAAAGCAGGTGCTTTAAAAGAAGGTTTAAAAATTGCCAAGGGAGAATTCATTGCAATTTTTGATGCTGATTTTATTCCTCAAAAAAAATGGTTACAGCTAACCGTTCCTTTTTTTAAAAACTCAGAAATTGGAGTTGTTCAAACTCGTTGGGGACATTTAAATAGAAATTTCTCCATATTAACCAGGGTTCAAGCTTTTGCTTTAGACGCACATTTCACCCTAGAACAAGTTGGCAGAAATAGCAAGGGACATTTTATTAATTTTAATGGAACAGCGGGTATTTGGAAAAAAAAATGCATCCTCGATGCAGGGAATTGGGAAGGAGATACCTTAACAGAAGATTTGGATTTAAGTTATAGAGCACAACTAAAAAATTGGAAATTTAAATATTTAGTCGATGTTGAAACTCCAGCGGAACTTCCATTAGTAATTAGTGCAGCAAGGTCACAACAATTTAGATGGAACAAAGGAGGAGCGGAAAATTTTCAAAAATTAATTTGGAAGGTTTTAAAAGACAAGAAACTATCTAAAAAAACTAAAATGCATGGTTTGCTTCATTTACTTAATAGTACTATGTTTTTAAATATTTTAATTGTTGGAATATTAAGCATTCCTATGCTTTATATTAAAAATGAATATGAACATCTAAAATATTACTTTTTTGCGATGAGCTTTTTTGTAATAAGCACACTTATTTTCTTTATCTGCTATTGGTATTCTTTTAAAAGTATTTACGGAGGAGGCTTTAAACAATTTATAAAATATATTGGATTATTTTTTATGTTTTTCACTGTTGCAATGGGATTCTCGTTTCATAATTCCATAGCTGTTTTAGAAGGACACTTTGGTAAAAAAAGTGAGTTTATTAGAACTCCGAAATTTAATACTCAAACTTTGAAAGGTGCTTGGAAAAAAAACAAATACATTTCAAAAAATATTTCACCCAATGTAATTATTGAAGGTTTGCTGGCAATTTATTTTGCCTTTGGGATGTATAGTGCATTTATTGTTGGAGATCAGGGTGGTGACTTTGGGTTGTTCCCTTTTCATTTAATGCTTTGTATTGGTTTTAGTTTCGTATTTTTCAAGAGCCTAACAACTAAAGTTTAAATCCTAATCTACAAGTTAAATAAATATAATTTACTTATTATATTTTACTAATTTTAAAATCTAAATGCAACAAGAGTTAGATGCTATAATTTTAAATTTTGATTCAGAAAGTTTATTCTTTCTAAATCTTACACTCGCGGTGATTATGTTTGGAGTTGCTCTAAACATTACGATATCAGATTTTTTAAGAATCGTTAAAAACCCAAAAAGTGTATTAATTGGAGTTTTATCTCAATTTATATTACTTCCAGCTTTCACTTTTTTACTAGTAACTATCATACAACCACTTCCAAGTATTGCTTTAGGGATGTTTCTGGTTGCTGCCTGTCCAGGAGGAAATATTTCCAATTTCATGACCCATTATGCAAAAGGAAACGCAGCGCTTTCAGTTAGCCTAACAGCTATTTCAACACTTTTAGCAATTGTCATGACTCCATTAAATTTTCAATTATGGTCTGGACTTTATGGACCTACTTCTAATTTAATAAATACCATTTCATTATCACCTCTAGAAATGGTTAAAGTAATTTCATTATTATTAGGAGTTCCATTAATTTTAGGAATGTTGGTTCAAAATTACTCCCCAAAGTTTGCATTAAAAACGGCACCTATTTTTAAAATAGGATCTATTTTATTTTTTATGGCACTTATCATTTTAGCATTATCAAAAAACATTGACATTTTTAAAAAATACATTCATTATGTTTTTATAATTGTATTAGTTCATAACATATTAGCATTAATATTGGGGTATAGCGTGGCTAGTATCGCAGGCCTTTCTAAAAGAAATAGACGTACTTTAGCCATTGAAACCGGAATACAAAATTCTGGTTTGGGATTGTTATTAATTTTTAGTTTTTTTAATGGTCTTGGTGGAATGGCTATTTTAGCTGCATTTTGGGGAATATGGCATATTGTATCCGGACTTACTATAGCAATTTTTTGGTCTAAAAAAAGAATTTAAATCGCATTTATTTTGAAATTACTTTGGTTCAGTTTTGTTCAGTTTTACCTCACAGTAGGTTTTAAATTTTATTATAAAAAAATCGATGTGGTTTACCAAGAAAAAATACCAAAGAATCAAGCTGTTATTTTCTTATCCAACCATCAAAATGCATTATTAGATCCTCTATTAGTTAGCATTAGTAGTACTCGAAAAAATTATTTTCTTACAAGAGCAGCGGTTTTTAAAAACCCAACAGTTGCAAAACTGTTAAATAGTTTACAAATGCTTCCTGTTTATAGAATGGTAGACGGAGCAAATACCATTCAAAAAAATAGAGCGGTTTTTACTTTCTGTAGCACGTTACTTAATCAAAAAAAATCGATTATATTATTTCCAGAAGGAAGTCATTCCTTAAACCGAAAAATTCGTCCTTTAAAAAAAGGGGCAGCTAGGATCATTGAAGAGACCTTACAAAAATATCCTAAAAGAGAAATTATAATTATACCTGTTGGAGTAAATTATCAAGCTCCTACTGAGTATGGAGATTCCATGTCTGTTTATTTTGGTAAGCATATTTCTCCCAATAAATTTTGGGATGGCAAGCAGCTTGACATGCAAGAATTAAACAAATCTATTTCTGCAGAACTTAAACAACTAACTACTCATATAGAAAGTATTTTAGACCATGAAATAAGCTTAAAAAAACTAAATGATTTAAAGGTAGATTACACCTTACCTGAAGTTGTAAACGATTGCCTCCAAAATGATTTTTCAAATCCTGGAAATAAATTAAAAGAGCCATCAGGTTTGTATTCCTTTTTTATTTTTTTAATAAAAATATTTTATTTTTTACCTTATCTTATTTGGAGGAAAGTTACATTTCCAAAAATAGCAGAAGACGAATTTATTGGAACTTTCAGGTATGTATTCATTATAACATTAGCACCTATTTATTTACTTCTATTAGTCCTTGTTGCATTCTTGGTTTTAGGAAAAATAATCGGAACCACCCTTTTAGGAATAGGAATCATTTTACCCTTAATTGCACTTCGTGTAAAATAAAAAAAAACTCCCTTTTCAAGAAGCCTTCAAATACTATTTTCAACAAGAAACTACCAAGTTACTTCTAGGGCTAAAGGCGCTCCATTTCGTTCTACAATCACCATTGTTTTTTGTCCTTTTTCAAATTTTGAAAGTGATCTCATATAACTCATCATATCGGTTATTTCGTATTCACCAACTTTAATTACAACATCACCTTTCATCATTCCAGCACGTTGAGCTGGTCTTTCTTCACTTACACCATCAATACGCATTCCTTGATCATCATATAAATAATCTGGGACTACACCCAAGGTAACTTTAAAATCAGGTGTTTCTTCGCTTTCATTTTTTGTTTTTCTAAATGCTAACCTACCATCATTATCTAAGTCAGTAATGACATCCATTATATAAGTTGAAATAGCATCCATTCCTTCATAATTTAGCTTTTCTGCATCATCACTTGGCTTATGATAATCTTCATGTTGTCCTGTAAAAAAATGCAGTACTGGCATATCGGCTAAATAAAATGAAGTATGATCACTTGGTCCAACTCCAGATTCTTTTTCGATAATTTTAAAATCGGAATTATTAGCAAATAATGTTTGACTAAATTTAGGAGAAGTACCAACACCATAAACGGCAAGTGATTTATCATCTTTTAATCGACCCACCATATCCATGTTAATCATATAGTTCACTTTTTTAGTATCGATAGTTGGGTTTTTCACGAAATAATTAGAACCTAACAATCCCATTTCTTCTCCCGAAAATGAAATAAACAAGTAATTATTATTGGTGTTCTTTCCCTTAAGACGTTTTGCTAAATTCATCATTACTGCAACACCACTTGCATTATCATCTGCCCCATTATGTATTTCTGCCCCTTCACCTCTATACAAAGAACCTTCATTACCAAACCCTAAATGATCATAATGAGCTCCGATAATAACCGTATTTTCTGCCTTATTATCGATATAAGCAACTACATTTAAACCCGTAATCGTACTATCCCCTTTATTTATATTATAAGTAGCTTCCCCATGTGGATTGGTTTTAGGTTTAAAAGTAAATGGTTGTAAATAACCATCTGTACCTTTTGGTGCTAATCCCATGTTTTTAAATCTTTCAGCAAGATAATTTGCAGATTGTTTTTCTGTTTCAGATCCAGTTTTTCTACCTTCTTGAGAATCGTCTGCTAAAAAATACACATCATCTTTTATAGAAACTTCCTTAACAGGTTTTTTGGTTTCACAAGAAAACACCAGAAATATTGCCGTAAATAAATAAAATACTTTCATCATTAATTTTTTTTAATATAATTTATTAGAAATAACCAAAATCTTTATTAACAAAGATACTAAAGCGTTATTTTTACACAAAATTAATCTAATTATGAAACGAATACCAATTTTATTAATTGTTTTATTCATATTCGCTTGTAAAGAAAATAAAATTGAAGTTTCCACCACCAAAGAAACACCAAAAAAAAATTCCTTAATCTTCCCTGAAGAAACTCATTTTAAATCACTACGTCAAGTAACTTTTGGCGGTGATAATGCAGAAGCATATTGGAGTTTTGATGATCGACAGTTAATTTTTCAATCCAATAATAAAAAATGGGGATTGGCATGTGATCAGATGTTTTTAATGAATGCTGATGAAACTTTTAATGGAAATATTCCACCAATGGTAAGTACCGGAATGGGGCGAACAACCTGCGCTTATTTTTTACCAGACAATAAAAGTTTTGTTTATGGCTCCACACATTTAGCAGATAAAGCATGTCCTGAAGTTCCTTTGCGCAAAAACGGAAGGTATGTATGGCCCGTTTATGATAGTTTCGACATTTTTGTTGCCGATTTAGAAGGAAATATTACTGGACAATTAACCGATTCACCTGGTTATGATGCAGAAGCAACAGTTTCCCCTAAAGGAGATAAAATTGTGTTCACTTCGACTAGAAGTGGAGATTTAGAATTATATACGATGAATCTTGACGGAAGTGATGTGCAACAAATTACTGACGAATTAGGCTATGATGGAGGTGCTTTCTTTTCTCCAGACGGAACCAAATTAATTTTTAGATCATCAAGACCTAAAACAGAAGAAGAAGTTAGTAAATACAAAGGCTTGTTAGCTGAAGGGTTAGTTGAGCCTACCAATATGGAACTATATATTTGCAATGCTGATGGTAGCGGCATGAAACAATTAACGAATCTAGGAAATGCTAACTGGAGTCCGTTTTTTACACCAGATGGTAAAAAAATATTATTCTCTAGTAATTATGAAGCCGAAAAAGGATTCCCTTTTAATTTATACATGATTAATGTAGATGGGAAAAATTTAGAGCGTATTACGCACGGAGAAACATTTGATGCTTTTCCAGTTTTTTCAAATGATGGGAAACATTTAATATTCTCATCTAACAGAAATAATGGTGGTGGACGTGATACGAATCTATTTATAGCAGAATGGCAAGATGAATTCTAGTGAATTCTTAATTTTAATTTTGAATGACTATTTTTAATGTTGTATTATTTTTAATAAAACATACGATATTATTATTTGTAATAAAGGCTATAAGTGCTCATAACTTTAAAAAATAATAGAACAACTATACTGCTGGTTTTTCTATGCATGTTATTTTATATAGTTTTTGCTTATGACTTAGATCGAAGTGATTTTATAAAACTCATCACTCTTTTTGGAGCATTATTTTTTATTTCTTATAAAATCATCCAAATAAATCAAGATCGTTTTTGGTTGTTAGCAGGAATCGGAATAATTTTTAGATTACTTTTTATTGCAGTACTCCCTAATTTATCTCAAGATTTTTATCGTTTTATTTGGGATGGAAGATTAATTACTCAAGGCATAAGTCCTTATTTATTTACCCCAGAAAACTATATAGAAGACACTTCAAACTCATTTGTGACTATTGTTAATCAAGCACAAGAACTTTATAATGGAATGGGTAGTTTAAATAGAAGTCATTTCAGCAACTACCCAGCTATCAATCAGCTATGTTTTGCAATTGCTTCAGTTTTTGCAGGGAAAAGTATTTTAGGGTCGGTGATGGTGGTGCGAATTATACTAATTTTAGCTGATATTGGAATCCTATGCATAGGAAAGAAATTGTTAGTAAAACTTCATTTAAATCCAAATCAAATTTTTTGGTATTTCTTAAATCCTTTTATCGTTATAGAACTAACTGGCAACCTTCATTTTGAAGGAGTTATGCTATTCTTTTTAATTGCTTCTCTATATTTATTACATCAAAAAAAATGGCTTGGATCTGCTGGTTTATTAGGCATATCAGTTTCTGTAAAACTAATTCCCTTACTTTTCCTTCCTTTATATTACAGGTGGTTTTCAACTGATCTTAATAAAGGTTTTTTTAAGCTTGCTGGTTTTTATTTCATAGTATTAGGAACGGTTATTTTTACTTTTACTCCTTTTTTATCCGCTCAATTTATTAGCAATTTTTCTAAAACAATTTTTCTTTGGTTTCAAAATTTTGAGTTTAATGCCAGTATATATTATATAATTCGTTGGATGGGTTTTAAGATAGTTGGATGGAATATGATTGCTATCATTGGAAAGATTCTTCCATTATTTGTGATCCTATTTATTTTACTCTTTACATTTCTAAGAAAGAATAAATCAACTCAACAACTTATTACCTCCATGCTATTTGGAGTTTCGATATACTTTTTATTTTCTACAACCATACACCCTTGGTACATCGCCACTCCCTTATTGCTTTCCGTTTTTACAAAATATAAGTTTCCGATAATTTGGAGTTTGGCTGTAATTTTAAGTTATAATGCTTTTGGTGTTGATGGGTTTTCTGAAAATTTATACTTAGTCGCTTTGGAGTATTTAACGGTAATTGGGTTTTTTATTTGGGAGTTAATAAAACTGAGAAAAGAAACTGTTTTTTCTTCAAAATTATAGCATCAACTCTTATTTAATATAGTAATTGAACACTAAGTCTTTTTTATCTATTTTTACAATAATCAAAATACCTTAAATTATTAAAAAACTATATAGAAATATCTTAATTTTCATTAGCACTTTTCTGCTAATTCTTTTAATTTCTTTAATTGGAATACACTATTATTTTAATAACCATAAGGAGAAACTTATTGCTCAAATAGAAAAAACACTTAATGAAAAAAGTAATGGAGAAATTCTTTTTGACTCCATTAACATAAGCTCTTTAAAAGAATTACCTACCATAAAAATAAAAATTTTCAACCTTACATTAACTGACTCTTTATACGCTCAACATAAAAGAAAAACGCTATTTATAGAAGAATTAAGTGCCTCATTATCGATTGTTGATATATTAAAAGAAGAGGTAAAAATCACATCGATTTCAGCAAAAAAAGGACATGTTTCTATTTTTGTAGATGAGGATCATTTTAGTAATGTTTATGTTTTTAAAACCAAATCTAAGAATACTGAAAAGGCAAAAAGTCTTAACATTATTGACAATGATGTTGCTTTTTTAATGGAAAGTATTGAATTTACGTTCATTGAAAAAATTAAAAACAAAAGAATAACAGCGCACTTAAATAAAGTAGATTTTAATATTGATCTAAAAAAATTGATAATCCCAAAAGTAAACTTAGATGTTTTTATGAAAGAAATGGGTTTGAATTTAAAAAACGGAACTTTTTTTAATAATGTTAGGTGTGTGGGCAGTTTTCAACCAATTATTAACACTTCAGAAAACACCCTCATAGTGCCCGAATTTGAATTAAAAATAGGAAAACAAAATTTTGATATTTCTGCATTTATTAATCTTAAAAATAAAAATTTTAAATTCTTATTATCGTTAGAAAAGACCAATTATAATGAAAGCGTGCACTTATTGCCGGATAATATTAAACAGAAATTAGAAGGACTTGCTATTAAAAGACCTTTTAAGGTAAGTGCTGATATTTCAGGAAAGTTTGTTTATAAGAATAACACCTTGGTGAAATTAAAATACGAAACTAGTAACAATGAAATTTTCTATAAAAAAGACAGTTTGCATTTCAAAAACATATCCTTTATCGGAGGGACTAAAAACAGAGTATTTAAGGACAGTTCTATAGTAGAAAACAGAAAAAATCTCACAAATACTTTTGAGTATCTTAGAGGTGAATATAATAATATACCATTTAAAATAAAGGATCTCACCTTAGTAAGTGAGTTTTCAAAATCCAAGTATTTAACTACAGGTTATGAAGTTGAAGGCGAAATTAATTATTTGAATACTATCATTAATAGTGCAGATTATAGTTTTTCGAATGGTAATTTTAAAATAACTGGAAATTATAATGGCACTATTAATTCTATTTTAGATGTCATAAACTTTTCCGAAGTTAACATTAAAAGTAAAAAGTTGATTATAAAAAGTAAGCATGGTCCAAATCGTTACAATATTCCAATTTTAGAATTATATATCGATTATAATAATGCTGAAATAAAAGAACTTATTGTTGATTTAGATTCAAAAGATAACATAATTATTAAAGGAGATATTAAAAACTTTGGTTCATTATTATCTAACGACACAGCCAATCCTACTTATTCTAAAATAGCTATTTCGTCCAAGTATTTAAATTATCAATCCTTAATAAAAGCTTTTGGAACTAATAATAAACAATCTAAAAGTAAAAATATAGCTCAAATTAAACAATCCATAAACATTCTAGCAAGTAAATTCAACCCAAATCTCTCCTTCAATTTACAACAATTAGATTTTTTTGATATTTCTTTTAGCAATATTATTATTGATGCTCAATATCAAGACCAGCATCTTTCTATAAAGAAGATAAGTGGAAATTACAAAGAAAGCAATTTGATTGCAAAAATAAATATTGATTTAAGTCCCAGAAAAAATAAGAATGACTTAGAAACTTTACAAATGGATTTAAATCTAAATGCAAATGGGAAAATTGAGAATTGGGTAGAGATATTAAATTATGAGAAATTCTTTTTTAAAGATGCTGATTATAAATTGAACGTTCGTTTTAAAGACGAAGCTAGAAACCTAAAAGAATTGATTAATAATGCTAAAATTGATCTAAATGTAAGCAAAGGAAGCCTATTTTATAAATCTGAAAATCTAATCCTACCTTTTAATAATATATCCTTAAGTATAAAAGACAAAAATGCAATATTAAATGATTTTGAACTAAGCTTACCAAATAATCAAGCAATTCATTTAAAAGGTGAAATTGATAATTTTATTGAAATTTTTGATGATTCTATTTCAACAAAAAATGTAAGTTCTTCTATTAGTATAACTTCAAATAATATTAATTTCAGCAATTTCGTAGACACTTTTAATCCTGTATCAAAAAAACCTAAGAAGCAAAATAATTTAAAACTAATTTTAAAAGAATTGCATTCAAAATTTAATCCAACCTTAAATTTAAAACTGGAAAAACTTAGTTATAAGAATACAAGCTTAGAAAAGGTAAATGCAAGCTTATTTTTTGATGACATCAATACGTTAAACTTAAACAATGCTTATTGTTTTTATTACGATAAAAAAATGTCTATAGATGCAAAAATCGATATGAGTAAGAACTTACAAACTCCTTTTAAAACCAATTTTAAAATAGATGATTTTGCTATTGAAAATCTACTGTATACCTTTAATGGTTTTGGTTTTAAACAGCTAGATGAACCCACTAAATTAACTGGCATTATTGATCTAGACGCTAGCTTTAAAGGTATAATGAATGATTCAATTGGTGTAAATTACACTTCTCTTGAGGCAGCATTAAGTTATAAAATAAAAAAATTAGATATCATTAACTTTCAACCTATAATTGATGCAGGAAAAATAGTTTTTAGTAAAAAAAGATTGGATGTAATCAAATTTGCTAATATTAATAGTACCATATTTTTAAAAAATAATATCATTTCTATTCCAGAAACAAATGTGCAATCTACAGCCTTTGACTTTTTTATTGAAGGGGATATTGCCAAGTCTTCTTTTACCGATTTATGGATTTCCATACCCTTATCAAATTTTAAAAAGAGAGATTTAACAAAAGTTCCTAGTAAAAAATCTTTTGATGAAGCTGGAAGAAAAATATATTTAGAAGTTCAGTCTAAGGATAAAGAGGGATTGGGTTATAACATACATTTAAGCGAAAAAAAGCATCTAAAACCTTCCAATGAAAATTAAACAATCTTCATTTTTTGTAACAAAAAAGAGGCATTCATATTCTTACAAATACCTGTTTTTAGGGTATAATCAAAATAAAGTTCGTCATTAATAATCTCAGCGTCAAAATAATAATTTTGTACTTGAGAAAGTTCTTTAGAAATTTCACAAAGGCTTAAATCATGAGTTGCAATAATACCCGTTGCGTGAAAATCTACTAATCTTTTTACAAATTTCCTAGAACCTTTGGCTTTATCTGTGCTGTTGGTTCCTTTTAATATTTCATCAAGTATGATAAAATATTTTTGATCTTTTATCTTATCTACAATGTGTTTTAATCGTTTTAATTCGGAAAAGAAATACGATTCATCATCACTTAACGAATCGCTGGTACGCATACTTGTAATCAATTTTATAGGAGTATATTCAAAGTCAGTTGCACATACTGGAAGTCCAATATTAGACATTACTATAGCTAAGGAAACAGTCCTTAAAAAAGTACTTTTCCCAGCCATATTAGCTCCTGTAATAATAAAAAACTCTTCTTTATTTATGGTTACGGAACTTGTAATTCTTTTTTCTTCAGCAATTAAAGGATGACCTAAATTTTCAGCTTTTATGGTTGTAGCATGATCAACAATAGTTGGAAATGTAAAGTTAGGATGATTAAATTGAAAATTAGCCAAGGAATTTTGAGCATCGAAAAAAGCAATAACTTCAAACCAATTATGAACCTTCTCTAAATAAGTGTCAATCCATTTTTCAATGCGATAACAATGGTTCAAGTCTCGTAACGCAAAAGAATTTGCAAATACCCCTATTATCATATTATTTCGTTGATCAAAAGCGTCCAATATTTTTGAAAGTTGCAGAAATATTTGAGAAGCCTTTTTGTTTTCTGTTTTTATTTCTGCCTGCTTTTGTTTTAATAATTCAGAAGTAAAAGTTTCATTTTCTATAAAAGCCAATAATTGGTGGTATTGCTTAAAGGTTTCTTTCGCTTTATTAGCATAAAGATATAAAGTGTTAATTTTTTTTATATAAATACCGGTAATGGTCAATCCTACAAAAAACCAAATAATAATTAATGAGTTGGGAATAAAACTTAAATAACTCAACACAAACATCGCTAAAGATATTCCACCAAAAACATTTGGCAAATAACCCATAGATTTTGGTGTAAAACATTGATGGTTTTCCAACCATTTAACAATAGTTTCAGTACTTTCATCAACTTTAATTAAACTTCCAGCAGCCGAAAATTGTTGCCGCCATTTAGCTAAATTAGAAAGTTCTTTTATCGCATTTTGTTTTTCAATAATAGTATTAATAGCGTTCTGGCTTAAAATTGCAGCTAATTTTTGTTTTCCAGTATTAATAGTAGTTCTATTTAAGTATTGAAAAAAAGAACCTTTACCAAACAAATCAATATCATGACTGTAAAAATGAGTTGAGTTTTTAAACTGTTCACCTTCTTCTAAATCGGATAAGTCTCCATTTAAGACATTGATTTCAACTTGATTGATTTTAATTAACTGTTGTTTTTTTTGTTTTAATAATTTTAAATCTGAATAAATAGTTACCAAATAAAAGAACAATGCAATTCCAATCATTAAAACAGGAATAATCACCTTTATATTTCCAAAGAAAAACCAGCTAAAAAATAGGATGGCTAAAAACACAAATAACCGCATCATGCTAAGTTTGAAAAGCTTTTTATTTAGTTGGACTAATTCATTCTCAAACAACTGTTTTTGCACTTTATAAAACGATAATGGCTTGTTTAAAATCATAAAGCAAACCTACTAAGTTTTTAAAACTATTCGGTTCAATTTTAAAAAAATAATTTTCAATTTCAATCTTAAATATCAAAATTAAGACTGAACTATATTAGTTAAAAATTTGCACTTTTAAAGGACTGTTTCTAGTGTACTAAAATTCGTTATAATATAGCTAGTTAGTCTTAAAAAAAAACAGCTGTTCACCCTAAACTAATAATTATGTTAATTTTTTAATTTTAATTTAATAAAAATGTTAAATTTTTATTAAATTATTAAAACATATATATTATATTGCTATCAACAATTTTATTAATTTATTAATTAAACTTTATGAAAAAAAATGTAAAAAAGTTTTTTGATCTTCCAAAAACTATCAACAGTAAGCTACCAATGAATAATTTTAATTCAATGGTTGAAGGTTCAGAACACAATGTTGCAAAATGGGTAGGAACTTTCTATACCGTTTCTGCACTTGTTATTTTAGTCAGCTCATTACTATATGTGCTTTCTCCTATTTGGAGTGGTGGTATGGGTGAAGGGATTGGTATGTTAGGCACTGTAATTTCAATGCTTATTTGGGTTTATGCTGCATTTCCTATTGCACAGGTCATAAGATCTACAGGAGATAGCTTAGCTGAATCTAAAAGTGGAATAGTAAATTTTGTATTTAGAGACTTAGCAGTAGCTAATATTAAGCTACTAGGTTATGTTACGGCATTAGTTGCCTTATTCGGCGCAATTTGCATGACAATAGCTTGGGCTACTTCTCTTAGTATTTCCGAAAGTTTTATGACAGACTGGACTGTTAACATTGATTACGCATATGCGCTTCCAATGGCGGCTGTAGCGGCATTGACAGAACTTCTTCATCTTCAATTTATTGGCAATATTTTTGCTGATTGGTCTAGTTGGAACCCTACGTCATCTGCTGGTGAAGCTTGGAGTGTTAATGGCTTCTATGCTGTATTATGGCAATATGTAGGAGTAGTTGCAATTTTAGCGAAGTTATATGTTTCTATAGCAATATATTATTTCTTCTATGGAATTATAAGCAGTTTAGTTAAATGGATAAAAAGTCCATATTTACCTTTTAGAACAAATTAATTTAATAAAATATATTAATTAATTTTAGGCGCGATTTTAATAAATCGCGCCTTTTTTTTATCTTATTAATATTTAAGTTATTAACAATAATTTATTTTTTAAACTTTATGTTCGCTTTTGTCTGGAGCATTCTTTTTATTTCGTTAAGTTTCATTAAAGCTTCTACGGGAGTTAAAGTATCAATATCTATGTCGAGAATTTCCTCTTTAATTTGCTCTAATAAGGGATCATCTAATTTAAAAAAACTCAATTGTATTTCATCTTTTGCAATTGATTTCATCTCTTCTGTAAGCTCTTCAGAAGAATGGGACTTCTCTAATCTTTTTAGAATCTTATTTGCACGGTCTAAAACTGCTTGAGGCATACCGGCCATTTTAGCTACATGAATTCCAAAACTATGGTGTGAGCCCCCAGGAACTAACTTTCTAAGAAAAAGCACGGTATTCTTAAGTTCTTTTACGGAAACATTATAATTTTTTATTCTATCAAATGTTTCCGTCATTTCATTCAATTCATGATAATGAGTTGCAAACAATGTTTTAGCTCTTGAAGGATGCTCATGTAAATATTCACTAATTGCCCAAGCAATAGAAATTCCGTCATAGGTGCTGGTTCCTCTTCCTATTTCATCTAACAAAACCAAGCTTCTTTCTGAAATATTATTTAAAATACTTGCTGCTTCATTCATTTCTACCATAAAAGTAGATTCTCCCATCGATATATTATCGCTGGCTCCAACCCTCGTAAATATTTTATCAACAACACCCAATCTTGCTTTCTTAGCAGGAACAAAACTTCCAATTTGAGCTAATAAAGTAATTAATGCTGTTTGCCTCAGTATAGCGGATTTACCACTCATATTAGGGCCGGTAATCATAATAATTTGCTGCATTTCCCTGTCTAAATACACATCATTTGCAATAAATGGAGTATCGGGAGGTAATTGCTTTTCTATAACTGGATGTCTTCCTTCTTTTATATCTATTTCGAATGTATCGTCTAATAAAGGCCGCGTATAATTAGACTCTTTAGCTAATGAAGCAAATGAGCACAAGCAATCTAATTCACCAATTAAGCGAGCATTTTGCTGTACTTGACTTATAAATTGAAGCATCCATTCCACTAATTTGCTAAATATATCTAATTCTAAAGCTGCTATTTTTTCTTCTGCACCTAATATTTTCGATTCATATTCTTTTAACTCTTCGGTGATATATCGCTCTGCATTTACTAAAGTTTGCTTGCGAATCCATTCCTCAGGTACTTTATCTTTATGCGTATTTCTAACTTCTATATAATATCCAAAAACATTATTGGAAGCAATTTTTAAAGATGAAATTCCAGTTCTTTTGGTCTCTCGTTTCAACATTCCATTTAGATAATCCTTCCCTCCTTTTGCAATACTCCTTAGCTCATCTAATTCTTCTGAAACCCCTGCGGAAATTGCATTTCCTTTTTGAATTAAAACTGGAGCTTCTTCCTTTAATGTGACTGATATTTTTTCACGTAGTAACTTACAGTTGTGTAATTGTTCTCCTATAGTTTTTAATGATTCATTCTTTGCTTTTTGTGCTTTTTCTTTAATAGGAAGTATAGCTTCTAATGAATTTTTAAGCTGTACTACTTCTCTTGGACTTACTTTTCCAGTAGCCACTTTTGATATGAGTCGCTCAATATCTCCAATTCGTTTGATGTTTAATTTTACATTATCTAGCACTTTTGAATTCTTCAACAGATAGCTCACCACTTCATGACGACTAATAATTTTGTCTTTATTTTTTAATGGAAGTGCCACCCATCTTTTTAACAACCTTCCTCCCATTGGAGAAATAGTTTTATCAATAACATCCAGAAGAGTTACGGCGTTTGGTGATGTTGAATGGTAAAGCTCTAGATTACCAATCGTAAAACGATCCATCCAAACATATTCATTTTCTGCAATTCGAGAAATTTTTGCAATGTGCTGTAATTTGTCGTGGCGTGTTTCAGATAAATAATGAAGTGCAGCTCCTGCCGCAATGATTCCTGAAGATATATCTTCAATACCAAAACCTTTTAAGGTGTTGGTTTTAAAATGATTATTTAAAGTGTCAGTTGCATAATCTGTTTGAAAAACCCAATCTTCTAAATGAAATACATGGAAATTGTCACCAAAAGTTTCTGAAAATAATTTTCTTTTTTGTTTTGAAAACAATATTTCAGAAGGATTAAAATTTTGAAGTAATTTATCAATATAATCTGAAGAACCTTGAGAAGTTAAAAACTCTCCCGTGGAAACATCTAAAAATGAGACACCAATTTCACTTTTCTTTTTTGATGATGTATTAAAATGTATTGCTGCTAAAAAATTATTAGATTTGGATTGAAGAATATCGTCATTCAATGCTACACCAGGAGTAACCAATTCGGTAACTCCTCTTTTTACAATCTTCTTAGTCTGTTTGGGATCTTCCAATTGATCACAAATTGCAACTCGACAACCAGCCTTCACCAATTTTGGTAAATAGGTGTTTAAGGAATGATGTGGGAATCCTGCCAATTCTATCTTTTCTCCATTTCCACCATTATTCCTCGCAGTTAAGGTAATATTTAATATTCCAGCAGCTCGTATGGCATCTTCGCCAAAAGTCTCGTAAAAATCTCCAACCCTGAATAACAATAAAGCATCTGGATGCTTCGCTTTTATGCCATTGTATTGCTTCATTAATGGAGTTTCTGTTTTTGCCATAGCCACTTTTACTGAATAAGCTAAAGTAAAGAAAACTACATTTTATTTGAAATACTTTTCTAAGGAATTCTTTTCTTTTATCAACAAAAAGAATTTAAATAAATCTAACGATTAAAGAAATTTTATTTCAATCAAGAATTGTAATTAAAAAAATTACTTTTGCTTTATGAAAAATAGAAAGTTAAAAAATAACGAGTTAGATAGAATCAATAATGATGTGTTTAAATCTTCTAAAAAAACTCCTCTAATTATAATCCTAGATAATATTAGAAGTCTAAATAATATTGGTTCTGTTTTTCGCACTTCGGATGCTTTCTTAATTGAAAAAATTTACCTCTGTGGTATCACAGCGCAACCTCCACATAAAGATATCCATAAAACTGCCTTAGGTGCAACTGATAGTGTGGAATGGGAATATACTAAAAACACCATAGATTTAATAAATAGGTTAAGATCTGAAGGAGTTAAAGTAGCAAGTATCGAACAAGCAGAAGATTCCATTTCGCTTGAAAATTATCAAACGCATCCCAACACCACCTATGCCATTGTTTTTGGAAATGAAGTAAAAGGAGTTTCTCAAGAAGTCGTTTCAGTAAGTGATGCGGTGATAGAAATACCACAATACGGCACCAAACATTCCTTAAATATTTCGGTAAGTTGTGGAGTAGTTGTTTGGGATTTATTTATCAAGTTAAATCTTAATAACACTCAGTAAACTCAATCGACTCTGCTCATTTCATCATTAATTCTTTCTAATGTAACTTTCTTGATTTTTTCTTTATGATGTTTTATCTGTTAACCTTAAAATATCTCCAAAAACACCTCTTGCAGTAACTAAAGCTCCAGCTCCAGCTCCCTGAATAACTATTGGATTTTCTCCATAACTTTCTGTGTAGATTTCAAAAATAGAATCAGCCCCTTTTAAGGAACCCAATGGTGATTGTTCAGGAACTGATACAAGTTTTACATCTAATTTTGCTCCATTCTCATCTGCTAAATTCCCATGTAAATCACCAATATACCTTAATACATGTGCTTCTTCTTGAGCTCCTTTTTTATTTTCAAATATTGGATTCATCTCTTTTAAAGATTTTAAAAACTCAGGAGTTTCGATATCCCGTAATTGTTCGGGAATTAAATTTTCAATGTTCACATCACTTAATTCATTATCCAAGTCTAATTCTCTTGCTAGAATTAATAATTTCCTAGCTACATCATTCCCACTTAAATCTTCTCTTGGATTTGGTTCTGTATAACCTAGATCCAAAGCTTGTTGCAATACATTTGCAAATGACACATCGTTAGCAGAAAACGAATTAAATAAATAGCTTAAAGATCCAGAAAAAACACCCCGAATACGAATAATGTTTTCGCCAGATAGGTGTAATAATTTAATGGTATCTATTAATGGCAAGCCTGCTCCAACATTAGTCTCATACAAATATGATTTTTGATTCTTTGCAAGCGTTTTCCTTAACTCTTTATAAAAATTTAAATCGATTGTATTTGCTATTTTATTTGAGGACACTAAATCAAACCCGTTTTCAATTAAAGCAGTATAATTTGACACAAAATCTAAACTTGAGGTATTATCAATAGCAATTAAATTTTCTAAATGATTTACTTCTGCATACTCATATACATCACCAATTGTATAAATTTTTCCGTCTTTTAGCAATTCATCTTTCCAATTTTTATTAATTCCTTTATTGTTTAAAAGAACTTTTTTTGAATTAGCAATTGCAAAAATATTTAACTTGATCCCTTTTTGTTTTTCAATTTCTTTAGCAGAAGTAATTATTTGATCGATTAAAGCGCTCCCAACTAAACCGTGACCAAAAATTGCTAAATTTATTTTTTTTGAAATCCCAAATATTTCACCGTGTATCACATTCAATGCTTTATATAATTGTGATTTTTTTACAACAATACTAACATTTTCACCAGTTACTGTGTTGCTAAACAATATAGGTGTAACTTGATTTTTAATAAGTGCATTAAATGGCTTATGAAAACTATTCAATTCTTGACCAATTATTGAAATTACAGAAACATCACTCATAATACTAATTTTATTAATGTCCTGAAAATAGATATCATTTTCAAATTCTTGCTCTAAAGCAATGATAGCTTTTTTAGCCTTTTTTGCGTCAATTACCAAACCAATACCACGCTCTGAAGATCCTTGAGAAATAATACTAACACTAATATTTTGATTACTTAAAGCTTTAAATATTCTGGCATCAACTCCTACTTTACCCAACAAACCTCTTCCTTCCAAATTAACTAAGGCTACATCGTCTAAAACAGACAATAATCTAATCCCTTTAGAATGACTTTTTGAAGTAATAATTGTTCCATTATCATTTGGATTAAATGTATTAAGTATTCGTAATGGAATATTTTTCTCAATTAATGGTATTATTGTTTTTGCATGTAAAATAGTAGTGCCAAAATTTGCTAATTCATTCGCCTCCGTAAACGATAAATTATCAATTTTTTTGGCATCTTTAACTAAATCTGGATTAGCAGTATAAATACCATTTACATGCGTGTAATTTTGTAATTCTTCTGCATCTAGATAATTTGCTAATAAAGATGCTGTATAGTTACTACCGTTCCTTCCTAAAGTAGTAGTCTTATTATTAATAATATTTGAAGCAATAAAACCAGTTACAATGTTAACAGATGTTCCATTATTTTGTTTAAAATATTCAATAACATTTTTTTTAGAAAGCGCTTCTATTGGTTTAGCATTTCCATAAGTATCATTCGTTTTTATAAGTGTTCTCGTATCAGTTATATTTGCATTAATGCCTTTACTTTTTAATATTGATGAAATTAATTTCGCTGAAATTATCTCACCTTGAGACAATACTTCATCTTTAATTTTTCGGCTATAATCTCCTAATAATTGTACCCCTTCAAATAAATCTTCTAGTCTAGCAAACTCACGAGTAAAATTAATATTTAGTTCTCCATTTTGATATTCTTTAAAAGCTTTTAATTGCTCTTTATAACATATATTAGTTGCTGCTTTTTCTAGGATTTCTTCTAATTCGTCTGTTGATTTACCTCTCGCAGACACAACAACAGCAATATTTTCGTTATTTTTTAATTTGCTTTCTATTATAGAAATTACCGTTTTTAATCCTTCACCGTTAGCTAAAGATTTTCCTCCAAATTTTAAAATTTTTAATTTTTTTGATTTTGATTTTGCATTAAATATATTTTCAATGATTTTTTCGAGTTGACTGAATTCTATAAAAAATGCATCGTGACCATGTATTGAATTAATTTCGTTATAAGTAACATTAGGATGGGTTAATGCTAATTGTTTTTGTGTTTCTCTATTTTCTTCAGCAGTAAAAAATAAATCGGAGTCAACCCCTATAATAGTTATTTTTGATTGTATTATATCTAAAATATTTCCCTGTAGACCACTACCTTTTGTCACATCGATCGTGCGCAACAATTGATTCATTAGTTTGTAAGCAGATAATTGAAATCGTTTCTGGAGTATATCACCATGATGTAACAACCAATTTTCTACATTAAACAATGTAAGTTCTTTATTTTTTGAACGTTGAAATCGAGAGTTAAAAGATTCGGGAGTTCGATAACATAACATCGCATGCATTCTTGCGTCATGAACTGGATTGCTGGAGTTAAGTAAAAACTGTTCTTGAATTTGACAATTTGCCATTAGCCAATCAGTAGATTTCCAATCTGTTGCAACAGGAATTAAATGTTTTGTTAAATCAGGGTTTAATACTGCCATTTCCCAAGCAATACCTCCTCCTAAAGAGCCACCAATAATAGCAAATAAATTATTTATTTTTAATTTTTCAAGACCTATTAAAAATAGTTTAGCTATATCTCTTGCAACAAAATCTTTGTAATTTTCAATTAGATATCCATCAAATCCATTACCGGGAATATTGAAAGATAGGACTGTATATTTATCAGTATCAATTACTTTGTTTTTACCAACGATATTAGACCACCATCCATTTTTTCCAGATACATTACTATTTCCAGTTAATGCATGATTGATCAATACGACAGGAGCAATACCCAGTTTTTTTCCAAACAACTGATAACTGAGCTGGATGTTATTGCATTGAGCACCACTTTCTGTAGTGTAACTAAGAATATTTATAAATAACAAATTACTTTTCATCTTATTTTTATATTGTCAAGTTGATTACAGTCCTTACCTCTTTAACCTTTCGACTGCAAACAAAGTGATATTTATTTAAACCAATACTTCATTTGAAATTTTCGAAAATGCCGCTTGCAAATCTGCTTTTAAGTCATCAATATCTTCCAATCCAACTGACAAACGAATTAAATCTTTGGTTACTCCAGTTGCTTCCTGTTGCCCATTTGTTAATTGTTGATGTGTTGTACTTGCAGGATGAATAATCAATGATTTTGTATCTCCAATATTGGCCAATAGCGAGAATAATTTTGTAGTATCTGCAATTATTTTTGCTGATTCAAATCCGCCTTTTACGCCAAAAGTTACAATTCCACTTTGTCCTTTAGGTAAATATACGTCAGCTAATAATTTATATTTACTTGTTTCCAATCCCGGATAATTTACCCAAACAACTTCTTTTTGATACTCTAACCACCTTGCCAATGCCAATGCATTTTTACTATGCTGTTTGATTCTAATTTCTAATGTTTCTAATCCTTGAATAATTTGAAAAGCATTAAACGGACTTAACGCTGCGCCGTAATCTCTCAATCCTTCAATTCTAACCTTAGCAATAAAAGCAGCTTCTTTCAATACCTCATTGTATACCAAGCCGTGATAACCAGCTGATGGCTCAGTAAATTCTGGAAATTTCCCATTTGCCCAATTAAAAGTTCCTGCATCAATAATTGCCCCTCCTAATGCGGTACCATTGCCATTGATGTATTTTGTAAGCGAATGAATTACAATGTTTGCACCATATTTTATCGGATTCAATAATGATGGTGTAGCTACAGTATTATCAACGATTAAAGGTACTTTAGATGCTTTTGCTTCAGTTGATATTGCTTCAATATCTAAGACATCTAGCTTAGGATTTCCTAGGGATTCAATAAAAAATATACGGGTGTTATCTTGTGCTGCATTTTTAAAATTTTCTGGGTTTGACGGATCTACAAAAGTTGTTATAATTCCGTGTCTTGGTAGGGTAACATTTAATAAATTATAAGAGCCTCCATACAAACTATTAGAAGCTACAATATGATCTCCAGCTTTTAACAAGGTCAATAACGTTGTTGCTATTGCAGCTGTACCAGAAGCGGTAACAACGGCTGCAATTCCACCTTCTAATGCAGCTAATCGTTGTTCTAAAATATCATTTGTTGGATTGTTAATTCGGGTATAAATGTTTCCAGGTTCTGCCAATGCAAATAAATTTGCCGCATGATCCGAATCATTAAATACGTAAGCTGTAGATTGATAAATAGGAACCGCTCTTGTTCCTCCTGTTTTTTGGACATCGTGTCCAGCATGCAATGCATTGGTTGCAAATTTTTGTGTGCTCATTTTTTTTTAATTTTGAATTAATAAATTGATTAAATCAAAAGTCAAAATACGTCGTAAACGACGTAACTTTAAAAAAAAATGTTATTAAGAATATATAGAAATTACTGAAAGTAATTTCTATTTGGTTATCTATCTAGTTACTGGAAAACCAGTAAAAAAGTAGAATTTAGCACCTTCTTTACGAATAAAGGGTTGCTAAGGCATCAAAGGGTCTAATCCCTCCGCCTTTCTTGATAACAGTTTCAATAAGTGTTTGAACTTTGAATTACAAATATTCAGTCACAAAAAGTTAATAAGCAAGCTTTTTTGTCTTTTTATTTTTCACTAGTGCATTTTATTTATTTAAATTAGCCTTATATTTAGTTTTAATTACTTGAGCTACTGGTATATTATCTATTTTGCTTTCCAGCCAAGAAATTATATCTAAATACAAAAAAGCTCTTCGTTCATAAGGATGATTTTCGTATTTTTTCAATGTTTCATGAAGGCTTTTAAATGCCTTTTTGATATCGTGAGGATAAATATTTTGCAATCCTTTTATAAATTTTATCATTTCTCGTTGTACCTCATACAAATCGTCCATTTTAATTAAAAATTTATAGGTACTCTTTAAAAGAGTCTCAAAATGATAATCTAATCCCGCCTCATAATGTGCGAATAAATTTAATATTCTAGAAAAGCAAAGTAAATCTTTCCTTATAGAAAGGGATTTATTTGAAATTATTTTTTCTAAATATTCAATGCATTTCTTATTATTTCCTGCACCAAAATGAAGGCATGCAAACTTATAATAGAAAGTCATAATGTAATGCTCATCTATTCTACTTTTAAAATATTTCAAATTGGATTCAATAGACGGAATTATAACTAACCCATCCTCAAAACTACCATCGATAAGATGAATATTTGTTTTATTTAAATTTAAATAAAGAAAAGACAATGCTTCTATATTTTCATCCTTAGGAAAGGTTTTACTTACTATTAAATCTTCAAAATCTGCAAGTGTTATTTCAAATTTTTTTTTGTTTTTTGCAAAAAACAAAGATTCTAGTAAGTAATTATTTCCTTTTAAAAAAAAGACAGGATTCAAATTAATCATTTTTGGATTTTTGTAAAATAAATTCACCCATTTTAATGAATACTTATAGCAATTTAGAAAGTCTTGCATTAAAAAACTATACCATAAATAGGCTTTATACAACCATAATTTCTCGCGAAACCCCATATTATTTAAATGTACTTCAGGTAAATATTTTTTAAAATATTCGGTTATTTTTTTACGTTCTTCATCATTTTTAACATAACCCGATTGCAAAATAAAACTATACAGTTGTAAAGATAAATTTGACAAATTACTTGCAATACTATTTAGTTCGCTTAACTCACTTGCTTGGTAAGTTAGTTCATCTGCTCTTGTACTGATGCTCCTCGTTATGTATTGCGATTCAATTACTTTCTCTAATTCAACAATTTCATAAGCTAAATTTTTTTCTTCGTTTTGAATAGCTATAGCTTTTGCCTTATCCAAAATAGAAAGGCTTTGCCTATACAGGCCTTTATGGTATAGTATAGATGCAAAATCTAATTGTTCTCTAATTTTAGATCTAATATTTTGATGGGAGGGATTTAATTTTAAGCTAATAAGAATCTGCTTATATAAATGGGTTTTTACATTGGCCAATTGCTGTTTATTGACAATTCCCATTTTTAAAATTAACGCTTCATCATAGGCAGGTAACTTTTCTAAAACAGTAAATAAGTTTAAAAATTTGGACTCTGTATTCCCATCTATTCTTCCTACATAGAGCTTAAATTGGCGCTTTTCAGATTTAGTTAATGACTTAATTAATAAAAATAAATTATCTTTTTGTTCTTTAGCCATCTTTAAATAATGATTACAATTTATTGATTTTTAATATATTAAAAATCGATATTTAATTTGAACATCGTAATTTAATACTAATAACACAATGCTTACAGTATTCTAAAATATACATTAGTACTCTAATAAGAAAACAAAAGTATAGAAAATGTCCTCGAGTAATATTAAAATTTTTGACACAACCTTACGTGATGGAGAACAAGTTCCAGGCTGTAAATTAAACACCCAACAAAAACTAGTTATTGCAAAACAATTAGATTTACTAGGGGTAGATGTTATTGAAGCTGGTTTTCCTGTTTCTAGTCCTGGTGATTTTAAATCTGTTGAAGCTATTTCAAAAATGGTAAAAAATGCAACTGTTTGTGGGCTTACTAGAGCTGTAAAAAAAGATATTGAAGTTGCAGCTGAAGCGCTACGTTTTGCAAAAAAACCAAGAATACATACTGGTATTGGAACTTCTGAATCACACATTAAATACAAATTTAATTCAAATAAAGAGGATATTTTATACAGAGCTTATGAAGCTGTAAAATATGCAAAATCATTTGTTGAAGATGTTGAGTTTTATGCTGAGGATGCTGGAAGAACAGATAATAAATTTTTAGCAAGAGTTTGCGAACAAGCCATCAAAGCCGGAGCTACCGTTTTAAATATTCCTGATACAACAGGTTATTGTTTACCAAGTGAATATGGCGCAAAAATAAAGTACCTAAAAGAAAATGTAAAAGGAATAGAGCATGCTATTCTTTCATGTCATTGTCATAACGATTTAGGATTAGCAACTGCCAATTCTATTGAAGCTATCATAAATGGAGCTCGTCAAATAGAGTGTACAATTAACGGAATTGGTGAGCGTGCTGGAAATACAGCCCTAGAAGAAGTTGTCATGATTTTAAAACAACACCCTTATTTAAATTTAGATACCAATATAAATACACAATATTTGTATAGAATAAGTCAATTGGTAAGTGATAGTATGGGAGTTTATTCCCAACCAAACAAAGCAATTGTTGGAGCCAATGCTTTTGCTCATAGTTCTGGAATTCATCAAGATGGTGTGATTAAGAACCGTGAAACTTATGAAATAATCAATCCTAAAGATGTTGGAGTTACTCAATCTGCAATTATTTTAACTGCAAGAAGTGGTAGAGCAGCTTTGGCCTATAAAGCAAAAAATGTAGGTTACGAATTAACGAAATTACAGTTAGATATTGTTTATGCTAGTTTTTTAAATTTTGCAGACCAAAAGAAAGAAGTCAATGATGAAGATATTCATCAAATCATAGAATCAACTGCCATCTCTAAACAAATTTTATCCGCTTAATTATAAAATATTTCCGGCTTATCGGAAAAAAATATGGGACAAACACTTTTCGATAAAATATGGGATCATCACTTGATAGATACTATTAAAAATGGCCCACAAGTATTGTATATAGATAAACACTTAATACATGAAGTAACAAGTCCGCAAGCTTTTAATGAGTTAAAAGAACGATCTATACCTGTGTTTAGACCCAATCAAATTGTTGCAACGGCAGATCATAATACTCCAACAATAAATCAACATTTGCCAATTAAAGATACTTTATCAAAAAATCAATTAGATCAACTGTATACAAACTGCATAGACAACAATATTACCTTGTACCAATTAGGGCATCAATACAATGGAATTGTTCATGTGATGGCTCCTGAGTTAGGAATTACACAGCCAGGAATGACTATGGTTTGCGGGGATAGCCACACCTCAACACATGGTGCTTTTGGCGCTATAGCCTTTGGCATTGGCACTAGCCAGGTAGCACAGGTTTTTGCAAGTCAGTGCTTACTACTAACAAAACCAAAAAATTTACGAGTGACTGTTAACGGAGAGCTACACAAAGGGGTGCTTTCAAAAGATGTAATTCTTTACATCATTTCTAAACTAGGTACCAACTCTGGTACTGGGTATTTTTGTGAATATGCTGGAGATGTTTTTAAAAACATGAGCATGGAAGGAAGAATGACTGTTTGTAACATGAGTATAGAAATGGGTGCACGTGGAGGAATGATAGCTCCAGATGAAACTACTTACAACTATATTAAAGGAAGAAAATTTGCTCCTAAAGGAATTGAATTTGATAAAAAAGTAGCCTACTGGAATACATTACCTTCAGATAATGATGCTATTTTTGATCAAGAATATACTTTTGATGCAGCAGATATTGAGCCAATGCTTACCTATGGAACCAATCCCGGAATGGGAATTAAGATTACAGAAACTATTCCTGTAAACGAAAATGCTTCTTTCAAAAAATCATTGGAATATATGAATTTTGAAGTAGGAGCTTCTTTAATTAATCAACCTATAAATTATGTATTTATAGGGAGCTGTACCAATTCTAGAATTGAAGATTTTAGAGTTGCTGCTAACTATATTAAAGGTAAACAAAAAGCCTCTAATGTGACCGCATGGTTAGTTCCTGGAAGTAAACAGGTAGAAAATCAAATTATTGAAGAAGGATTAAAAGATATTTTTGTTGAAGCAGGTTTTGAACTAAGACAGCCAGGTTGCTCTGCTTGTTTAGCAATGAATGATGACAAAATACCCAAAGGTGAATATTGCGTTTCTACTTCTAACAGAAACTTTGAAGGCAGACAAGGACAAGGATCTAGGACAATTCTAGCAAGTCCTTTAGTTGCTGCAGCTACAGCCATTGAAGGAAGAATTATTGACATTACTAAACATTTAAATTAATGGAAAAGTTTATAAAAATAACATCGAAGGCAATTCCGTTAGCCATAGAAAATGTTGATACAGATCAAATTATTCCAGCTCGTTTTTTAAAGGCTACCGATAAAAAAGGTTTTGGAGATAATGTGTTTAGAGATTGGAGGTTTGATAAGAATGGAGAATTAAATACTGAATTTTCATTAAACAATACTTCCTACTCAGGAAATATATTAATAGCAGGAGATAATTTTGGATGTGGTTCTAGCAGGGAACATGCTGCCTGGGCACTTGTTGGCTATGGTTTTAAGGTAATTATTTCTAGTTTTTTTGCAGACATCTTTAAAGGAAATGCACTAAACAACGGGCTTTTGCCTTTACAGGTATCACCTACTTTTTTAGCTGTTTTGATGAAAACTGTTCAGGAGAATCCAGCAACTGAAATTGAAGTTGATTTAGAAAATCAAACAATCTCGCTTTTAGAAAAAAGTGTTTCTGAAAGCTTTGAAATTGACTCATACAAAAAAACATGTATGATTAACGGCTATGATGACATAGATTATCTGTTAAGTAAAAAAGAAATGATTGAGGCTTTTGAAGCACAAAGAGTACAATTAAAATAAATTTAAAAATATTATATTTCCGTTTTTAACCGGAACAACTAAAAAAATGAAATTAAATATAGCGGTATTACCTGGAGACGGAATTGGACCGGAAGTAACCAATGAAGCTATAAAAGTTTTAAAAGCGATCGCTTCTGAATTTGAGCATACATTCATTTTCAAAGAGGCCAGTGTTGGTGCTATAGCCATCGACACAACTGGAAATCCTTTACCAGACAAAACATTAGAATTGTGCATGGCTACAGATGCCATTTTATTTGGTTCTATAGGGCATCCAAAATATGACAATGATCCGTCTGCTAAAGTAAGACCAGAACAAGGTTTGCTAAAACTAAGAAAATCATTAGGATTGTTTGCCAACATTCGTCCTGTAAAAGCTTATGAAGCACTTTTTGATAAATCTCCGTTAAAAAAAGAAATTATTTCGGGAACAGATATCAGTATATACAGAGAACTAACAGGCGGAATTTACTTTGGTGAAAAGCATCTGAGTGAAGACGGAAATACCGCTTCAGATTTATGCCAATACAGTCGGTTTGAAATTGAAAGAATAGCACATTTGGCTTTTAAAGCTGCTCTAAACAGAGATAAAAAAGTAACCCTTATAGATAAAGCAAATGTTTTAGAAAGCTCTAGGTTGTGGCGAAAAGTAGTTGGAGAGGTTGCTAAAGAATACCCAACTATTACACTAGATTTCTTATTTGTAGACAATGCAGCCATGCAAATGATTTTAAACCCAAAACAGTTTGATGTAATTCTTATAGAAAACATGTTTGGAGATATTATTAGTGATGAAGCAAGTGTTATTGGAGGATCTATAGGCTTATTAGCTTCGGCTTCTATAGGTAAAAAATATGCCTTATTTGAACCTATTCACGGATCTTATCCGCAAGCAACAGGCAAAAGAATTGCCAATCCAATTGCTTCAATTTTATCTGCTGCTATGTTGTTAGATCATTTTCAACTATTTGAAGAAGCTGCTCTAATTAGGAAAGCTGTAGATAAATCTTTAAAGTTAGAAATTACAACACCAGATTTAAATACAAAAACAGATATGGTTTCTACTTCTAAAGTTGGGGATTTTATTGAAGATTTCATAAACAATCCTAATGACACTAATGTTAATTTCACAAACATGCACTTGGGTCAATCAACCATTATTTAAACATAAAGTTTATTCAATAAACAGTTACAGCAGCTTTTTTAGACTTTCTGTATAAAAAAGAATTGAATATATTTCTTTTACCAAAATTGTTAATTGATTTGCTATTCACAAATTTATTGAACAAAATTTTATTTACACCAAAATATTCATAGGTATTCCCATCGGTAAAGGTAACTTCCATCAACATACTTTTATGATGAAAATCATCAACTCTAGACTCTGTAATAGTAGTTTTATAGTCTTCAAAATTAGCCGCTTTGGTTTCTGGAGCGATGCTTACTAAAAAATGATATCCATCAATAATTTTTAAACTTATCTCCCCGGCTTCTTTCTTTTTGTCATCTATAAAAAATGATTTTGAAATAACAATGATTTCAAAATCATTTTTTATACGATTTACAACTTTCTAAAAAAAGCATTAAAATTATGAATACTATATTTTCAGATAGCAGTTTGCAACAATTCTACAATATATAATCTGTACTAATAAAATTAGAAGTTTTCTTTTCTAACAATTCTTTTAGTATGGCATTATTTGAAGGATTATCTTTTGACGCTACAAAGGTTCTAATAGAAAAAGAACGCAATGCATCATGAACACTTAATGTGCTTACCGCAGAATCTTTTCTACCAGTAAACGGATACACATCTGGACCACGTTGACAAGAACTGTTTAAATTCACTCTACAAACTAGGTTCACTAAACTATCTATTAATGGAGCCAGAGTAGCTACGTCTTTCCCAAACAAACTAACCTGTTGACCGTAATTAGAATCTGCGATATCATCTAGGGGCTCCTCTATATCTTTAAAAGAAATAATAGGCACTACAGGACCAAATTGCTCTTCATGAAAAACTTTCATCTCCTTATTTACTGGATATAAAACCGCAGGAAAAATATAATTATCTGTAGTTTCTCCTCCTTTAGCATTTAAAATATGTGCTCCATACTTTTTTGCGTCATCTATTAAATTTTGAATATACGCTGGCTTATCTGGTTCAGGTAGAGGTGTTAACTTCACTCCTGACTCCCAAGGGTTTCCAAATTTTAGTTCGTCTACTTTGGCCGAAAAACGTTTGTTAAATTCTTCTACAATATCTTCATGAACGTACAATACTTTTAGAGCGGTACAACGTTGTCCATTAAATGCCAATGAACCTGTAATACATTCATCTATAGTTACATCTAAATTGGCGTCAGATAAAACAATCGCAGGGTTTTTTGCTTCTAAACCTAATACCAAACGCAATCTATTTACTTTTGGGTGTTGCGTTTGTAATGCTTTTGCAGATGTACTATGACCAATTAAAGCCAAGACATCTATTTTTCCAGACTTCATAATTGGCGTAGCTAAGGCTCTTCCTCTACCATAAATAATATTTACAACACCTTTAGGAAAACTATTTTGAAAAGCTTCTAATAGTGGAGATATTAATAAAACTCCAAATTTAGCAGGCTTAAAAATTGCTGTATTTCCCATTATTAATGCAGGAATTAACAGGCAAAAGGTTTCATTTAACGGATAATTATAAGGGCCTAAGCATAAGACTACACCTAATGGACCTCTTCTAATATGAGCATTTACACCGCTGTTTTTTTCAAACTTGGCACTGTCTCTATCCATTTGTTTGTAATCTTCTATGGTATCGTAGATATAATCAATTGTTCTGTCAAATTCTTTTTCTGAATCTGGTAAGGTTTTTCCAATTTCCCACATGAGTAGCTTTACAATCTCTTCACGCTTGGTTTTCATCTGTACTACAAACTTATTCATGCAAGCAATTCTGTCTACAACTTTCATTGTAGGCCACAAGCCTTTTCCTTTATTAAAGGCGTTACAAGCAGCGTCTAATGCGTCGTTAGCTTGTTCTTTACCTAACTGTGGAATACTCCCTAATAATGTTGGCTGATATGACTCTGTAGATGAAATTGTTGAATATATGTTAGCTGTTTCTCCAGACCATGACTTTAATTGACCATCAACTAAATATGTTTTCTGTTCAATTGTTTTCTTAATATTGTATTGATCTGGTATGTTCATTGTTGTTTTTATTAAAGACATTCTTACTAAATTTAAAGTAGCAAATTTACACTTCTCTATACCAAAAATTGAAATAAATCAGGTTTATCATTTAAATAATCACCATAAAAATTATGACGTTTCATTCTTGCAATAAGAGGTTCTAAATCTTCTGCTTTTTTTAATTCTAAACCAACTACAGCTGCTCCTTTATACCTATTTGTTTTCTTTGTGTATTCAAAATGAGTGATATCATCATCTGGTCCTAAAATATCAGCAACAAATTCTCTTAATGCTCCTGCTCTTTGAGGAAACCTAATAATAAAATAATGTTTGATATTTTCAAAAAGCAATGCTCGTTCTTTAATTTCAGCGGTTCTAGTAATATCATTATTACTACCACTAATTATACACACCACATTTTTACCGACAATCTCTTCTTTATAAAAGTCTAAAGCCCCTACACTAAGGGCTCCTGCAGGTTCAACAACAGTAGCTTCCTTATTGTATAAATCTAAAATAATCTGACATATTTTTCCTTCAGGAATGGTGATCATATTATGTAAATTTTCTTTACATAATAAAAAATTAAGATTTCCAACACGTTTAACCGCAGCACCATCAACAAAATTATCAATCGTATCTAATACAATATTTTTACCTGCTTGAATTGAAGCAGACATAGAAGGAGCTCCTTCTGGCTCTACTCCAATAACTTTTGTATTAGGTGACAACTGCTTAAAATAAGAAGAGAGCCCAGAAGACAAGCCTCCTCCTCCAACAGGAACAAAAATATAATCTATGGGTTCTTTAAATTGTTCTAGAATTTCTAAACCAACAGTAGCCTGACCTTCTATTATCTTTTCATCATCAAATGGATGTATGAAAGTCTTTTGCAGTCTTTCACTTTCTATGGTTGCTGCATATTTTGCATCATCAAATGAATCTCCAATTAAAACAACTTCTATGTATTGCTCACCAAACATTTTAACTTGATTTATCTTTTGTTTAGGTGTCGGAGAAGGCATATAAATTACCCCATAAATTTTAAGTAACTTACAAGATAATGCTACTCCTTGAGCATGATTCCCTGCACTTGCACAAATAATACCTTTGGTACGTTGTTTTTCTGTTAATGATGAAATCTTATTATAAGCTCCTCTTATTTTATAGGATCTAACTTGTTGCAGATCTTCTCGTTTAAACAAAATAGTACTCTGGTACTTTTGAGAATATTGATCATTTTTCACCAAAGGTGTCTTTAAAGCAACTTCTTTTAAATTTAAAGCAGCTTTTTCTATGGCTTCTATTGTTGGTCTATATGTAACTTCAGTTTTCATGAAGGTTTTAGGATAAAACTGTTACTTGTTCTACGTCTGTTTTAATAACTTTCATTGCAGTCATTGCACTGCGTAATGATTTCCCAATTTTTTCGATAGGATGATTTCTAATGGAATCATTTACTTGAATTAAATCTATATTACTAACATTAGTAGAAGATGAATAATGCTTCCCTATTACCGATATATCTATCGTTTTCATGAAATCTTCTAATAAAATTTTGCAAGAATGGTCAAACAAATAGCAGCCATATTCTGCTGTATCTGAAATAATTCTATTCATTTCAAAAAGTTTTTTTCTAGCCACCGTATTTGCAATAAGCGGGAGTTCGTGCAACGATTCATAATAAGCAGATTCTGCAACGATTCCTGATTTCACCATGGTTTCGTAAGCAAGTTCCACACCAGATTTCACAAAAGAAACCATAAGAATACCGTGATCAAAATATTCTTGTTCGGAAATTTCACTGGAGCTTGCTTCCGTTTTTTCAAATATAGTTTCTCCCGTTTCTGCTCTCCATTTTAATAAGTTAGCATCCTTATTAGCCCAATCTTCCATCATGGTCTTGGAAAAATTTCCAGACATAATATCATCCATATGCGTATTATATAGCGGAGTTAATATTTCTTTTAATTCTTCAGACAATTGGTTGGCCTTAATCTTAGCAGGGTTTGATAATCGATCCATCATATTGGTAATCCCACCATGTTTTAAAGCTTCTGTAATGGTTTCCCATCCATACTGAATGAGTTTCGCAGCATAGCTACCATCAATTCCCTCTTCTATCATTTTATTAAAGCACAAAATAGATGCAGTCTGTAAGACTCCGCATAAAATAGTCTGTTCGCCCATTAAGTCAGACTTAACCTCAGCTATAAACGAAGATGCTAACACCCCTGCTTTATGACCTCCAGTTGCTACTGCATATGCTTTTGCTTGATCCCACCCTTTGCCTTCAGGATCGTTTTCCGGATGGACCGCAATAAGTGTAGGCACACCAAAACCTCGTTTATATTCTTCCCTTACTTCGGTACCTGGACATTTTGGGGCCACCATAATTACGGTAATATCTTCTCTAATTTGTTTTCCTTCTTCAACAATATTAAACCCATGGGAATAGCTTAAGGTTGCTCCCTTTTTCATTAAGGGCATGATGGCATTTACAACACTTGAATGTTGTTTATCTGGAGTTAAATTTAATACTAAATCTGCATTAGGAATTAGTTCCAGGTATGTTCCCACTATAAAGTTATTAGATCTTGCGTTTTGATATGACTGTCTTTGTTCTTCTATTGCTTGGTCGCGTAATGCATAAGAAATATCTAATCCCGAATCTCTCATATTTAATCCTTGATTTAAACCTTGAGCTCCACAACCAACAATTACAATCTTTTTTTGTTCCAATTTTTGAACGCCATATTCAAATTCTGAAGCATCCATTAATCGACACATTGCTAATTGTTCCAGTTGGTTTCTTAAAGAAAGGGTGTTAAAGTAATTTTTCATTTTATATTTTTTAATTGTTGTGTAAAATTTCTGAAATATTCATTCTTTCTTTTGTAATCGCTACCCTACCTGACCTTACAAACTGCATTAATCCAAAGGGTTTTAATTCATTATATAATGCATCGGTATCCTCTTTTGTTCCTGTTTTTTCAACCACAACAAACTTCTTTTCTATTTCTAATATTCGTGCATGATTAACACTGATTATTTCTTTAAATTTAGATTCGTATACATTTTCAATATCTATTTTATATAGAGCAATTTCTTGAAATATCGTTTGGCCTTCTAAGTGGTAAAATGCTCCAACAACATCAATTTGTTTTTCTAGTTGTTTAATTATTTTTTCAATGAGATTTTCAGATTCTTTAACGACAATAGTATATCGATGAACATTTTCTATTTCGGATTTTGAAGCAGTGATGCTTTCAATATTTACATGTCTTTTAGTGAAAATTGTAGTTACACGATTTAATAATCCAACAAAATTTTCAGTGTATATTGAAACTGTGATTAGTTCTTTTTTCATCTGTTTTTATCTTAATTTAACCTCCGAAATTGACGCTCCAGATGGAACCATAGGAAATACATTATTTTCTTTTTCTACACACACTTCTAAGAAATATGCCTCTTTAGAATCTATCATATTCGAGACAGCATCAGTCAATTCTTCACGTTTAGTTACTCGAGTTGCTTCAATATGATACCCCTTTGCTATGGTTATAAAGTCAGGATTAGTCATCTCTGTAGAGGCGTAACGCTTGTCAAAAAATAATTGTTGCCACTGACGTACCATCCCTAGAAATTCATTGTTTAACACCACAATTTTTACAGGAACTTTAGACTGGAAAATGGTACCTAATTCTTGTATAGTCATTTGATAACCTCCATCTCCAATAATTGCAACCACTTCTCGATCTGGTGCTGCCATTTTTGCTCCAATAGCAGCCGGAAGCGCAAAACCCATGGTACCTAATCCTCCGGAAGTGATATTACTTCTTGTATTTTTAAATTCTGCATAACGACAAGCAATCATTTGGTGTTGACCCACATCAGAAACTATTGCAGCCTCCCCTTTAGTTTGTTTATTTATTTCTTTTAGAACTTCACCCATAGATAAACCCTCCTTGGTTGGATTAAGGTCTTCCTGTATTACTTCTTCAAACTCAATAGCATACAAATCTTTGAATTTTTGATGCCATTTAGTATGCTTATTTGTTTTTAATAAAGGCAAGAGTTCTTTTAAACTTTCTTTTGCATCTCCTAAAACAGCTACATCTGTTTTTACATTCTTGTCAACTTCTGCTGGATCAATTTCGAAGTGAATTATTTTAGCTTGTTTAGCATAACGATTTAAATCCCCAGTCACCCGGTCATCAAAACGCATCCCAATAGCGATTAACACATCGCATTGGTTAGTTAATACATTAGGGGCGTAATTACCATGCATACCAACCATCCCTATATTTAAACAATGAGCTGTTGGTAATGCAGATGCGCCCATAATTGTCCAAGCTGAAGGAATTCCTGCTTTTTCGATTACTGCTTTAAACTCTTCTTCTGCCCCCCCTAAAATAATCCCTTGACCCCATATTATCATAGGTTTTTTAGCGGCATTAATTAAATTCGCAGCAGCTTCAACCGACGATTTTTCTGTAATAGGTATAGGACTATAGCTTCTAATATTTTTACACTTTTTATACTGAAAATCAAATTCTTCAAATTGAGCATCTTTAGTAATATCTACCAAAACAGGTCCAGGACGTCCACTTTGAGCAATATAGAATGCTTTTGCCATGACTTTAGGGATTTCTGAAGCTTTGGTTACCTGACAATTCCATTTAGTTACTGGAGTAGAAATACTAATAATATCTGTTTCCTGAAATGCATCTGTTCCTAAAAGATGAGAAGCTACTTGTCCTGTAATACAGACCATAGGTGTAGAATCTATCTGGGCATCAGCAATTCCGGTAATTAGATTGGTAGCACCAGGTCCAGATGTTGCAATAGCAACACCTACTTTTCCTGAAATACGAGCATATCCTTGAGCTGCATGGGTAGCTCCCTGTTCGTGTCGTGTTAATACGTGATGAATTTTATCTTGATATTTGTATAGCTCATCGTAAACGGGCATAATAGCACCTCCAGGATAACCATATAATACATCAACACCTTCAGCTAATAAACATCTCACTACTGCCTCGCTTCCTGATATGCGTTCTTTAGGCTGCTCTAAATATTGATTTTGTTTTACTATTTGTGTTTCCATATTTTATTTTAAAATTCATCAGTTACACATCCTTTTGATGCAGACGATACTGTTTTTGCATATTTATACAATACACCTCTGTCAAATTTTAATTCAGGTGCTTTCCATTGTTTTTTTCTGTCCTGAAGTTCTTCTTCTGAAACTTCCATTTGAATTGAATTACTTTCTGCATCAATGGTAATAATATCACCATCTTTTACTAAGGCAATTGCGCCACCATCTTGAGCTTCAGGAGTAATATGACCAACAACAAAACCATGAGTACCTCCAGAAAATCGTCCATCTGTTATCAATGCTACATCTTTTCCTAAACCAGCTCCCATTATTGCTGCAGTTGGTTTTAACATCTCTGGCATTCCTGGGCCACCTTTAGGACCTTCATAGCGAATTACAATTACATCTCCTTTTGCTACTTCACCATTACTTATTCCATCATTTGCTGCATATTCTCCTTCAAAAACTTTTGCTTTTCCTGAAAACTTCAAACCTTCTTTTCCTGTAATTTTAGCAACACTACCTTCTGTAGCAAGATTACCATATAACATTCTTAAATGTCCAGAAATTTTAATCGGATTTTCAAGGGATTTAATAACTTCTTGGCCTTCTTTTAAATCTGGAACATCTAATAAATTTTCTGCCATTGTTTTCCCTGTCACTGTCAAACAATCGCCATGTAACAATCCTTTTTTTAGAAGGTATTTCAATACTGCAGGAATTCCTCCAATAGCATGAATATCCTCCATTAAATATTTTCCACTTGGTTTTAAATCGGCCAAAAACGGTGTATTATCACTTATCTTTTGAAAATCTGCTAAAGTAAAATCTATTTTGGCTGCTCTTGCTATGGCTAAAAAATGAAGGACAGCATTTGTAGAACCTCCTAAAATAGTAACCAATCTTATGGCGTTTTCTAAAGATTTTCTTGTGATGATATCTAAAGGTTTAATGTCTTCTTCTAGCAATAATCTTAATGCCTCTCCTGCTTTTACAGATTCTTCTTTTTTCGCATCACTTAATGCTGGATTAGAAGAATTAAAAGGCAATGTCATTCCTAATGCTTCAATAGCTGATGCCATTGTATTAGCAGTGTACATTCCTCCACATGCACCAGCACCTGGACAAGCTTTTTCTACAATGCTTTGATACTCTCCTTCAGTCATTGTACCAGCAACTTTACTACCCCAAGCTTCAAAAGCGGAAACAACATCTAGCTTTTTTCCATTATGACAACCTGAATCGATAGTACCACCATAAACCAACATACTTGGTCTATTTAAGCGAATCATGGCCATTAATGCTCCTGGCATATTTTTATCACAACCTACAACTGTTATCAAACCATCATAACTCATAGCTTGTACTACAGTTTCTATAGAATCTGCAATAATATCACGTGATGGTAATGAGTACCGCATTCCTGGTGTTCCCATAGAAATGCCATCACTTACTCCAATAGTGTTGAAAATTAATCCTATTACATCCTCATTTTTAGTGCCTTCTTTGACCAGTTTTGCTAGATCATTTAGGTGCATATTACAAGGGTTTCCTTCGTAACCTGTGCTTGCAATTCCAACAATAGGCTTGTAAAAATCTTCTTTGGTTAATCCAATGGCATGCAACATCGCTTGAGCTGCTGGTTGCGTTGGATCTTGTGTAACTGTTTTGCTATATTTATTTAATTCTTTCATTTTGAAATATTGTGGTATTTTTTGAGTGTTCAAAATTAATTTTTTGTTATTTGATTTTATTTTATTCATGGTAATTATATTTAAATTCATATCCCATTATTATCTGTACTCAAATGTATGTCAGTATGTTAATTAATTTATTCTCTGATAGCCAAAAAAGTTTATTTATAAAAAAAGCCTTCCGATGTGGAAGGCTTTTTAAAAATTTATTAATTTTAATAGCATTCCCTCATAATTGTGAAATAATCACAATAACAATAATAGAAATGATATTTATAAGTTGTTTCTTCATCTACAATTTTATAAACTGTTTATAATTAAGGATACAAATAATCAAAATTAAATCTGAATTAGCAAATTAATTGATGAAATTAATTTTTTAATTTAAAAAAAATTAATCTGTCTAAGGTTTTGAAGTATCTAAAAAATGGCTTATCCCATTAATTATTCCAAATTTTATAACTGTTCCCAACGGACCAAAAATTAAATTATCATAATTGAAATCTTCTAATTGGATCGTCTAATAATATCTTAGTTTATAATTTCCTTTAATACTTGAAGATAATCCAATCTGTTATCAACAAAATCCATTTCAGAAATATCAATAATTTTAATAGTATAACTATGCTGGTTTCTTATAAAATCCATATATCCTTCATTAATTTTTTGAAGATAGGAAGCTTCTATTTCCTGTTCAAAATCTCGACCTCTATTTTTAATATTTTCTAATAAACGTTCTGTATTCTGATATAAATATACATAAGCATCAGGCTTAGGTAATTCTTTATGCATGATTTGAAACAACTTTTTATATAATGTAAATTCTTCTTTTTGAAGTGTGATTTTTGCAAAAATCAATGATTTATTGGCATCATAATCACCAATAACATTTTCTTTAACTAAATTGCATTGTTTTAAATCGTCTAAAAGTTGTTGGTATCGATCTGCTAAAAATGCCATTTCTAATGGAAACGCAAACCGGTCTGGATCTTTATAAAATTTAGGTAAAAAAGGGTTTTCTTTAAAACGTTCTAATATTAATTTAGTATTAAAATCGGAAGCCAATTGAGCTGCTAGACTTGTCTTTCCTGCACCTATATTTCCTTCGATAGCTACATATCTAAATTTAGAAATATCAAAATCTAATATCGGGTTTCGCAACCATTTAGAATATTTAATCACCTCATCACTATCGTTGGTTTCTTCTAAAAGTTCAGAAATAGTTTTATTCAACTTTGGATGAATAAAATCTTGTGAAATTACTGCTAAAGGTGCTAATACAAATTTTCTGTGTTGTATTTCTGGATGGGGAATAATTAGATTTTTTGTATTTATAATTTCATCATCATAAAACAACATATCAATATCTATCGGTCTAGATGAAAATCCGGATTTTTCTTCCCTAACCCTACCCAATTTAGTTTCTATAGAAAGGATAGCATCTAGAACAAAATCTGCTGATTGATTACTCTCCAACTGAATAACACAATTTAAAAAATCATCGCCTTCAAAACCCATTGCAGGTGTTTCAAAAATGGGGGCAATTTTTTTAATAGCACCTATTTCTTCAAAAATTGCATTTACTGCCAATTGAAGGTTTTTAAATTTATTGCCTAAATTACTTCCTAAAGAAAGATATATTTTGTGAGTTGTTTTAATGGAATTCTTTTTTAACTTGAAACACAAAATTAAGTAAAAGCTTTATAAGTATCTTTAAAAAACTTAAAATCTTGTGTCGAATCTTATATAAAAGATCAGTTTTCTGATCAACGAATAGTTCTCATTCTAGCTGCAACAATTTTAAATCCTCCTGATTTTTTATTAGTTAACTTTAATAGTTACTACAAAACCTTCATTACTTCTTACATTAAAAATGGTGTTGTCTTCAAAGATTAAATACTGCCCTTTAATTCCTTTTAAAAACCCTTCAAAATTTGGTGTTTTTACTAAATTTAAACTTTTTGGTTTCTGAGGATACTGTAACACTGGAAAATCCATATGAGTTACTTTGTTATTTTCAATAAAATAAGGTTTTGCTTCCTCAGGGATATATTGTTTTAATTTATCTCTCCATGCTACTAAATTTTCATCAGCTATTTTATTGGTGATCATAGTCCGCCAATTAGTTTTATCACCAACATAATTTTTTAATGCAACTTCCGTAATACCTGCTAAATACCTATTTGGTACTTCAACAATTTCAATTGCCTCATGAGCACCTTGATCAATCCAACGTGTTGGAACTTGAGTTTTACGTGTAACACCCACTTTTACATTACTACTATTTGCCAAATAGACAATATGTGGTTTTAATTGTACCGCTTTTTCATAATCTAAATCTCGATCTTCAATATTTAAATGCGCTTTACTTAATTCAGGTTTTATGATCCAATCTGCTGCTTGTGGAATTTTATAAAAACAATCGTAACAAAAACCCTGACGGTATATTTTTTTTGTTTTTCCACAATTTAAACACTGATACCCCTCAAAATTTATCGTTACTTTTTTATCAAGCAATTGATTGACATTCAAAAAATCATCCTTAAAAACTAAATAGTATTGTATTGGGTAGCCTAATTCGGTTTGCATTTTTGTGAGTACACCTTGGTAGTTCATAAGTTTTCACTAATTAATTAAATAGGCCATATGAAATATCTTAATTCTTGATTTCATTTAAAAACAAGTTTTAATTACAGAGGTTTCATAGAAATAAAATGATTATTTTTATTCCATAAAGATACATTTTAAAAATGCCGTTACCAATAGTAAATTCTATAGCCACTTGGTTTTTAAAAAAAAGAATACATCAAATAGATTTATTCTTAAAGTACCCTATTGATGTTCAGGAAGAACTTTTAAAAGGATTGATAAATAAAGCTAAGCATACTGAAATTGGTAATCAATACGATTTTAAAAGTATTAAAACTTATACCGATTTTGCTGAAAGAATTCCAGTAACTACCTATGAAGACAATGAATCTAATTATGAAAGAGCGAGAAAAGGAGAAAGCAATATTTTCTGGCCAACACCAATAAAATGGTTTGCTAAATCTAGTGGAACTACCAATGCAAAAAGTAAATTTTTACCGGTAAGTAATGAATCCCTAGAAGAATGTCATTATGCAGCAAGCAAAGATTTGTTATGTTTATATTTAAACAACAATCCAGATTCCGAATTATTTCTTGGAAAAAGTTTGCGTTTAGGCGGAAGCAAGGAATTATATAAAGAAAATGGAACTGTATTTGGTGATCTTTCTGCTATATTAATAGACAACATGCCTTTTTGGGCTGAATTTAGTAGCACTCCAAGTAATGAAGTTTCGTTAATGCCTGATTGGGAAACTAAAATGCAAGCCATTGTCGATGAAACCATAAATGAGAATGTGACCAGCCTTTTAGGAGTTCCATCTTGGGTATTGGTTTTATTAAACCAAGTGGCAGAAAGCACTGGGAAAAATAATTTATTTGAAATATGGCCCAATTTAGAAGTCTATTTTCATGGAGGCGTTAGCTTTGACCCCTATCTAGAACAGTACAAGAAATTACTGCCTAAGAATAACTTTTTGTATTATGAAACCTATAATGCTTCCGAAGGTTTTTTTGCAATTCAAGATAGAAATAATAGTAAAGAATTGTTATTAATGTTGGATTACGGAATTTTTTATGAATTCATTCCAATGGATACTTATGATAGTATGGAAGAAATTATTATTCCCTTAAGTGAAGTACAATTAGATAAAAACTATGCCATTGTTATAACTACAAATGCAGGTTTATGGCGTTATAAAATTGGAGATACTATACGATTTACATCCATTAACCCTTACCGAATAAAAGTAACTGGGCGTACCAAACATCATATTAATGTTTTTGGAGAAGAATTAATCATTGAAAATGCAGAAGCAGCATTGCGAAAAGCAGCTAAGTTAACCCATTCTGAAATTATTGATTATACCGCAGGACCTATTTTTATGGAAGGAAAAGAAAAGGGTGCTCATGAATGGATTATTGAATTTAAAAAACACCCATATGATATCGATACTTTTAATCAATTATTAGATGCTTTTTTACAAGAAGTAAATAGTGATTATGAAGCAAAAAGATATCGTAATATTACGCTAAAGTTCCCGAAAATACATACTGCTAGGAAAGACCTATTTAAAGATTGGTTAAAACAAAATGACAAATTAGGAGGACAGCATAAAATACCTCGTTTATCTAATTCTCGAGAATTTTTAGAAGAATTACTAAAAAATAATTAGCTGTTTTATGCTTTGCTATTTTTTTTGCTTCTTGCGGATCCTATGCAGCAAAAAAAAAGAATTCTAAAACGTCATTTGTGGCTTATACTTTAAAGAACAAAAATAAATTTAAGAAACTGCTTTTAATTTCTTAATGGTCGATTTATTGAGTTTTTGTTCTACATATTCTCTGGAAACTTCTAATGTTTTATCATTTCCATCAGGCATTTCAAACATGGCATCGGTTAAAACAGCTTCACAAAGCGATCGCAGACCTCTAGCTCCTAGTTTATATTCCACCGCTTTTTTTACGATAAAATTTAAAGCCTCTTCAGTAATGGTAAACTTAACATCATCCATCGCAAACAATTTTTCATATTGTTTAATTATCGCATTTTTAGGCTCCGTTAATATCGCTCTTAAAGTTGCCTCATCTAAAGGATTCATGTAAGTTAATACAGGTAGACGACCAATAATTTCAGGAATCAATCCAAAGTCTTTTAAATCTTTTGGTATAATGTATTTTAATAAATTATCTCGATCCACTCCATCTTCTTGCATAGAAGCACTAAAACCAACTGCTTGTAAATTTAAACGCTTAGAAATCTTACGGTCTATCCCATTAAAAGCACCACCTGCAATAAACAAGATGTTTTCTGTATTTACTTCGATAAATTTTTGATCTGGATGTTTACGCCCTCCCTTTGGAGGAACATTTACAACGGTACCTTCTAATAATTTAAGTAAAGCTTGTTGTACTCCTTCACCACTAACATCACGAGTTATAGAAGGATTGTCTCCTTTGCGTGCAATTTTATCTATTTCATCAATAAATACAATTCCATGTTGTGCTTTATCTACATTATAATCGGCAGCTTGTAGTAAACGAGTTAAAATACTTTCCACATCTTCCCCAACATATCCTGCTTCTGTTAATACGGTAGCATCTACTATAGCTAAAGGCACATTTAACATTCTAGCAATGGTTTTTGCCATTAATGTTTTTCCTGTTCCTGTATCACCTACAATAATGATGTTACTTTTTTCTATCTCTACATCATCATCCGTGTTTATTTGCAACAATCTTTTATAGTGGTTATATACAGCAACCGACATTATTTTTTTAGAATAATCTTGTCCAATAATGTATTCGTCCAAAAACTCTTTAATAATTCTTGGCTTTTTAAGCATTAATTCATCTGACAAATCACTATTTGACGAATGTGTTGGCTCTTCCGCAACAATCCCATGAGCTTGCTCTATACAACGATCACAAATATGTGCATCTATACCAGCAATCAATAAATTAGTATCTGGTTTTTTACGACCACAAAATGAACATTCTAATTCTTCTTTTGACATAATCCTCTTCTTAATTATATTTCTGCAGAGGCAAAAACATTATAAATTTTATTGTACTATTTTTTCAATTATCGCACTAAGATCTCATCAATCATTCCATATGCTAGCGCTTTATCGGCTTTCATCCAATAATCACGATCACTGTCCTCATATACCTTATCATATTTTTGTCCAGAATGTTTAGCGATAATATCATATAATTCTTTTTTCAAGGCAAGTATTTCTCTTGTTGTAATTTCTATATCACTCGCTTGCCCTTGTGCACCACCTAATGGTTGGTGTATCATTACTCTTGAGTGTGTTAACCCACTTCGTTTTCCTTTTGCTCCTGCACATAATAAAACGGCACCCATAGAAGCTGCCATACCGGTGCAAATAGTTGCAACGTCAGGCTTAATAAATTGCATTGTATCATAAATACCCAGACCTGCATACACACCTCCACCTGGAGAGTTGATATAAATTTGAATATCTTTAGAAGCATCTGTACTCTCTAAAAACAATAATTGTGCTTGAACAATATTAGCAATTTGATCATTAATTCCTGTTCCTAAAAATATGATTCGATCCATCATTAAACGTGAAAATACATCCATTGCAACAACGTTCATCTGACGTTCTTCAATAATATTTGGTGTAAATCCCATTGGATTCATACTACTTGTTATTGCATCGTAATACATGCTATTAATTCCTTGATCTTTGATTGCGAATTTTTTAAACTCTTCTCCGTAGTTCATATATTATATTGTTTTTTTATAAAAAAGGTGTTGAACATCAGTCATTCAACGGCCTAAATATACTTATTTTATCCTTGAATTCCGAATCAAGTTCGGAACGAAAACTTCAAAATTATCGAATTATTTTTTAGAGCGCTTTTAATTTAACCATGCACCTCTTTAATAAATTTATCATACGCTATTTCTTTGGTCTTTAATTTTGTTGTTTCCTTAAAGAAATTTAATAGTTTTTGACTATTTAATTGTTCTGAAAGACGCTTTACCTCTTCTTGATTAGACATAATGCGAGCAGCTATAGAATCCAATTCCTCTTCAGAAGGATTTGCTTGACCATATTGTGCCATTTGCCCTTTTATTAAATTTTTTGAATGATCTTTTAACTCATCAAATGAAACTTGAATGTTATTATCTTTTCTGATTTTTCCTTCGATTAATTGAAAACGCAATCCTTTTTCACTTTTTTCATATTCAACTTTTGCTTCTTCCTCAGTCATTGGGCTTTTACCAGAAGACTGAATCCATCTTGTCAAAAACTCACCAGGTAGATCAAATTTAGTATTGGAGATTAAAGATTCAACAACCTCATCCATCAATTTTTGATCACTTTGCTGAACAAATTGCCTTTCTGCGTCTTCCTTAATTTTTGCTTTTAATTCCTCTTTTGTTTTAACCACATCTTTCCCAAAAATCTTATCAAAGAAATCTTGGTTTAATTCAGCCATTTCACGTTTATTCACTTCTTTAATTTGAAAATTTACATCAATATCTAATCCGTGAGCATCATCATGAGAAACATCTAAATAGGTTTGATTTTGGTGATCATCTGCAAACAATCCTTTGGTCTTTAAAACAAGAACATCTCCAACCTTAGCTCCAATGAATTTTTTGGCTTGTGTTTTTCCTTTTATAATTTCTAAAGGGAAAGAAGTGTTTTTATCAATTCCTTTTTCTTCATTAATAAAAACTCCAGTTATTTCATCATTCTTTTCAACTTCATTTTTAGCAATTAATTCCCCATATTGCATGCGAATAGAAGTAACCTGATCATTGATCATTTTATCATCTGCAACAATATTATAATGAGTAATTGCTTTTTTACCAACAACATCTACTTCAAATTTTGGAGATAATCCCAATTCGAAATCAAAAGAAAAATTTGGTGTATCCCAGTCTGTTTTAGTGTCATTTTTTGGAAGTGGATTTCCCAAAACATCTAATTTTTCTTCAGTAAGATAGTTATGTAATGCTTCTTGAAGAATTTTATTAACCTCTTCAACTAATACCGCTTTACCATATTGCTTTTTAACCATCCCCATTGGCACATGTCCTTTTCTAAAACCAGGAATGTTTGCTGTTTTACGGTAATCGGTCAATATCTTTTGAACTTTACCAGAATAGTCTTCTTCTTTAACTGCTACGGTTAGAACCGCATTTAAACTATCAATGTCTTTTTTTGTGATCTCCATTTTCTTAAATATTTTTACCCCCTATTTTTGGGAGTGCAAAAATACAAAATGAAAGCCCTCAATACAAGTATTTTAAGAATTGATTAAGACTGTTGTCTATCTTCCTTAAGGAAGGAATGTAATACCGATTGCAAAAATGACAACAGCAAGCTAAATAACAATGCCCACCAAAACGATTCTACCGTAAAACCACCCAAGAAATTTGCAGCTATTAAAATGATACACGCATTTATTATAAACAAGAACAATCCTAAAGTAATTAGGGTTGCTGGTAAGGTTAAAAAAATCAACAGAGGTCTTACAAAGCCATTAAGCAATCCAATAACTACCGCTACCCATACCGCATATGCATAACTGGTAACAGCTACTCCTGGCAATATATTTGCTAATAATAAAACTGCTAGTGCAGTTAGTAATAGTTTTAAAATCCACTTCATGATTTTTTTTTATAAAGATATAAAGTTATATGATTTATTGATTTGTTAATTTAAACAACTGAAACTTATCCCTTTCTTTTTCAAAATTAAAAACATGAATGTTTTCTGATTGATTCGGACTGCCCCAATTAGTGTATATTGTTACCTTAAAAAAGGTAGGTTCCGGTTTTTTATTTCCCAAATAAGTAATATTTATAAGCCATCCTTCTGCACCCAAATAATCAATAAAAAACTCTTTACTTGAATAGCCTATTTTTTTTTCGTTTTCTATTAGCTCTTTATTTGAAATTAAATTATGTTCAAATACGTAAGATTGCTTATCCGGATTTACAAACTCAAGATTAAATTCTGCTTCGGAGGTATTCCATTCAAAAATCAAACGGATATCTTTTCTAAATTCGCTAATGGTGTTATTTGGGACAAATGATTCTTTAATCCCTGCTTGATTTTTTCGATTGTAATAAAGCCATTCCATTTCATTAAAAAGCAATTCATTTATTTTTTGCTCACTATCCACTTTTTGTTGAAGCATATAACCCATATACATTCGCCAAGCTCTTTTAAATTTGTTGTTTTTTATATAAACGTTAGCTAAGTCACGGTAGGATTGAGCATAAGCAGGACGTAATGTAAAAACCTTTTCGTATATTTTTTCTGCTTCCACGTTCGCATTTAAATGATCTATTTGATAAGCAATTGCCTTTACAATTTCTGGATTTTTTTGATACTTAATAAGCAACTCATTTAAGATATTAATTGATATGTCGCGATCGTTATAGTAAGCATTAAAAAGTCTAGCAATTTTTATTGTTTCACTGAAGCTATCTGGTTGGGGTTGTATATTATTTTGATAATAATCAAATGCTTTTTGTTTATTGTTAAATCCTTTTAAAATAATAGTTTTATTGCTATTCCACATTTCTTTTTCAGAAATAACAAAAGCATCATTGTTATAAATTGTTTTATTGGTGTATTGTTTAGCGATGTTCTTTTTTTCTTCAATACTGTTAATTAATGCTCCTATTTTTGTGGTAATTACAATAACTCCTCCAGCGCCTAGACTTCCATAAAGATTTGTTGCTGCTAAAGATTTAAGAATAAATATATTTTCAATAGAAGCAAAATTTATTGGAGGTTCATCAGTAAAAATAACACCATCAACATCCCATAAAACAGGAGCATCATAAAAAATAGAAGTCTTAGTTCTAATAGCAAGTTTACCTGTACTGCGATCTAATCTAACACCAGCTACCCTTCCGTCGAGTGCCTCGGTTAGCGAAGCGTAAATCAAATCTATTTTATTTCCTCCAATATAAACAACAGAATACCCTGCTGCTTCTTGGTTCACCAAGCCTTTCGAAGTTGAAAAACGCTCTTTAGATTTATTATAATCACTCTCTTTATTCGTTGATTTAATAACTATTTCATCAAGATCATTAGCTTTAACAACCATTTCAATATTTAAAACACGTGTAATGTCTTCTGTTAAAATAGTAATTATTTCAAAACCGACATAATTATAGGTTATGACATCCCCAATATTAGCTTTTATTAGGTAATTTCCTTTCTCATCTGATTCTGTCCCTTGCTCATTATTATTCACAATGATATTAACATTGGGAAGTGCTACGTTTAAATAAGTTACTTTTCCAGAAATATTTTGAGATTTTTTATTCTGTGCAGAAAGTGTTAGACCAGTAATTAGGAATAAACATATAATTATAAGCTTTTTTATATTGATAGTCATTGTTGAATTTGTCTTTGAAATATTAAAAAAGTTACAATTTTTGATAAGAAAAACAACTACCCATACTCTTAGTGTTTGAAAATTCATCTTCACTCTATATCGATATAAAATTCATCACTTCATTATAAAAATCTTTAGGATTTTCAGCATGCAACCAATGCCCAGCGTTTTCTATTGTTTGAATCTCTGAATTTGGAAACTGTTTTTTAATTAAAAACTCATCTGCTTTTTCAATATAATTAGAGTTTGCTCCTCTTAAAAACAAGGTTTCTTTAAGATATATTGAATTTTCTGAAAGTAATTTACCCACCTCTTCAATATTTTCAATTAGCACCGGAAGATTAATTCTAAGTGCTAATTCATCTGGATGTTTCCAATACAAGTTTTTAGCTAAAAACTGTCTTACTCCATCGTTTTTTATATACTCTGAAATAACTTCGTTAGCTATTTTCCTTGTTTTTACTATTGAAAAATCTAATGCTGACAACGCTTTTAAGATATCTTGGTGATGCGTAGGGTATTGTTTCGGTCCAATGTCTGCTATTATTAATTTTGAAAGGTTATCGGGGTAATTTACAGCATAGTTCATCGCTGTTTTTCCTCCCATAGAATGACCTAATAAGATGAAGTCTTCTAACTTGTAAAAATCACAATATTTTTTTAAATCTTCAGTTAAAAAATTATAATTAAAAGATTTACTGTGAAAACTTCTTCCATGATTTCGCTGATCTACTAAATGGACTTGGCAGCCTTGTTCTGAAAATCGCTTCCCTAAAGATTTCCAATTGTCACCCATTCCTACAAACCCATGAAGAATGACAAATGGTTTTCCTTCTCCCAAAATATTAGAATGTAACAACATTAGCTCAATTTTTGCAAGTAGCTTTTAATAACATTTTCCATCCCTAAATAAAGAGATTCACATACCAGTGCATGCCCAATAGATACTTCTAATAAGTTTGGAATATTTTCTTTAAAAAAACGAATGTTATCTAGTGATAAATCATGTCCAGCGTTAATTCCCAAACCTAATTCATCAGCTCTAATTGCACATTGAGTGTAAGGTTCAATAGCTTTTTGATCTCCTAAACTATATTGCAGGGCAAATTCTTCGGTGTAAAGTTCTATACGGTCTGCTCCTGTTTCAGCTGCACCTTCAATCATAGCTATATTTGGATCTATAAATATGGAAGTTCTAATACCTTGTTTTTTACATTCAGAAATTATTTCAGACAAAAAACTTTTATGCGCAATAGTATCCCAACCTGAATTAGAAGTAATTGCATCAATTGCATCAGGAACTAATGTCACTTGAGTTGGTTTGATATCAAACACCATTTTTAAAAATGAATCAATAGGATTTCCTTCAATATTAAACTCTGTGGAAATAATAGGTTTGATATCATAAGCATCTTGATATCTTATATGTCTTTCATCTGGTCGAGGATGTATAGTTACCCCTTCAGCTCCAAATTTTTGAACATCTATGCCGGCTTGTAAAACACTTGGAGTATTAGCTCCTCTTGCATTGCGTAAAGTTGCAATTTTATTAATATTGACACTTAGTTTTGTCATGATTTAAATTTAGAATGTCAAAAATACAATTTGAACTATGTATTTAAAGCTATTTTTTAACTAATTTGCAAAAAATAACATTTGTGAATACGCAAGAATACATAATTAACGACATTGCTCCTTTTAATATAGATACCAACATATTAGAAGTTCAAGATATTTTTAACCAATTAACTTATTCTCATGTTCCAGTTAAGAATGATGGAATTTATATTGGTTGTATTTCTGAAAATGACGCACATTGCTTTGAAGGCACAAAGCAATTGAAAGATTATTTATATGCTTTGGAAACATTTTTTGTAAGAGAAAAAACCAACTGGTTGGATATTTTGGAAGCGTTTGCTTTACACAACAGCAACATTATGCCTGTATTAGGAAAAGACAATGCCTACGTTGGCTATTATGAATTAAGTGATATTATGTCGTTATTTAATAACACTCCTTTTTTAAATGAAGCTGGTGGTATTATTGTAATTGAAAAAGAACAACGCGATTATTCTTTTAGTGAAATATGTCAAATTGTAGAATCTAATAACGCTAAAATATTAGGTGTTTTTATATCTAAAATGGATGGAGATATGGTTCAAGCTACTATTAAAATTGGTTATATTGGAATGAATGCAATCGTTCAAACTTTTAGGCGATACAATTACCTTGTAGTTTCTAACCATGAAGAGGATCGTTTTTTAGAAGATTTAAAAGACCGTTCTAATTATTTAGACAAATACCTTAGCATATAATCTGATGAAATGAGCATGTTAAAATTTTTCACACTTCAGGAGATGACTGAAACAATAAGTATAGACACATGAAAATAGGTATCTACGGGCAGTTTTATCATGAGGATTCTGAAATTTATATTCAGCATATATTAGATGCACTTCAAAGCAAAAATATTGAAATTATTGTAGAAGAAGCATTTTTAAAAAGCATTAATAAAAATAAAGACATTTCGAAAAATTATTCTAAAATTTCTTCTTTTAAAGAAATAGACGCTAGTTATAATTTTTTTCTAAGCATAGGAGGTGACGGCACTTTATTAAAATCGGTTACCTATGTTAAGGATTTAGGAATTCCAATTATTGGAATTAACACTGGAAGACTTGGTTTTTTAGCAACCATACAAAAAGAAGAAATTACAGATAGCCTATATCAAATTTTAAATGGTAATTATTTTATTTCGAAAAGAAGTTTACTTTCAATTTTCACCAATCCAGAAAACGAAAATATTTCATCATTAAATTTCGCCTTAAATGAAATAGCTGTCAATAGAAAAAATACAACTTCTATGATTAAAGTAGAAACTTTAGTCAATAATATGCATTTAACTTCTTATTGGTCTGATGGTCTTATTGTTTCTACTCCAACAGGATCTACCGGTTATTCCTTAAGTTGTGGAGGACCCGTAATTGATCCTAGCACCAACAGTATGGTCATTACGCCAATCGCACCTCATAATCTTAACGCTAGACCATTGGTTGTTCCTGATAATTGCACCATAACATTAAAAGTTTCGGGTCGTGGAAAATCACATTTAGTTTCTTTAGATTCTAGAATTGCTACTTTAAAAAATAACACTATTATAACCATTAAAAAGGCACCATTTTACATAAAGCTTGTTCAACTTTCAGAAGATAGTTTTATAAAAACTCTCCGAAAAAAATTATTATGGGGTGAAGACAAAAGAAATTAAACAATAAATCGTTTTAATTCTTGTTAATCAACTGAGACTATTTAAAAGATTGTTTTTAGATGCCAAGTTTATTATTATATTTGCAGACTTTTAGTTTTATGAAGTTAGTTACAGTTATATTTTTAGTGTTATTTACTCCGTTATTTATGCAGTCTCAAACTTATGAGGTTGGAGGGTTTTTGGGGATGGCAAATTATATTGGAGATGTTGGGAAAACAACATACATAGCACCTAAAACCTCAGTTTTTGGTGGTCTTTTTAAATGGAATAGAAGTCCAAGACACTCATTTAGAGGAACAATTTTATTTGGTCAAATAGAAGGTAACGACAGTAAATCCAATGATGCTAGGCGTAAAGAACGTGATTATAAATTTGAAAACAGACTTATGGAATTATCCGTTGGCTTAGAATATACATTCTGGGATTTTAGCATGTACAGTGGGAAACCAGCGCAGACTCCCTATCTTTTTACTGGATTAACATACTTTAGATATAATTCTTTAGTTAAAAGAAATGATGATGTTATTATTGAAGATGGAAAAGTAGGATCTATAGCAATACCTATGATAATTGGATACAAAGCAACGTTAGGAACAAAATTTGTAATTGCAGCAGAAATTGGAGCTCGTTATACATTTACAGACAACCTTGACGGTAGCAACCCAAATAAAGTAAGAGAAAATCAGGATAGTTTAAGTTTTGGTAATATAAACAATAACGATTGGTATGTGTTTACTGGAATAACTTTATCTTACACATTTGGAAGAGAACCTTGTTATTGTAATTTCTAAATGAGTCTATTAAAACAATTAAACCTTAGCAACCTACCAAGCCATATAGCAATAATAATGGATGGTAATGGCAGGTGGGCTAAAAATAAAGGATTACTCAGAAACTTAGGGCATCAAGGTGGTGCAAAAACTGTTAGAGAAATTGTGGAGGTTTGTGCAGAAATTAATGTTAAATATTTAACACTTTATGCCTTTTCTACCGAAAATTGGAATCGACCAAAACTTGAGATTGATTTACTGATGAAGCTTTTAATATCATCCTTAAAAAAGGAACTTAAAACGCTACAAAAAAATAATATTAAACTTGTTACTATTGGAAATATCGATTCTTTACCAACTAAGGCTTCTGCCGAGCTTAAAGACGTTGTAGAAAAAACAAAAAACAATTCAAGACTTACCTTAACTCTTGCATTAAGTTATAGCTCTAGAGAAGAATTAATAAAAACTATTAAAGAGATTAGTCTTAAAGTTAAAAATAACCTAATTTCGCCCGAAAATATTGACGAATCGGTAATTAATAATCATCTTTACACCTGTAATTTACCAGATGTAGATTTATTAATACGTACCAGTGGTGAACAGCGTATTAGTAATTTTTTACTTTGGCAAATTGCGTATGCTGAGCTGTATTTTACAGAGACACTTTGGCCAGATTTTAATAAAGAAGACCTTTTTGAGGCAATATTAAATTATCAAAACAGAGAACGAAGATTTGGAAAGACAAGTGAGCAACTTAAATAATAATCCACTATTACATACCTATAAAAAGATTTATTGTATCCTACTATTTACAATACTTTCTCTTTTTACTATTTCTGCACAGCAATTACCGCTGCAAGGAAATAAAAAATACACTATAAAATCATTAACTGTTTCTGGAGAACAAAGTTTTAATGAAAAAACAGTAATTGCTTTTACAGGATTAAAAGTTGGAGATCGTATTTACATCCCAGGTGAAAAACTTAGTGAAATAACCAAAAAACTTTGGGAACAAGGTCTTTTTAGTGATATTGCATTTTATGTAACTAACATTGTTGAAGATGAAGTTGATTTAGAGCTGCATATTGTTGAACTTCCAACAATTAAGAGTGTAACAATTGTTGGGGTTAAAAAAGCAAAACAAAAAGAAATTATTAAGGATAATAATTTAAAACCTGGAGTAAAAATCACTAAAAACCTTATCACTACAACTAAAAACTATATTAAAAAGAAATATAGGGAAGATGGTTATTTTTATACAGAAGTTGATATCACTTCAGTACCCTATGCAGATTCTTTAGGAATTGAGTTTTCTAGACATCTTACAGTTACTGTTAACAAAAACAAAAAAGTTAAAATATCATCTATTGAGATAGAAGGAAATAAAGAGATGTCAAGCAGTAAATTAAAAGCTGCAATGAAAGATACTAAAGAAAAATCATTCTTTCGTATTTGGAAAAGATCAAAATTTACTGAATCTGGCTATGACATCGATAAAGAGTTAATGTTAACAAAATTTAGAGCTAATGGTTTTAGAGATGCTAGAATAATCAATGACTCAATATTTAAAAAAGATGATAAAAATATTGTTCTAAGAATTAATGTAGAAGAAGGTAAAAAGTATTATTTCGGTAGCATTAATTTTATCGGAAATAGTGTTTATACCAATTCACAATTAAAAAGAGTTTTAGGTATTACTGAAGGCAATGTCTATAATGGAGTATTACTTCAAGAACGTATTGAAGATGCAGCTAATCCAGAGGCAAATGATATAACAAATTTATATCAAAATAACGGATATCTTTTCTCAAGAATAAACCCGGTTGAAGTTGCAATAAGAAACAACACGATTGATTTTGAAATTAGAATCCATGAAGGTAAAATAGCTTATTTTGATCATATTACTGTAGTAGGTAATGATAAGACTAACGACCATGTAATCTATAGAGAAATTAGAACTAGACCAGGTCAAAAATACAGCAAACGAAATGTTGTTAGAACTATTAGAGAATTAGGACAGCTTGGTTATTTCGATGCTGAACAGATTTCCCCTAATTTCAATAATGTAGATCCAAACAATGGCACTTTAGATATGGAGTATGCTGTTGTTGAAAAAGGATCTAGTCAAATAGAGTTACAAGGTGGTTATGGTGGTGGTGGATTTGTTGGAACATTAGGTTTATCTTTTAATAATTTTTCTATCCGAAATATTTTTAATAAAGATGCATATCACCCTTTACCTATGGGAGATGGTCAAAAACTTTCAATTAGAGCTCAAGGAAGTACTTTTTATCAAACTTATAGTTTATCATTAGTTGAACCTTGGTTAGGAGGTAAAAAACCGATACAATTAAGTACCTCTTTTTCTCATACAATCCAATATTTTTATGATTATAGAACTAGAGATGTAGATAAATCTCGTCGTTTTTTAATTACTGGTGGTGCTGTAGGTTTAGCTAAAAGATTAAAATGGCCGGATGATTACTTTACACTTTCTCATTCCTTAAGCTACCAACACTATAACTTAAAAAACTATAATACAGGCTTGTTTACATTTGGAGATGGAGAATCAAATAATTTAGCTTATACCATTGGAATAAGTCGAAATAATACTGCGACTAATCCTATTTTTCCTATGTCTGGATCTGAGTTTAGTGTTACTGCGAAAGTAACGTTACCATATTCTGCATTTAGCAGTACAGATTGGGAATCCTTAAATAATGAAAGAAATGAGTTAGAGGAGGTTGGCCCTACAGATCCTGGATTTGTAGATGCTACTGAAAGAATTTCTGAAATAGATCAAGAAAAATTTAAGTGGCTGGAGTACTATAAATTAAAATTTAAAGGAACCTGGTACACAAAATTAGTCGGAAAAATGGTTTTACGTCCAAGTGCAGAGTTTGGATTTTTAGGAGCATACAATCCAGACAGAGGAATTGTTCCGTTTGAGCGTTTCTTTTTAGGAGGTGATGGTTTAGGGTCATATAGTTTAGATGGTCGTGAAGTAATAGCATTAAGAGGTTATCCTAACCAATCTTTGTCTTCTATTGATGGAAATGCTATTTATAATAAATTTTCTTTAGAACTACGTTATCCAATAACTTTAAAACAATTAGCATCTATTTATGCACTAACCTTTTTAGAAGCTGGCGCTTCTTACGATAATTTTAGAAATTATAATCCGTTTCAATTAAAGAGGTCTGCTGGCTTAGGATTACGTATATTTATGCCTGCATTTGGGTTATTAGGAATTGATTTTGGTTACGGGTTTGATCCTGTACTAGGTGGTTTACAACCTAATGGATGGGAAACACACTTTATAATTGGACAACAATTTTAAAAATGACATGATATTTTTTTAACATACAATTAACAACTATGAAAACAAAAAAGTTATTATTTATTGTTATTTTATTTTTTTCTTTTATAGCAAACGCACAAAGAGGAGTTCGAATTGGATATATTGATATGGAATATATTCTTGAAAACGTTCCTGAATATAGAGAAGCATCTACTCAATTAGATGGAAAAGTTCAGCGATGGAAAAAAGATATAGAAAAGAAAAATGATAAAGTTGAGCTTTTAAAAATTAATTTAAGTACTGAAAAAGTTTTACTAACTACTGAGTTAATTGAAGAAAGAGAAGAAGATATTAGAGTTTTAGAAGATGAAATGTTGAAATACCAACAGGATCGTTTTGGTCCTAATGGTGATTTATATATTCAAAGACGCCAATTAGTCCAGCCTATTCAGGATCAAGTTTTTAATATTGTTCAGGAAATTGCTGAGAACAAAAAATATGATTTTATTTTTGACAAATCAGCAGATATTGTGATGCTTTTTTCAGCAGATAGACACGATATTAGTGACATTGTATTACGTAGTATTAATCGCAGTGCTAAAAGAGAAGAAGTTAGTTCAAAAAGAGATAAAAAAGAAGTAGAGCGTAAAGAAGAGCTTTCTTTAGAAGAAGACAACGCAGTTTCAGAAAGAGAACTAGCAATAGAGGAGAAAAAAAATGATCGTGAAAAAGAAATGGAAGAACGAAAAAAAGTTCGTGATTCCATACGTGCATTAAAAAAAGCTGAATATGATGCTCGAAAACAAGAATTATTAGACGAAAGACAACGTAAAAAAGATTCAATTTTAGAGGTTAGAGCAAATAGAAATAATCTAGAACCAACAAATAACAAAGAGGAAAATGATAATAAATAAGGTGATGGAAGCATTGAAAATAGAAATACAAAAGATAATTAATAAATAACAGTTAAATTTTAATACAATTACAATGAAAAAAATGAAATCATTATTCGTGGCAATCATGCTTTTTATCGGAGCTACTAGTTTTGTTAATGCACAATCTAAAATTGCACACATAGACACTCAATCTCTAGCAGAAGCTATGCCAGAAATGAAAGCTGCACAAAGTCAATTGGAAAAACTTCAAAGAACTTACGATACAGAAATAAAAACATTATCAAAGGAATTTGAAACAAAACTTAAACAATACGAAGTTGAAGCAGAAAGTAAAACTGCTGAAGTAAATGCAAAACGCGCAGAAGAAGTGCAAGGAATGCAAGCTAATATTAACGCTTACAGACAAGGTGCTTTGGAAGATTTACAGAAAAAACAAGAAGACTTAATTGCACCAATTCTTGAAAAAGCTAGAACTGCAATTCAAAAAGTAGGAAGATCTCAAGGTTACGAGTATGTATTGGATAGTAGTAGTTTATTATTAGCTGAAGGTAAAGATCTTCTAGTTGATGTTAAAAAAGAATTAGGAATTTAATTTCTAGTTTTAATAATATTTTTCAAAACTGCTCTCCTTTTGGTGAGCAGTTTTTTATTTTTATATAATGAATAATAATCCTATTGGCCTTTTTGATTCTGGAGTTGGAGGTACTTCCATCTGGAAAGAGATACATCATCTTCTTCCTAATGAAAGCACCATCTATTTAGCAGATAGTATCAACGCACCTTACGGTTATAAAACTGTTGATGAAATTATTTCATTAAGTATTAAAAACACCGAATTATTATTAAAAATGGGAAGCAAACTAATTGTTGTAGCTTGTAATACTGCAACAACAAATGCCATAGAAATATTACGTGAAAAATTTAATGTACCGTTTATTGGAATCGAACCAGCAATTAAACCTGCAGCATTAAAATCAGCTTCAAAAAGTATTGGAATTTTAGCAACCAAAGGAACTTTAAATAGTATACTCTTTTCTGAATCTTTAGATGAATACAAAGAGCATATAAAAGTTACAGAAATTATAGGTGAGGGTTTGGTTTCCTTAATTGAAATGGGTAAAATAGATGATTCAGAAATAAACATACTATTAAATAAATACCTGCAACCCATGCTTAAAAAGGATATTGATTACTTAGTTTTGGGATGTAGTCATTATCCTTATTTAATTCCTCAATTAAAAAAAATACTGCCTAAGCAAGTAAAAATAATTGATTCAGGTATTGCAGTAGCAAAGCAAACAAAAAATGTATTGATTCAGAACAATTTATTTGCTAATACCGATCTACAAACTACACTCTGTTTTTACACCAATACAAACACTAGTACGCTGGAGTTTCTTTTAAATGAAAGTTTAAATAAGATATCTATAAATATAAAAGCCTTTTAAAGTTTCAATAGTGTGTTTTTTATTAATTTACTGCTGGACAATTACAATCATAAGGTTTAGCGTTATTTGATTATAAGCAAACATAATATGATGGGCATATATAAGTTTTTTTTATGCTCATTGTTTCTATTTTCTATCTTTTAAGGGTAAAATGCCCTTTAAATATTTTTTTAGCGGCGTTTTCGGTATACTCTACTCTAAACCAGTAATCACTTGAAGGCATT